>Ga0335071_10003743_pt1 | contig 15964 bp, 11 predicted proteins | sample Lox_Sample_15_FD_206724 | JGI IMG/M metagenome (GOLD analysis project Ga0335071, IMG submission 206724) | Soil microbial communities from Loxahatchee National Wildlife Refuge, Florida, United States - Lox_Sample_1.5 | ecosystem: Environmental > Terrestrial > Soil > Wetlands | place: USA... | reverse complement strand
AGCCTGCGCGATGCGAAGGAGATTGCAGCAGGTTGGGCGCGCCGAACGGTGAACTACCAGCAAGTCGGCAGATGGGTTGCCTAATGGCCAGGTAGCAAGGAGGATTCTGCGCTTTTTTCCTTCGCTATCTAGTTTTCGCCACCAATCTCTGCCTTCTCGACCTCTACTACGACCCATGAAAGGAGAAGATCATGACGCGACGCAGAAAGGAACACACCTCGATGCGGATTACTCGCTCAGCGGCGCAACAGATTGAGATTCACATCGGCAACCATCGAGCAGAGCGCGGGGCTATGTTGGGGGAAGATTCGGAAGGAACAATCTGCCGAGTTGAGGTGGATCATGGAGCCCGGCGCAATACGGTCGAGTATTCGCCCGACACGGCTCGTCTTAACCAAGTCATTAAAGCATGGAAGGCTGATGGAATTGGCTTTGCAGGCTTTGTTCACAGCCATCCCGCAGGCCTCCGGCATCCGTCCAGTGCAGATGTTGAATACTCTGAGCGCATTCTCGAGCACTTCGATGGAATCGATACTGTATGGTTGCCGATCGTTCAGACCGTTCCAGACACAGGACGCTTCGAAATCCTTCCGTTCGCGTCAGTTCGTTTGCAACAAGAGAGGCCGCAGGTCCGCCTTGAAGCCGCAAAACTGGCTATCGTCGGTGGTGCCAGCAACAGAATTTCAGTTGCACCAGAGCTAATGGCTTCGCGGATAACGATGATCGCAGATGAGGCTCCACACGAAGACAGGTTTGCGCGAATGCGCAACAGCTTCGACTTGGATCGGCATGCTCAAACCCGGCTCGTATTCATAGGGACAGGCGGTGGTGCATCGCTGATCACCAACTGCGCACGCATGGGTTTTGGTGAATTCGTGCTGATCGATCCACAAAAACTAGAGGCAGCCAACGTAGCTACGCAGCAGGCCAATCCTGCAAGGCTTGGAACGCCAAAGGTTGAAGCCCTTGCCGAGCAGATCCATCTGATTTCTCCGGAAGCCCACGTGCAACCTCTAGTCTGCAGGATTGAAGAGATCCCGGACAAACAGTTCAAAGATCTTTTGTTCTCACCGCAGAGAGGAGCAATCACCGAGCCGGAACGAACTGTTCTGCTGGTACTGACCGACAATTTCTTTGCGCAAGCGCGTGGGCACAGGCTTGGTCTGCAGTTTGCGGTTCCGACAATCTGCGCGCAAGAGTACGCAGAGGGCCGAGGAGCCGAGGTGAGCTACACCGTACCAGGTGTCACACCGGCATGTCACCGATGCATCACCGCATCGCGTTACAGACAATATCTGGAGAACAACTTCCAGAACGACGTCACGTCGGCCGGGGCCCCGGTGTTCGCGGCGGAGTTCCTGAATGCCATATTGGGACATGTTCTTCTGGCTGTGGTCTACCATGGCGCCGAAAGCCACCGGTTCGGCGGCTGGATTAAGCAGTGGGGAAACCGCAATCTCATTCAGCTTCGCATGGATCCGGAGTTCGAACTGGCGCGGGGACTTTCGCACCGGGACGTTACCGGAAGTTCGATGATGTTCGACAGCGCCTTCCTTTCCCAAACTCCGGATAGCGGGCAGTGCGCGAATCGCCCTCCCTGCCCGGACTGCCGAGGAACCGGAGATCTGCGCGATGCAGCAGAGTCGTTCTTCGACACGCGCATAATGCGCTACGCAGCTCTGCACGGCATAGACGTCTCCGGCTGATTGTGCAGGGAGCCAGCCGAAGTATGCGCAGTGCAATCCTCCGATGAAGCGCATACCGAGCCCGGCACAACGATAATGGTGATGCCTGGTACAGTTCAGTCTGTCGGCTTTTCCGGCGCAGCGTCGGAACACATTGCACATTGACAGACCCCTTCGACTCAGGTTCCTTTCTGAGTCGAGCCGCGTTGCAGCGGTTGGTTGAGAGCCGGCAGGCAGAAAGGATTCGTTCTACGTCAACTCATCCGCCCCGCCTTCATGGCGCACCGAAGTCCTAGCTCCAGACGTGGTTCGGTCTCTCGGCCTGAGCCGTGCACACGAGCCGTCATTGAGCCACGGCCGGTCGCTCGACTTCTGTCGCTCGGGCACCTTCAGTCACTCCCGGCGCCAGATCCTTTCCACACGGTCCTTGCCTACGTTTCAGCCGGCCTCCAGCAGCTTAATCGCGATCCTCCGGTAGCCGTATCGGCAGTATGAGAAGGCCAGTAAGAGGATCGCCTGGGCCAGCGCGTCTTCGTCACTTCGCCGTGTGGGCTGGTAACCCTGCGTGCCGCTTGACTGAGAATGCTCGTTTATTTCCCGGCGCACCACCATCATTCAGCGTGGATGCTCTATCCGTTACGGTTGCGTATCGTTTGCGTTACAAGGGTTGGATATGGTTCCCGCCTAAAGCACTGGGCTTGGACTAGGTTAGCTAAAGCACAATGGCACTTCCTTTGTTTGCAATCGTTTATCGGCGAATTACGCGTTTTAGGGTACAGTTGGAGTTTGGTACGGCCATTGCTCTGAACATTTGCAGGAGGTTTCACATGGAGTTCCGACGTAGGCTGGTGCGGTTGCTCCTTCCTGCTACCTTTTTGTTGACCCTTTTTGGATACATGGTCGGCTGCCGGTCGATGTCGCAAACTCGCCAAGCCGAAGCCAAACCAGCAGAATTGGTAATTGGTGCTGATTTACCCATGTCTGGTCCTACGGCAGATTGGGGCCGGGCGGCTTACCGGGGCGCAGAACTTGCTGTCGAGCAATTGGAACGGAAAGGGATCCGACTGCAGCTTCTGCCTGCCGAAGATAACCGAGGCGACGCTTCCGAGGCCGCCGACGCGTTTCGTCGCCTCGTAGCGATCCACGGTGCCAAGGCTGTGGTCGGGCCGATAACCTCGACAAACGCGGAAAGCGCTGCGAGGGTAGCAGACGAACTTAAGGTACCCTTCGTCAGTCCAGCAGCTACAGACTGGGCACTGACCAGGGATTCCGCCTACGCATTCCGTGCTTGTTTCATTGATGAGTTCCAAGGCCGCATCCTGGCAACGTTCGCGCGAACAGACCTTAACGCGAGTAACGCTGCGATTGTGTTGGATTCAAGCGATGCCTATTCGGCGGGATTGGCCCGCGTTTTCCAACAGACATTCACGGCGCTTGGCGGGCGCGCTACTGAATTGAGCATCAAGATGAACGAGCGGGAGTTCGGGCCCCAAATTTCCCGGATCGCAACATCGGTGAAGCCGGACCTCGTATTTGTAGCTGCGAACTATCCTCAAGTGGGCGCGTTTGTGAGGCAGCTGCGCAGGGAGGGCGTGACGATTCCCTTGCTTGCAGGAGATGGCGCTCACTCGCCGGAACTTTTCAAGCTCGCTGGAAGCGCGGCTGAAGGCGTCTACGTTGCATCGCACTTTGCACCTGATAGCAGCAACGCAACGGTTCATCAGTTTGTACAAGACTACAAACAGAGATTCAGCGAGTCGCCTAATGTGGCGGCGGCGTTATCATACGACTCGGTCTTGATGGTCGGCTACGGCTTTGCGAACATGCAACCTAACGAGTCGCTCAGGGATGCTATCGCAAGTACCAAAGGGCTGAATGGTGTTACAGGCACGATCTCGCTGGATTCCGAGCGAAATCCCATAAAGAGTGTAGTGATCCTGAAGGCCGTCGCAGGCGAATTTCGGTTTGTGAAGACTGTCAGTCCTTGAAGGTTTGCGGGAGGAAATGGTAAATGCTATCGGCTGCCTTTCTAATAGGTGCAACATTCGCTCTCTTAGCGGTTGGCTACTCGGTCGCATATTCTTCCATGAATATGGTCAACTTCGCCCATGGTGAAGTTTTCATGAGTGGCGGCCTAGCCGGCTATTTTGTGCTTGAGCTCGGACGGAACTCCGGCGGCCCACACGGCGTAATCGGATTCGTAATTGCAGTAGCGACTGGCGGAATCGTGGGAGCGCTGATTGCGTTTGCATTGCAGCGGCTTGTCTACCGTCCTTTGTTGCACCGCGATCGGCTGTCCTTGGTCCTTGCCGCCCTCGGCGCTTCGCTTTTTCTCCAACAAATGGGTCTTTTGCTTTTGAGGTTGCAGGGGTCCGGATCGTCTGAACGAACCATGAACTTAGGCGACGCTGACAGAATTCAGGTCCTCGGCCTCACCACGGTGGAATGCATAGGCCTATTTCTATTGATCGCGTCAGTATGCGTCGTTGCTTGGCTAATTGAAATGACGAGATTCGGCATCAGATTGAGGGCGATAGCGTTCAGTGTCGATGCATTGCGACGGCTGAAACAGCCGGTCGACGTTAACATTGGCCTCGCTTTTGCGCTCGGAGGATTTGTGGCAGGAGCCGCTGGAGTAGTCTACGCAGCTCAATATTCTCTTTCCCCTTTTATGGGGTTCACGCCCGGCATCAAGGCCTTTCTCGCGTGCATCGTTGGAGGGCGGAGCATTTACGGGGCTGTTCTTGGCGGCTTCGCGATCGGGGTGACGGAGGGTTTGCTAAGCGGGTGGCTCGGCAGTGCGTGGCGCGACGTGATTACCGCGGCACTCATCATGGGCGTGTTAGTGGCAAAACCAGAGGGGCTTTACTCTTTTGGCAAACCGAGGACCTTATAAGATCATGATGCAATTGGCCGCATCGTATGTCTTCTTCTGCGCTTTCTACTCAATCTTGGCGCTGTCCGCAGCAGTGTTGATCCGGTGCGGCGTATTGTCATTGGCTCATAGTGCGATGGCGGCAGTCGGAGCATATGCAAGCATCAGTATCTGGCTGTATTCTAATTCGGCTCCAGTGGTACCGGGCTTAGGGAGTGTGGTCCTTGGTTTTATAGCGGCATTTTTGGCGGGAGCAGTCGTTGCAATTGTGTTGGGCATTCTCGTTGTGCGCATAGAAGGAGATGCGGTACTAGTTGCTACACTTTTATTCGTTGAAGCTTGTCGGAGATTGATCGAAATGAGTGATCATTTAGGCGGGTCCGTAGGTGTCGCCGTTCGGTCTCTCCCAGACATCGATGCTTCAACTCGGTCCTGGCTCATTGGGGCTGTCGCTTGTGCCGGGCTTCTTTTCCTGGTCTCTGCTTTCTTGTACTTATGTCGTTCGGGCGTGGGATCGATCCTGGACACCATTCGTCATAATGCCGAGATTGCTGAAGCTGCCGGATTTAATGTGAGAAAGATACGTTATGTTTTATTTGTTGTTTGTGGAATTGTGGCTGCCATGGCGGGTTCCTTATATGCATTATTCACTCAATACGTCGCGCCGTCCGCATTTGGATGGGACTCGGCCATCCTAATCTTTGTGATGGCTCTAGTAGGAGAGAAGAAGAGTGCTTGGGGAGCGATTCTCGGAGGTTGCGTTCTGTATATTGTTCCACAGTTCCTACGTCTACCTGATTGGCGTATTCCACTTGGACTCAATAGCCTGAATGCGATTAGCGTTGCCGAGGTATGGCCATTGATATATGCGGTCATAATCATGGGAATGGCTCGAGCACAACCGCAAGCGAGGCATGAATAGCATGAGTGGTTTGTTCATGGATAATGTATGGAAACGGTTTGGCGGCAACGAGGTCCTGAAGGGACTGAAGTTTTCCGTCGAACCATCCTCGATTGTCGGACTTATCGCAACTAACGGTGCGGGCAAGACTACTGTCCTCAACGTATTATTCGGCATATATCGTAGGGACAGAGGGCATATGTGGTTTCGGGGCGGGCATGTTCCTGAACGTCCTCATAAAGTTGTTCGCGGCGGGATAGCCAGGACATTTCAAAATGCGCAACTGCCGGCCGACATGACGGTTGCCGAAGTCATACAAGCTGTTCTAATCAATCGAAGCGGTTCCTCTTTCTTACGCAGAGATTATCGTAAACGATTGCAAGAGGAACTCAATGAGCTTTTAGCGACATTCGCTCTCACCGACGTCGCGCATTCACACGCCGGCAAGCTGCCGTTTGGTATTCAGAGAAGGGCTGACCTTGCACGAGCGATTGCTACTGGCGCAACGCTCGTGTTTTTGGACGAACCAGCTGCCGGGCTGACAGACGACGAGGAATCGGAGCTGGCGATCACTATTCGAACATTGCGAAATGAACGAGGCATTGGATTCGTCATCATAGATCATAGGATTAACTTTCTCACACAGGTTATCGATCGGTTGCTTGTCATGAACGATGGCCAAATTGCCCTAGATAGCGCGGACACAGACCTTCACACAGTTCTGCTGAGCGATATACTTCGGGAACACTACTTCAGCGACAAGATGAGCCCGGATCACTATCAGGAAAAGTCAAGGGTAGTAGTATCGAGCGGGGGTAAGTACGTGGCGCTTGCCGTAGAAGACCTCGTTATCGAAAGGGCGGGTGTGCCTGCAGTGCGCTGTGCAACTCACGCCTTTGGACAATCAGCGATGACCGCCATTATCGGGCCGAACGGTGCCGGGAAGTCTTCTCTACTGCAGTGCCTGGCCGGTGTCCTTCCGCCTAAGCAGGGCAAGCTGTTTGTCGATGGGAAAGAAGTGACGACGAACCAGCTTAGCCGCCGGAAGGACATCGTTCTGGTTTCTGAAAGTGTCGACGTCTTTCCGTGCCTGACCGTCAAAGAGAATTTGAAACTTGTGTCGACGTCTAACGGACAGTGGGGCCGCACGCTGGATATGCTTCGCGTACATTATCCCTGGCTTTTCAAGAAGCTGCCTCAATCAGCAAGCCTGCTAAGCGGGGGAGAACGCAAGGTATTGGCTCTCGTCCGGGCAATGTCAGCCGCGCCGCACGTAATTTTGGCTGACGAACCATCGGCTGGGCTTGCTCCTGGGTGGGCTAAACAAGTTTACGAGATGCTACGCGCCGGTGCCAGCCCAGGCGGAACGACCACAGTGGTAGCCGAAAGTAATGCAATTACCTGCGAACCGTACGTTGACGATTCATGCAGCATGAGAAAGGGGCAAATCGTGAACGGACGTGCGATAGACCATGCCTGAAGAACGAAGCCTCCAGGAGGGGGCAGCTATGAGCACAGATATCGGTTGTGCAACGAAGTCGAATGAATCCGACCATGTGCCGCGTCAGTTCGCCTCAACCGTCGTTGGGTTAAAGCGTGCCCGCGTTCGAGCGCTGACGGCCGCAGTTGAAGCAGTTGGCGGAGTGAATATGGGGCAGGGCAATAACCTTCTGCCGACGCCCCGCCCCCTGATCGATGCGGCGTTTGAAGCCATGAAACTAGGTTACAACGACTACAGCATTCAAGAGGGCATCTCCAAATTGCGGGTAGAAGTTGCCAAACTGATTCACGAAGATGCCGGCATTGATGTGGACACCGAGGAGGAGTTGCGGATTACATCCGGTGCGACGGGTGCCTTCTTCAGCTCATGCCGCGCACTTCTGGAACCCGGCGCGGAGGCGATCGTACTTGAGCCCTACTATCCCTACCACTTGGTAAGCCTGTTAATGACCGGTTGCACCATACGGTTCGCACGACTGGAGCCGCCTGATTGGAAACTGGACATATCGTCAATCGAGCGTGTTACCAGCGCTCGTACCCGCGTTCTCGTATTATGCAATCCATCCAACCCCTCTTGCCGCGTCTACACTCGGGGAGAACTCGAGGGAGTTGTAACGTATTGCCGTGCCAGGAACATCATCGTGATCTGCGACGAAGTCTATGGCAGTCTCACATACGATGGCCACAAGCATATAAGTTTAGCCTCCTTGCAAGGCGCACGGGATATTGCCATCACGATTACAAGCTTCTCAAAGAGCCACGCGATTACGGGCTGGCGCATTGGATATATGTATGCTGCCAGCGACCTGATCGAGAGAATCACACTCGTTCACGACGGGCTCTTTGTCTGCTCTCCACGACCGCTTCAGCATGCCATGGCACAAGTGCTGGCAGACCAAGCGATTGACATTTCCGAGATGCAGAAGGAATTCAGTTGGCGCCGCGATCGTGTTGTCGAGGCACTACGCAATGCCGGTTTCTCGCCGCTACCTGTCGAAGGCACTTATTACGTCCTCGCGAGCTATGGCGACAGATACGGGAAGATGCCGTCCGCTGAGGCGTGTAACAGGTTGCTTCAGGAACAACGAATCGCAACCGTACCGGCTTCGACGTTCTTCCACGACGGGTACGATCCGGAACTGCTCCGGTTCTGCTATGCATTGCCAGAATCGGAGATCGAACGCGCATTGGCATTACTGCGATCCTAACCAAGCCACGTGCCATCCCAAATCCTGCCAGGGATTTGGGTACGCAAATTAGCGAGGAGCGACTCTGTGTATTCACGTTTTGCCGATGGACCCGGAATCGCCGCGAGACAATCAGGCATTGCCCACATCTTTTGGATAACCGGCAAGATACTTTGGCGACTACCTCCAGTGTTCTGCGGGAGAGTGTAGCCTAGCACGTCCCAGGCTTCCTCGACTCTCTTCTTGCAGTCTGGGCTATATGCGCGGTCGTTGCAGATTCGACTTATTTTGCCTTGTGCGCCTTTCCCTTGCGCCCAGTCCGCAACGCTCCATTTCTCCAAGTGCCGCAGGAAGGCGAAGACGACTAAGACGTGCCATTTTGAGTGTCTTCCGAGCGGGATGTTCACTAGCATATCGGCTTTTCCGTCACTACAATTGAAAGAAATCGTATGTGGAGCATCGATCCACTTGTTGAAATTCGGCACATCGCGGACGATGTCGCCATTCAAGGACCACAGTGAGAGGATGCTATGCACAACGGGAAGATCTGCATCCAACACCTCATGTGACCATTTATTGTTATCTAGTCCGCGCGCGGCTTCGGCAAGATTCGCGAGAGCTTTGTTAACAGCTTCTATTGTTGGGAGTTCCAAAGCTACTTGATCAGGCGGATCTGCACGAAATATGGCGGTAGCAAGCGCTTGTTCAAGATGGCTAAAAGTAAGTTCTTCTTGCCCAAGTTGATCAATCGCGGCACGAACAAGGAGTTGTTTAAGGAGCCGTACGTTGCCAGCGTTGTCGAATCGATCACGCCAATCGGACTCATTTGCCAGTCTCTTATGGAGTTCGATGAAGAGCGTGTCGGGTACCTTTAGTACAGATATGTGTCGAATTGCGGTAGGATCAAGGCTCGAGAGTGGATTGAGTTGATCAGGCTTCGTTATGATGTCCGCCCATACGGAACGTCCGATCTCAACGATCTCATCCCGCGAAGCTTCCGAGAGAGGGCGCACCTCAATGGAGTAGAACATAAGACGCGAAAGAAGATCAGCTCTCAGCAAAGATCCATCGGGTCCGGCAAAGGTATTCTTAGTGATTTCCGGTTCGTTTGAGGCGGCGATAATCCGAACGTCCGCGTGCTCCTCTTTGCCGCCGAGGGGACGATAATGTCCGTCATCTAGAAACGTGAGTAAGGCGCCTTGAGCCGCATTATCAAGATGGTGAATCTCGTCGAGGAATAGGGTGCTACCGTCGGCCTCTTTAAGAACTCCTGGATGGGCGGGTGAACCAGGACCCAACGCGTTCTTGACAATTCCAAAGAGTGTGGACTCAAAAAAATTCCCGACCTTGGGAATGGCAGCACAATTTATTTTCTTCAATTGCTTATGCGCCCGGTCGCTCATATCGTGGATCGCTTGGGCGAGATAAGACTTACCCCTTCCGGAAGGGCCACAAAGGAATACAGGATAATCGGTAGCAGCGATCCGCCCGATTAAGCCTTGAGGATCTCTCAAGGAGTCGATAGGTGGTCTGTGCCATCTATTTACTTCGTCTGCGAGCGATTGAGTAAATTCTGCCCATTTGAGCGTCTTCGGAGACCCGTTTATGCATTGGTCGTAATCCTGAAACTCTTTGACGGCGAGGTCCTCGTTTTCCTCCGCAATCCGTTTCTTGTCCAGTCGGAATCTTGGCCAGAGCTTTTGATTTAGCACGACGTCGTCCCAATTGGTGGCTCCTGATGCCTCGATAATGGCCTGTGTCCTACGATCAGGAATCCATTTAACCTTCTTATTTACACTGACCTGCGGTCGTCGAAAGTAGTTAAACAGCTGGATTTGATTCTCAAGCTCGAAGGGGGATGATCCATTTGTGTCGTAGGTAAGGCGACAGCCTCGAAGTTCATTCTTGAAAAGTACGTTATCCAGTACTAGGACGTTCCAGTAGCGTGACCATCCATTCGTTGCGCCGATTAAGTCGTCCAGCCGATCAAAAGGCCAATAGGACACGACAAAACACTGAACCCAGCCGTCATATTTCTGCAGTAAATTCTTCCCAGTCAGGCAGAAGCCCGTCGGGGTCCCCCCCTCCCATATCAGCTGCGCCTCTTTCTGTTCCTCTCCTAGCTGTCCCACGCTCATTGTCACGTTTTTAAGATTTATGGGAACAGGAGACCCTTTGTCACACCTCCACTTCAGCCCGTTTGTGGAGTCCTCAAGAGCAGTCGAGGGGTAATCTGGAGTGATCCAGCCGACCGTGAATTCGCTTTCTCCACTCGTCTGAAGCGTCCAAGTATTCTTTTTGACATCACGTTCGCACGTGACGGTGATTTTTAAAAGGTCGCTGAGCAAGATCCTGAGGTGGCAAGGCTCCTCTTTATAAAGATCGGCAATCCACTGATCGTCCAGTACAAGGATCCGAAATGCGTGCGGAGACATCCTGCTAATCCTCCTTTTGACAGATATGAGTGGGAAACAACACGAATGCGAGTTTCTGCGCACCGTATTTCTTCATGCTGTGGGGAACATCGGAAAAACCAGCGTGTATACCACCAAATTCACTACTGCTAATTGCTTTATTGAGCGCTTTTATCAGCCGTGTCAGCAATACAAATCCCAATCTGTTGGGTCTATCGCTCCTCTTAATGTGGTGCGGGATCTCTCGGAAGTCAAGCACTCCGACAAACAAGCCATAATTAGCGAGGGTTGCTTCTGAGTGGGCGCTTAAAGGATGAAGAAACCATCCAGTGTGTTCATTGTTGCTAAGTATATGTATGCTCGTTAATTTGGCAAGTTGATGGCCGCATCCCCAGACCAGCACAGGGCGCAACGGCTGATCGACTGAAACCCCATGCTTAGTCGCGTTTTCTGCTAGATCGAACCACAGCGCTGTGACGACTGATTCCGATACACGGATCGTTGTATCGTGGCTGACGGCACAATCATCACAAAATGCCTCGACCGGCACCGGCTCAATTGACCGAAACCAATTCCCCTCTGCATCAGCTGTTTCAACGAGTGGCAGAACTTCGCAGAGATCGGGCAAGACTGTCGGCTTTCGACCAACTAAGTCATGGGGATCGAGTTGATCAATACCGAGATCGCTGCTGAGTGCGAGGTGGTCTAGAAGAATACTGGCCATACGAACTCGGCCGGCTTCTTTCTTCGACGGAGAACCTTCGAGGAATGGCTTATTCAATTTGTCAAATTGCTGGCGCACAAATCGCCATACGCGCCTTTGCGAGTGGCCAATCACACTGCGCTCATCTTTTCTGATATCCTGCTTCATCGCCGCCGATACGCGCGCCACCTCCGAAAGCAGTCCAGCGTATTGAACAAGTTCTTCCAGTTGGTACTTGTGGTTCTTGCTATAAAGTAAATCGAAAATGGAGAGAAAGAAGCCGGGATCGATGGCGAAACCCAACTCTGGGTGTTCGTTGTACTCGGTCGTGGCAAATGCAATACGCCCTTGTGGCCCCAAGAAGTGTGGCACCGCACATTGAATAATGAGCAGTGCCCTTGGGTTGTGCTTGTCTGCTTGTCTGTCTATCGCGCCAGTAGAATCATTAATAGCAAGGTACAGTGATGACCTGTTCCTGCTGAGAGTATCGATATCTGAATACTCGACAAGCTCGCGAACTCTTTCATCGAACAAATCGGGTATGTACTGGCACAAGCCACGCCTCACTGCCAGATGCGCGCCTAACAACCCAGGCTTGCCCTCAACGACCACGTTTTCCAAGCCTGGGATGTGTCCGGCGCTTGCTGTTTTCTTCAGCTCGAGTCCTTTACGCACGCAGGGGTGGCAGTACGGCGCAAGCTCATATTTCGTCGCTGAATCGGTCGAGCAGAAATAAATGAAATTTTCGGAGTTCCCTAATCGGACCAGCAGGTGCATGCCCAGGAGGCCTTTCTTGGGCATTTCTTTGAGTTTGGGAATTGGGCTCAGGTCTGCCGTCAGCTTCGGCACATCGTCATCGATAGAAGCGATGCAACGCATCTCGTTCTCTTTGTCCGCCCACCACGCGACTAGACTGTCATTGCATTCCTGCTTTATAGCATCGTCGGGCACACCGTAAAGCGAATCAGTGTTGTGACGCTTGCTTACATCGCGGCAGATCTTCTCGTTTGATAGATGGACAACCAGGTTGTAAAGAAGCCGGCCGGCAAGGCGCTCGAAGTGTTTAAATGCGAGATCACGAATTGATGCTGGTGTTTGGGACTGTCCGAAAGTGTCTATGCTCGTCACCGTTCACCTCGGTTGCGGATTATTATCCCCTGGATACCTTCATAAGTCCCCACATCCAAACGAGCCAAGTTGTTTCAATTCCGAGCGTCGTTACTGACGATACGAATTGCGCGCACCATATGCTCTCTGAACGTCTTATTGGAACCCCGCGGAATATACCAATAGCTGATGCCGAGCACGAGTTGCGCCGGCGCGAGAATGATCCAGTTAATGTGGCCTGATTCGCCAATCAGAGCTGTAAAAATCGCGAGCTTGGCAAAAGTCGTCAAAAAAATGAATGCGAGATGGGCTTCATAGGCCCACTCTACGGTGAAGATGATTAAAATCACCAGCATAAAGATGAAGATCACGTGGGCTGCACCGCTTGCTGGATTTGGCGCTGGTAAGGCTGCAATACCGAGAATTAAAAGAGCGATCGAGACCGCCTTAGCCCACCGGTCCCCGATAATTTTCGGAAGCTCATATTTGTCCGTGCGAGAGTCTCGGACATCAGCGATGAGACTCCGCGACGCCTGGATAATAACCAGGGCAAGAACCATCCTTCCAGACGGGCGCCCGCCTGGAGCGAAACTCTCGCCCAGCAAGAACAGCAACGCAGTCTGCGCCCCTCGTATCACCGGGCCGAAAGGTCCCATGGCGCGTGTTCTGGCCTTCCAAGGATAAGCGAATGCCAGCACAGCGTAGATTCCGATCAAAGCAAGGGCGCGTCCACCGCCAAGGAAGAAAGACCAGCCAGCGGCACCCAATAAGGGCAGAGTACTCAGAAGCCGAGAAGGTGGCTCACGGCCGGGATCGCGTTGGGTGTATTCGCTGATCCAGTTCAGGCTGAACCATGCCAGTAGTGCCACTGCGGCCGTACTGACTTGGCGTCCGGGCGCAGTTGGATGACCATTCCACGCCATCCCGATCAGGGCTGTGAGAACCATGTCCAGCCATGAATAGGGCCTTGTCAAAAGTAACAACTCGGTGGGGGTCCTTCGTGTCACTGTGCAGTGCTCCAAACTGTAGTCGGTTGGGGAGGATCTTGGGCGGGCATCTAGCGGTGGCTCCTCAGCGGGTCCGATCATCTGTGCATCCGTCCATTTTTGATCATTTTTGCCACTTCCTGTTGGTTGGTGGGCCTCTCCGATAATCGTAATCGAGTACGCGCCGCAAGGGAAACAACTCTTGGGTCTGCCCGACATCTCGATGCCGCTTTCATACCTGTCGCTTCGGAACTGATATTCATCCTGATTGATCTGCTTTCTTCTTGGCCAATCCCCCAATCTCTACTGTGATTTAAATCACAGTAGAGTGTGAATCGACGACGTACAACCAAAACCGCAATGGAGTACTACCGTCAGTTGAACCATTTGATTACTGACAACGGCTACATGCTCCACGCAAGATTTGAGATCAAGCTCTTCCTGAACGGCGTCGGCGGGGGCTCTGTTGAACCTACGCTATGTCCGACTGGGATGGCAACGCGGCTTGGAACCTGAAGTGTTCTGTCGCCACGGGCATTGAGATGGAGTTCAAGTCCGACACTTTCATCCAGCTTGGCGAACTCCGGATTACCGCAGATTTCAAAGTTTTCAGCTCTATGTGGTTTCAGTCCATGTGCACCAGATGTTGCGCACGCTGGCCAGTTACGAATGCTCTTGTAGCCAACAACTGAGCGGCCAATGACGTTGAGACCCGAGCGTTACAGGCGGGTAACAAAAATGCCGCGTTGTATCGCCCGCGACTACTTCCCATGCGCTCCTATCGAAGACTGTTCCGATTGTCATCAGCAGAAGCAATCGCATATCACATTTAGATTCATAGAGATTCCCCAGAGCGAAAAAAGTGCATAACTGCTTATAAGCCTGGCGGCTTTTTTGCATAGGCTCCAGCGGCGGACACAAATCCGCACATTGCATTGCATGGAGGACCTATGAATAACATCGGAGCGCAGAAAGACTCTTACGGCGTTGGCGCGGCACTGATGCAAAGCATCGCCAACAGGATACCAACCACAACTATCCAGTCAATCGAACGGAAGGTTACTAGGATCGCCCGGACGCGATCACAGCACCTTCCGCCCTCTCCTCTCGCGGCGGCCGAAGCTTTTCAGGAGTGTGCAACGATCGTTCTCTCCAATCCCAACCGAAAACTCATCCAACTGGTTAGACCCTTGCGTGATGCATTTGTTGCGCAGGTTGCTTATTCGGGCACAACTGGCGCGGAGGCATTGTTGAACCACTTGTTAGCAGAGGGCCCGTCCGTCAAAACGTCGGCAATGATCGATCTTTCAACTGTGAACCAGGCAGGCGGGCAGCTGATCGGCTATTTGGGTGGAATGGCTTTCAACCTGATTCGCGACAGCTCAAAAAAAGAGCGGCGTCACCAAGAAATCATTGAAGCAAATGACAAGCTTGTTTTGGTTTATGGAAATCAGCGTTCTGCTCGGCGAATAGTACGGACATCTAAAGCTTCCGGCGATCCAGAAGCTGCGGGCGACGATAAATCCAGGGACTACGGAGTGCCGGACCCACGGCTGGAGGCTGTCGGTATGCCAAATCGCGCCAAAATCCTCGACCGCGCTTTGACGGATGAACTACCTCGAATCGTGCAGAGGTACGGAATAGATGCAGCTAGATCGTTTCTTTATCTCTGTGAATCTCACTTCCTAAATGGTGTTAATGTAAATGCTGCCCTAAAACAGCTCATTAATATGGGCTACGTGTCGATGGCGGAAATGCCGAGGATGTCGATCTACAGAGCCATAGATCGCGTAGAGGCGAAGATCAAGGGGCTGTTATCGGAGTAAGCTATGGTACCCGAGGCCCGGCGCAAGCCCTGGGCCTCGGGATCCCTGAGCTTGGCATTACGCAGGGCGACACGAATAGACCCGCGGTGCCTGATTCACAAGCTGGAATCGTGCTCCGTCCAAGATAAGCTCACCGGCTGCGGCCGGAAGATCTCCTTCCAATCTGAGATCATTTCCTTTGCCGCTCAGGCGAAGCCGCAGGATGAGCGTAGCTTTCCTGGGGCTTTCCTCTGTGAGCACCAGCTCGCGACCCTGCATTGTAAACAAGCTGAATCCGCTTGCACTTGAATCTAAACCCAAAGCGATGCCTTGCACATATCCGTCTGAATCGAAGATACGATCATCGCCCTCAATTCTCCAGCCAGTCAGCTCCGGTGCCGCTTCAAGAAAGTACACAGGTTTGGAATTCGATTCCGGTTTCGTTCGCGTGGTCGAAAGGGCAACGCAACGATTGCGGCATCTGTCGCACGCGGTTGTATGGTTCCAGAGCTTGTGGCCCGTTGATTCGCTCCGAAGCATCGATTGCAGATGGAGGTCGGATACATCTTGGATGAGTTGGCAAAGCAGGGTTGCAGCAGCGGTGGAGATTGAAATCGAAGTGGTCATGGGAGTAGGGGAGCCGATTTCCTCGTAATAGATTGTGGCGGGCCGCCGGGATGGACTCCGGCTGCCCGCGGTTGAGGGTGGTGCAATGCCGATCGGCGTTAGATCTGCCCGATCCGCCTCGTCATCGATCGTGCTTTTGCCAGCCGCCGTTGCATACGCCGGGCATGATGGGTA
>Ga0335071_10003742_pt1 | contig 15964 bp, 14 predicted proteins | sample Lox_Sample_15_FD_206724 | JGI IMG/M metagenome (GOLD analysis project Ga0335071, IMG submission 206724) | Soil microbial communities from Loxahatchee National Wildlife Refuge, Florida, United States - Lox_Sample_1.5 | ecosystem: Environmental > Terrestrial > Soil > Wetlands | place: USA... | reverse complement strand
TTCAGTAACAGCCAAGAGAGGTAGAAACAAATGACCACGCCGAATATCGTAAGCGATCCTTATTCGGGGCTGCAGTTTGTAGAACTGAGCCACGAGTGGGACCAACGGGCGCCTTCGTATCCCGGGCAGGCCGACATCAAGATGGTGCGCGGCGTTAAGCACTCGCAGCACGGCGTGCTTGCCTGGCGCACCATCACCGTAATGCACACGGGCACGCACATGAACTCGCCCCTTCACCTGATCCAGAAAGGCGCCGACCTGGCCGATCTCTCGCCCGATCTTTTCTTCGGCAACGGAGTCGTGCTGGACCTGCCCAAGAAGAACTGGGAAAACATCACCGCTGCCGATCTCGAGAATGCCAAGCCTGCCGTCAGGGAAGGCGACATTGTTGTGATCAACACCGGCTGGCACAAAAAGTACTCCGACGGCCTGGAATACTACGGCGAAGCGCCCGGTCTGACCAAAGACGCCGCCGAGTGGCTGGTCGCGAAGAAGGTCAAGATGGTTGCCGTCGATACGCCTCACGTTGATCACCCGCTGGCGACTTCGATGGCGCCCCATCGCGGCGGCCCGCAGATGAAGCGGCTTGTCGCTGCATACTCCGCGGCCACGGGCCTGGACTGGAAGAAGGAACATGGCGAGTGGAACGTCGCTCACAAGACCCTTCTTGGCGCCGGCATTCCGACCATCGAGCAGGTGGGCGGCGACGTGGACCTGGTCAAGGGCAAGCGCGTGACGCTGGCCGCTACGCCCTGGAAGTTCGAGAAGGGCGATGCATGCCAGGTGCGTCTTGTCGCCATGTTCGACCCCAGCGGCAAATGCCGCATTGAGCGGGGCAACTAGTCAGCCGCGAAGAAGCGAAAGGAATCAGAAAATGAGTTTAAAGGTTTACGACCTCACGCATACATTCAAGCAGTTCATGCCGGAGTGGCCTTCGAGCCCCAGCGTGAACATCGACGTTAACAAATTTCATGCCCGCGACGGCGTTTGGGAAGTCCAGTGGGAAGGCATCATGCACCGCTGCACCCACATGGATGCGCCGCTGCACGTGACCGAGAACACGCCTTCCATCAACGACTATCCGCTTTGGCGGCTCTTCGGCACCGGCGTCTGCATCTCTCTGCCCATGGAGAAGTGGGGCGTCATCACTCCGGAGCTTCTGGAGAACGCGTGCCCGAAGATCCAGGAAGGCGATATCGTCGTCATCAACACCGGCTACCACAAGAAGTGGTTCGATACCGACGAGTACTTCGCCCACGGCCCCGGCGCCTGCAAGGAAGCGGCCGAGTGGTTCGTGCAGAAGAAGGTGAAGATGGTGGCTTACGGCTGCCAGGCCAACGATCACCCGATCGCCACCAAGCTGGTCAATCACGGCCTTGGGCCGACGCACCCCCACCTGATCGAGGAGTACAAGACTGAGAAGGGTGTCGACCCGCTCGCTGACTTCCCGCTCTGGGAGCCCGCGCACAAGACTCTGATGTGCAAGGGCGGCATCCCGGGCATCGAGAATGCGGGCGACGACTTCGGCGACATGGACGCGGTCACTGGAAAGCGCTGCACCTTCATGTGCTTCCCGTGGCGCTGGCCCGGTGGCGACGGCTGCATCGTTCGCCTGCTGGCCATCGTAGACACCGACGGCAGCTTCCGTTTCGAAACCGGCAAATAAAACAGCGGAACTGAAACAAACTGCGCCCGCATGACCGCCATCAGCAGCCATGCGGGCTGTTTTCTGCTCTCAGTTCCTTGTTCCTCGTTCCCTTTCCCTCCCGCCACATTCCCCCACGCGCGTACAACCGCATTACAATGGAGTTGTCTTCAATGCCTTTCCGCAGGAGGGCTAAGGGTTTGTTTGTGTTGGAATTATCCTGCGCTTGGACTGGCTCGTGATTCGCGGCTCGCGAATTTCGGCTGATCGCATTCTTCCGGGTCAGCGCTCCAGCGATGCTTGTGCCACCTCGCGCGAAAACGAAGCATTGCGCATTTAACAGGGATTCAAGGAGCACCATGGACCTCCGCTACCTTCGATTCTTCATTGCCGTGGCCGAGGAAATGAACGTAACGCGCGCCGCCGAACGCCTGCACACTGTCCAGCCTTCGGTGAGCCGCCAGATCCATCGCCTGGAAGAGATCGTCGGCACGCCACTTTTCCACCGCGAGCGGCACAGGCTTGATCTGACTGAAGCTGGTGCCGTATTCCTCAAGGAGTCGCGAGCCATCCTGGAACAGGTCAACCATGCCATTGCCTTGGCCCGCCAGGCTGCGAGGACCAACGCTACCCGCGTGTCGATTGGATTTGTTTTGGGCACGGAAAGCCCCCTCTTCTCCCGGCTGGTGCCCACCTTGCGCGAGCGCTATCCGGAGATTCAGCTCTCCTATCGCTCCCTTTCAGAACTGCAGCTAATCGATGCTCTTGAGAACCGGACCATCAATGCCGCCTTCTTCGCCGGGCCCGTCGACCATCCCTCCATTGCCACCGAATGCATCCTGCGCCAGAAGCTGGTTGTTGTGCTCCCCTCGGACCATCCTCTGGCCAAGCTGAAGCGAATTCCGATTGCGCGCCTCGCGGAGCTCCCCCTGGTAATGCCCTCGCCAACAACTTCGCCGAATTATCTGGCCTTCATCAACCAGATCGCCCGAACGGCGGGCGTGCAATTCAAGAGCTGGATTGAGCACGACAACGTTCTCGCCGCCCTGAATTCCGTTGTGCTGGGAGCCGGCGCCTGCCTCATTCCCGACTATCAGAAGGGCTATCTTCCCCAACGTCTCGTCGCCCGTTCGCTGGACGTGGAACCGCAACCCACCGTCGACCTGCTCGTCGCCTATCGCAGGGACGACAAGCTGCCTGGGCTGGCCAGTTTCCTATCCGTCGTGCGCGAGTGCATGGGATTTCCTGTTCCCGCCAGCGAAAAAACCGCGACTCCGCAACCAGCACGGCAGAAGGTGGAAAGGCTCGGTAACCATGCCTGACCCCAACGAACTCTCGCAGATGGAAGAAGTCCAGGAGATGCGGGCCAAGCTGGACCTGTTTGAAAGCGCGCTCGACGCCTCGGCCGAAGGCCTGAGTTTTATCAGCCCAGACGGCATCCTCCTCTACGTCAACCAGAGTTTTGAAGCCATTCACGGTGTCAAAGCTTCCGAAGTCATTGGGCGCCACGTCACTGACGTGATCAAAAACACGCGCATGGATATCGTGGCCAAAACTCAGCTTCCGGAGGAAACCGAATTCCTGATCGACGGCTCCCGCCGCTACGTCGTCAGCCGCATCCCCGTCTACCGCAAGGGCCGCATGATCGGCGTTCTCGGAAAGATCGACTTCCCCGACCTCGACAAGGTGAAAGAGCTCGCCAACAAGATCGAGCGTCTCGAAGCTCAGCTCAAGTACTACCGCCACAATCCGCGCCATGGCCCCGGCCCGCGCTACACCGCCGAAGACATCGTCGCCGTTAGCCCGCGCTCGGCCGAGGCCAAGGCCACCGCCATGCGCGTCGCGCCAACGCACTCCACCGTGTTGCTGCTGGGCGAAAGCGGAGTCGGCAAAGAGGTCTACGCCCACGCCATTCATTCGCTCAGCCTGCGCGCTCCGGGACCTTTTGTGCGCGTCAACTGCTCGGCAATCGTCGAAAGCCTTTTCGAGTCGGAGCTGTTTGGCTACGAGGAGGGCGCCTTCACCGGAGCGCGAAAAGGCGGCAATCCGGGCAAATTCGAGATGGCCAACCTCGGCACCATCTTCCTGGACGAAATTGCCGACATGCCTCTGCAGGCGCAGGCCAAGCTTCTGCGCGTGCTGCAGGAGCAGGAAATTGAAAAACTCGGCGCCGGCCAGCAGATCAAGGTCGATGTCCGCATCATCGCGGCCACCAATCAGGACCTTTCAAAACTGGTCGCCGAGGGCCGCTTCCGCAAGGACCTGTTCTTCCGCATCAACGTCATTCCCATCACCATTCCGCCCATCCGCGAGCGCCGCGAAGACATTCCCTCTCTGGCGGCCATGTTCTGGGAGGAACTGGCCCTGAAGCACGGCATCTCCTACAAGAAACTGCGCGACGATGCGCTCGACCTGATGTGCAACTACGATTGGCCAGGCAACGTGCGCGAAATGCGCAATATCATTGAACGCGCTCTGGTCGTGATTCGCGAAGGCACGATTACGCCCGATCATCTGCGCATGCTGATTCTGGGCGGAGCGCCGGCGGAAAACGACACCGTCGAGGGAAACTGCGATCTGGCCGCCATGGTCGCAGCCGTCGAGCGCCGCTCCATCGCCACGGCGCTGGCCCGCGCCAACAACAACCGCGCCCAGGCCGCCAAGCTGCTCGGCATCAGCCGCCCACTGCTCTACAAGAAGTTGCACATCTACGGAATCGAGTAGCTTTCGTCAACCCGCCACTCCGCTCCGTGCCCCATCCATCGCGCGGCCTTTCGTGCGATGGATGGGAAGCCACAAAAGCTTCCGTCAACGGCACGCAGTCTGAGAGAAATGCCTTAGTCCGCCGGCAGCTTGCTGATCGCCAGCCTCTCCGCTTCCTCGAGCGCGTCGGCGGCCTTCACCTTCACGTCTGGCTCGACGCCCACTCCCTCCCAATCCGTCTTCGTCACCGGGTTGATCATGCGTCCTTCGGGTACGCCCATGGAAAAGTGATCGTCCAGGCGAACCGGATCGGCTGTATGAGCGCCTCCTCCGGTGGTCTCGCCGACGATGGTAGCGCGTTTCAAATTCTTGAGTTCGTAGGCGAATGCCTCGGGCGCCGAAACATCCTCGCTCGAAGTCAGCACGAAGACGGGTGTGTCCGGCATTCGGTCCCCGGGAAGGTAGGGCAAGGTCCAGTACTGGGTTGTCGCGTCCTCATTGCGGTCATAGAGATCGTCCAGGTGCGTCAGTGTATCGAAGAGATAACTGTCGATGAACTGCACCATCTTCGGATCGCCGCCACTGTTTTCCCGAACGTCGAATATGATCGCATTCACGTGCGCCAGAAAGTTCATCGCCGCCGCCGCGGTGGGGCCGCAGAGGTCCACATAAGCAAACATAGACAACTTCAGATAGCCGATGTTGTGCGGCAGGATCTCGAGCTTTTGAAAGCCGCAGTTCTCGCTTTCGAGATGCTTCCGGATCCTGGCCTTATCCTCCTGCGTCGGCGTCCGGTTCATGGGGCCTAGCTTTGTGGCGCTGAAGTGCACATGCAGGTGCTTGTCGTGGCTTACGTCAAGCAGGTCCTGCGTGAGATGAAATGCGAGAACATCCCCATTGGTAATCGCATCGTAATCGCCGCGTTTCAGATGGTCGGAGAGCGCGTCGACCATCTTTTGTCCAATCTCCGGATACACGTAAAGTTCCTTGAGGCTTTTGCTGATTCCCTCGATGATCCGCTGGCGATAGGCGGCATCCAGTTGGATACTTTCGATGACGGCTTCTGCTGGAGCCGGATGCAAGCCGACACTCTCCACTGTTCCCGTCTGCGCGTCTTTGAGTTGCAGGGTGCCGATCCAGGCTGAGTCGGATTTCTTCTCTTTGACGCGAAATACCAGCAGAAGAGGATCGCTGGCATCGATGGCGATGAGGTCGAACCCGCCGGTATCGTCATAGACGGTCCGCATCTGTTCGACAGGAAGACTGGGATCGAAGCGGTGGACGTAATCCTCCATTTTGGCGCGGTCGCCGCTGTTGAGCGCATCGAGAAGCGCTTGGAGCGTCTTTCCGGCCGGTGTATCCGGAATCTTTGCCTGCCCCAAAGCGCGCCCCGGAACAAAGAGCAGCAAGACAAGCGACCCGGCAGCAATGGCCAGCGAAAGCCAGCATACTTTATGTCGTAAGCGAGGCGCGCGGGAGCCCAATTTCGCGATCGAACTGGAAATGAGCATACGAATTCTCCTTAACGTCCTCATTTTCGTTCAATTTCGCGGGGACGGCGCAAAAAAGAGCGGGGCATTTCGCCCCGCTCAGAATTGGTGCTGAACCGTCGCTAACTACTCTCTTTTGCCGAACGGCAGCGGCAGCCCGAACTGGAACCACAGCGAATTGCCCTGCGGCTTGTTTTGCACCAGCATGTCGTGGCTCCACTTGACCACCATGGCGCCGTGCCTGCCCATGGGAAAGGTCATCTGCGGACCCAGATCCCATGCCCGGCCCTTGTAGCCAACGCTTTGCGTTCCGTCGGCATTCATGGTCACCACGGGGACGCCGTGGAGCGTGTCGTTCGTGGTTTGCTTGTAAAAGTATCCCTGCAAGCCGACGCTCATCCTGTGTCCGGGGATCTCCTGCTGCGCGTCGTATTGCCAGAAGAACTCGTTGCCGCTGTGGTAGTTCGTCGCATGGTCGTGACTGTTGAATTCGTAGTCGAAGCGCGACAGGATGTTCTGCTTGCCACGGTGGGGCAGGAGCGTAATGGCGAACCCGGGAGTAAATGCGTCGTAGTGTTCGCCGACGTTCACCGGCTTAGTGGCATCGTAGCCGCCTGGTTTCGACTCATACTGCAATTCGTAGGTCCAGTAGGCCATCCCTTTGTGGTTGTACAGGTCAATGGGGACGATGTTCTGGTTGGAGGCGTCGAAGCGCGAGTTCTTTTCGCCGCCGGCCTGCACGCTCTCGTAAACGAACGGAGATGCGATATAGCTGCCCAGTTCGCCCACTGGAGTTTTTATGCCCCAGTTATAAGCCACCTTTCCGGCCACAGCGAAGGCGCGCAGTTTGAAATCCGAAGGCGCGACATTGTGGCCGTTTGCATCAACCAGCTGATTGGCAAAGTAATAGCAGGTGTACTCGTAGAACATTGCCTTGTGCCGGGCGGGAACGGCCGCCGCCGTGGCGTACGATTCTGCGCCCACAGGCCAGACCGTGCCGCCATTTTCCGTAGCCGACGCCGCCTGAGCGGCGCAAAGAATGGACAGAACCGGAACGATTGAAGAACAGACAACTTTGCGAAAACCCGACATGAACACCTTTCTCTAGAGCCGTGAACCACCCGCTTTTCGGCGGAGGACAGCTCAGTTTTGTTTGCTACACACGATTCGAGGGCCATGGCCGATGGCTTCAATGCATCGGTTCTTTAGGGTCTTCCTTCCGATCGGAGGAATCGCACTGAATAGCCCAAAATAAAATGCAAAATATGGCCGGAGCCCCGTGGGGAAGGCTTGAGGAAACGCCTCTTATCCAGCTTTATTCGATCCCATCAAACCTAGTCCTTCCTGAAGTTAAGCGTGGTCCCATTTGAAAACCATGGCGCCGTGCTTGCCCATGGGGAAAGTCACCTGCGGCCCCAGATCCCACTGGCGGCCCTTATAGCCAACGCTCTGGGTTCCGTCGGCGTTCGTGGTCACCACGGGCACGCCGTGCAGCGTGTCGTTCGTGGTTTGCTTATAGAAGTAGCCCGCCAGGCCGACGCTCATCTTGTGCCCGGGAATTTCCTGCTGTGCCCCGTATTGCCAGAAGAACTCGTTGCCACTGTGGTAGTGAGTCGCATGGTCCGGATTGTCGATGGTGTAGTCGAAGCGCGACATGATGTTCTGGCTACCCTTGTGCGGCACCAGCGTGAAGGCGAATGCGGGGGTAAAGGCGTAGTTGTTTTGTCCGATGTTCAGCGGCTTGCTGTTGTCATAGCCTGCCGCCGGCGACTCGAATTGCAGATCGTAGTACCAGTAGGCGATTCCTTTGTGGTTGGATATCGACACCGGAACGATGTTGACGTTTGACATGTCGAAGCGGCTGGTTTTCCCGTCCGGAAGGTGAAGTTCCTGATAGAGAACCGGCACCGCGGTCCAGCTTCCCAGATCGCCAAGAGGCGTCTTGAGGCCCCAGTTGTACGCCACCTTCCCGGCGACGGCGAAAACCCGCAGCTTGAAGTCGGGAATTCCGTTCGGGTGGCCCTTTCCGTCATCCAGCTCATTGGCGGAATAAAAGCAGGTGTACTCGTAGAACATCCACTTGTGCGGATGAGGCACGGCCGCCGCCGTGGCATACGACTCCGCCCCGACCGGCCAGATGGCGCCCCCGTTTTCCGTCGCGCCCGCAACCGAACAAAAACAGAAGGCTGCCAGAACGAGAAAACGACCGCACAACCCCTTCATAAATCCCCTCTCAGTTTTCGCCCGTTTGAACAAAGCGGGCCGCTCGACGGAAATCGAGCAGCCCATTGTGAAAGCCGGTTCTCACCGGGCGACGTAGTCGCCGGCCACGTAGCGCGGCGGAATCGTCGGGATCTGCAGGTACGAGTCGTACTTGCCGCCCGAGTGGATCACGTGCTCGCCCTTGTTGTCGGTCTCCCAACTGAAGGGCTCGAACCATCCCTCGCGAATGTAGTGCCCGGAAACCTGAACCTCGATCTGCTCGCCCTTGTGGAACATGCGCGCGTGCGGGTAGATCTCGATGTCTACCGGCACAATCTCGCCAGGAGAGAGCTCCTCGTCCTTGATATGCGCCTGAACCGGCTGGTACTTGGTCGAGAGCTTGGGATCGAGCAGCCGGCGCGAAACGCGCATCTTGCCCCAGGCGCCCGGATGCGGCTCACCCAGCACATTGGCCGGAACCCACTCGCCGTTCGCGCTCAGCTTGCGGATGGCGATGAACAGATCCATGTCGTTGTGGCCCTTCGATTCCACCCACAGGCGCAGCGACATGTACCCGGTGATCTCAGTGTCCCAGTCGAACTTGCAGCGGAAGGCCGCCTTGCCCGTCTCGCCCTCGTAGCTGATGCTCGACTCGTTGGCCACGGGCGTCCAGCTCATCGCCTCGTTGCCGGCGTCGATGTAGAGCTTCTTGTACTGGGTACGGGCCAGCGGGAACTCCTTCTCGGCGCGGCGCACCTGGAAGTCGCAATCGTAGGCGTCCATGATGTCCAGGCGCAGACGCGGAGTCAGCTCCCAGCCGTTGCGGATCTCCTTCAGATACCGGTCGTAGAACCTCTTCAGGTCTTCCAGGTTCTGAGGATCGTACGTGTCGGGCCACTCGAAGTCGCGGTGCGCCCTCATCCACTTCTTCGGCGACTTGCACCGGCGGAAGGCCTCGAAGGAACCGCGAAGGTGCATGTGATGCCAGCACGCCGTGTAGTAGACCGGGATCCTGATCTTGTCCCACGCCGGAATCTTGTCTTTCCAGTAGCCGTTCATGAAGGGATACTTCAAAGCCATGGCGCTGTTGTCGTCCACGTAGCCGGAGCCGACCAGCGAGCTGGCGATGAAGCTGTTGAAGCCCAGCGAGGGAATGCCGCCCTCGTAAAGCGACTCACGGAAGAGGTCGCCCGTGCCTTCCCATGGCGCGATGCAGGCCAGATGTGGTGGCTGCTCGGCGGCGATGCGATACTGCACCATGCCCACGCCCGAGTTGCCAAACATGCCCACCTTGCCATTGCACCAGTGCTGGGTTGACAGCCACTCAATGAAGTCGTAGCCGTCGCGCGCGTCCTGGGTGCCGAACATGTTGATGTCGCCCTCGGACCGGCAAACGCCCCGCGGATCGGGGTTGACGATGGCGTAGCCGTAATGGCACCAGTAGGCCGGATCGGCCGACTCGAATTTGGCCAGCCGCGAAACCGTCCCCGGCGGCACGCCCATCGCCTGCCACTCGTGGTTTTCCTGCTGCCGCTTGCCGAAGTAGCTCCAGTTCACGATCGCCGGCACATTCAGCGCGCCCACAGGGCGGAAGATGTCGGTGTAGATCGTCGTGCCGTCGCGCAGCTTCATCGGCACGTCCTGCTCGCACAGGATGCCCGGCTCGGCGATGTAGCTGCGCTGGTTCAATGCCGGCGCGTAACCGAACGCGGAGATATCCGCCGACTCGCCTGCTTCTTCAGGCGACTTGGGAGCACGCGCCCGGCGGTAGATCACCTCGACCTCTTCGCCACCATAGTTCTCCTTGACCAGCTTGATCTCACCGGTCTTGGTTTCCTCCACAACTTCTGCCATAATCCTCATTCCCTTCTTGTTCGGACGTGCCCACGCCCCGTCGCCGGGAGGCCGCGCTGCCGATGTTGCTTGCTACTCGCTAAGACCCGCCACGAATTCGGCCGCTTCGCCAAATGTCTTCTTGCGGCGGAATTCCATGAACGGGATCGTGATGTCGTACTCTTCTTCCAGCACGGAGATGATCTGAACGTAGTTGACCGATTTGGCCTTCAGATCTTCGACAAACCGCGTCTCCGCGCTGTAGGTGCCGGGTTCCACCTTGAACAGCTCAGCGGCCCGCCTGATGATTCTCTCCAAAATCTCGTTGCTTTCAGCCATGAATGCTCCTTGTCTCCAGTGATCGGTGGTTAGTGGCCAGTGGTCGTCAGCAGCGATCTCTGATCACTGACCACTGTTCACTGTATTTACGACTCCAGTATCTTGTTGAACCGGTTTGCCACCATGGCATCGCCATGGAAGCGCAGCACGCCGGTATTCCACATCGCCGTCATCGGGTTGAACTTCTTCTTCGACTCCTCGTACACCGTCGAGAAGGGCCCGATCGTGGTCAGCGTGGCCTCTTCGTTGTCGCCTTCAAAGGGCCCGGAAGGCTCGCCGTCCTCGATCACGATGTACCAATGGCCATCGTTGCTCGCGGAAAGGTCCCAGCCCAACACCCAATTAATGCCGGCAAATTGTTCAGACTTCTCCTGGATCCTGGCGATAAGCCCTTCCAGAAACTCTTTCGGTGTGATTTCGACATTACTCACTGAAACTTCTCCTTATCACTCTGAGCTGTCAGCCTTCTGCTCTTCGTACGAAATTAGTTCTTGAACCCCGTCCAAACCGGGACGCCGGTATACTCCTTCGGTCTTTCTTCACAACGCAGCACGCGCATCGCGCCTGCCGCCATTGCTTCCATCTCTCCCTCGCCAGGGTAGACTTTCACCGGCGCGATGAATCTCACCATCTCTGTGACGTTCTCCACCAGGTACTTCGAGTACGCGATGCCCCCCGTCAGGATCACCCCGTCCACCTTCCCGTGCAGCACCGCCGCGTAAGCCCCGATGAATTTCCCGATCTGGTAAATCATGGCGTCGAAAACCACCTTGGCGTAGGCGTTGCCGGCTTCCATCATCGCCGTCACCTCGCGCACATCCGAGGTGCCCAGGTGGTCCACCAGGCCGCCGTCCTTGCCCATCAGGTTCAGCACGTCGCGCTCGGTGTATTTGCCGCTGAAGCATTTGTCCACCACCGCCTTCACCGGCATGGCGCCGCAGCGGGTCGGGGCCATCGGCCCGTCGCCCTGCACGGCGTCGCTCGTGTCGATCATCCGGCCCTGTTTGTGCGCCGCAATCGAAATTCCGCCGCCCATGTGGGCAACAACAAAGTTGCACTCTTCGTAATTCCTGCCCAGCTCTTTGGCGAAGCGGCGAGCCACTTCCTTGTGATTCAGCGGATGCCCGCGGTTTTCGCGGAATACATTCTTCCAGCCCGTTATGCGCGCCGAGACTTCCATCTCATCCACGTCAGGTGGATTTACCGCCAACGCCAGGCCGCCGTATTGCTGCGCAAACTGGTAGGCCAGCACATTGCCCAGCGTGTTGGGGTGCTTGATCGTGTATCCGATCGTCGAATGCTCCAGCAGCTTTCCTTCGATCTTGTACGTGCCGCCTTCGAGCGCCACCAGGCCGCCGCCGGCCGAGACAAATGCGTCTACCCCTTCCAGCGAGTAGTTCTGCTTCGCCAACTCGGCCAGGATCGTCTCTTTGCGGTAGGGCAGCTGGTCGATGATCTCCTTGAAATCCTTCAGCGCCGCGGCTTCGTGGGTCACGTTGACCGAAAACAGCATCTTCTCGTTCTCAAACCCGGCGATCTTCGTCGAGGTCGAGCCGGGAAACAGCGCAAAAATCTTGTATGTCTTTTCCATAATTGCTTTCGTTGTTCTCCGTTTTCCTACTGACCACTGATCACTGACCACTGATCACTTGCTTCTTCTTCATTCCCTCGGCCAGCACAATCACGTTCGTTGCCGCGCCGATAATCTGTTCTACCGAATGCCCGCGCGACAAATCTGTAATCGGCTTGGCGAAGCCCTGAAGCAGAGGGCCGAAGGCATCGGCATGGGCGAAGACCTGCACCAGCTTCACGCCGATATTGCCCGCGTTCAGGTCGGGGAAGATCAGAATGTTGGCCTTGCCCGCCACCTCGCTTGGCTCTTTCACCTTGCGCGCCGCCACCGCAGGCACAATCGCCGAATCCAGTTGGAGCTCGCCGTCGATCTTCAGATCCGGCCGCCGCTGGCGGACGATGTTCAGAGCTTCAACCACGCGTTCCGATTTCTCGTGCACGCCCGACCCCTTGGTCGAGAACGAAAGCAGCGCCACGCGCGGCTCGATGTCCAACAATGCCGCCGTCGTGTCGGCGCTGGCAATGGCGATATCCGCCAGCTCAGCCGGAGTCGGATCCACCACCACGGCGCAATCGGCGTGCACCAGCAGGTTGCCGTCGGAGCCTTCCCAGCCGGGAATCGACCACACGCCCCAGCTTGAGATCGTCTCCATCCCTTCCTGCATGCCGATCAAATTCTGCGCAGCCAGGATCACTTCGGCCGTGGTGTGCACCAACCCGGCCACCGTGCAATCGGCCTCGCCAATCGCTTCCAGCATCACGGCGTAGTTCAGCGGGATGCGCGCCTGGCGCTTGAGCGACTTGGCGGAATGAAGTTGGCTGATCTTGAGGTAGCTCTCGATGGTCGCGTCCACAGCCGGCTCATCGGTGTTATCGGCAATCCGAATTCCGTTGAGCGAAATGCCCAGGCTTTGGGCAAATTCGGTAATCGTCTCCGGTTTGCCCACCAGGATCGGGAACGCGATGCCGAGATCGCACATCTCGCGCGCCGCGCGCAGAATGCGCTCCTCTTGGGCCTCGGGAAAGACCACCTTTTTGGGGTGCGCCTTGGCCTTGTTCCGCAGATACTGTTTAACGTCGATGCTCATCGCACGCTCTTTCTATGTGCGTTCGCAGCCGAGCCACGAACGCGCACAAGTCCCCCCTGGAATTCACCTTAAGTCAATTCATTTTAAGCCAGCATATGATACGCCAAGGAAATACTTTGTTTGAATGGCGCGCTGCTTTGGCGGCATCGCAGGGGGCGCTTCGCTGCAAATATAACCGCTTACTTTTGTTGAAGATACAAAAGGCAACGCGGGCTTCTTTGCCCGCCGTTGCGCCGGCTTTCCAGCCGGCCGTCGCCCACCCCTCCGGCCTGCGCCAGGAGCCGAAGGGATTCGGGAGGCCATAAATCCCTCGCGCCATCTACGAATCAAAAAAAAGGACCCCTTTGGGAGCCTCCATGAAAACCGCCCGGCTCGACGCTTTTTCCGACGGAGTCATCGCCGTCATCATCACCATCATGGTGCTGGAGCTGCGCCCGCCGCGCGAGGCCACCCTTGCAGGCCTCGCCGCCGTGTTGCCGGGTTTCCTCGTTTACGTGCTCAGCTTCCTCATGGTGGCCATCATGTGGATCAACCACCACCAGTTTTTCCTGCACGCCCGCACCGCAACCCCCGGCCTCATCTGGTCGAATGCATTTCTGCTCTTCTGGATGTCGCTCATCCCCTTCGTGACCGCCTACCTGGGCGAACACGGTTTGGCCGCCCTGCCGATCTCTGCCTATGCGGCCGACATGGTCCTGTGCACCATCGGCTTCCTCATGATCCAATCGGCGATCGCTTGCCAGGTCAGGGGAGACGAGGTACTGAAGTGTACCTTCGACCGCATTCGCCTCAAGGCCGCTATTGCGCTGGTGTTCTATGTCGCCGCCGGCCTTCTGGCCTGGTGGTCGCCCTATCCTGCCCTTGCCATTTTCGTGCTCATTCCGGTCGCCTACTTCTGGCCCGACCCGAAGGTCCAGCCGGCGGGCGAATGAGAATCCTGTGGCTCGTCCCATCGCTGCTGCGCTATAATCCGGCCGCCATATCGAAGCATGCTTCAGGCGATCGGAGCGGTTGACAGATGATGGGAAGAAGAGAGTTCGTTGGGAAGGCGGCCTCAGCCGCAATGGCTCCTCTGGTGATGGGGCGAGATTTGGGGATGAGTGGGGAATGCAACATTTATTCCTTGGCAGGATTTCCGGGAGCAACATTCAATGCGATAAGAATCGGCGACAAATACCAGGTCCCAACCTTTTCTAAGGAAGAATACGAACGAAGGTGGCAAGCCCTTCAGGCGTTGATGGAGTCCAAGGGCGTCGATTGTCTGCTCGTAATAAACTCGTTCGATCTGCGTTACGTCGCCAACGTGTTCGGTGGAAGGTTTGATGAAGAGGATTACCCCTGTCTCATCCCGCGAAAGGGCGCCCCTTCTCTTTTTGTCCCGTGGAGCGAATTGTATTTCTACATGCAGGATATCTCCCCGGTTCCGGAAATCGTTTCGGCTTCCGACTCCGTCGCAAGAGCAGCAAAGAAGATAAAGGATCTGGGATTCGAGAAGGGCACGATAGGTATCGATTCATTAGGAGCGATCCGGCACAGCAGTTACGCCCTCTTGGCCAAAGAGCTGCCTGATGCCAGGTTTGTAGAGGCCGGCGAAATGTTGGTGGAGTGCTGGCAAGTCAAAAGCGAGGCGGAGATCGAATGCTTCCGAAAATCGCATGAGAACGGGGAGAAAGCTTTTCGGGTAATGATCAATACAGCTAAGCCAGGCGTAACCGACAGAGAAGTATTGGGCGCCGCGTTCGGGACGATCATATCTGCCGGTTCCGATTGGGACAATCGCATTCTACATAACATCTCCCATTGGCCTGAAACTCCCCAGGGTGACGCTAACTATCCTTACTACATGGGTGTAACTGAACGTAAACTGCAAATAGGCGATATCATCAATTGGGAATTCTATACAAGTTATGCCGGATATACTTCGGACGTTTGCCTGCCAATGTCTATCGGTAAGCCGCACCCGGATTATGTGGAAAGATATGAGATCTGCAAAGAGATCGTTCGTATTGCCAGGGAACTCCTCCGCCCCGGACATACAAAGGAGGAAATAGATTCCAAAGTGAAGGAATTTTGCTCCTCAAAACTGAAGCCCGGAGAAACTGCTTCAATTGACTTCAAGAATTTCTGTCCTGTTCCCAACCGGCCGGGCAGCACTCTCAAAACAGTTCAGCCGGGGATGGTGATCGCGATTGTTCCAGTGACCACATGGAATAAAGGGCCAAGACACATCTGCGCGGCAACATACGTCACCACAAAGGGCGAGCCCCAACGGATCGGCAGCCTGCCACTCGAGATTACAGTGGTCTGATGTAACTCAAGGGGTCAAAAACGGTTGGTTCTCGCCAACTAAACCACGATAGCGCAAACTGAACCACGATAGTGGGTGCACATCCTGCGCGAAGCGTAGGTGGGAAACCACCTTGCCCCTCGGCTGACTGCCTTGGGCTTCGGAAAGGTTTGCACTTTTGCATATAATTTCCCCTCTTTGCCGCAGAATGAATTCAGCGTCAGGCGACAGCCTTTCTGATTTCTGAAAACTCTGGCACTCGACCGTTTATTTACAGAGATTTGCCCATAAGCCGAATCCAGAGAGGGTCTTAGTCGGATTTCGCGTCGCAACCCTTTCCGTTTCAGAATTCTCTCCGTCAGCAACCCGGGGGGGGCGCGGGCGACCGGTGCGTCTCAGCCGTGTCATCAATGGAGCCAATCCAGCACCAGCGATCATCTGTGCTTGCGGCGACCCACGCGCGCAAGAATGAGGCGCACTTTCTTAGGGGAAATTGATAGTCGCCTCGCCGCCCGGGATACCTTCCGGCCCTCCTGTTCCCACACACGAGTAATCACCAGGTCGGCGAATTCTTCGCTGACCTGGTGAAAGGTTTTGCCCTCGATGCGCCCCTGCGACCAGGCTTTCAGATCGTGGTCAGCGTCTCCCCTATGCACGATCCTGGCCCGCAGTGCCTGAAGATCCTTCCAGATGTTGTCATCCTTATTTGCGTTGCAAGCAGCGCGAGCCTGAGCGTAGGAGGCTTGTGCGGCCTCGACATCGTCGAGATTGGAGTTACATTGTGTCAATCCCTGCCAGAGATAGG
>Ga0335071_10003741_pt1 | contig 15967 bp, 15 predicted proteins | sample Lox_Sample_15_FD_206724 | JGI IMG/M metagenome (GOLD analysis project Ga0335071, IMG submission 206724) | Soil microbial communities from Loxahatchee National Wildlife Refuge, Florida, United States - Lox_Sample_1.5 | ecosystem: Environmental > Terrestrial > Soil > Wetlands | place: USA... | reverse complement strand
CGGGCCGAAATTCATCGAACGCTTCAAGGCCAAGTACGGCGACATCCAGCTCTACGCGCCGTACGCCTACGACGCGGTGATGGTGATCGTCGAGGCGATCAAGCGCGCCCAGTCGGCCGACTCGGCGAAGATCCTCGCCGAACTGCCGAAGACCGACTACCAGGGCGTGACCACGCGCATCATGTTCGACGAGAATGGTGACCTCAAGGACGGCGCCATCAGCCTCTACGTCGCCAAGGGCGGCAAGTGGGAGCCGCTCGAGACCATCGGCGGGCCTGCGGCACCTGCCGCGGCGCCAGTTGCAGAGAAGAAGTAGGAGCGCTGCAAACGAACCAGAAACGGCACCCGCGGGTGCCGTTTCTCTTATCATCGCCGCCATGGACATCCTCCTGCAGCAGATCGTGAACGGCCTCACGCTGGGCAGCATCTATGCCCTCGTCGCGCTCGGCTACACCATGGTCTACGGCATCCTCGGCCTTATCAACTTCGCACACGGCGAGGTCGTGATGGTCGGCGCACTGTCGTCGCTGACGGTGATCCGGCCTCTGGCAGCGAGCGGCTTGCCGGGGCCGGTGGTCATGCTCATCGGTCTGGCTTTTGCCGCACTGGTCTGCATGGCGCTGGGCTTCTCCATCGAGCGCGTTGCCTACCGGCCGCTGCGGAATGCGCCGCGCCTGGCGCCGCTCATCACCGCCATCGGCGTCTCGATCGTGCTGCAGCAGCTGGCGATGCTGATCTGGGGCCGCAGCTACCACTCGGTGCCCGAACTGCTGCCGAACGACCCGCACGATTTCTTCGGCGCGTCGATCACCGAGGTACAGATCGTCATCATCGTCGTCGCGGCCGCAACCATGGCCGGGCTCATGCTCCTGGTCAATCGCACGCGCCTCGGCCGCGCCATGCGCGCGACGGCCGAGAATCCGGCCATCGCCGGCCTGATGGGCGTCGACGCCAATCGCGTGATCTCGATGACCTTCGTGATCGGCTCGGCGCTGGCGGCCCTGGCCGGCGTCCTTATCTCCGCCAACTACGGCATTGCCCACTACCACATGGGTTTTATTCTCGGCCTCAAGGCGTTCACGGCTGCCGTGCTGGGCGGCATCGGCAACCTGGCGGGAGCGATGGTCGGCGGCATCCTGCTCGGCATCATCGAGGCGCTGGGAGCGGGCTACATCGGCGACCTCACGGGCGGTGTGCTCGGTTCCAGCTATCAGGACGTGTTCGCCTTCTTCGTCCTGATCGTCGTGCTGATCTTCCGGCCTTCCGGCCTGATGGGGGAGAAAGTTGCCGAACGCGCTTAGGAAGCCCTGGGTCGGCATCGCCCTGATCGCTGCCGTCCTTGTCGTCGCGCCGCTGGCTGTCGGGGCGAGCCTTGGCAACGCCTGGGTGCGCGTGCTCGACTTTGCCGCGCTGTACGTGATGCTGGCGCTGGGCCTCAACATCGTCGTCGGCTTCGCGGGTCTGCTCGACCTGGGCTACATCGCCTTCTACGCCGTTGGCGCCTACCTCTACGCCCTGCTGTGCTCGCCGCATTTCGGCATCCACTGGCCGGTCTGGGCGGTGCTGCCGCTGGGTGCGCTGGTCGCGGGCATCTTCGGCGTCCTGCTCGGGGCGCCGACACTGCGGCTGCGTGGCGACTACCTCGCCATTGTCACGCTCGGCTTTGGCGAGATCATCCGCATCTTCCTCAACAACCTGAACACGCCGGTCAACATCACCAACGGTCCGCAGGGGATCGCTCGCATCGATCCCATCACACTGTTCGGCCAGCCGCTTTCCAGGCCCCTCGAGTTCCTCGGCGTCGGCTTCTCGGGCGTCATGCTCTACTACTACCTGTTCGTCGTACTGGCGCTCGGCATCGTCTTCGTCGGCATCCGCCTGCAGGACTCGCGCATCGGTCGCGCCTGGGTTGCCATCCGCGAGGACGAGGTCGCGGCGAAGGCCTGCGGCATCAACACGCGCAACGTCAAGCTGCTTGCCTTCGCCATGGGCGCGAGCTTCGGCGGCATTTCCGGCGGCCTGTTCGCCGGCTTTCAGGAGTTCGTTTCGCCCGAGAGTTTCAGCCTGCTCGAATCGGTGATGGTCTTGTGCATGGTGGTGCTGGGCGGCATGGGGCACATTCCGGGCGTGATCCTCGGCGGCCTGTTGCTGACCGTCCTGCCGGAAATCTTCCGCCAGGGGGCGGGTCCGTTGCAGCAGGCACTGTTCGGCACAGTCGTGCTCGACCCCGAAGCATTGCGCATGCTGCTCTTCGGTCTTGCCCTGATCGCCGTCATGCTTTACCGCCCGGCCGGACTTTGGCCCGAGCCGCGCCACCGCAGCGAGTACAAACAATGACGGTGCTGCTCGAAGCGCGCCGTGTGTCGAAACACTTTGGCGGCGTCCAGGCGCTGAAGGACGTCTCGCTGTCGATCAATGCGGGCGAAATCTACGGCCTGATCGGTCCGAACGGTGCGGGCAAGACCACGTTCTTCAACGTGCTGACCGGGCTCTACCGGCGCGACGGCGGTGAGGTTGTTTTCGGCGGCACGCCGCTGCGCCTGTCAAGCCCGCACCAGGTGGCCCAAGCCGGCATTGCCCGCACGTTCCAGAACATCCGCCTGTTCGCCAACATGACGGCGCTGGAGAACGTCATGGTCGGCCGCCACCTGCGCACACGCGCCGGCGTCATCGGTGCGGTCGTGCGCGGTCGTGGGACGCGAGCCGAGGAGGCTGCGATTCGCACCCGCGCCCAGCAGTTGCTGCACTATGTCGGCATCGGCGACAGCGCGAACCGTGTTGCCCGCCACCTGTCGTATGGCGATCAGCGCCGCCTGGAGATCGCACGAGCGCTCGCCACCGACCCCAAGCTGCTGGCACTGGACGAACCGGCGGCGGGCATGAACGCCACCGAGACGGCGGCGTTGAAGACGCTGATCGAGGGGCTGCGTGCCGACGGTCTGACGGTGCTGCTGATCGAGCACGACGTACGCCTGGTAATGGGCCTGTGCGATCGCGTTGCAGTGCTTGACTATGGCGAGAAGATCGCCGAGGACATCCCGGCCAACGTGCAGCAGGACCCGACGGTCATTGGAGCCTACCTTGGCGGCGCTGCTTGACGTACTGAATCTGCAGGTTCGTTACGGCGGCATCGCGGCCGTGAAGGGGATCTCCTTCGCGGTCGAGGAAGGCGAGATGGTCTGCCTGATCGGCGCCAATGGCGCTGGCAAGACCACGACGCTGAAGGCCCTGGCGCGCATGCTGCCCTCCAGCGGCGAGCTGCGCTATGCGGGCGAGCGGCTGGACCGCCTGCCGAGCCACGCCCTGGTCGCGCGGGGACTCGCGCTGGTGCCGGAGGGTCGCGGCGTATTCGCGCGCCTTACCGTCGCCGAGAACTTGGCCATGGGCGCCTATCATCGTCGCGATGCCGAAGTCGCTGCCGACCTTGACCGCGTTCACGACCTGCTGCCGCGCCTGAAGGAGCGGCGCCATCAGCTAGCGGGAACGCTGTCCGGCGGCGAGCAGCAGATGCTGGCGATCGGCCGCGCGCTCATGGGCCGGCCTCGGCTGCTGCTCCTCGACGAGCCATCGATGGGCCTGGCGCCGCTGATGGTGCAGAAGGTGTTCGAGGTGATTCGCGCGGTGGCCGCGCAGGGCGTCACGATCCTGCTGGTAGAGCAAAACGCGCGCTTGGCCCTTGAGGTGTGTGCGCGCGGCTACGTGATGGAAAGCGGCTGCATCACGCTGGCCGATTCGGCCTCGGCACTGGCGGCCGACCCGCGCGTACGCGCAGCCTACTTGGGCGAGTAGCCCGCCTCACCCGAACTGCAGCGAATCGGCGAACGTCAGGGCCTCGATCTGCGCGTGATTGAGCTTGGCGACGGGAATGCCCAGCGCCGTCGCCTTTTGCGCCAGATCGACCGTACTGCCTTCCTCGCAGGCCAGCGCCAGCTCGAGCAGCGGCGCATAAACGCCCTGGCGCCGCAGCAGTGCGTCGACGACGGTTTCGGGCAGGTGCATTTCCTGGAGCACGGCTTCGATGCGCGTGCCCAGCAGCACGTCGAGCAGCGAGAAGGCGCCGGTGATGAAGAGGTTGTCGAGGGCGGACTTGTCGAAGTAGTCCTTGCCCAGCACTTCCATGAAGCGGCCGCGCGCGACGGATGTCTGCATCAGCGCTGGTGCCGCCGGGTCCTTGCTCGCCGTGACCAGCAGCAGCGACAGCCACTTGTTGAGCTTGTCGAATCCGAGGATCGCGACCGCGTGGCGGAACGATTCGATTTCGCAGGAAAGGCCGAAGCCTGCAGAGTTGATGTAGCGCAGCAGCTTGTAGGACAGCGTGATGTCCTGCTTCAACGCCGCTTCGATGTCCTTCACCTCGGCATTGCGCCGGACCAGGTTCAGTACGCGCACGATCTGCGCGTGGCTGGGGTTGAGCTTGTCGGCGGGCTTGCGGCCATGCAGGAAGAACCAGCCCGACGCGCCGTCGTAGCCGCTGTCGGTCGCGTCCTTGAAGCCGGAAAGATCTGCAAGGCCCGTGGCGAGCGCGACGCCGGGCGCATCGCGCAGGCGGCCCTGGGCTGCGTCGGCGAGCAGGAAACGGAACGACAGGCCGGCCGGCAGCGCCATGCCGGGGGCATATCCGGTCAGGCACAGCGGCACGCCTGAATTCGCCAGCTCATTGGCGAACTCCAGCATGGCGGGGGCAGCCAGCGCCGGCGCGGGAATCTCGAGCAGGATGTTGTCGGGCGCCTGCCATGTCAGCAGCTCGCGGTCGAGCAGGCAGCCGGCCAGGCCGACGAAGACGCTGCGCGCATCTGGCCAGACCTCGCCCACCTGATTGAGCGCTTCGGCGGCGAGAGCGCAGGAGTCGGCATGCACCACGAGGCGCGAAGCCGTGATGGTCTGCTGGCGGTTGAGGATCGGCTCGCGGCGGATGAGGGCAGGGTTCATTTCTTCTCGGCCTTGGCGGCGTAGGAAAAGATGTCGGCAAAGAATTCTTCGGGCGGCAGGCCGCGTGCGAGGAAGTCGCGCTGGGCCGCCTCGACCATGACGGGCGCACCGCAGACATAGGCCTGATGCGCGAAGAGATCGGCGAAATCCTCGAGCACGGCCTGATGCACGAATCCGGTCCGGCCGGTCCAGGCGTCGGCGGCCGTGGCTTCGGAGAGTACGGGCACGTAGGCGATGTGCGGATGCGTCGCAACCCATTGCTGCGGTAGTTCGGGCAGGTACAGTTCCGCCCGGTTCTTGGCGCCCCAGTAGAAGGTGATCGGGCGCTTGATGCGATTATGGATGGCGTGCTCGATCATCGCCTTGATCGGCGCGAAGCCCGTGCCGCCCGCGACCATGATGATCGGTTTGTCGGACTCCTCGCGCAGGCGCAGCGTGCCCAGCGGGCCTTCGAAGCGCAGGATGTCCTTCACTTTCATCGTCGTGAACACCTGCTCGGTGAACTTGCCACCCGGGATCATGCGCACGTGCAGTTCGAGCACGTCGTCCTCGTGCGGTGGGTTGGCGATTGAAAACGCGCGCCGCCTGCCTTCGGGCAGCAGGAATTCGACGTACTGGCCGGCGAGGAACTGCAGGCGCTCGTTGCTCGGCAGCTTGACGCGCATCACCATGACGTCCTGAGCCACCTTGCGCAATTCCTCGACGCGGCAGGGCATGGTGCGCACGGGAATGTCGTTGAGGCCGCTCACTTCATGCGCCTCGACGACGAGGTCGGAAAGCGGCTTGGCGCAGCACATGAGCGCGATGCCCTGCGCGCGGTCCGCGGCGCTCAAAGCCTCCTCCTGTGCGGCGCCGAAGTCGACCTGACCGGAAACGATCTTGCCCCGGCAGGAGCCGCAGGCGCCGTTGCGGCAGCCGTAGGGCAGCGTCAGGCCCGCATCGAGTGCCGCCTGCAGCAGCGTCGTGTCTTCCGGAACCGCGTAAGTGTGTCCGCTGGGCTGCAGGGTGACGTTGTGGGCCATGCGATAATCGTTTCGTGCGAAGACTGCTAATCGTTGGTTGCGGCGACGTGGTGCGCCGTGTTCTCCCCGAGCTGACCCGTCGCTGGCGCGTCTATGCGCTCGTGCGCGAGCGCGATGCGACGCTGGCCGACTTCGGCGTCACCCAGATCGTCGGCGATCTCGATCGGCGCCGGAGCCTTGCGCGCGTGCACGGCCTTGCCGATGCGGTGCTGCACAGCGCGCCGCCACCGGAGCGCGGCGACCTGGATTCGCGCACGCGGCGATTGATTGCCGCATTGCGCCGGGGCAGTCTACCACGGCGTCTTGTCTACATCAGCACGAGCGGCGTCTATGGCGACTGCGCAGGTGCGCGGGTAGCCGAGACGCGCCGCACGGCCCCGCAAACCGATCGGGCGCGCCGACGCGGCGACGCTGAACGCAGCCTGCGGGGATTCGGCGCCGCGTCCGCCTGCCGCGTTTCGATCCTGCGCGCGCCGGGCATTTACGCCGCGGACCGCCTGCCGCTCGAACGATTGAAGAAGGGCATGCCGGTCTTTCGCACGGAAGAGGATTCCTACACGAATCACATCCACGCCGAGGACCTCGGGCGCGCCTGCATCGCTGCGCTCGAGCGCGGAGCCGCCAACCGCGTCTACAACGCCAGCGACGATTCCGACCTGCCGATGGGCGCCTGGTTCGACAAGCTGGCCGACGCCTTCGGTCTGCCGCGGCCGCCGCGGATCAGCCGAAAAGTCAGCCGCGATGGTACGCCAACGACGCTCTCGCCAACCGCGCTGTCGTTCATGAACGAGTCGCGCAGGCTCGACAACGGGCGCCTGAAGCGCGAGTTGAGGTTCCGTTTCCGCTATCCCGATGTCGACGCCGGCATTGCCGCCGCCAAGGAGAATACATGCTCTGGGCCTGGGTGAAGACCTTTCACATCTTCTTCGTCGTCAGCTGGTTCGCGGGGCTCTTCTACCTGCCGCGTATCTTCGTGAACCTTGCCATGGTGCCCGCCGAAAACACGGCGGAGCGCGAGCGCCTTCTGCTGATGGCCGCGAAGCTCTACAAGTTCGTGACGCCAATCGGCTTGCTCGCGGTGGCGCTGGGCCTGTGGCTCTGGCTCGCGTTCGGCACCGTCGGCATCTGGGTGCACGTGAAGACCACCCTGGTTGCCGTGCTGCTCGGCTACCACTTCTACTGCGGCAAGCTGCTCCGGGACTTCACGGCGGGGCGCAATGAGCACTCGCACGTCTGGTACCGCTTCTTCAACGAGATGCCGGTACTGCTGCTGCTTGCCATCTGCATCCTGGCCGTGGTCAAGCCGTTTTGAAGCGACAGCACTACTTCTCGCCCTGCCCGCGCGGGCTGGAGGCGCTGCTGGCGGAAGACGTCGCCGCGGCCGGCGGCGCGGACATCAAACAGGTTCCGGGCGGTGTCGAGTTCACGGGCGACCTGGCGTGCTGCTATCGCATGAACCTGGAGTCGCGCATCGCGACACGCGTGCTTTGGCGTACGACGACGGCTGACTTTCGCAGCGAGGAGGATCTCTACCGCCTCGCGCGCGGCGTCGATTGGCCGAAGCTCTTCTCCGTCGAGCGCTCGATTCGCGTCTACGTGACCGCACAGAAAGCGAAGCTGAAAAGCCTCGAGTTCGTCACGCTGCGCGTCAAGGATGCCGTCTGTGATGTGTTCCGTGATGCCACGGGCCGACGTCCGAACGTCAATACCAAGGCACCCGACGTGCGCATCCATCTGTTTCTCACCGAGACGACTGCGGCACTCTACGTCGATACTTCCGGAGAGCCGCTCTGGCAGCGTGGCCACAAGATCGCCAAGGTCGAGGCGCCGCTGAAGGAAAACCTCGCAGCGGGCATTCTGAGGCTGACCGGCTGGCAGCCGGGGACGCCGCTGGTCGACCCGATGTGCGGCTCGGGCACCTTCCTGCTCGAGGCCGCGCAGATGAGCCTTGCTGATCCGCCCGGGGTCAATCGCGAACCGGGCGAATTCGGCTTTGAGCGGCTGATGTCGTTCCAGCCCGAGCTTTGGCGCGAAGTGCAAAAGTCAGCCCTGATGGCACGCCGTGAGACGACCGGCCTGCCGATCTGGGGCTCGGATTCCTCTGCCGACGCCGTGGCGCGCGCCCGGCAGAACCTCGCCCATGCCGGGCTCGACGACCTCGTGACCATCGAGCGCGCCGACATGCTCGAGCGCAGCGCGCCGGCGCCTACGGGCGTACTCGTCTGCAACCCGCCTTATGGCGAGCGGCTCGGCGAACTCGACGAACTCGCGACGCTCTACCCGAAACTCGGCGACGCGCTGAAGAAGCGCTTCGCCGGCTGGGAGTGCTGGTTCCTCTCGGCCGACACGCGACTGCCGAAGTTGATCGGCCTGAAGCCGATGCGCAAGATCCCGCTCTTCAACGGTCCGCTGGAATGCCGGCTCTACGGCTTCCGCATGGTTTCAGGAAGCAACCGCTAAACGATATCCAGGTGCTTGATGCCCGCCGTGAGATCGCGGTCGGCCGATTCCTTGCCGTGCAGCTTGATTTGCAGCCGCAGGTCGTTCACCGAATCCGCGTTGCGCAGCGCATCTTCGTAGCTGATCTCGCCGCCTTCGTAGAGGTCGAACAGCGACTGGTCGAACGTCTGCATGCCCAGCTCGCGCGACTTCTTCATGATCTCCTTGATCTCGCCGACGTCGCCCTTGAAGATCAGGTCCGAGATCAGCGGCGAGTTGAGCATGATCTCCATGGCCGCGATGCGGCCCTTGCCGTCCTTGTTCGGGATCAGGCGCTGTGAGACGAAGGCACGCACGTTGAGCGAGAGGTCCATCAGCAGCTGCGACCGCTTTTCTTCCGGGAAGAAGTTGATGATGCGGTCAAGCGCCTGGTTGGTCGAGTTGGCGTGCAGCGAGCCCATGCACAGGTGGCCGGTTTCGGCGAAGGCGATGGCGTGCTCCATGGTCTCGCGGTCGCGGATTTCGCCGATCATGATGACGTCCGGCGCCTGGCGCAGCGTGTTCTTGAGCGCGGTTTCCCAGCCGTCGGTATCGACACCGACCTCGCGCTGCGTGACGATGCAGTTCCGGTGATCGTGCACGTATTCGATCGGGTCCTCGACCGTGATGATGTGGCCGAAACTGTTCTCGTTGCGGTAGCCGATCATGGTCGCCAGCGAGGTCGACTTGCCGCAGCCGGTGCCGCCGACGAACAGGACGAGGCCGCGCTTGGTCATCGCGATGTCCTTCAGCACGGGCGAGAGCTTCAGCTCCTCGAAGGTCGGGATCTTGGTATTGATGGTCCGCAGCACGAGGCCGGTGCGGTTCTGCTGGATGAAGGCGTTCACCCGGAAGCGGCCGATGCCCGACGGATTGATGGCGAAGTTGCACTCCTTGGTCGCCTCGAATTCTGCGGCCTGTCTGTCGTTCATGATCGCGCGCGCCAGCTCGATCGTGTGCTGAGATGACAGCACCTGCGTGGTCGCCGGCGTCACGCGGCCGTCGATCTTGATAGCAGGCGGAAATCCGGCGGTGATGAACAGGTCCGAACCCTTCTTCTGCACCATCATGGTGAGAAGCTGGTACATGAACTTGAGGCCTTCGTCTCGTTCCATAGTGATTTATCCCGGGAAGATGTCCTTGTTTGCGGCGCGCAGGCGCGCCTCGGCGGCGGCCACGACGTTGCGGCGTACCAGATCCTGCAGGCACTGGTCCAGCGTCTGCATGCCGAGCGCCTGGCCCGTCTGGATTGCCGAGTACATCTGGGCGATCTTGTTCTCGCGGATCAGGTTGCGGATGGCCGGCGTGCCGATCATGATCTCGTGCGCCGCGATGCGGCCCTGGCCGTCCTTGGTCTTCAGCAACGTCTGCGAGATGACTGCGCGCAGAGATTCAGACAGCATCGCGCGCACCATTTCCTTTTCTGCCGCCGGGAAGACGTCGATGATGCGGTCGATGGTCTTGGCCGCCGACGACGTGTGCAGCGTCGCGAAGACCAGGTGGCCGGTTTCGGCGGCCGTCATGGCCAGGCGGATGGTCTCCAGGTCGCGCATTTCGCCGACCAGGATCACGTCCGGATCCTCGCGCAGCGCCGATCGCAGCGCGTTGGCGAAGGACAGCGTATGCGGGCCCACTTCGCGCTGGTTGATCAGGCACTTCTTCGATTCATGCACGAACTCGATCGGGTCCTCGACCGAGAGGATGTGCGCGTATTCGTTCTCATTGACTTCGTCGAGCATCGCTGCCAGCGTGGTGGACTTGCCCGAGCCCGTGGGGCCGGTAACCAGTACGATGCCGCGCGGTTGCTGGGCGATCTCCTTGAAGATCTTGGGCGCGCCGAGTTGCTCGAGCGTCAGTACCTTGCTCGGAATGGTGCGGAACACGGCGCCAGCGCCGCGGTGCTGCACGAACGCATTGACCCGGAAGCGCGCCAGGTTCGGCACCTCGAACGAAAAGTCGCACTCCAGCGTCTCCTCGTAATGCTTGCGCTGGTTGTCGTTCATGATGTCGTACACCATCGCGTGCACATCCTTGTGTTCCATGGGCGGCAGGTTGATGCGGCGCACGTCGCCATGGACGCGGATCATCGGCGGCAGGCCCGAGGACAGGTGGAGGTCGGAAGCCTTGTTCTTGACGCCGAAAGCGAGCAGTTCGGTGATATCCATGAGATGTGATTCCGGGAGGGAAGGACGACCTTCGGTATATTATTCAGTCCGCTATATGACATCAATTGCCGCCAACTTGCAAGCCGTAAGGACGCGCATTGCCGGGGCCTGCGCGGCGGCAGGACGCAGCGTCGACGAAGTGTCGCTGCTGGCCGTGTCCAAGACCTGGCCGGCCGACGCAGTGCGACAGGCGGCGCGGTGCGGCCAGCGCGCTTTCGGCGAGAATTATGTGCAGGAAGCGCTGGCCAAGATCGCGAGCCTGGCGGACCTCGATCTCGAGTGGCATTTCATCGGCCCCCTGCAAAGCAACAAGACGCGCGCCGTGGCCGAGAACTTCGCCTGGGTACATGGCATCGACCGCCTGAAACTCGCCGAGCGGTTGTCGGCGCACCGGCCGGCGGCACTGCCGCCGCTCCAGGTTTGCGTCCAGGTCAACGTCAGCCATGAGGCCAGCAAGAGCGGATCCACGGCCGAAGAGGCGCCCGCGCTCTGCCGCGCCGTGGCCGCGCTGCCGAACCTCAAGCTGCGCGGGCTCATGGCGATTCCGGAGCCCGGTCAAGAGTCAGCCCTCGTGGTACGCCGCTTCGCGGAGCTGCGCACGCTGCGCGACCGGCTGAACGCGGAGGGCCTGGGTCTGGACACCCTGTCCATGGGTATGTCGGACGACCTGGAAGATGCGATCATGGAGGGCGCGACCATCGTCCGCGTGGGGACGGCAATTTTTGGCCAGAGAGAGAAGACATGAAAATCACCTTCATCGGCGGCGGCAACATGGCCGTTGCCTTGATCGGCGGCATGAAGAAGAAGGGCTTCTCCGCCGCAGCCATGCAGGTCATCGAGCCGGCACCGGCCGCGCGCGACCGCCTGACCGAGGCCTTCGGCGTCCGCTGCGCGCCGGCGATCGACGCCGCCGCGCTTAACTGCGAAGTCCTGATCCTCGCCGTCAAGCCGCAGCAGATGCGCGAGGCGCTGGCGCCGCTGGCCGGCAAGCTGCGCGACCAGCTCGTGATCAGCATTGCCGCGGGGCTGCGCATCGGCGACCTCTCGCGCTGGCTTGGCGGTCACCATCGGCTCGTGCGCACCATGCCCAACACGCCGGCGTTGATCGGGGCCGGCATCACGGCGCTGTGCGCCGATGCCGCCGTGTCCGCAGATGGCCGGGAGAAGGCCGAGAAGATTCTCGCTGCGGTAGGGCACACGCTGTGGATCGAGGACGAAGCGCAGATGGATGCCGTGACGGCCGTCTCGGGCAGCGGTCCGGCTTACGTCTTCTATTTCATCGAGGCGCTTGAAGCGGCGGCGCGGGAACTCGGCTTTGCCGACGACGCAGCCCGACTGCTCGCGGTCGAGACCTTCCTTGGGGCAACGCAGCTGGCCAACAGCAGCAAGGACGCGGTCGCGCTCCTGCGCGAGCGCGTGACCTCGAAGGGTGGCACGACCGAGGCAGCGCTGAAGTCGTTCGACGCCGACCAGATTCGCGCCGCCATCGTGCGCGGTGTGCGCGCAGCCGCCACACGCGGCGGCGAGCTCGGCCAGATTCTGGGCCAGGACTGACCGGCATGCTTCTCTCGCTCTTCAACCTGGTCTTCGGCACGCTCAGCGATCTGATGGCGGTGGCGCTTCTCGTGCGCTTTGCCATGCAATGGGTGCGTGCGCCTTTCGCGAATCCGGTCGGGCGCTTCGTCCTGGCGTTTACGGATTGGGTGGTGCTACCGGCGCGCAAGCTCGTGCCGGGCCTGTTCGGACTCGACCTCGCGAGCGTGCTGCTGGCTTGGCTTGTGCAGACGATCTTCATCTCCGTCGTAATCGGCGCCACCGGCATTCACGGCGGCGCCACGGCGATGGCATTCGGCGTGGCGCTTGCCGCGGGCCTCGTCGAGACGTTTCGACTGGCGATCTATCTGGCGATGGGCGTGGTGATCGTGGCGGCGGTATTGTCATGGGTCAACCCCTGGTCGCCCATTGCGCCGGTATTCGGGCTCCTCGCCAGCCCGCTGCTGCGTCCGTTCCAGCGATTGATTCCGCCGATCGGCGGCGTCGACCTCTCGCCGCTGGTGGTCCTGCTGCTGCTGCAAGTCGTGCTGCGTCTGCTCGACCATTTCCGGGTCGTGCTGCTGCCTTTCTTCGGGCCGTGACGCCAAGCTGGCTGCGCATCGCCGGCGACGACGCCGTGCTCACCTTGCACATCCAGCCTGGCGCCAAACGCACGGAGGTCGCCGGCGTGCACGGCGAGGCGCTGAAGATTCGCCTCAATGCGCCGCCTGTCGAGGGCAAGGCCAACGAAGCCTTGATCGCCTACCTGGCGAGGCAGTTGGATATTCCAAGGGCGCGCGTGCTGCTCGAAGCCGGCCAGACCTCGCGCGCCAAGCGCGTGCGCCTCGTCGGCGTGGACGCCGGCGCGGTGGTGGAACGCCTCGCCGGTTAGTCGTGCATGGGCCGATGCACCAGGCGCCGGAACCAGTGGTGCAGGTCGTCGACGAAGGTGAACACGACCGGGATGGCCAGCAGGCTCAGGAAGGTCGAGGTGATCAGGCCGCCGATGACGACGATGGCCATCGGCGCGCGGAAGCTCGGATCGGTGCCGAGGCCGATCGCGATCGGCATCATGCCGGCGCCCATGGCGACGGTTGTCATGATGATCGGCCGCGCGCGCTTGCGGCAGGCATCCTGCAGCGCCTCCCAACGGCTCAGGCCGTGGTCGCGGCGCGCGAGGATCACGTAATCGATGAGCAGGATTGAATTCTTGGTGGCGATACCCATCAGCATGATGAGACCGATCATCGACGGCATCGACAGAGCCGTGCCGGTGACGAACAGCGCCAGGAAGGCGCCGGGAATGGAGAGCACAAGGGCGACGAGGATGGTCGCCGGCTGCACGAAGTCGCGAAACAGCAGCACCAGCACGACGTAGATGCACATGACGCCGGTCAGCATGGCGATGCCGAATCCGGCGAACAGCTCGTTCATCGCCTCGGCGTCGCCGATCGACGTGCGGCTGACGCCGGCAGGCGGATCCTTCAGGCTCGGCAGGGCAAACGCGGCCCGCTCGACGTCGCCGAGCGGCTGGCCGTTGAGTTCGATCTCGAAGTTGATGTTGCGCCGGCGCTCGTAGCGATCGATGGTCGCGGGACCGCCGTCGATGGTCAGCGAAGCGACGTTGCCGAGCATCACCGGGCCGTTCCTGCCCGGCACCGTCAGCCGTTCGAGCAAGGCCAGATTCTCGCGCGCGTCCGGCGGCAAGCGCACGACGATCGGCACCTGCCGCTGCGAGAGATTGAGCTTGGCCAGATCCTGGTCGTAGTCGCCGGCCGTGGCGATGCGCAGGGTGTCGGCGATTGCGGCAGTCGTTACGCCGAGGTCCGCTGCGCGCGCGAAGTCGGGGCGGATCACGAGTTCGGGGCGCACCAGGCTTGCCGAGCTGACGACGCTGCCGATGCCCGGAATGGTGCGCAGTTCGCGCTCGACGACGCGTGCGTGCTCGTTCAGCGCATCGCCATCGTCGCCGGCCAGCGCCAGCAGATATTTCTCGGACGAGCCGCCGAAGGCCACCGTAATGCGGGCGCCAGGTATTACCGCGAGTGCCTCGCGCAACTGGCGCTCGACGTCCTGCTTCTTGACGCCGTGGCGTTCGCCGCGCGGCGTCATGTTGATGGTCAGCGTCGCCTTGCGCACCTCCGTGCCCGGCGGAGCGAACGGGTCGGCGCCGGAGCTGCCGCCGCCCACGGACGTGTAGACCATGCGTACATGCGGGTTGCGGCTGACGATGGACTGCGCCTGCTCGGCGACGGCCATCGTCTGGCGGAAGGTGCTGCCGGGCGGCAGCGATATGTAGACTTGCGTTTGCGATAGATCGTCGGGCGGCATGAAGCCCGTCGGCAGGAATGGCACGAGGGCGAACGAGAGCACGAAGAAGGCCACTGCGCCGGCGACCGTGGCGCCGCGGTGATGCTGGCACCACTCGGCCCAGCCGAGGTAGCGCTGCAGCCAGCCCGGCAGCCCGTGGGCGCCGGTTGGTGGCTTGAGGAGATAGGCGGCCATCATCGGCGTCAGCAGTCGCGCCACGGTCAGCGAAAAGAACACCGCGATCGCGGCGGACCAGCCGAACTGGACGAAGAACTTGCCGACGATGCCGCCCATGAAAGCCGTGGGCAAAAACACCGCGATCAGCGTGAACGAGGTGGCGATGACGGCCAGGCCGATTTCGTCCGCGGCTTCCATGGCGGCCTGGTAAGGCGTCTTGCCGAGCCTCAGGTGGCGCATGATGTTCTCGATCTCGACGATCGCATCGTCCACCAGCACGCCGATGACCAGCGACAGGCTGAGCAGCGTCACAACGTTGATCGAGAAGTCGAGCACGTACATGGCGGCGAAAGTGGGGATGATCGACAGCGGCAGCGCGGTGGCCGACACCATGGTCGCGCGCCAGTCGCGCAGGAAAAGCCAGACCACCAGCACGGCGAGAATGGCGCCCTCGATCAGGAGCGACATCGAGCCCGTGTAGTTCTCGATCACGGGATCGACGAAATTGAACGCCTCGGCGACGCTGATGTCTGGATGCTCAGCCTTGAGCTTGTCGAGTTCCGCGCGCACGCCGTCAGCGACCGCCACCTCGCTGGCGCCGCGGCTGCGCACAATCTCGAAGCCCACCACCGGCTTGCCGTCGAGCAGCGCAGCCGAGCGTTGTTCCGCCACCGTGTCGGAAACCGTCGCCACCTGGTCGAGGCGGACGTGGCGGCCATCGGAGAATGCGATGTCCATCTGCGCGAGTTCGGCCGCAGACTTTACCGTGGCGATGGTACGCACCGACTGCTCGGCGCCGCCGACGTCAGCACGGCCGCCCGCGGCTTCCTGCTGGATCTGGCGCAGGCGGCGCGAAATGTCCGCGGCCGTGACGTTCAGTGCCAGCATGCGCGCCGGATCGAGTTCGACCTGCACTTCGCGCGTGACGCCGCCCACGCGCGCAACGGCGCCGACGCCGTGCACGCTGAGCAGACGCTTGGCCACCGTGTTGTCGACGAACCAGGACAGCGCCTCGTCGTCCATGCGTGTCGACGCCACCGTGTAGGTGAGAATCGGCATGCCGGACAGGTTCATGCGCGAAATCACCGGGTCGCGCAAGTCGCCCGGCAGATCGGCGCGTACGCGCGCGATGGCGTCGCGAACGTCGTCGACGGCTTCCTGCGTCGGCTTTTCGAGGCGAAATTCCGTCGTGATGATTGCGATGCCATCCTGCGTGTGCGCGTAGAGGTGCTTGACGCCCTGGATCGTCGCGATCGAGCTCTCGATCTTGCGCGCCACGTCCGTTTCCATCTGGCCCGGCGAAGCGCCCGGGAGCGTCGCCGTCACAATCACCATCGGCAGGTCGATGTCCAT
>Ga0335071_10003740_pt1 | contig 15969 bp, 17 predicted proteins | sample Lox_Sample_15_FD_206724 | JGI IMG/M metagenome (GOLD analysis project Ga0335071, IMG submission 206724) | Soil microbial communities from Loxahatchee National Wildlife Refuge, Florida, United States - Lox_Sample_1.5 | ecosystem: Environmental > Terrestrial > Soil > Wetlands | place: USA... | reverse complement strand
TCCGCCTGGGAGAAAGGATCCGTGAACCCGACCGCCAGCGCGTCCGCCGTGGACGCCCGAGTCGCGGTCCGGGGAGGCGAGGCGAGCGCGCCCGCACCTGTGCGAGCCCATCCCACGGTGGTCCTCACGGTGATCGCGGCGGGCGCCCTCGCCGCGATCGGTCTGTGGTGGGTCCACACCCCCGCGATCCACGGGCTCGGTGACTGGCTGACGAACGCCGGGCGCATCACGGGGCTGCTGGCCGGCTACGGCGTCGTGGTCCTGGTCGCGCTCATGGCCCGCATCCCGCCGCTGGAGCGTGGCATCGGTGCCGACCAGCTCGCGCGGTGGCACTCCATGGGCGGTCGCTATGTCGTCAGCCTGGTCGTCGCCCACGCGCTGCTCATCACCTGGGGGTACGCCGTCACGGCGCACACCACCGTGGTGACCCAGACCAAGACGCTGCTGACCAGCTATCCGGACGTCCTCATGGCGACGGTGGCGGGCCTGCTGCTCCTCGGCGTGGGGCTGGTCTCGATGCGGGCGGCCCGTCGCCACCTCCGCTACGAGACCTGGTACTACCTGCACTTCTACACCTACCTCGCCGTGGCGCTGGCCTTCAGCCACCAGTTCGCCGACGGCGCGGAGTTCATGAGCAACCGCCCGGCCCGCGTGGCCTGGGCCGCGATGTACGCCGCCGTCGCGGCCGCCATCCTCTGGTACCGCTTCGCCACACCGGTGCGGCAGGCCTTCCGGCACCGGATGCGAGTGCTGTCGGTACGTCGCGAGGCGCCCGGCGTCGTCACGGTCGAGATCACCGGCGAGCACCTCGAGCAGCTCGGCGCCGAGCCGGGCCAGTTCTTCCGCTGGCGCTTCCTCACCCGCGACCTGTGGTGGACCGCCACGCCGTACTCGCTGTCCGCCCCGCCCCGTCCCGACCGGCTGCGCATCACCGTGAAGGACCTCGGCGACGCCAGCCACGCCCTCGCGTCGGTCCGGCCCGGGACGCGCGTGGTCGCCGAAGGCCCATACGGCGCTCTCACCGCCGCCCTCCGTCGTCGCCGCAAGGTGCTCCTCGTCGCAGGCGGCGTCGGCATCACGCCGCTGCGGGCGCTGTTCCAGACGATCCCGGCCGGACCGGGAGAGCTGGGCCTCATCTATCGCGCGAGCGCGGAGCGCGACGTCGTGTTCCGCCGTGAGCTCGAACGGATCGCGGAGAAGCGCCGGGCGAAGCTGTGGATCATCCCCGGCCGGCGCAGCGACCTCGGCGGCGACCCGCTCTCCGCCGAGCAGTTCGCGGCGCACGTACCGGACATCGCCGAGCACGAGGTGTACCTGTGCGGCCCGGCCGGCATGACCGCCTCGGTGACCGCGGCGTTGCGGGCCGCGGGCGTGCCCCGGCGGCAGATCCACCACGAGTCGTTCGAGTTCTGAGGAGATCTCCCACCATGCGCCGCGTCGTCCTCGCCACCGTCAGCACGGTCGCGGGCCTCGTCATGCTCCTGACCTTCAAGACCCACGACGCCACCGCTGCGGCGGGGCCGGTCGCGACCGGAGGTGGCACGACCAGCGGGTCGACGTCGGGCTCGGGCAGCGGCTCGTCCTCCGGGTCCGGCACCGGGTCGACGTCGGGCTCGGGGAGCGGCTCGACGACCGGCACCAAGACGGCCACGGGCGATCCGGCCGACACGCAGTACGGCCCGGTGCAGGTGCAGGTGACGGTCGCCGACGGCAAGATCACCGACGTCCAGGCGGTCGAGTACCCGCAGAACTCCCCCCGCGACCAGCAGATCAACGCCTATGCGATCCCAGCGCTCAACCAGGAAGCGGTGCAGGCCGGGAACGCGAACATCGACATGATCTCCGGGGCGACGTTCACCTCCGAGGGCTACATCCAGTCCCTGCAGAGCGCCCTGTCGAGGATCTGACTGCCGCGGCGGTCACCCGGGCTCGATGAGGTCCCACAGGTTCCCGTAGCGGTCCGCGAACACGAGCACCCGGCCGTAGCTCTCCACGCGCGGCCCGTCCACGATCCGCACGTCGCGGCGTCGGAGCCTGGCGTGGTCGTCGTCGAAGCGGTCCGTGTGCAGGAAGAACCCCACCCGCCCGCCGGTCTGGCGACCGATCACCTCGGCCTGCGCCGCCGTGGCTGCTCGCGCCAGCAGCACGTGCGGCCCGTCCTCACCCGAGGGTGCCACCCGGACCCAACGCTTGCCCTGTCCGAGAGGCGTGTCCTCGACCAGCTCGAACCCGAGGTCGTCGACGAAGTGAGCGATCGCCCGGTCGTAGTCGTCCACGACGACCGTCACGCCCGCCAACCTCACCCGGCGAATCTAGAGGCTGCCGTCGTCCGACAGCAGCGCGCCCGCGGTGGCGGTGGGCTATGAACTCGAGCTGTGCGTGTCCGGCTGGTGTGGGCCTGGACCGGCGTGTGATGCATAGTCGCAGGTCAGGGGCCTGGGAGTGGCGGCCCGTGACCCACTCGTCCCACCGCCGGGCGAGCACGTGCAATCAGGTCAGGGCGGCGCAGTCGGCGCACGTGCCGAAGATCTCCAAGGTGTGGCTGACGTCAACGAATCCGTTGTCGCCGGCAACCCGTTGGGCCCAGCGCTCGACCGCGGGGCCGTCCACCTCCACAGTGCGCCCGCAGCGACGACAGACGAGGTGGTGGTGGTGGTGACCGGTGCTGCAACGGCGGTAGGCGATCTCCCCGTCGGCACTTCGCAGGACGTCGACCTCGTGGGCGTCAGCCAGCATCTGCAGCGACCGGTAGACGGTGGTCAGCCCGACACGGTCGCCACGCTGCCTGAGCAGGTCGTGGACCTGCTGGGCGCTGCGAAAGTCGTCGATCTCGTCGAGCACCGCTGACACGGCGGCGCGTTGGCGGGTCAAGCGGATCGGAGGCCCCGTCCTGGCGATGGTCACAGCTTCCTCCGTTGTCCGTGAGCCAGCTGGCATCCAGGGCTAGTCAGACGGCCGTCGTGGACATCGACCTTACGTGGATCCGCTGTGCCGCGGTATGGGACATCAGGTTGACTTACAAAATGAAATCCGATGTCATTTCAGTGTACGTCGTTCACGCACATCCGATCCACGCCCAGAGGAGGCGCGTCGTGCGCACCAGGATCCGTGTTCTCGCCGGACTCTCGGCCGCCCTCGTTGTGTCTGTGACCGGCTGCAGCACCGGTTCCTCGCCGAGCGGAGCGACCTCGTCGGCGACCGGATCTGCGGCCGCGACGTCCAGGGTGATCCAGGTGGTCGCTGCAGAGAACTTCTGGGGAAGCATCGCAGCGCAGCTCGGGGGCAAGCACGTAAAGGTCACCAACATCATCGACAACCCGGATGCGGACCCACACGACTACGAGCCCACAGCCGCGGACGGGCGTGCAATCGCTGGGGCGGACTTCGTCCTGATCAACGGGATTGGCTACGACACGTGGGCTACCAAGCTGGCAGACGCCAACCCGAATTCCTCACGCACGGAGTTGACGGTGGGGGAGCTGCTCGGGGTTGCGGCGGGTGGCAACCCGCATCGCTGGTACAACCCCGACGACGTGCAGAAGGTCGTGGATGCGATCGCGACGGACTACGAGAAGCTCGATCCGGCCGACGCAGCGTACTTCGAGGCCCAGCAGGCCGCCTTCGAAGACACCGCGACTGCGGACTACAAGTCGGTGATCGCCGACATCAAGGCCAAGTACTCCGGCACGCCAGTCGGAGCCTCGGAGTCGATCTTCGCGATGATCGCGCCGGCGCTCGGGCTGAACCTGCTCACGCCACCGGACTTCCTCAAGGCGATCAGCGAGGGCACCGATCCGACGGCGGCGGACAAGGCGACGATCGACGAGCAGATCAAGGACAAGAAGATCAAGGTGTATGTGTACAACTCGCAGAACGCCACTCCGGACATCCAGCGGCAGGTCGATGAGGCGAAGGCGGCCGGCATCCCGGTGTCCACCATCACCGAGACGATGACTCCTGCGACTGACACGTGGGAGCAGTGGCAGACCACGCAACTGCGTAAGTTGCGGGACGCGTTGGCCCAGGCGGCAGGCTCTTGAGCGCCGCGACTGACGGTGTCCTTGCTGAGAGGATGCCGCGCGTGGACAGTCCGGACGACACGGTCATCGAGCTCCACGACGCCGCCGTCCGGTTGGGCGACCGGACGCTGTGGAGCGGCGTGGACGTGGACGTCCGCTCCGGGGAGTTCGTCGCGGTGCTGGGGCCCAACGGTGTCGGCAAGTCCACGCTGGTCAAGGTCATCCTGGGGCTCCTGCCGCTGTCGGCTGGCTCGATCCGCGTCCTAGGGGGCGCGCCTGGCTCGATGAACCAGCAGATCGGGTACCTGCCGCAGAGGCGCAGTTTCGACCCGCAGCTGCGGATCCGGGGCACCGATGTGGTCCGGCTGGGACTGGACGGCGACCGCTGGGGCATCCCGCTGCCCGGTGGCCGGCGAGTCAGTCCGCGCGCCCGAGCCGCTGCCACCCGGGTCGAGGAGGTCATCGACTTGGTCGACGCGGCCGCCTACGCCGGCCGCCCGGTCGGGCGGCTCTCTGGGGGGGAACAACAACGCCTGCTGATCGCGCAGGCGCTCGCATCCGAACCGCGCCTCCTGTTGCTGGACGAGCCGTTGGACAGCCTGGACCTGCCCAACCAGAGCGCCGTCGCAGCGTTGATCGCCCGGATCTGCGAACGGGAAGGCGTGACGGTGCTGATGGTGGCTCACGACGTGAACCCGATCCTCAGCTACCTGGACCGGGTCGTGTACATAGCCTCCGGCGGAGCAGCCGTCGGCACTCCGGCACAGGTGATCACCGGCCCTACCCTCACTCGGTTGTACGACAACCCGATCGAGGTCCTCACCACATCAGACGGACGCCTGGTCGTCGTCGGCCAACCCGAGGCCCCCGCCCACCACGCCGACCGGCACGCACCATGACGCACGTGATGTCCGTCGCGTCGGCTGGGAGTCTTCAGCCGCAGCCCAGCTGGAACCTGCTCGAGGACGTCCGCCAGGCGTTCATGTACCCGTTCATGGTCAACGCGTTCCGGGCCGGCGCCATCGTCGCCGTGCTCGCCGGACTCATCGGCTGGTTCATGGTCCTGCGTCGACAGACCTTCGCCGGGCACACACTGGCCATTGTTGGTTACCCGGGCGCCGCCGGCGCGGTCCTGGTCGGCATCAGCGCCACCTACGGACTGTTCGCCTTCGCATCCATCGCAGCACTGGTCATTGGCCTGGTCCCCAACACCGGCGGCCGCGGATACAGCGAGGAGTCGGCAGTCACCGGCACCGTCCAAGCCTTCGCCCTAGCCTGTGGGTTCCTGTTCGTCACCCTCTACGGCGGATTCCTCAGCGGCGCCAACGCACTACTGTTTGGCAGCTTTCTGGGCATCACCAGCGATCAGGTCATTGCCCTGCTCCTCGTTGCACTCGCCGCCGCCGCCGTACTCGCAGTCATCGCCAGGCCGCTGCTGTTCGCCTCGATCGACCCTGACGTCGCGCGTGCCCGCGGCGTACCCGTGCGTGGCCTGTCCATCGGCTTCCTGGTGCTTCTGGGCGTCGCAGCCGCCGAGGTCAGCCAGATCACCGGGACCCTGCTGGTGTTCGCCCTGCTGGTTGTCCCCGCCGCGACTGCCCAGACCTGGACCACTCGGCCAGTACTGAGCGTCTTGCTCACCGTCCTCATCGGGGTCTCGGTGACCTGGATCTCGTTGCTGGTGGCCTACTACTCGCCGTACCCGATCGGGTTCTTCCTGACCACCTTCGCGTTCGCGGCATATCTCATCTCCGTCGGATGGCGCAGGCTGCATACCGAGGAGCGCCGTGCGCCACTATCGGTGCGCGCATGAGCGGCTCGGGCACCCTCCTCGCAACCGGAACCGGGCTAACCGAGCTGTTCAGCCACGCCTTCATGGTCGACGCGCTCCTCGCCGGCGTGCCGATTGCAGCCCTCGCCGGGCTCGTCGGCTACTTCATGGTGCTTCGCAGCCAGATCTTCACCGGTGACGCGCTCAGCCACGCCGCCTTCACCGGCGCTCTGGGCGCTTTGGCCTTCGGGATCGACGCCCGGCTCGGGCTGTTCACCGTCACTCTTGCGGTCGCAGCCGGACTCGGACTACTCGGCAACCACGGCCGCGCCGACGACGTCGTGATCGGCACCGTGTTCGCCTGGGTTCTCGGACTGGGCGTGCTCGCCCTGTCGGTCTACGCCTCCAGCTACCACGCCACCTCCAACGGCGCAGCCGGCGTCACCGTCCTGTTCGGCTCGATATTCGGAATCAGCTCAACCCAGGCGACCCTGGCAGCCGCAATCGCCTTCGTCCTAATAGGACTGATGCTCGGCATCGCTCGACCCCTCCTCTTCGCCAGCCTCGATCAGGCAATCGCGGCCGCCCGCGGCGTGCCCGTGCGTGGCCTCGGGGTCGTCTTTCTGCTGATCGTCGGCGCCACCGCAGCCGAAGCGACCCAAGCCGTCGGCGCACTTCTGCTGCTGGGCCTCCTCGCCGCACCCGCCGGAGCCGCGCAACGCCTGACCACACGTCCGTACGTCGGGATGACCCTCGCAGCCGCCCTATCGATGCTCGCCATGGTCACCGGACTGCTCACCAGCTACCTCATCCCGAAGGTGCCGCCCAGCTTCGCGATCCTCGCGGTCGCGACCCTGATCTACGCAGCCACGTTCCTGCGGCGTATCAACTACCCATCAACCGGCACCAACACCGCCCCCTCCGAGCAGGTTGACCGCCCAGACCGGTCCCACAGCGGAGTCCCCGGATGAAGCCGCACATGCCACCGACTTCCCGACCCCGTCCCGGGAACGAAGCCCGGGTCGTCCTCGACACTCACGAATCCCGGAACCGAACGTAATCGTCGGTGACGCATGCGTCGACGACGCCGCGTCAGTGAACGCGCGGCCTGGCGTGGAGCAACAGTCGACGCGGGCCCGCACCATCCGCCGCAAGGCTGCCTCCGGGGTTCGCCCGCAGAGTCAGTCAATTCACGTTACGCGACCCACTGCCGAACGGCGGGCGCCAGCAAACTCAACGGGGCGGTTCCTTGGCAACCGGCGGCTCTCAAGCATCGACAGCGGACAGTCGACGTCGAGAGGGTGGCTGGTGTGGTCAGGATGACTCGAGGTTGCCGGGCGCTCCTCGTTGTCGTGCTGGCAGCCGCCATGCTCGCGGCGGGCACCGACCACGCTGTGGCTACCGACGGGGCACCCGACGGCCAGCCAGGGGCGTCGGCCGCAGGCTTGCTGCCACTGCCCGCGTGGTGGCATGGAAAGGTCTGCGACACGGGGCTAAGCCCGGGATCGAAGCCACTGGGCGCGAGCCTGGACGGGGTGATGGCCTGCGGTCCGATGCCCTCGGACGGCGCGGGCGAGGCATTGGTGCGGTTCCCCGACGGGTGGGGCGAGAAGGAATGGCAGTGCGTCGAGTTGGCGATGCGCTGGCTATACCTGGCCTACGGGGTCAAGACCTACCAAGCCAACGGCAACCAGGTCGTCAGCCATTATCGGACCGCCTATGGCGGTGGGCTGGTCAAGGTCACCAACGGCACGGTGGGCGAGGCCCCCGCAACGGGTGACGTCTTGTCCTTCGCGGGCACCACGAGTAACCCATACGGGCACACGGCCGTGGTGATCGGCTCCACCGTTGATGCCTCGGGCAATGGCGCGATCTCACTCATGGAGCAGAACTTTCACGCTGACGGCAGCGCCACCCTCCCGGTCAAGGGTTGGGTCGTGAAGACGGTGGCCACGGATGGGTCCCGCTACCCCGGTGCAGTGTCCTGGCTGCACCATCCTTTGCCGCTTGACCTGACCCTGACGACCTCGTCGGCGCGGCTCGCCACCGGCTCCACGGTCACGGTGACCGCCCACGCGGCGCAAGGTGGGCGTCCGCTGGCCGGAGTCTCGGTGCAGCTGATGGCCAGCACCGTCGACGGCACGGAGCTGTTCCTACCCGATGTGACCACGGATGCCTCGGGGGACGCAGCGTTCAGTTTTCCCGCAGAGCTGGACACCACATTCAGGGCACATGCTGCCTCGAGCTGGGCTAACCCGGACACCTACTCCCCGCCCGCCTCGGTCTCGGTGCACGCTCTGGTGTCGATCCGCGTTCCAGCCGCGCGCCCCGCGGCCGGGGACCGGATCCAGATCCTTGGCAGCGTGACACCTGCGCGTCCGGGTCTGGTGGTCCAGCGGCAGCGGCTGGTCCATGGCAGCTGGGTCACCCTCGCTAGCGCGATCACCGACGCCAAGGGCCGGGTCGTGTTCGAGATCACTCCAGGCCGCAAACACACCCTGTACACCTACCGGCTGCGGATCCAACCCAGCCCCGGTCTCGGCGGGGCCGTCTCCACCGTGGCCACCGTCCGCACCCTCAAGTGAGCCGACGTCTGATCGACACGGCTAGTGACGAGCTGATCCACTTCGGAGTCGCATCACGGAGGCGGCGCCGTCACGCCAGCCCAGGGCGGTCACCGGCCGACACGCCCGGACCTCAAGAGCCCGAGGCGAGCTCTTCAAGCCGGGTCCAGCACTGATTCGACGTCCATCCAGAGCCCTCTGATGCCAGAACGTGTACCTCGGCTCTCGTGTCGGCCGAACCGGAGTAGTCACGGAAGGTCCTGTGACCACTTCTGTGAGCAGAGCACCCTTTCGGCCACGATGAAGGCACCCCATCAGGCATGCGACCTGCGGAAACACCTGGGAAGCTTGGCGGTGGCGGTGGGATTTGAACCCACGGAGGGGTTGCCCCCTCACACGCTTTCGAGGCGTGCTCCTTAGGCCGCTCGGACACGCCACCGCCGAGGAGGGTACCCGGTCCGCTCAGGTGGAGGCAGTCGCGCCCGGGTCCCGCCGGCCCGCGAACCACCCTGACAGCACGTGCGCGCACTCAGCTTCCAGCACCCCCGGCACCACCTCGACCTGATGACCGGTACGCCGGTCCCGCACGACGTCCCACACCGAACCGGCCGCGCCGGCGTCGGGACTCCACGCCCCCATGACCAGCCGCGAGACACGGGCGAGGACCAGGGCGCCGGCGCACATCGCGCACGGCTCGAGGGTGACCACCAGGGTGCAGCCGTCCAGGCGCCAGGTGCCGAGGTTCGCCGCCGCCTCCCGCAACGCGACCACTTCGGCGTGCGCCGTGGGGTCGCCCGACCGCTCGCGCTCGTTGCGGCCGCGGCCGACGACCCGCCCGTCGCAGGCCACGACGACGGCGCCGACCGGCACCTCGTCCTCCTCGACCGCCCGCCTCGCCTCGGCCAGGGCCAGGCGCATCCAGGCCTCGTCGGGGGCGTGCACGGCGTCGGCTTCAGCTGCGCCGGCGTCGATGACTTCAGCCAAGGGCTGCGTCGACGATCGTCTCGTACTGCTCCCCGAAGCCGAGCCGGGTGGCGATGGAGCCGATCTGCTCGTCGGGATAGAGGTCGAGGTCCTCGCACAGCATGGCCAGCTCCATCGCCGGCAGCCCGAGGTCGGCGAAGATCTCCAGGTCGCCCGCAGGCGTCGACTCCTCCAGCTCCGGACCCTCGGGGGCGCTGAGCCCGAGCCGGACCAGCACCTCGGCCGCCAGCGGCCAGTCGGGGACGCAGGTCACGTCGGAGAGCAGCAGACGTACCTCCTCGCCGCGCACCCTCGCCGCGACGAAGAAGTCCTCGGCCACCGACACGAATCCCAGCGTGCCCACCTCGCCGGGCTGCTGGCGCAGGGCGTGGAGGAACGCCTCGAGCTCGGCACCCGTCCGCGGCGGCAGCGGGGAGACCTGCCAGATCCCGTCCTCGCGGACCGCGGCGATCGCGAAGTCGATCGCGGCATCGTCGAGGGCGCTCGCGTCCATGGGGGCATCGTCGCAGACCGCGGGGCGTCGTGGGCCGGCCGGGCGTACTCCGGTGGAGGATTCCGGGGCTGGGAGGACGGCCGGGGTCGGAGCCGGCCGGAGTGGATCTGGCGCCGGCCCCCGGCGAGCCCGGCGCGCTCCGAGACCCGGTCCGGCGGTGGATACGCTCCGGGGATGCGGACCCTGGTCGTGGACCATCCCCTGGTCGCGCACAAGCTGACCAGCCTGCGCGACGAACGTACCGACTCGCCGACGTTTCGGCGGCTGGCCGACGAGCTGGTCACGCTGCTGGCCTACGAGGCGACCCGTGAGGTCCGTACCGTCGCCAAGAAGGTGCGAACGCCCGTCGGGGACGCGACCGGGGTACGTCTCGCGCAGCCGAAGCCGCTGGTCGTCCCGATCCTGCGAGCGGGGCTGGGCATGCTCGACGGGATGGTGCGCCTGCTGCCCACGGCCGAGGTGGGCTTCCTCGGCATGGTGCGCGACGAGGCGACGCTGACGGCGTCGACGTACGCCAACCGCATCCCCGACGACCTGTCGCAGCGGCAGTGCTACGTGCTGGACCCGATGCTGGCCACCGGGGGGACGCTCATCGCGGCCGTCCGCCTGCTGCTCGGCCGGGGCGCTCGGGACGTGACGGCGATCTGCCTACTCGCCGCACCGGAGGGGCTGGTGGCGCTGGAGGAGGAGTTCGGCGCCGACGTACCGCTGCACGTCGTCATGGCCGGCCTGGACGAGCGCCTCAACGAGAAGGGCTACATCGTCCCCGGGCTCGGCGACGCCGGTGACCGCCTCTACGGCGTGGTCTGACCCCCCGTCCCTTTTGCAATGAACGCGGCGTTCCTCCAATAGGTTCGACTGAACGCCGCGTTCATTCCAAGAGAAGCGGGGGGACGGGCGGCTACAGGCCCTTGACGGCGGCGACGACCTTGGTGAGGGAGTCCTTGGCGTCACCGAAGAGCAGGGTGGTGTTCGGTTGGTACAGCAGCTCGTTGTCGATGCCGGCGAAGCCGGGGCGCATCGAGCGCTTGAGGAAGACCACGTTCGCCGCCTGCGCGACGTCGAGGATCGGCATGCCGTAGATCGGGCAGCCAGGGTCGGTACGGGCCGCCGGGTTGACGACGTCGTTGGCTCCCACGACGAGCGCGACATCCGTCGATGCCAGCTGCGGGTTGACCTCCTCGGCCTCGTGCAGCGCCTCGTAGGGGACGTTCGCCTCGGCCAGCAGGACGTTCATGTGGCCGGGCATGCGGCCGGCCACCGGGTGGATGCCGTAGATGACGTCGACGCCGCGTTCCCCGAGCAGGTCGGCGAGCTCGCGCAGGGCGTGCTGGCCCTGGGCGACGGCCAGGCCGTACCCGGGGACGATGACCACCCTGCGGGCGTACCCGAGCAGGATGGCGACGTCCTCCGGGCTGCCCGAGCGGACCGGGCGGTCGCTCACCGTTCCGCCACCGATCGTCGAGGCGCCGGAGAACGCACCGAACAGGGTCTTGGTCAGAGGGCGCCCCATGGCCGTGGCCATCATCCGGGTCAGCAGCGTGCCGGAGGCCCCGACGAGGGTGCCGGCCACGAGGAGCAGCACGTTGTTCAGGACGTAGCCGCTCGCGGCCACGCTGAGGCCGGTGAAGGCGTTGAGCAGTGAGATGACGATGGGTACGTCGGCGCCGCCGACGGGCAGCACGAACAGCACACCCAGCACCAGCGAGACCAGCGCCAGGGCGACCAGTACGGCCATCGACCTCGAAGGCACCACGGCGACCGCGAGCGCCACGGCAGCGAGGGCGACCCCGATCGAGACCCAGCGCCCGAACGGCACGACGACTGGGCGGGTCGTGATGAGCTCCTGCAGCTTGAGGAAGGTGACCACCGAGCCGCTGAACGAGACGGACCCGACGAGCACGGTGAACGCGCTCGCCGCGAGGTAGCGGCTCGAGGCGTGGGACCCGCCGTCGTCGAACTCGATGAGGGCGACGAGTGCGGCAGCGGCTCCACCAACGCCGTTGAACATGGCGACCAGCTGGGGCATCGCGGTCATCGCCACGCGGCGGGCCGCCGGGACGGCCACTGCCGCGCCCACGGCGATCGCGACGAGGACGAGCAAGAGGTGCTGGGCGTCGAGGTCCTCGTGAACGATCGTCACGATGACGGCGAGCGCCGCGCCCGCAGCGCCGATCAGGTTGCCGTTGCGGGCCGTCCTCGGCGAGGAGAGCCCCTTGAGGGCGAGGATGAAGCAGACGGCTGCGACCAGGTACAGCAGCCGGACCCACGTGTCGCTCACGCCTGAGGTCTCCCGTCCGGGGTGGCCTTGGGCGCCTGTCTCGGCTTGAACATCTGCAGCATCCGGTCGGTGACCACGAAGCCCCCGACCATGTTCACCGTGGCCAGTACGACGGCCACCAGTCCGAGCCCGAGCTCGAGGCCGTGCGCGTGACCGGTGACCACGATCGCCCCGACGAGGATCACGCCGTGGATGGCGTTGGCGCCCGACATCAGCGGGGTGTGCAGGGTCGTCGAGACCTTCGAGATGACCTCGAAGCCGACGAACACCGAGAGCACGAAGACCGTGAGCAGGCCGATGCCGTCCATCAGGCGGGGTCCTCCCCGGGCAGGGTGATTCCGTCGCGCAACGTCCCGTCCCGGGTCACCCAGGACCCGGCCACGATCTCGTCCTCCCACCGGGGCGCGAGCGAGCCGTCCTCGCCGGCCAGCAGCGCGAGGAGCGCGAAGACGTTCGCGGAGTACAGCTTGGCGGCGTGTACGGGCAGCTGCGAGGCGACGTCCCGCGCGCCCCACACCAGCACGCCGTGGTGGTCGACCTCCTCGCCGGGGCGCGAGACGTCGCAGTTGCCGCCGCTCTCGGCGGCGAGGTCGACGACGACCGACCCGGGCTTCATCCCGGCGACCATGTCGCCGGTCACCAGCAGCGGGGCGCGGCGCCCGGGGACGGCCGCGGTGAGGATGAGGGCGTCGGCGGCAGCGACGTACGGCGCCAGCAGCTCGCGCTGCCGCTGCGCGCGGTCCTCGGTCATCTCCCGGGCGTACCCCCCGGCGCCCTCCAGGGAGTCCAGGTCGAGCTCGACGAACGTCGCGCCCATGGAGCGGACCTCCTCGGCCGCCGCGGCCCGCACGTCGTAGGCCTCAACGACGGCGCCGAGCCGCCGGGCGGTCGCGATCGCCTGCAGGCCGGCCACGCCGGCACCCAGGACGAGCACCTTGGCGGGCGGGACGGTGCCCGCGGCGGTCATGAGGAGCGGGAAGAAGCGCGGCAGCCGGTCCGCGGCGACCAGCGCCGAGCGATAGCCGGTCACCAGGGCCTGGGAGGACAGCGCGTCCATCGACTGGGCGCGCGAGATCCGGGGCAACAGCTCGAAGGCGAAGCTGGTGACGCCGCGCGCGAGCGCGGCGCGTACGGCTGCCGGCTCGCCGGTCGGCGAGCAGAAGCCGAGCGTCACGCCGGTCGGGGCCAGCCGCGCGATGCGCGCGGGGTCCAGGGCGGCGACGTGGACGACGACGTCGGCGGCGAGCGCCTCGGCCTCGTCGCAGGGGTGCGCGCCCGCGGCGACGTAGGCGTCGTCGTCCGCGAGGGCTGCCCGGCCGGCCCCGCGCTCGACGGCGACCTCGTGACCGTCCTTCACCAGCCGCTGGACGTGCTCGGGCACGAGGGCGACCCGGCGCTCGCCCGGGCGCGACTCGGCGGGGACCCCGATCCTCATCGCGGCCTCTCCACCCGGGTGGCGGATCGCTCGAGGGCGCTCATCCCGACCTCATGCGCGCACCCTAGGCGACGCGGGTGCCGAGATCGCGGAGGGGTCGCCGGGCGGCGGGAACCCGGCGGGCGTACGGCCAGGACTGGGAGGAGGTCAGTCCCGGCCGTACGACCGCTCGGCGGACGCCCGGAGGGGGTCAGGCTCGGCGGTGATGCCGGCCTGGTCGAGCGCCCGTTCGAGACAGACCAGCGCGGCCTGCTCGTCCCCCAGCCGACGCAGCACGTCGGCTGAGTGTCGCCACGCCAGCGCGGTCACGCGGGAGGGCGGCAGCCCGGCGAGGGCTTCCACCGCCTCTCCTACGTGCTCGCGGGCGAGGCTGTGATCCCCGGTCACGGTCCATGCGTCCGCCGCGGCGAGGCTGGCGGAGACGCTCTCGACGCGGTGTCCCGCGGAGAGCAGGGCAGCGGCCTCGGTGGCCTCCGCGAGGGCGGCTTCGGCGTCCCCGAGCATCAGGAGCGCACGCGAGAGCTCGGTGTGCGCGTAGGCCCGGTCGGTGACCGTGCCGTGCTCATGCAGGGTGACCGCCGCGTCGCGAAGCAGCCCGACCGCGCGGGACACCTGCGGGGGCTGCGAGCGCAGCAGCACCCAGGCGAAGGCGACCCTGGCCCGCGCGAGGTTGCGCTCGTTGTCCTGGTCGGCCAGCAGGCTCACCGCACGCTCGGCCCACGACAGCGCCTTGTCGAGGTGCCCGCGGCGCTGCGCGAGCAGGCTGGCGTTCCAGTACGCCGCCGCTCGCGCGCGCGGACTGCCCAGCCGGTCCGCCGCCTGCAGGAGGTCCTCGGCGAGCTGGGCCGCTCGGGCGGCGTCGCCGCGTCGCTCGTAGCAGCCGACGAGGGTTGACACGAGCTCGGCGTGCTCGGCGGTGCCGTCCAGCCCCTGCTCGCGGGCCGCCGCCAGGGCGCTCTCGGCGACGTCCACCGCCCGGTGCAGGTCCCCGATCTCGGCCGAGCACCGGGCCGCCGTCACCGCGGCGGGCAGCCACAGGGGGTGGTCGGGGCGCAGGTCGTCGCGCAGGTGCTCCAGGTCGACCAGCGCCTCCTCGAGGCGGCCCTCGGCCTCCAGCGCACGGACGCGGCCCCATCGGGCCCGCTCGACCAGGCCCAGGCGCACCCGGTCGCGGCCGGGACCCCCGGCCTCGGCCGCGTCCGGGTGCCGGGCCAGCCGCTCTCCCGCCGCGGCGAAGGCGTCGACGGCGGCGTGCGCCTCACCGGAGCGCAGGGCGAGCTCGGCGTAGTCGAGCTCGAGTCTGGACTCCCGCAGCTCGGGGTCCTCGACCCCGGTCAGGAGGGTCTCGACCGAGACCCCGAGGAGGCCGGAGAGGGCGGCGAGGACCGGTGGAGTCGGCTGGCGACGGCCGGACTCCAGCAAGGAGACGTAGCTGGCCGAGACCCCCGGGCAGACCAGATCGGACTGCAGCAGACCCCGCTCCGTGCGCAGGTGGCGCAACCGCGCCCCGAAGGACTCCTCCATTCGGGCGAAGCCTGGTGGACGGTCTGTAGCCTTCCCGCCTCCCCGTGTCATATTCTCACCTGACTGCACATGACACATGACACCACAGACCTCGGGAGATGTCATGAAGCGCCGCCTGATCGCAGTAGTGGCCGTGTCGGCCGTCGCGGTCCTCGGCTTCCCGTCGATGGCCTCGGCCACGACGGCCAAGCCGCACGTGACTCATGCGGTGCACACGCTCATGGCCGGCCCGCCGTTCTGCTGCTGACGGCGTGGCCAGCACCTACCGGACCCGTACCGCGTCGCCCGTGACCGGCCGACGCGTCCAGACCATCGAAAGGCATCCCATGGCGACCAGGACCCAGCCTCGCGTCCCCCAACCTCGGGTCACGGGCGGGACCGCTGTCGCCCCAGCACCGGCCTGCGCCGCCGACGCCCCATGGGCAGCGCTGACCGAGGACGAGCACGCCGAGCTCGTGCGCCTGCGCGCCGAGAAGGCGCAGCTGCAGAACCGGGTCCATGACCTGAACCTGGAGCTCACGCTCGTCAAGGCCGCCGCCGCCCTCTTCGTCGGAGAGCACGGTCGGCTCGGCCCCAGACACCTCGCCGCTCCCGAGGTGGCCTGACCGTCCCCCCCGGTCGGGTACCGCGGCGTCGCGTCCGGTGTGCCCGAGGGAGGGGCCGCTGCTTCCAGCAGCGGCCCCTCCTTCTTCGAGGTCTCCGACGTGTCGGCCCCGCCAACTTGTTAGGCGTTGGGGGGTCGATAGACGCTCCAACGCCTAACAGTTCGTGAGGAGCAGCGGGTCACGGGGGCAGCGGGTCGCCCCGTCGCCCGAGTCGTGGACGGCCGACGTCACAAGACCTTGCCCGGGTTGAGGACGCCGAGGGGGTCCAGCGTGTGCTTGATCGCCCGCTGCAC
>Ga0335071_10003738_pt1 | contig 15973 bp, 13 predicted proteins | sample Lox_Sample_15_FD_206724 | JGI IMG/M metagenome (GOLD analysis project Ga0335071, IMG submission 206724) | Soil microbial communities from Loxahatchee National Wildlife Refuge, Florida, United States - Lox_Sample_1.5 | ecosystem: Environmental > Terrestrial > Soil > Wetlands | place: USA... | reverse complement strand
AGGTGCTCGGGCAGCGATCGCGTGAGCTGCGTGACCTCGCCGGTCTGCAGCTCCACACGGTAGAGGTCGGCGGGGGCGTCGGGGCGGCTCAACACACACACGAGCGCCGCCCCGTCCGGCGTGAAGCTCGGCCAGTAGTGGTTGCCCGGGCCGATGCTGTACTCGGTGAAGTGCCCGTCGCGGAGGTCGACGTGGCAGAGCCCCGTCTCGCCCTCTGCGTCGACGAGGAAGGCGAGCGCGGCGCCGTCCGGCGCCCACGCCGGATGGTGCGCGTCGACGTGGTGGTCCTCCCAGGCCCAGGTGATGGAACCGGTGGCCAGCTCGTACACGCCGATCGCCGGGTGGTCGCCGGGGCCGCCCGAGAACGCCAGCCGCCGGCCGTCGGGCGACCACGCGAGGCGGCCGGCGAAGAACTCGTCCGACCCGCCGACCCAGCTGGTCGCGCCGGTCTCGGCGTCGATGACGACGATGGCCGTGTCCTGGCCGCGGACGCCGGTGGTGACGGCCAGGTGCCGGCCGTCCGGCGACCAGCGCGGCGATTCCTCCGTGTACGGGTGCTCGGTGAGATAGCGCAGGCCCTCGCCGCGCGGGACGGGCTGCGCCGGCATGACGGCGACGGCATAGCCGGCGCCGTGCGCGACGGTCAGCGCGATCAGCGTGCCGTCGGGCGAGAGGTCCGGATCGGGCAGCGGCGCCAGTTCGGGCGTGTCGGGCAGGAGGTTGACGAGCGTGCCCGACTCGAGGTCGAAGCGGTACACGTCGTAGCACTCGGACCCGCGGTCGTCGCAGGTGAAGTAGAGCGAAGTGCCGTCCGGCGAGAACTGTGGGCAGCCGCATCGGTCGTGCAGGGCGCCCGCGCGGACGGGTTTCCCGTCCGGCAGCTCTTTGACGAAGATCTGCCAGTCGCCGCCCTCGTACCACTCGAAGGCGATGGTCCCGCCGTCGGGCGAGAGCGCGAACGGACGGTAATCTGTTCCCACCACGGGCGTCGCCGCCAGTTGTTCGATCAGCGGGGTCTTCACGGATCACCCTCCTGACTCGCGCCCCCGGATGGAAGGGCCGCGGCCGATGGGCCGGACCCGATGCGCGGCCCAGTCTACCGCGCGCTGCACGCGGGCACGAGACAGGGCCCGGAGGTGCGCGCGCAACGTGACCCGGGTGCGCGCGGCAACGTCCACCCGGCCGGAGGGGCCCCGGCAGGGGACGCCGGGCGCCGCCGGCTCTACACTGGCGCAGCCACGATCACCTGCCTCCCGCGCCCGTCGCAGGCGGCGATCAGGGCCGGCTCGGTCAGCGGCCCGGAGCGTCCGGGAGGTGATCAGAATGTGGTGTCCCCCATCGTGCGTACGCCGTCAGGCCGCACGCCGTCGCTCGTCCTCGTGCGCCCAGGGCCCATCCCCCCAGTGAGCCGCGAAGCCCCCACCCCCGACCTCCCCAGGGGGGCCGGTGTGGGCGGGCCCCCGGCCGGGACTCCCGCCCCCGGCGGCCTGCGGCTGCGGTCGCGCTGGTGCTCGAGCCGGACCCGCTCACGCGGCTCCTCGTCGAGCCCGCCGTCGCCGCGCTCGGGTTCGCGCCGGTGCGCGTGCCGGCGGCCGCGCAGCCGTTCGCCGACGAGGACCCGTCCGTGCGCGCGGCGTGTCCCGGCTGCGCGGCGCGATCCGACCGCGCCGGGCCCTCCGGGTGCGGGCGGTCGCCGGGCTGCGTGCCCGCCGCGTCCGCGGTCTTCATCTCGGTGGACGCCGTCGACGACTGCCGGCGGGCCGTCGCCGCCGCGCGCCGGCTGGTCGCGCCAGACTGCAGTGTCGCCCCACCGCCGCTGGTCGTCGTCTACGGCGCAGGCCCCGCGGCCCTGCTCGCGGCCCACCGGGCGCATCGCTGCGCCGACGCCGTCCTCATGTTGCGGGCCTCAGCCGGCTGGCCGTGCCTGGACCACCCGCCGGCGCACGACTTGGTGTCGCGCGCCGGGCTCTCGGGGCGCGAGGCCGACGCGCTCGTCCTGCTGCTGCGCGGGCTCAGCACGCCCGCCATCGCCGACGTCCTCGGCGTCGCTCACAGCACCGCGCGTAGCCACTGCCGGGCGGTGCTGCGCAAGGTGGGGGCCGGCGACCGGCGGGCGCTCCGCGCCCTGCTCCTCGCCGGCCCGACCGGCGCCGGCACGGGCCGTGACGCGGCGCGGGAGGCTCCATCCTGCACCTCGGCAGGCAGGTTTGCCGATGCCCGGGTGTCAGCTTTGCCGAGGAATCGCGCGTAGAATTGCGGCCCAGAGACGCACATACTTGAGCGAAGGTCGCGGACTTGGCCGGGGGGCTGGTCCGCGACCGTCCGTCAGAACGCTACAGCGCAGGGGGATCGATGAGCGTCGACGTGCCCACAGGGGAAACCGTCCGCAACCTCAAGCGGGCGCAGGTCCGCGTCATCACGGTCTTCTTCATGATCTACATCCTCGTGTCGGGCGGGTCGTTCGGCATCGAGGACATGGTCTCGTCGTCGGGTCCGGGCCTGACCATCCTGCTCCTCATCCTGCTGCCCGTCTTCTGGAGTCTGCCCATGGCTCTCATCGCCAGCGAGCTCGGCTCGGCGATCCCCGGCGAGGGCGGGTTCTACGTCTGGGCGCGGCGTGGCCTGGGCGACTTCTGGGGCTTCCAGACGGCGTGGTGGTGGTCGCTCTCCATCTTCGTCGACTCGTCGGTCTACATCGTGCTCGCCGTCGGCTACCTGCAGAACTGGCTGCACTTCGACCAGATCTGGTTCTACGTCATCTGCTGGGCGATCATCGCGGCGTTCACCGTGGTCAACATCCTCGGCGTCCAGCTGGTCGCCCTCGGGTCCACGCTGTTCTCGGTGCTCATCATCGCGCCGTTCGTCGCGCTCATCGTCGTGGGGCTGGCCAAGTGGCAGTTCAACCCGCTCACGCCGTTCACGCCGCCCGGCACGTCCATCTTCTCGCCGAGCAGCGGCGCGCTCGGGCTCGGCCTCGCCATCGGCGTGTGGATGTACTCCGGCTACGAGTCGATGTCCACGCTCTCGGGAGAGATCCGCGAGCCGCAGCGCATCATCCCGCGCGCGCTCATGCTGGCGGTGCCGTTCATCATCGTCCTGTACGTGCTGCCGACGGTGGCCGGCCTGGCCGCCTACGACCACTGGGACACATGGGCCACGGTGGCCGGCGACGGCTACGTCTCGTTCGTGGAGATCGGCCGCAAGCTCGGCGGTTCGGCGCTGGGGGTGGCGCTGCTGGCCTCCGCGCTGCTCGGCAACCTGGCCCTGTACCTCGACTACCTGGCGTCGGGGGCCCGGCCGCTCTTCGCCATCGCCGCGGACGGGCTGTTCCCCAAGACGATCTCGCGCATCAGCGGGCGGTTCGGCACGCCGCAGGCGGCCATCTTGCTCATGGCCGTCCTCAACGCCGTGCTCATCATCGGACCGTTCCAGAACCTCGTCGTCATCGACGTGATCCTGTTCATCTCGGCCTACGTGGTCATCTTCATCGCGGCCGTGCGCCTGCGCTTCACCGAGCCCGGCCTCAAGCGCCCGTTCCGCGTGCCGCTCCCCGCCTGGGGCATGGCGGCGATGGTCGTCCCGCCCATCCTCATCGTGTTCTTCACGATCTACATCAACGCGACCGACCAGAGCACCAAGCTGTTCGGGACGTATGGTTTCAAGCTGCTCGGGGTGCCCGTCGGGTGGTACGGCATCGCCGGGTTCGTGGCGCTGTTCTCCGGGCCGATCCTGTACTACGTCTTCCGGTCTGTCTACGGCGGGCCGAGCACGCGGTCCTACGAGGCCGGGGATGAGGCCATCGCGCTCGCCGAGGCCGAGGCTGCGGAGGACGCGGTCTGACCCGCCGAGCCGGGCGGACGCGGCGACCGGAGGACTGAGATGGAGACACGGGTCCAGGTCCTCAGCGAGGACGAGAAGGCGCAGGTCCACGAGCGGACGCTCAAGGTGCTGGGCGCCGTCGGCATGCGCTGCGACACGGCCGAGGGCCGCCGGATCCTCGCGGACGCCGGCGCCGACGTGGACGAGGCGACGCGCCGGGTGCGGTTCCCGGCGGACCTCGTCGAGAGCCTCCTCGCTCAGGCGCCGAAGGCGTTCACGCTGCAGGGGCGCCGGCCGGGCTGGAGCTTCGCGGCCGGCGCCGGCGACTTCACGCTGCTGGCCGACGGCGGCGCCACGAGCACCTTCGACGTCGCCGCCGGCGAGCGGCGCGCCACGACCCTGGACGACTGGCGCGCCGCCACCCGGCTGCTCGACGCCCTCGACGACGTGGGCCTGTACTGGTGCCCCACGGAGTACGCCGCCGACTACGAGCAGCCGTCCGGGTTCGTCCGCTACTTCACCGACGTGTTCGCTACCTTCGGCAAGCACGTGCAGGACTCGTTCGGCACGCCGGAGCTGGCGCCGTGGCTCAAGGAGATCCTGGACATCGTGTTCGGGGGACCGGAGCAGGTCCGCGACCTCAAACCGCTGTCGTTCCTCATCACGCCGGCCTCGCCCCTCACCATCGAGCACGACTTCACGCAGACGTGGCTGGAACTGCGGGACTACGGCCTGCCGGTGGCCGTGATGCCGATGCCCCTCCAGGGCGCCACGGCGCCGGGCAGCCGCCTGGGAACGCTCCTGACCGCCAACATCGAGACCGTCGGGACCATGTGTCTCGTGCAGGCGGCCGCGCCGGGCACGCCGATGCTGTACTCGCCGGTCGTGGCAACCATGGACCCGCGCACGGGGCTGTACGCCGCCGGCGCCGTCGAGCACGCGGTGTTGTGCGTCGCCGGCACCGAGATGGCCCGCTACTACGGCCTGCCGGCCGAGTCTTCGGGCCTCTGCACGCAGACCTATGAGCCCGGCCTGCAGACCGCCTGGGAGAAGTCAGACGGCGGCCTGCTGGTAACGCTCTCCGGCCCGGACGTGCTCGTCGGCCCGGGCCTGCTCGGCGGCGCGACCGTGCTGTGCCTCGAGCAGATCATCCTCGACGTGGAGGTCATCCGCCGCGCTCGCCGGGCGGCCACCGGCGTGCCGGTGCGCGACGACCTCTGGCTGGACGACGTCCTCGACGCCGTCGGCCCGTGCGGCTCCTTCATCGGCGCGCGCTCCACGCGCACCGGCGTGCGAGGCGGCGAGTGGTGGCTCAGCGACTTCGGTGTGCAGGGGTCCTGGGACGCGTGGCGCGCGGCGGGCCGGCCGAGCACGGTCGCCGCCGCCACCGAGCGGGTCCACGCGATCCTGGCCGAGCAGGTCTCGCTGCCGTACAGCGCCGACCAGGCAGCGGCCCTCGCGGCGCTTCAGCGCCGCGCCGACGCCGCCACCTGAGCCGGCCGCACCCCACCTCAGTCGCTGGTCACACCCGGTCGGTTCGGACGCCCGTCCGAAAGCGCCTGCTCTGAGCTGCTTGTATTCGCACGATTTGTGCAGTCCGTCCACGAAGAGTACGCTTCTTTCGCCACGAATGCGCGATTCTCGTCGTTTTTCGCAGAGGTGGAGGAGTATCGTGTGCGCACTGTGGGGACCCAGCGGAGGGGCGACGCCCGCCGCCGTGTCCGTGTGATCGGAGTCGGAGGGGTGGCAGATGACTGAGGTGTCCGAGGGCCTGAGGCGCGTGCCCATGCGGGTGTGGGTGGCCGTCTTCGTCGTGTTCTCGTTCGTGTGCTCGGGCGGGTTCGGGATCGAGGACATGGTGTCCGGCTCCGGACCGGGCTTCGCCCTGCTTCTCCTGCTCGTCATCCCGTTCGTCTGGGGTCTGCCGCAGGCGCTGGTCTGCTCGGAACTCGGCTCGGCGCTCCCCGAGGACGGCGGCCTCTACCGCTGGTCGCGCCGCGCCAACGGGCAGTTCATGGGCTTCCAGACCGGCTGGTGGTGGACGCTCTCGATCTTCGTCGACTCCGCCGTCTACATCGCGCTCACCGTCGACTACATGCAGAACTGGTTCCACTTCGACTCGTGGGTGCGCTGGGGCATCGCCATCGTGCTCATCGCCGTCTTCGCCTACGTCAACGTGCGCGGCATCCAGCTCGCCTCATCCGTCCTGGTCGTGTTCCAGGTGCTCGTGTTCATCCCGTTCTTCCTGCTCGCCGTGATCGGCCTCGCCAACTGGCACCACAACCCGTTCAGCCCGATGCTGCTGCACGGCAACTCGCTCCTCGGCGGCGTCGGCGTCGCCCTCAGCGTGGGGATCTGGATGTACTCCGGCTTCGAGTCGCTTTCCACGATGGCCGGGGAGATCCAGAAGCCGCAGAAGGTCATCCCCAAAGCGCTGATGATCACGCTGCCGATCGTCATCAGCTTCTACGTGCTCTCGACGATGGGCGGCCTCTCAGCCGTCGGCCGCTTCCAGGAGTGGGGCACGAGCGGCGCGCTGGACTTCATGGGCGTCGGCCGGGTGGTCGGCGGCCAGATCCTCCGCTACCTCTTCTTCGTCGCCATGTTCGCCGGCAACTTCGCGCTGTTCCTCGCGTTCCTCGGGGCGGGCGCGCGGCCGTCGTACACGCTGTCCAAGGACAAGCTCGCGCCGAAGTTCCTCAGCAAGACGCACCCCAAGTACGGAACACCGTACGCCGCCATCCTGCTGATGGCCGCCGTCGACGTCGTCCTCGTGCGCAACGGCTTCGCGACCCTGATCGTCATCGACGTGTTCCTGCTCATGCTCGCCCACATCACGATCTACATCTCGGCGATCAGGCTGCGGATCAACGAGCCCGACCTGGAGCGGCCCTACAGGGTCGGGCTCGGCACGCCGGCGTTCATCGCCATGTGCGCGGTGCCGATCACGGTCGCCGTGTTCGCCATGTCGCCCTGGGGCAACGGCTGGGACTACTTCATCTGGGGTACGGTGGCGGCGCTCACCGGCCCGCCGGCGTACTTCGTCTTCAAGAGGATCTACGGCGGCCAGAAGGCGCTCGACGCCGAGCGCGCGGCGACGGTCCAGGTCGCGGGCGACGCGGCTCCGGTCGCGGGCTCCGCGACGGCTCCGGCGGGCTCTCCGGTCGTGGCGCCCGTCGCCGACTGACCAGACTGACCCGACCCGTCGCGGTCACGGGCGGCGCACTGACGATGGCCGAAGGGCCGGCGAGAACGGGATGTCTTCGCCGGCCCTTCGGGCCTTCCGGCTCACCGGCGGCGCCGGCAGCGGTATCGCCGGCGCTCAGTGAGCGGTGCGCCTTCGGCGCCCCACTTGTTGACCCGTCTGCGGTGGTCAATCGCCGAGCGCGTCGTAGACGAGCCCGGTGAGCAGCTTGGGATAGAAGTACGTCGACTTCTGCGGCATGACCTCGCCCTCGTCGGCGATGGCGCGCACCTGGTCGACGCGGGTGGCGTTGAGGAAGGCGCCGAGCTCGTACTTGCCGCCGGCCAGCTCGGCGAGCGCGTCCGGCACGCTCTTGGCGTAGTCGACGTGGCGCTCGGCGTCGTCGTGGCCGAGGCCGAGCGCGTCGCTCAGGAGCAACTCGTGCAGCAGAGTGACCGAGAGGCCGGCGGCGGCGGGCGAGAAGCCGCCGGCCGCGAGCCTCCGTGAGGCCTCCGGCTCTCGTGCACGCACCGTCAGGCACGCCTCCTCGCGCGGCAGGTACAGGCCGAAGACCCCGGCGGGGTCGGTCTGGTCCGGCAGCGCCTCGAGCGCCGTCCGCGCTGACTGCACACCGGTCACCGGCTCGCCGAGGACGTCGAAGCACGGGGCGACGAGCTCCCGTAGCCGGGCCGTCGAGAGCTGCGGGATGGAGTGCACCAACCGGTGCGTGGGGAACACAGTGAGGCCGGGATCGCTCAGGCTGCAGAGGTAGACCATGAGCGTGTCCGCGCTGGGGTCGCCCGCCGCCCGCCGCTCGTCGCGGTAGGCGAGGGCGGTCTCGTAGCGGTGGTGGCCGTCGGCGATGTAGACGGGCCGGCCGGCGAGCGCCCCCGCGACCCGCTCGGCCGCGGGGCCGGCCACGGCGGCGCAGCGGTGCGTGTTGCCGTCGCCGTCGTGGGCCTCGCGCCACGCGGCGGCGGGCAGCTCGGCGGCCGCCGCTTCGAGCGTCTTCCCGACGGATCCATCGTCGTCCGGGAACAGCAGGAAGATCGTGCTGAGGTCGGCGTGCGTGGCCCGGTACAGGCGCAGCCGGTCCACCTTGGGACCGGCGTGGGTGCGCTCGTGCGGCAGCACCACGCGCTCGTCCAGGGCGGCCAGCCGGAGCCGCGCGACGAACCCGCTGCGGGTGCGCTCGCGGCCGTCCGGCCCCGTGTACGTCTGGTCGACGACCACGATGCCCGGCAGCTCGTCGCGGACCAGCACGCCCTCCTCGCGCCAGGCGAGGAACGTGGACGCGGCGCGCAGATACGCCTCTTCGTCGGCCGGCGCGCCCGGCGGTACCGGGAGGTCGACGTGGATGGCGTTGTAGGGGCTGCGCGCGCGGAGCTCCGCGGCCTGCGCCGCCGAGAGCACGTCGTAGGGCGGCGCGACGACGTCGTCGAGTCGCACGTCGTCGCGGTAGCGGAGACCTCTGAAGGTGTGGACGTCGGCCATCGGTGTCTATCCTACCGGCTCGCGACGCGAGGCGCGGCGTGCGCGCGGCGCGCACCCGGCGTCCGCCCGGCGCGCCGCGCCCGGCTACTGCCGGATGATGACCGGCATGCCGATGACGATGCGGTCGAAGAGGTCGACCGCATCCCAGTCGTGCATGCGGATACACCCGTGCGAGGCGTAGGTGCCGATGGTGCCGTCTTCGCTCGGCGGCACGCCGTGGATGCCGACGCCGGGGGCGCTCGTGCCCATCCACCGCGTACCGAGCGGGTTCTCCGTGCCCGGCGGGATGGGCTGCGCGTTCTTGGCCCAGTCCGAGTTGGGCGGCAGCCACGTCGGGTCTTTGGTCATGTTGACGATGGCGTACGTGCCGGTCGGCGTGGGATACGCGGGCTGGCCGGTGGCCACGGGATACGTCTTGACCAGCCTGCCGCCGCGGTAGAGGTACAGGTGCAGGTCGCCCAGGTCCACGACGATCTGGCCGCTGAGCGCGTTGAGCACGTTGCCGGCGACGATGCCGTCGACGTCGAGGCCGTACTTGGCCTGCAGCTTGCGCACGGCCTTCTCGGTGGCGTCGTCGTAGTACCCGCTGGTCTTGCCCGAGTACACGCCGGCGTCCGCGAGCTTGTTCTGCAGCGTCTTGACGTCCTTGCCGCGCGCGCCCGTCCACATGGTTGCGCTGCCGAAGTGCTCGGTGCTGTCGACGGTGAACACCTGCTTGTTCGTGACCTCGTTCCCGCCCTTGTCGGAGGCGATGACGACCATGACGTGCTTGCCCTGGGCGAGGCCGGTGGCCTGGAACCGGGCTTTGGACGCCGGCCCTTTCAGCTCCCGCTCCTGGCCATCGAGGGTGAACTTGACGCTGGGCACGCCCAGCTGGTCCGTCGCCTTGACGCGCACGGAGATGCCGGCCTTCTCCATGGTCTTGTCGAGCTTGGTGACCTTGAGCACCGGCGGCTGCGCGTCCACGTACACGCTGAGGCGCTTGGCGCGCTTGTTGCCGGCGCGGTCGGTGGTGGTGACGACGACCTGCGACGTGCCGGCGGGCAGGTCCGCCTTGACGGCGTACTTGCCGGCGGCGTCGGCCGCGCCGCTCGCCCTGACGCCGCCGTCGACGATGGTGACGGTGGCGTAGGGTTCGGTCTTGCCGCTGAAGGTGGCCGGGTCGGTGTTGATCTGCCCCTTCTCAAGGCCTGCGTCGAAAGCCAGCTCGGGAATGCTGGTGTCGACGACGAAGTGCCAGTCCTTGCTCACCTCGTGGCGGAAGACGTTGGAGCTCGTGGCGCTGAAGTGCACCGCGTGCTGCCCGTCGACGAGGTCGCTGGTGGTGATGGTGAGGAGGTCGCCGTTCCGGGTTGCCATGCCGGTGACGTCGTTGCCGTCGAGGGTGACGTGGACGCCCTGCAGGTCGCTCAGGCCGTGGATCTTGAGGACGAGCGCGGTGGACGCGTCCTTGACGTAGGCGTCGGGGCCCGGGGTGACGGCCGAGACGCGGGGCACTCCGTAGAGCTGCCAGCCAACCACGGCCGCGAACACACAAGCCGCCGCGACGACGACGTACGGCCAGCGGCGGCGGCGCGGATTGTCCACCCTATAGACGTGGTAAGGCGCGTCCGGCACTGGCCCCTGCTTGGACTTCCTGGACGAAACTGCTCCGCATTATACCGAGGGTTGACGGAAGTCTCCATGCCTTCCTTTGCCGTTGCCATGGGACGGACGTCCAACTATGGTCCGCACATGGACAGCTCGCTGGACGACCTCTTCGCCGCCGTCGCCGCCGGGCGCGTCACCGCCGCCGAGGGGGCGGAGCGGGTGCGGCGGCTCGGCTTCTCATCCGTCGGCGACTTCGCGCTGCTGGACGTCACGCGCACCGCGCGCAAGGGCGTGCCCGAGGTCGTGTACGCAGAGGGCAAGACCGCGGAGCAGGTCGTGGCGATCACGCGGCGGTTCCTCGAGCACGACCTCGTCGTGCTGTGCAGCCGCGTGAGCGACGAGCAGGCCGCCGCGCTGGCTGCGGAGGTGGACGGCGCGGTGGAGCACGACCCGCGCAGCCGGGTCGTGGTGGCGCGCCGCGCCGGCGCCGAGCCCCGCGAGCAGCGCGGCGCCGTCGGCGTGCTCGCAGCAGGCACCAGCGACGTGGCCGTGGCCGCGGAGGCCGTGGCCATGATCCGCGCCATGGACGTCGCCGCCGTCGCCGCCTTCGACGTGGGCGTCGCCGGCCTGCACCGGCTCTCGGGCCCGCTCGCCGAGATGGGCGAGGCCGGCGTGGGCGCCATGGTCGTGGCCGCCGGCATGGAAGGCGCTCTGCCCTCCGTCGTCGCCGGCCTCGTGGAGGTCCCGGTGATCGGCCTGCCCACCTCGTCCGGCTACGGGTTCGGCGGGCGCGGCGAGGCGGCGCTGATGGGGATGCTGCAGAGCTGCAGCCCCGGGCTTGCCGTGGTGAACATCGACAACGGCATCGGCGCGGGCGCGACCGCCGCGCTCATCGCCCGCGCCGCCGCCGCATGACCACCGTCCCCTTCATCCTGCGCGACCACCGCGACCAGCTCTGGCGGCGCTGGGCCGACGGCATGAGCGACGAGGTGCCGGCAGACTACCGCGGGATCATGGGCAGCGCGCTCGGCGAGCGGTACGTCCGCGCCTTCATCGAGGACCTCATCGCCTGGAGCGAGGCCGAGGAGTACGAGGCCCCGGGCGTGCTGCGCCGGGCCTGCGAGCGCGTCGCCGCCGACGCCGCCAACCGCGTCGCGCTCGGGTTCACCGCGCTCGACGTGGCCGCGGCGCTGCAGGGGCTGCACGGCGCCATCGCCGACGTGCTGCTCGACGCGCTCGTGCTCAACGAGCTGCCCTCGTTCGCCGACACCCTCGAGCAGCTCAAGGCCGCCGGCGCGTTCATCGACCGGCTCGTGATCGCCGTGCTCGAGACGGTCGCGGCGCCCGACTCCGCCGTCTGACCGGGCGCGCCGCCCGCTTCGCTCTTCTCCCGGTCCCGTGCGGGTTGCGCCCGTCCGAGGGCGGCAGTAGGGTCCCGGCATGCTGAGGCTGGCACTCATCTTCGGCGGCCGTTCCGCCGAGCACGAGATCTCCCTCGCGTCCGCCCGCTTCGTCTTCTCCATGCTCGACCCCGGCAAGTACGACGTGGTGCCCGTCGGCATCACGCCGGACGGCCGCTGGGTGGTGCCGCGGGACTTCTACGCCGCCACTCGGGACGGGCTCGACGCCGTCCCGTCCCAACCGGTCCACCTGGTCTCAGACCCCACGCGACCCGGGCTCCGGCTCGCCGACGGGGAGTTCCGGCCGCTCGACTTCGCGTTCCCCATCATGCACGGCACGTTCGCCGAGGACGGCACCATCCAGGGGCTCCTGGAGATGGCCGGCCTCGCCTACGCAGGCTCCGGCGTGCTCGGGAGCTCGGTCGGCATGGACAAGGAGCTCATGAAGGCCGTGTTCGCCAGCGCCGGACTGCCGCAGATGGACTACCTCGTGTTGCGCGACGGCGCGGCCGTCGGCCCGGATGCCGTCGCCGCCGTCGAGGCGCGGCTCGAGTACCCGGTGTTCGTCAAGCCGGCCAACCTCGGCTCCAGCGTGGGCATGACCAAGGCCCACGACCGGGCCGAGCTGGCGCCGGCGCTCGAGCTCGCCGCCGCGCACGACCGCAAGACCGTCGTCGAGGCGTTCTGCGACGGCCGCGAGCTCGAGTGCAGCCTGCTCGGCAACGACGACGTCAGGGCCTCGGTGCCGGGGGAGGTCATCCCGGCCAACGAGTTCTACGACTACGAGTCCAAGTACACCGAGGGCATGATGGCTTTCCGGATCCCGGCCGAGGTGCCCGAGCGGTACCTGCTGCGGGTCCGGGAGCTGGCGGTCGCCGCGTTCCGCGCCATCGACGCCAGCGGGTTCGCGCGCTGCGACTTCTTCCTCCAGGCGGGCACCGACCAGGTGATCCTCAACGAGATCAACACCATCCCCGGGATGACTGCGATGAGCGGCTTCCCCCGGCTCTGGGCGGCGACCGACGTGGACGGCAGGACGCTGGTCGAGGAGATCGTGCGGCTCGGGCTCGAGCGCCACGAGCGCCTTGCCCGCCTGAAGATGGCGCGCTGACCGCGGCGCGCCCGGGGCCCTTCGGCCGGCGCGCCGCTCAATGGCTCTTCGTCGATCAGTCCGACGAGCCGGAGCGCACCGGGTTCGTGACGCGCTGTACCCACTTCTTGAGCGGCGGGATGTCGGCGAGGAAGCGGAACGCGTACGTGTCGGCGTGGTCCCTTGCCGTCACCGTGACCTTCGCGTTGCCGCCCATGTCCTGCGAGATCTGGAAATTGACCATCTCCAGACCGTTCTTGGCCAGATGCTCCTGAGCGGCGAGCTTGGCCGCGGGGAGGTTCTGCGACTGGGCGTACTCGGTGACGGCCGCCTCCGCGGCGTCAGACGAGGTGCTCCCGGCCGACTGGTAGGCGTTGAAGATGGCCATGCCGTCAAGGATCGCGACCGCGATGATCGCAAGGATGACCGCGATCCAGACGACCTCGCGGATGAAACCGTCCTGGCTGCGCCAACGCGAGCGTGTGGACACCGAGCCCCCTTGATCCGCCTGACGTGATACCCCCCTATATCGGCGGGAGGCGCGAACAGTTTACTCCTGACGACCGGTGAGGCGGATGCAGAGGACGGCGAGATCGTCTCCGGGCGGGCGCGCCGAGAAGCCCTCGCCCGCCCGGAGCAGCTTGGTCACGACCTCGGCCGGGCGGCGGTCGTGGCACCCGGCGAGCACCTCGCCCATCCGCGACTCGAAGAACTCGCCGGCGGCGTCACGCAGCTCGGTGATCCCGTCGGTGAACGCGACCACGAGGTCGCCCGCCGCCAGCTGGACGATCTCGGTGGGGTAGGGCTCCAGGGCCGCGTCGAGCTCCACACCGATCGCCGCCTCGGTGACGAGCAGCGGCCGTTCCACGCCGGACGCGCGCACGAGGAACGGCGTCGGGTGCCCGGCGGAGGCCAGCTGCAGCAGCCCGCTCCGCGGGGTCAGCTGGCCGAACAGCACCGTCACGAACCGGTCCGTCTCGGGAGAGAAGTCGGGCTGCTCCAGGAGCCCGTTGCGCAGCTCCTGGAGGGCGTCGCCGGGGCTCGTCGGCCAGGAGAGCTGGCCGCCGAACACGGCGCCGCGCAACATGAACTTGGTGACGAAGGTGGTCGCCATGGCGTCGACGCCCTTGCCGGCGACGTCGCCGATGGCGAAGGCGAGGCTGCTCGAGGGCGGCCGGGTGTAGTAGTCGACGAAGTCCCCGCCGCTGAGCACCCCGGTGCTCGCCGACCGGTACGTGAAGGCGATGTCCAGGCCGTCGAGCTCCGGCGGCTCGCCGGGCAGCAGGCGGCGCTGCAGCCGCTCGGCCACGTCGGCGAGGGTCGTCAGGGGGGAGTCGCCCCGGGCCTCCGGCGTCACGGTCTCCTCGCCGTCATCCAGATCAGCAGCGCCTGGACGCCGAGGGCGCTGAACGCGACGAGGAGCACGAGGTCGAGAGAGAGGCCGAGATAGCCGACCAGGAAGGCGAAGGCGAGCGCCCAGAGCAGCGCGCCCGGCAGGACGCTCCAGATGAAGCGCCGCCGGAAGCTCAGGAACAGCAGCCGCCGGCGCATGCCGCTGCCGCGCGTGTTGTCGTCGAGAAAGCTCGAGCCGCGCGAGTGCAGCGTGCCCGTGAGGTCGCTGCCGTCAGAAGCGAACACGCGGCACTGCAGCGGGAGTCCGACGCGCTGGCGCAGGATCGCGTCCTGCGCGCGTGCGAAGTACTCGACCAGGGAGAAGAAGCGGTCGTCTCCAGAGAGCTTGGCGCTGGCGAGGCGGACGTCCAGATACAGGCGATCCTCGTCGGGATCGTACTTGATCTCACTCCGCCAGCCTCGGCGGCTGAAGAAGTTGCCCAGGAACCGGTCGAGGTCGCCCGGGATGCTCTCGACGTCCGGTCGCTCCATCACGCCCATACGCGGATTCTACCCGTCGCCCTCCGTCATCGGCAGCCGGGTCGGTGGAATGCAGCGGGGGCGAGCGTCCGGTGTGCTCGGGGCGCCGCCCGCCGACTCGCCTTCGGCGGTCAGTAAGATAGAATCTTCCGCTTGGTGGGGCGGCCCCAGGCCGCGTCAAACGGACCTACAGGAGCTCCAGTGAAGATCGCAGTCATCGGCCTCGGCTACGTGGGCCTGCCGCTGGCGATGGTGTTCGCCGAGGCCGGCGCCTCGGTCGTCGGCATCGAGGCCGTGGCCTCGCGGTGCGACGAGGTCAACGCCGGCCGCAGCTACATCCAGGACGTGTCCAGCGACGCCCTCAAGGCCGTAGTCGAAAAGGGCCTCATCTATGCGACGACGGACTACGCCGCGACGGAGGACTGCGACGCCGACATCATCTGCCTGCCCACACCGCTCAACGCCAATCGCGAGCCGGACCTCACCCTGGTCAAGGACGCGACGAAGAAGCTGGCCGGGCACCTGCGGCGCGGCCAGCTCGTCACCCTCGAGAGCACGACGTACCCGGGCACCACCCGCGACGAGCTGGCGCCGATCCTCGAAGCCGGGTCCGGCATGACCGCCGGCGTCGACTTCCACCTCGCCTTCTCGCCCGAGCGTGTCGATCCGGGGCGCACCGACTACACGACGAAGAGCACGCCCAAGGTGGTCGGCGGGCTCACCCCGGGGTGCACCGCGCGGGCGCTCGAGGTCTACGGCCCCGCGCTCGACCACGTCGTGCCGGTCAGCACGCCCGAGGTCGCAGAGATGACCAAGCTGCTCGAGAACATCTTCCGCAGCGTCAACATCGCCCTCATGAACGAGCTGGCGATGCTCTGCGACCGCATGAAGGTCGACGTGTGGGAGGTCATCGACGCGGCCGCCACCAAGCCGTTCGGGTTCATGAAGTTCCAGCCCGGACCGGGCCTGGGCGGCCACTGCATCCCCATCGACCCGTTCTACCTGAGCTGGAAGGCGCGCGAGTTCGACTTCTGGACGGAGTTCATCGAGCTGGCCGGCAAGGTCAACGAGAACATGCCGTACTTCTGCGTCGAGAAGCTCCATCGCGCGCTCAACACGCGCGGCAAGAGCCTCAACGGAGCCAAGGTCCTCGTGCTCGGCGTGGCCTACAAGGCCGACATCGACGACCTGCGCGAGAGCCCGGCGCTCAAGGTCATCCGCCTGCTGCGCGCGCAGGGCGCCGAGGTCGAGTACCACGACTCGTACTGCCCCGAGCTGCCCGAGTTCGGGCTCAGCTCGGTGCCCATGGACGACCACCGCGCGCTCGCCGCGTACGACGCGGTGACCATCGTGACGGCGCACTCCGACGTCGACTACCGCGGCGTCGTGCGCGACGCCGACCTGGTGGTCGACTTCCGCAACGCCACGGCCGGCATCCCCAGCGCCGGCAACGTCTGGAAACTGTAAGAGGGGAGACCCGCTCGTGACTGACAAGGTCCGCGTCGGCGTGGTCGGGCTCGGCTA
>Ga0335071_10003736_pt1 | contig 15982 bp, 18 predicted proteins | sample Lox_Sample_15_FD_206724 | JGI IMG/M metagenome (GOLD analysis project Ga0335071, IMG submission 206724) | Soil microbial communities from Loxahatchee National Wildlife Refuge, Florida, United States - Lox_Sample_1.5 | ecosystem: Environmental > Terrestrial > Soil > Wetlands | place: USA... | reverse complement strand
CGGGACGTCGCGCCCCACTACGGCGTGAAGCAGCCCGCCGCGCGCACATGGCACCCCCTGCACAGTCTGATCCTGTGCAAGAAAGCACCCTTTGAGTTTGCCGCTGGGGTAAAGTTCGGTGGTGGCGCCTTCGCCGGGGCCCAGGGGTCCGCCGCCGGCGCATGCGATGCCATGGATCACCGTGTTGCGCACCATCATCACGTACTCGGGCTTGCCGTCGGGCAGCAGCTGAATGATGGAGCGCGCGGGGACCTCGACTTCTCCAAAGCCGATATCGTGTGAGACCGCACAACGTTCGAGCCGTCCATCGGCGTAGAACCACGCGTACCCCTTGTCGCAGGGATAACCCTGAATGGCCTGGGGCTGGTCGATGGTTCTGCGGTAGGTCGACTCGGCCAGACCGGGAAGGGCGAAGAACGAGGGCACAAGGAAGGCAATCGCGACCAGCAGCACCGTTCGCATGGCAGCCACCTGCGCGGCAAATGCTACGCCTGCAGCGTCGCTTTGTCTGTGAGGTGATTTGCCGACGGGCGAGCCTTGCTGCGGTAAAGGACGAGGAGGGCAAGGGCCAGGAGCAGAAGGACTGGAACCACCAGCACGCTGCCCTCCGGGCCATCGGAGCCGCCGCTCAAGAGCGCATCGCCCGCCGGTGTTGAGGTCAACAGGTGATGCTGGGGCGCGAAGCCGCTATCGAAGGTGCCATAGAAGAAGGTCTCAGCCCAATCCCACGCGGTGTGGCAGCCGATCGCCCACCAGGCCGAGCCCGTGACCTTGACGCTCACGCAGAATACGAAGCCGACCAGGCCGGCAGCGAAGATTCCGACTGCATTCTCGCCGCCGTTGTTGGTGTGGAAGAAGCTGAATGCGGTGGAAGTGGCCCAGGCTGCCTGCCAGAAGCTCGATGAGCCTGCGCTAAAGCGGTGCACAAGCCAGCAGGGGATGACGCCGATCAAGGCCAGTGCGTAGACTCCGCTGGCCCCCTTGACGCCATGCTCCGTTTCGAGCAGCAAGCAGAGTGCTGCAACCGTTGCGAGCGCCCACCAGAACTGGATGCCTCGCGTGAGGGTAGAGAGGAGATAGCAGCGAAAGAAGCCCTCTTCAAAGAGGCCGACGAGGAGAAAGGCGCAGGCCCAGAGGACAGCGTACCCAAGGATCGGGAAGCCGTGCAGGTCTGAAGAGCCGAAGTGCAGCCAGCTGCCGATGGCAAGCACAGCGATCAGCATCGACACTGTCACGAACCCTGCCAGCAGCCCGCCTGCGAAGTGTCGGCTTCTGCGTGAGTCGAGAAGGTTGTAGCTGACGAGGCGCCGTTGTTCGATCCGCGCCATGACAAAGCCGGCGACGAGAATCGATGCGAGCGGGACAAGCTCGGAGACGATCGCCTGACCGGGCGAGAACTCGCCTTGCGAGAGGGCCGGATCGAGTGACACAGCCACGACGGAAAACACAAAAAGAAACAGGTAGTAGAGGCCGACAAACAACAGGGCAGACCAGCCGCAGCGCAGGCCATCCAGACCCAGAAAAATGGAAGAAAAATCGCGGGTGGGGGATGAGTTCGCAGCAGGACCGCCCGATCCCAGAGGCCTCTTACGCTCGCCCCCGTTGGGTTCGGGTGCAGGCAGGTTTGTCTGCGGCTCCATCGAGCTCCTTGACTAGGAATTCTACTGAACAGCGGCAGCCTGGGCCGCAAAGCTCTGTCACACAAGGCGGTACATTCGTCAGCACTCATGCCGATGGTGCCTTGACACATTGAGTCCGGGGCAGGATTCTTAATCTTCCGGCTTTACCGATTCCAGTGCACGGAGCGGAGTGATTGCAAGTTCGCGTCTTCTATCACGACAAGTGTTTTGACGGAGCCTGCTCAGCCTCCCTCTTCACGCGGTTTCATCGCGAGTGCGTTGCCAGGGGCGCCAGCTACGCCTACCACGGACTGGTGCATCGGGCGGGCGCGCTGTTCGACGAGAGCGAGTTCACGGGTGACGAGAACGCAATCGTCGATTTCAAGTACTCGGCATCTCCCAGGATCACCTGGTGGTTCGATCATCATCTTTCGGCGTTTTTGACTCCTGAAGATCATGCGCACTTCGAGGCCTGCCAGAAGGATCCGGCATGTGCCGCCCGTAAGTTTTTCGATCCCACCTATACGTCGTGCACCAAGTTTCTGGCGGATGTCGGGTCGACCAAGTTCGGCTTCAACACCGCGCCCATGGCCGACATGATCTATTGGGCCAACATCGTCGACGGGGCGCAGTATGAGAGCCCCGAGGCTGCGGTAGAGATGGCCGCCCCGGCGATGAAGCTGACGCTGATTATTGAATCGACCCAGGACCCGGCCTTCATCCCGCGGCTGATTCCTCTGCTGACCGAGATGCCTCTGGGCGATGTACTGGCGCAGCCGTTTGTTGCCGGCCTGCTGCCGCCGCTGCTTGAACGGCACCGGCATGCCATTGAGCTGATCCGGCAGCGCAGCGAAGAGCGCGACGGGACGATCTTTTTTGACATCACGGACCAGCCGATGGAAGGTTTCAACAAGTTCATTCCGTACTACCTGCACCCGCAGGCAACCTATTCGATCGGGCTGTCGAAGTCGAGCTTCCGCACCAAGGTGGCCGTCGGGTCGAATCCGTGGACTAGGGCTGACCACGCGAAGATGGTGAACCTGGCGCAGATCTGCGAGCGCTACGGCGGCGGTGGTCATGCACGCGTGGGGGCCATCAGCTTTCCGCCCGACCAGGCAGACCGGGCACGGCAGGCGGCAGCGGAGATCGTCGCGGAACTGCGCGCAAAGAATCCCCTCTAGTCATTCTCGAACCGATGAGGCTCGAACCGATGAGGGAACCCATCCGCGTTCGCCCCGAACCGACCACGGAACCAATCCGCCATCTGTTTGCTTACGGCACGCTGCAACCGGGCCTTGCGCCGGCAGAGATCGCGCCGATCGTAGCGAAGTTGCGCCTCATCGGCGAGGGGTTCCTCTTCGGAAAGCTCTATGACCTCGGCAGTTATCCGGGTGCAATCATCGATCCAGCATCGGCCTGGGTTATCTACGGCATGGTCCACCAGCTTCCCGGGAGTGCTGAGATTCTGGCGTCGCTGGACAGTTACGAAGGCCCGGACTATGTGCGGATCGCGCAACACGTGACGCTCGTCGAAGGCGGTGGATTCAACTGCTGGGTCTACGACTACCAAGGGCGGCCGAGCGAAGACTGCTTCATCGAGAGCGGGCGTTGGACTGAGCGGCGCAAGCCAAACCGGTCCTAATCGGCGGCTTGTCCCGGAGTCCTGAGACTCGGCCATACGGCCCGGCGGCGGTGCAGGAAGGCCTGCACGCCCTCTTTGAAATCCTCCGTCGAGCGCTGCGTGGCGTTGGCCTCAATGGCGTCGGCGAGCTCTTCGTCGAGCCGGCGGCTGGCATGCTTGGCCAGTAGTTTCTTCACGCACTGCATTGCTTGCGGGCTGTTTTGCAGAAGCGACTGTGCCAGGGCGCGCGCCGTTGGCATCAGCTGATCCGCAGTGACGATCTGCGTCACCAATCCCATATCCAGGGCCTCCTGGGCCTTCATCAGGCGCCCGGTGAGCAGCAGATCGCGGGTGCGTTTCTCGCCAATCTGGCGCAACAGGAACGAGGCAACAATCGCTGGAACGAATCCAATCCGGACCTCGGTGTAGCCGAACTTGGCCTCAGGCACGGACAAGGTGAAGTCGGGAATGGTAGCCAGGCCCATGCCGCCCGCGATGGCAGGGCCATTGACAGCTGCGATGACGGGCTTAGGGAACTCGTAGAGCGCTCGCAGCACCCGAGCGACGTTTTCGGAGTCACGCCGATTCTCCTCGTGGGTCTTGGCGGAGAGCGTAGCGAGGTGATCGAGATCGAGGCCTGCACAGAAGGCCGGGCCCGCGCCCGTGAGGATGACAACGCCGCAGCTACACTCGGCCGCTTCCTGCAGAGCGGTGGTCAGCTCTTCGATCAGCTCGGGGCTGAGGGCGTTCCGCTTTTCGGGCCGGTTGAAGGTGAGGGTGCGTACTCCATGATCGGACTCTGCAAGGATGTACTTGAAGCGCGTCATGCGGAACCTCGCCCGGCTTTCGGGTGAAGCTATCCTAGCGCAAAAATGGCTCTACAAGCAGGTGATGACGGGCACCAGGGCGTCGAGTCGGTCGCCTGGAAGTGGCTTGCCGACTCTTCGCCGATCACGATGGGGAACGCCGGCAGCTGACAACTGCTTCTAGAGCCCAATCTCCCCTGCCCGCTTCTTCATCGCCTCCAGACAAAACCCGATGTGCTGATCCAGATCCACGCCCAGTTCTGCCGCTCCCTGGATCACATCCTCGCGATTCACGCCGCGGGCAAAGGCCTTGTCCTTCATCTTCTTGCGCACGCTGGCGACCTCGACGTCCGCGATAGCTTTAGTCGGCTTGACCAGTGCGCAGGCCGTCAGGAATCCTGCCAGCTCGTCGCAGGCAAACAGGGCTTTGTCCAGATGCGTCACCCGCGGCACGCCGGAGTACTCCGCATGGCCGAGGATGGCCGTGCGCAGCTCCTGCGGCCAGCCCAGGCGCTCCAGTTCGCGCACGCCAACAAAGGGGTGTTCCTCCCGCGTGGGATGGCGTTCGTAGTCGAAGTCGTGCAGCAGGGCGGTGGTGGCGTAGAGCTCCAGGAACTTGTCCCGAGCAACGCCTGCGAGCCCCAGCCGGCCAGCCTCTACTTCGCCGCAGGACGAGACGCAGATCTCGACCGCGCGCGCGTGCTTACGCAGGCTGTCGCTCTGGGTCCACTCGATGAGCAGCTGCCAGGCCTCGTCGCGGTCATAACGCGCATCCCCGTTTGGTTGCATAGAAAAACACTCCCTGTTGCTGCATTTGGTTCGTGCTTCTTCGGTTTTTTCCGGATATTATGGGGAAAACTTAGGTTTGACCCTAAGTTTGTACTTGACAATTATGGTTCACCTCCCCCAAAGTAACACCATTCACGGTGCAAAAAGGCACCGCGGAGACCACGCTCTGGCACTCCGCAACCCTACGATGGCTACCACCCTTCCGAGTGTGGAGACGAGAGAAGTCCTGCGTTGTGATCACTGCAAGTTAGTGCAATTCAGACCAGCGAACTCTCTCTGCAGGAAATGTCACAGGCCCCTCGACATCGAGGAGCCGGCCCCACTAACTCCTCAACTGGTGACGAGCATGCCTGTTCCCGCCTCGGCCGAGGCCGGTCTGCAGGTGGCTGCTCAGGTGCGCGAGATTCGCCGCGCCCGGCATCTCAGCCAGCGCCAGCTGGCGAGCCGCATGCAGGTGCCTCGTACCTACATCTCGAAGATCGAGAACGGCAAGGCGATTCCGACGCTGGGATCGCTGGAACGGCTCGCCAAAGCTCTCGAGGTGGAGGTGAGCCAACTGGTACGCGACTCCCGCAGCCGGCGCGAGGAGGAAGTGGCAGCCATTTTGGCCGATCCCTTCCTTGCCGAAATCGCCGCCTTGTTGCCGCATCTGGACAACCTGCATCGCACGCTCATCTACGGATCACTGCGCGATATGGTTGTAGACCGGCGCAGGACCGCGTAATCGGCGGGAACCCAAGAGATCGATCAGCCGCAGGCGGCCGACGCTGCCAGCACTCCGGTGTGGGGAGTGTGTCCGCGGGCGTTTGCGGCGGGTTCGCGCATGTGCTAGGTTCGATGGTGCCGCGGTTTTTCCGGCACCGGAGGCGATGTGCCTCCGTACTATCTCAATAAACCGGCCCTCCGTCCGGACAGGGCGCCGAACTTCGGTTTGTATTCCTCGATGCTCTCAAGCGCCCGCCCGGAAACCGCAGGTGCATCCGCGAGGCGATTCCGTTGCAATTGACAGGCACGCTGCGTATTCACGAGCTCACACCAGAGGAGCGCGCCGTGTATGCAACCCTCAAGCCGGAGCGGCTGCCGGATCATGTCGCCATCATCATGGACGGGAACGGGCGCTGGGCTGGGCGGCGGTCTCTCAAGAGGTTCCTGGGTCACCAGCAGGGCGCCAAGAGTGTGCAGCTGGTCACCGAGACGGCTTCGCGCATCGGCCTGCCCTGGCTGACCCTCTATGCGTTTTCGCTTGAAAATAATCTTCGCCGGCCGCGCGCTGAAGTTAATTTCCTGATGCGCCTGCTCAAGACCTATCTCGAAGCCAATGTGCAGCGCATGATGGACAACAACGTGCGCATCCGCTACATCGGACGTACGCATGACTTGCCGTCCGAAGTGCAGGACAGAATGCACTGGGCCGAGGAGACAACGGCGCGCAATACGGGCACCACACTTACGCTGGCGCTGAACTACGGCGCGCGCTCGGAGATGGTGGACGCCTTTCGCGCCCTGGCGGCCGAGATGCGGGTGAAACACATCGCGCCGGATCGCATCACCGAAGAAGACATCCACCGGCATCTCTACACGGCGCACATGCCGGACCCGGATCTGCTGATTCGGACCTCGGGTGAGATGCGGGTCTCGAATTATTTGCTCTGGCAGATCGCCTATACCGAGATCTATGTCACCGAGCGCCTGTGGCCCGATTTTCGCGGCATTAACCTGCTCGAAGCCATCGCTGCGTTTCAGCAGCGCGAGCGGCGTTTTGGCGGCATCGGCGAGGGCGGCGGCGAGGTGGAAGAGAACACCGAGCACATCAAGATCGCCGCGGGCTGAGGTTGAGACTCGGGGTCTCTACCGTCACTCTTCTGTATTCTTCCCATAACTCAAAGCCATCCGTAACTTGCTGATCCGGCTGCTCGGTGTATCCTCATCCCTGAATGCGACGCATCGTAACTGCTGCGGTTCTGGCTCCCCTGACGCTGGCCCTGGTTCTCTTCGGGCCGAAATGGCTGATTGTCATTGTGGTCGGCCTGGTGGCGATTCTCGCCGGCTGGGAGTTTCTGGGGCTCGTGGAAAAATGCGGCGCCAAGCCACCCCGCCTTGCGGTGATGGCCGCCCTGGTTGCCTTGTTTGCCGGCAACTACCAGTGGCCTGACCAGACCCTGGTGATCGTGAGCGGGCTGAGCATGAGCCTGCTGGTGTGCTGCACCTTCCGCAAACCGGTCGAGCACATGCTGATCGATGCCTGCTCGTCGATCTTTGCCCTGGTCTATGTCGGGCTGACGCTTCTCGCGCTGACGACGCTGCGCGAGCAGTCGAACGGGCCTTCGCTGGTGGTGTTCCTCTTCTTTGTTGTATGGGCGGGCGACATCACCGCGCTCTATACGGGCCGCCTGTGGGGCAAGAGCAAGATGGCGCCCTCGATCAGCCCCAATAAGACCTGGGTGGGCGCGGTTGGGTCGGTGATGGGCAGCATCCTGGTGACCGTGGGACTCTACGCTCTCTCGCTGCAACTGGCGTTGTGGAACTTCACCAAGCTCTCGTTCGCCGATGAGGTGTGGTGGTTCTGGCTGGTGATGGCGGTGGCGGTGAACGTGGCGGCGCAGGTCGGCGACCTGGTGGAGTCGGCCCTGAAACGTTCGGCGGGCGTTAAGGACTCAGGCAGCCTGCTGCCCGGCCATGGCGGCGTTCTCGATCGTATCGACGCGCTGCTTTTGGCGGCGCCGGTGCTCTGGTGGATCCAGGTGATCCGCTAGCGGTCTGCGGTCCCAATTGACTCTCAGCGATAATAGAAGCGAGGGAAACAGGTTCTTGAAACGACTGGCCATTCTCGGCTCGACGGGCTCGATCGGGCAAAGCACACTCTCCATCGTCAAGCAGTTTCCCGAGCGCTATGCGGTAACGGCGCTGGCCGCGGGCCGCAACGTCGATGAGGCTTTTGCGCAGGCTGCGCGCTGGCGGCCGAAGGTGGTTTCGCTGGCCACCGAACAACTAGCCGACGACCTCGCGCAGCGGCTAAGCCAGGCAGGCATCACTGGGATCGACGTGGTCCACGGCACGGCTGGAACCGTCGCCTGTGCAACGCATTCCCAGACCGATTTTGTCGTCTCCGCGATTGTGGGTGTCTCCGGTCTCGAAGCCACGCATGCGGCGATCCTGGCAGGCAAGCCGGTCGGCCTCGCGAACAAGGAGTGCATGGTAGCAGCGGGCGAGATTCTGACCGCGGCGGCGCGCGAGCGTGGCGTTCCGATCCTGCCCATCGACAGCGAGCACAACGCCGTGCACCAATGCATGCGCGTCGGAGCCCATGGCGAAGTCAAGACCATCTGGCTCACCGCCTCAGGCGGCCCCTTCCGGCGGCTTCCTTTAGACCAGTTCGAGACCATCACGCCCGAGCAGGCGCTCAAGCATCCAACCTGGGTGATGGGCAGGCGCATCACGATCGATTCGGCGACGATGTTGAACAAAGGACTTGAGGTCATCGAGGCTTGCCGGCTCTTTGATGTCCCGCCGTCGCAGGTGCGCGTCACGGTGCATCCACAGTCGACTGTGCATTCGCTGGTCGAATATGTTGACGGCTCGATCCTGGCGCAGATCTCGGTGACGGACATGCGGCTGCCGATTCTGTACGCACTAGCGTACCCAGAGCGTCCGGCGTCGAATCTGACCTTCGATCTGGCCGCGCTGAGCCACCTCGACTTCGAGCCCCCCGACTTTAACCGCTTTCCTTGCTTACGCCTGGCGTACGAAGCAGCGGAAAAGGGGGGCGCCCACTGCATTGCCCTGAATGCAGCAGATGAAGTCGCCGTAGAGGCGTTTCTGGACCGCAGAATTCCCTTTAACGGAATCCCGCGTACAATTGAAAAAGTGCTTGCATCCACCCCGGAGGCCCACCCGACGACGATCGCGGGTGTGCTCGCCGCGGACACAAAGGCGCGTCAAATGGCTGGCGCCTTCACTGCGGCGCCAGAGGTCGAACCGGCAGCCAGGGGAGTGCGGGCTTAAGGATCTGCCCCTACACGTATGCACGACTTTTTAGTCTCAGCTCTCGCGTTTATTGTTCTCATCGGGATCATGGTTGTGGTCCACGAGTTCGGCCACTTCGCTGTGGCCAAACTGTGCGGCGTCCGCGTCGAGTCCTTCTCCGTAGGCTTCGGGCCGCGCCTCTTCGGGATCAAACACGGCGAAACCGACTACAAGGTTTGCCTGCTGCCCCTCGGCGGCTACGTGAAGATGACGGGCGAGAATCCCGGCGAAGAAACCCCTCTCGACGATCCGGAGGCGTTCAACGCGCACCCACGCTGGCAGCGCATGCTGATCGGCGTCGCGGGACCGGCAGCGAACTTCATTCTCGCCTTCGTGCTGATGGTCTTCTACTTCGGCTGGATCAACGAAGTCCCCAACATCAAGACCGCAACGCTGGAGTGGGTGAGCCCGGGCTCAGCAGCAGCCCAGGCCGGCTTGCAACCCGGCGACGTATTTCGCCAGTTCGGCGATGTGAAGAACCCGGATTTTGAAGCCGTGATCGACCAGACGCGCGACAGCTCGGATCAAACCCTGCCTGTGACGATCGAGCGCAACGGCCAGACGATCCAGACCTCGCTGCACATTCCTGACAAGACAGCCAAGAACGGATTGGAGCTGAATCAGACGGGACTGTTTCTCGAATACGTGCATGGTCCCATTGGCGTGGATCAGACCGTCTCCGGAGCGCCCGCGGAACGCGCCGGCCTGAAGGGCGGCGATTCGATTGTGGCTGTGGACGGCCACGCGTTTCACACGGTCGATCCTCTGCTCGACTATCTGCAGCAGGGGGCCGGCAAGCCGGTGACTTTGACCGTGCAGCGCAACGGCGCGACCATCGAGCCCATCGTTGTTCATCCCACACAGACCGACAACCAGTGGCGCCTTGGCTTCATGGCCGTGGCCCCCGCCGATCCGCCGATGCACGAGCGTCCGATGGCGTTCTCGGCTGCGGCTGGCGAAGCACGCGATTTCTGCGCAGAGAACTCTCTGCTGATTGTCGATGTACTGAAGAAGCTGTTGACGCGGCAAGCTTCAGTCAAGCAGTTGGCCGGACCGGTGGGCATTGCTCACGCCGCAGGCCAGGCTGCGGAGACCAAATACTGGGCGCCGAAGTTCGGCTTGGCAGCCGGGATCAGCCTCAACCTTGGCATCCTCAACTTGCTGCCGTTCCCCATCCTCGATGGCGGCTTGATCATGCTGCTCCTGATCGAGAGCCTCCTGCGCCACGACATCAGCATGGTGATCAAGGAACGCATCTACCAGGCCGCATTTGTTGTGCTGGTGATGTTCTTCGTCTACGTGAGCTTCAACGACGTGGCCAAGCTATCGGTCTTCAGCCACCTGAAACCCTGATTCAGCCGGAAGAGACAAGAGATGCCCGCTAACACGCACCAGGTGCGCGTGCGCTATGCCGAAACGGATCAGATGGGCATTGTGTACTACGCCAACTACCTGGTCTGGTTTGAACTGGGCCGCGTCGAGCTGCTGCGAGCGCTTGGACTAGCCTACAGCCAGCTGGAGAAAGAGCACGAGTGCATTCTGCCGGTGGTGGAGGCCAGCTGCCGCTACCGGGCGCCGGCACGCTACGACGATGAGATTCTGATCGAGACCCGCCCGGCACTTCTGCGCAGTTCGGTGATCAAGTTTGCCTATCGTATCCTGCGCAAGAACGAGAACGGAGCGGCGCCAACGTTGCTGGCCGAAGGCGAAACCGTGCACGTGGTTTGCGACGACCAGTTGAACAAGAAACCGCTGCCGGAGCACTACGCCGCGGCATTGCGCGCCATGATGAGTTGATGCGCTGACGAGCGAGAATTAGACAGAAGATCTATCGCTCTCGAAGTCCTTTTTCCTCGGATCTGCCCGGCCCTCACCACCTGAAGCGTTGATTGCGGTAAAGTTGCCCGTTGCTCGTGTCGCGGAGAATCGAAGAAAAACAGAAGGAGCAAGCCCAATGAACCTCTCCCGTAGTTTTGCTTTCCTTGCCACCGTCAGCCTGTCCGCTGCACTCTTCGTCGGCGGATGCAAAGCAAATAACAACGCTCCGGCGACAAACCAGAGCGCCCAGTCGACGCCAGCTTCGACGCCGGATGCCTTGCAGCAGGCCGCTGCGCCCGCGTCAGGTCAGGCCGCTGCACCAGCCGGCGGACAGGCGGGTGCGGCTCCCGCGGCATCCGGCGCGGCCCCTGCGGGCGGTAGCCAGCAGGCGTCCGCACCTGCTCCTCCGCCTCCGCCGGCCGTGATCTCGCTGCCAGAGGGAACTGAAATCCAGGTCCGGCTCGACTCCGATCTGGGATCGGCGATCTCGCATGCCGGGGATGCTTTTACGGCTACCGTAGCCAACGAGGTTACGGCGAACGGCCAGACAATCATCCCTCGTGAAGCACGGGCTGAAGGAGTCGTAGTTGACGCCAAGCCGCTAGGTCACTTCAAGGGCGGCGCTTTGCTCTCGGTGCGGCTGGAGCGCGTGACTACGCGTTGGGGCAGCTATCCGGTTTCGACCAGCTCGATCTCGCGGGCGGAGAAGGGCAAAGGCAAGCGGACTGGATTGTTTGCCGGCGGCGGCGCTGCCTTCGGAGCGTTAGTCGGCGGTCTCGCGGGCGGCGGCAAGGGCGCAGCCATTGGCGCATTGGCCGGCGGCGGCGCGGGAACAGCAGGCGGTGCGCTGACCGGCAACAAACAGATCATGCTGCCGGCAGAGACACTGCTGACCTTCCGGCTCGACCACTCCGTGCACATCACTGAACAACGGCAGCAGGATCCCAGCCTGCAACAGCGCTAAATTACCGTGCATCCCTGATGCACCGGCACTGGCTCAGACGAACGATCCCTGAGCCAGGACCGGATGCTGACGGCATAAATCACGACGCAAAACAGATTCGCCGGCACAAACCCAAGCTGCTCCGTGCGGATGCCGATGACGCACACAATCAGGCTGTTGACGGCGGCGATCAGCAGACCCCACCAAAGCTTGCGTCCTACAAGAATCGTCGACAAGATTGTAAGAATGCAGGATAGATAATCTAGGTGAAACACTGCCCCAACCTCCAGCGTGATTGTGTGCGCCATGAGATCGGCGGGCGGTGACGGATGGCACTCTATCGCGGACCGTGGCTCACATTGTTCGACAGGATGAACGCTGTCAGTCGTCGTCCTCCGCCAGAACGCAGACGGCAGAATCCTTATTGACAATTAGCAGGCACAGATCAAACGTGGAGTCCGAAACCGGGAACCACGCACTAGAATCGCCTGACAGTTCAAGGTTGTTGTAGAACTCAGCATCTGCCGAAGCGTATTCATTGACGAACGTCAGCGCGCTCTGGTGAGCTCCTTCTTCGGCGATTAGCTCTTTACGATACGCCAAATCACGCCAGAGGATCCGAGTCATAGTGTCAATCGCTTGCTCCTGGCTTATTCTACGAAGGTCGCTCGGTCCTCCGGGCAATCCAACCCTGGCGATGACATCCTTCAGCTCATAGCTATAGTTTTTCGCGAACGTGATTCTCACCCACCCTGCATCACGATCTCTTAAGAGCTTCAGCAGATCCATTTGACCTTTCTCGGCCGTCGCGTGCGGACCTGATGCGTTCGTCTCTCGCTTCACACACGAGGATTCTCTCATCTGAAGCACAAAATCCCCCGGCGCGCTTGGGCCATTTTCCGCGCTTTTCTCAGTCAGAGCCTCGAACGACTCTTTAACCCACCACGACAACCATCGCAAAGCCGTCGTAGCCTTTGCCGGCGACCGTCTGCAGAACCGTCGATGTGAGCCGCGGCTCTGCGGCAAGCTTCTCCGTAAACCGGCGCACGCCCTGTATGTTGGGGTCGGGGCTCTTGGGATCGATGACCTCGCCATCGCGCACCACATTGTCAGCAACGATCAGCGTGCCGTGGCGCGCGAGCTTGAGCGACCAGTCCAGATAATCCGGATAGCTGGCCTTGTCGGCGTCGATAAAGATCATGTCAAACGGATCGGAGCCCTCGGCGACCAGCTTCTTGAGGGTTCCTGCTGCACGGCCCACGCGAATCTCCACGCGCTCGGCCAGCCCGGCCTTTTTCAGATTGGCGCGGGCAATCTTCGCATGACTCGGTTCCAACTCAAGCGACACGACAATTCCATCTGCCGGCAGAGCCCGTGCGAGCCAGATGGTACTGTACCCACCCAGAGTGCCGATTTCAAGGATGCGCCTGGCCCCGGAGATGCGCACCAGCAGTTCGAGAAACTTTCCCTGCAGCGGAGTCACGTCAATCGCCGGCAGGTCTGCGTCGCGGTTGGCCACAATCGCCGCATCGAGAGCGGGATCGGGCCGCAAGAGCAGGTCGCCAAAATAGCGGTCGACTTTTGTCCACACTGGTTGGGTCTTCTTTGCCATCGGGGAAGAGGGACGAAATTATTTTTCGCGAGCTACAACAAAATCGGGGACCCAGAGCAATGCACGTTTGAAGTCGGACTCGGGCAGGAACGCTAAAGCCTGCCGGGCCTGATCGGCGTAGTGATTGGCTGCAGCCAGGGCGTACTCCACCGAGCCGTTGCGCACCAGAATCTCTTGAATGCGCTCGCGGCTGGAGTGCTCAAAGCTGCGGTCGTCGAGCACGCGCTGAATCGCCTGCCGGTCGCGGGCCGTGCCGTGGTCGATCGAGTGAATCACCGGCAGCGTCGCTTTGCCTTCGCGCAGATCGCTGGCCACGGGCTTGCCGAGGACTTCTTCGGTGGCCGTCAGGTCGAGGACGTCATCGACAATCTGAAACGCCAGACCGACAGACCGCCCGTACGTCGCGAGATTGTTCTCCTGCCCCTCCGTGGCTCCGGCGAGCACCGCGCCCAGCCGCATCGAGACAGAGAACAGGCACGCGGTCTTGCGAAAGATCAGGTCGTAGTACTCAGCCTCGGACACAGCTTTCCCCAGCCGCTGAATCTGCAACAGCTCGCCTTCAACCATCTGCTGGGTCAGCCCGATCAGCAGATCGAGCACGCGCAGATTGTGCTCTTCCAGAGCCACGCGAAACGCCTGCATATAGAGCCAGTCGCCGGCCAGCACACACTTCTCGTTGCCCCAGGTGGTGTTGGGCGAGGGGCGGCCGCGGCGTGTCTGCGCGCCGTCGATGATGTCGTCGTGCACCAGGGTTGCGGTGTGCACCATCTCCACCACCGCGCCCAGGCGAATGGCGCTGGGCCCAAAGTAGTCGAGCGCGTGCGATGCCAGCAGAAGGAGAGTCGGACGTATGCGCTTGCCGCCGCCTTCGCGAAGGTATTCGGCAATCTCGGTAATGGTGCTGACGCTGGATGCAGCGTCGCGGCCCAGTTCCTGCTCGATGGCTACGAGGTCTTCGCGAAGAAGCTCAAAAACCTCTCGTGCCGTTGCTATCGCCAGGGTGCTCAATCGTGTCGGTCTCGCGCTTTCCGTTCCCGCTGCGGATTGGAGGGTCGCGCCTGCACGATGCGCCCTGACCTCCGGCTGGAATCTCTTAGTTCGTGCGGTAGTTGGTGAAGGTCAGCTCCACACCAAAATCGCGGCCCCGCAGGAGGGCGATGATGGCCTGCAGATCGTCGCGGTCCTTCCCGGCTACCCTCACAGTATCGCCCTGAATGCTGGCCTGTACCTTCTTTTTTGATTCCTTCACAATTTTGACGATTTCTTTTGATTTCTCCGTAGGAATCCCCTGCTGCAGGCTGATCTTCTGGCGAACACTCTGCCCGGCGGCCGGTTCAACCTTGCCATACGTGAGATTCTTCAGCGACACGCCCCGTTTCACGAGTTTTTGCCCGAGGATCTCCTTGACCGCTTCGAGCTTGTACTCGTTCGCCGAGCCAAGCTGGATCGCGTCACTGCCCTCGAGATTGATCTCGGAGTGAGAGTCCTTCAGGTCGAAGCGCTGGCGAATCTCTTTGAGCGCCTGGTCGATCGCGTTACGAACCTCTTGCATGTCGACCTTGCTGACGATGTCGAATGAGTTGTCCTGAGCCATGTTCTTCCTCGACGTTGCAGGCTTTCGGCCTGGATGCGTCTCTATCAGTTTCCCACGGCGGAGGGCAGATGGAACAGGCGGCAGAAGTTCCGGGTGGTCGCAGCCGCGATTTCGTCTTCTGAAATGCCGTGCAACCCGGCCAGCGTGGCCGCGGTGCGCACCACGAAGGCGGGCTCATTCCGTTTGCCGCGATCCGGGGCGGGCGCGAGCCAAGGAGCGTCGGTTTCGACCAGAACGCTCTGCAGCGGCACCTGAGCGGCGACATCGCGCAGCGGCTGGGCCTTGGGATAGGTCAGGTTGCCGGCAAACGAGATCAGGAATCCAAGATCGAGGGACCGGCGGGCCTGTTCCCAGCCCGCGCCAAAGCAATGCATGATGCCGCCAAGGCCCGTATGCCCCCAATGCTCGTCCAAAACCAGAAAAAGGTCGTCCCAGGCATCCACCGATTCATTGGTCCCACGGCAGTGAATCAGGATAGGCCGCTTGCGGCGGGCCGCGATTTCCAGTTGAGCTATGAGTTTGGCACGCTGGATGTCGTGCGCAGCACCCTCGTGGTAGTAGTCGAGGCCGATCTCGCCGCAGGCAATCACCTCGGGCTCGGCCAGCAGACCATCCAGTTTTGCCAGGGCCGTATCGTCGGCTTCGGGCGTGGAGTGGGGGTAGATGCCGGCGCTGGCATAAAGACTGGGCAGGTTGGGTCTGCCCTTGAACACGCGGCAGATCTCGAAGGCCTGGTGCATCTCGGCCGGCCCTTCGCCGATGCCAATCGAAAGCACCGCACCGACATCGGCCTGGTAGGCACGAGCGAGCATGGCCTCGCGGTCATCGCTATACCGAGGGCTGTCGAGATGGGCGTGGGAATCGATCAGCAAAAGGCAATCTCAGGCATTAGAAATCGGTTTCTCACGGGCTCTTCGTGATGTGAGTGGCTCAAGACGCCTAATTCCATAGTAGATGGCAGAGGCCTCAAGAAGAATAAGCGGAACGCATGCTGCCAGTGGAACCTCGCTGAACCGGTTCAGTACGAAGCCAAATAGCCACCAAAGCAGCACCGCGTGCAGCATTAGACATCCCGAGACGATCACCCAGAATCCGGAAGAGGTCCATCTATCGCGGAAAATCGAAACCATGGCACCAAATGTCGGAACGGTCATGTA
>Ga0335071_10003735_pt1 | contig 15983 bp, 12 predicted proteins | sample Lox_Sample_15_FD_206724 | JGI IMG/M metagenome (GOLD analysis project Ga0335071, IMG submission 206724) | Soil microbial communities from Loxahatchee National Wildlife Refuge, Florida, United States - Lox_Sample_1.5 | ecosystem: Environmental > Terrestrial > Soil > Wetlands | place: USA... | reverse complement strand
GGCGTGCGATCGCCGAGGGCCAGCGGAAGGACATGGAGACGTATCTCGACGGCCTGCGGAGCCTCCTGCAGCTGTACACCCTGCCGACGCCGGGCGCGGTCATGAACTTCCTCGACCAGGCGGCGACGGCTCCCGCCCCCGGCGGGCAACTCGTGGTGAGCGGCGCGAGCGTGGTCCAGCCGGGCGACTCGCTCACGATGTACCTCGACGCGTCGACGAAGAGGATCCGGAAGGCGGCGGTGACGACGACGTTCCAGGGCAGCCCGGTGAACGTCAGCGCCACCTTCCGGACCCTCCCGAGCGGGCTCAACTACATGGCCTACGGCGAGGTCGCGGTCCCGGCGAAGGGGTACAGCGTCCAGGTCCAGAACTTCGACTACGTACAGAACTGACGAGGCCCCGAGTGGAGGCGGCACATGAAGACGTTCCCCCGCCCGTCGAGGCTGGCCGAGCTGTCGCCTGCGTGCCGGGCGACGCCGTCCAAGTGATCGCAGCCCGGCGCCAGGGCGGGCCGCGCGGGGGTCTTCGGAAGGGGGTGGCGCAGATGAGCTCCTCGAAGCGGGATCGCCGGGTGAATCGCCGCCTGCTCTTGCTAGGCGCCGTCGCCGGCCCGTGGCTCGCGGTGGCCGCGCGCGCCGAGGCGCCGGCGCCGAAACCGGATCCGGCCCCCGGCCCCTGGCCGGCCGAGTTCCGGGTGCTCGAGCCGAAGGCACTCGAGCTGCTGAAGTCGTCGAGCGCCCGGCTCTCGGCTGCCCGGACGATGACCTTCACCGCGGTCATGGGCGACGAGAGCCCCAGCCGGCTCGGGCCACCCCTCCTCTACGAGACGCAATCGCTCGTCGCGCTCGAGCGCCCGGACAAGCTGCGGGTCATCACCACGAGCGACGGCCCTCGCACGGAGCTGTACTACAACGGGACGTCCCTCTCGGCGTTCGTCCCGGGCGAGAACCTGCTCGCCACTACGAAGGCGCCGCCCGGCATCGACGCCGCGCTTCGGGCCGCCCATGAGATGGCGCACGTCTACTATCCGTTCGCGGACGTGATCGTGGCGAACCCGTTCGGCGACCTGTCGCCGGACCTTCGCCTGGCCTTCTACGTGGGGCAGTCCGGTGTCGTGGGCGGCACGACCACCGACGTGGTGGCCTACGCGACGGACGAGGTCTTCATCGAGGTCTGGATCGGGGCGGAGGACAAGCTTCCGCGCCGTTTCCGCGCGATCTACGTGAAGGATCCCCTCCAGCTGCGCCACGAGATGGAGCTCTCGTCCTGGCGGATCGATTCCATACTGTCCCCGGCCACGTTCGAGCTGCCCGCGGCGGCGCGAACCGCCCGCCCCATGCCGTTCGGGCGGCCGGAGGCCCCCGCACCCCGAGCCGGCCCACCCGCGCCCGCCACCGCGCCGCCGGCCGCGCCGAAGTGACGAAGTGACGAAGGAGGTCCCGATGAGAACCACGATCAACGGCTCCGCCGCCCTCGCGGCCGCCGCCGTCCTCCTCGGTCCCGGGCTGCCCGCCGCGTACTCGCACGCGAACCAGTGGGGGGGCACGACCAGCCACTCCTACGGGTCCACGACAGCGACCGGGCGATACGGAGGAAGCGCCACGCACACCGCCGGCCAGGGGACGTCCGCCACCGGCGCATACGGAGGCTCCGCCTACCACGCACAGGGGTCGGACCAGACGACCGCCACGAACCGCTACGGCGACACCGCCACCCACACCTACGGCCAGGGCACCTCGGTCTCGAATCCCTACGGGGGCTCGGCGTACCACGCGGAGGGGTCCGGGACGACGACCGCCACCAACGCCTACGGCGACACCGCCACCCACTATGCCGGGTACGGGACGACCGCCTCGACCCCGTACGGCACGACGGCCTACCACGCGGAGGGCTCCCCCTACACGACGGTGTCGAGCCCCTACGGCGCCGCCTACCACCCTCCCTACTACGGGGCTCCGTACCCGTATCCGTACCATCCGCCGACCACCGTCAACTACTACGGATCGAGCTGCTACAACTGCGGGGGCTGGGCGGTCGCGGGAGCGGCCGTCGCCGGTGCCGTGGTGGGAGCCGCCGTCGCCACCTCCGCCGCCCAGGCGAACACCGCGGCCGCGACCCAGAACGCGTACAGCGCCGGGGTAGCGGCGGGTTCTGCGAGCACCGCGGCCGCGACCCAGAGCGCCTATAGCGCCGGCGTCGCCGCGGGCTCGACGAGCACCGCCGCCGCCTACTCCTCTGGGTACGCTGCCGGCAATGCCGCTGCCTACTCGATGGGCGGGATATACCCGTCGCTTCCGGCTGGGTGCTCCTCGTCCGTCGTCGGCGGCGCGACCTACTACGCGTGCGGCGGTACGTGGTTCCAGCCCTCCTACGGCGCGAACGGCGTCTACTACCAGGTCGTTCCGGTGCCCTACTAGCGGTCCGGAACGCGCGCAGCACGGAGGTCCTGTCGCAGGTCGGGCTTCACCCGAGCGAACAACCAAAGGAAGAGAGGTCACCGTGGCTTCTTCTAGAAGATGGAATCTCCTGCTCCTCGCGTCGGCCTTCCTCGCCGGGCCCGCAGCGGCCCAGCAGGACCCCTGCTTCAACGACGCGATGAGGCTGTGCCCCAACGTGCCGGCTGGCGGCGGCGACATCGTCCGCTGCCTGAAGGCCCAGGAACCAGCCCTGTCGCCGGCGTGCCGCCAGAAGCTCATGACGCCCCAGCAGGTCGCGGAGGAGGTCGTCGACGCGTGCCGGGGCGACGCGGCGAGGGTCTGCCCGGGGGTCCAGCCCGGCAACGGCCGGATCGCAGCGTGCCTCCGGGCGAACATGCTGCAACTCAGCGGGCCCTGCATCAACGCCCTGTGGGCTGCGAAGGAGAAGGCCGGCGAGGTGCAGCAGGTGTGCGCGAGCGACATCGCCAACTTCTGCCCCGGCGTACCCTCCGGGGAGGGGCGAATCGTGAGGTGCCTCCAGGGGAACACACCGTTCTTGTCGCCCGCCTGCAAGGCGCTCCTCACGCCCTGACCGCCGAGAACGGGCCGCGCGGGCGAGGGCCCGCGCGGCGGGGAGCCTCCGTGACGCGGCCGCCCCGCCGGGTCCCGGCCGGGGGGAGAGGGAGCCTTACGACTCTCCCCTCGAGCGGCTGCCGTTGTACTCTGGCCGACCATGGAAGAGGCGTCGCGGCGGGACCCCAAGCCATCGGGCTTCGCGAACCTGCTGCTCCACCTGCACCCTCGCGTCGTGCCCGCCGATTCGCTGCGCCTCTCCCGGACCCTCGGGCTCGGCGGCGCGGCGCTGATCCTGTTCCTTCTCCTGGCGCTCAGCGGGGCCCTGCTGCTCGTCACGTACGAGCCCTCGCCCGAGAGGGCCTACGGAACGGTGGTCGCGCTCGTCGACGAGGTCCACTTCGGGGCCTTCGTCCGAAACGCGCACCACTGGGCGGCGAACGGGCTCGTCCTCGTCGCCTTCCTCCATCTCCTGCGGGTCTTCTACCGCGGCGGCTACCTGCCGCCGCGCCGGGGCAACTGGCTCGTCGGCGTCGCTCTCCTCCTGCTCGTCGTCGCGAGCGCCTTCACCGGGTACCTGCTTCCCTGGGACCAGCTCGCGTACTGGGCGGTGACGATCAGCACGGGGATGCTCGAGTACGTGCCGGTCGCGGGGAGCCTCCTCGTCCGCGCCGCGCGAGGCGGGGCGGAGATCGGGCCGCCGACGCTCGCGCGCTTCTTCGTCCTCCACGTGGCGATCCTGCCCGTCGCCGGGATCCTGCTCCTCGCCTTCCATTTCTGGCTCGTGAGGAAGGCGGGCGGGGTCGTCCTGCCGCGCGACGTCGGTGACGCGACCTCGCCTCGCGGGCCGCTCGTCCCCACCTCGCCGGGGCTGACGGGACGCGAGGGCGTGGCGAGCCTGGTCGTCGTCGCGGCGGTCCTTCTGGCGGCAGCCCTTCTCGACGCGCCGTTGCTCGCACAGGCGAATCCCGGGGCGAGCCCCAACCCCGTGAAGGCGCCCTGGTACTTCATGGGCGTGCAGGAGCTGCTCGTGCACCTGCATCCGCTCTTCGGGGCGGTCTTCCTCCCGGCCGGGCTGCTTGCCTTGCTCGCGGCCCTGCCGTGGCTCGGGGGCGCCACGACGCCGAGCGGTCGCTGGTTCGAGTCGCCGCGCTGTGAGCGCTGGGTGCGTCTCTCTGCGGTGGCGGGAGCGGTCCTTGCCCTCGCGGCGGTCGTCGCGAACGAGCCGCTTCGGCGGCGCCCGCCGTGGCTTTCGGCGGTTCCTCCCGCGGTCCGCGGGGGGCTCGTCCCCTCCGTCGCCGCGGTGGCGGTCGTCGCGGCGGTGGCGCTCCTCGCGAAGCGCCAGGGCGCATCCCGTCTCGAGGTCCTGCAGGTGGTCTTCACCTTCGTCGTGAGCGCCCTCGTCGTCTTCGCGGGGATCGGGTTGATCTTCCGCGGCCAGGGGATGGCGCTCGCATGGCCCTGGCTCGTGCGCTCGTAGGGAGGCCGCTTGGACCCACGGCAAGCGACGGCGAGCGGCGACGAGAGGCGGCGGGCGTTCCTCCGCGGGCTGTGGAAGGTGATCGGAGCCGTCGCGGTCCTCGAGGCCTTGGCGGTTGTCGTGGCCTTCCTCGCGCCGCGGAAGGACGGCGGCAGGCGCGGTGCCGGTGTGGTCGCGGCCGGACCGGTCGCCGAGTTCACGCCTTCGTCGGTCCGCGCCTTTCCCGCGGGAAAGTTCTACCTCGTGCGCCTCGCCGACGGCGGCTTTCTCGCAATCGCGTCCAAGTGCACGCACCTCGGGTGCACGGTTCCGTGGAACGCCAAGGACCGGGTCTTCCCGTGTCCGTGCCACGCGTCGGTCTTCGACATTCGCGGGGACGTACTGTCGCCGCCGGCGCCGCGCGCCCTCGACCTCTTCGCCGTGGCCATCGAGGGGGGCATCGTGAAGGTGGACACGTCGCGGCGCATCGAGCGGGCGCGGTTCGAACCCGGCCAGGTCACGTACCTCTAGAGGCGCGAGATGGCGAGGCCTCCGGATACCCGCGCCCCCGTGCAGTCGAAGGCGCCCGGTTCGCTCGAGCGCTGGCACGCGGTGGGCCTCGTCGCGACGGCGGCCATCGCCATCGCCCCGGCGCTGTACCTCGGCGTGCGATCGCTGCGAGGGCCGCGGCTCGCGCCGGTGCGGGCGGCGCAGTACGTCGGAAGCGAGCGCTGCAGGCCCTGCCACCAGAAGGAGTACGACGCGTGGAAGGGTTCCCACCACGCCCGCGCGATGCAGGTGGCCCGCGACGGGACCGTGCTCGGCGACTTCGCCGACGCCCGCTTCGTGCACCGCGGGAAGGAATGGCGGTTCTCCCGAGCGGGCGAGAAGTTCATGGTGAGAGCCGAGGGTCCCGACGGCGAGATGCACGATTACGAGATCGCCTACGCCTTCGGCATCGATCCGCTGCAGCAGTACCTCGTCGTGTTCCCCGGAGGGCGGCTGCAGGCCTTGTCCGCGGCCTGGGACACCCGAGCGAAGCGCTGGTTCTACGTCAACCCGGGCCCGGAGGTTTCGCCGGGAGACTGGCTGCACTGGACGCGTCCCGGCCAGGGGTGGAACGCCATGTGCGCCGACTGCCACTCGACGGCGGTCCGCAAGCGCTACGACCCCGACGGCGACGCCTACCAGACGACCTGGTCCGAGATCAGCGTGGGATGCGAGGCCTGCCACGGCCCGGGATCCGGGCACGTGGCGTGGGCCGACCAGCCGGCGATGGGGAGGCCCGCGGTCGACAACGCCGCGCTCGCGACCCGTACGTCGAAGCTCGCGGGCGCCGATCTCGTCGGGCTCTGCGCGCCGTGCCACGCCCGGCGATCGCAGTTCGACGACCAGGGCACGCCGGGCGGTGAATTCCTGGACCGCTACCTTCCCGCGCTCCTCGCACCCGGGCAGTTCCACCCCGACGGGCAGATCCTGGACGAGGACTTCGAGTGGCACGCATTCACCCAGAGCAAGATGTACGCGAACGGCGTGCGATGCTCGGACTGCCACGACGTCCACTCGGGGAAGCGCTACAAGGAGGGCAACGAGCTCTGCACGCGTTGCCACCGCGCGGACACCTACGACGCGGCCACGCACCACTTCCACAAGAAGGAGTGGAAGGGAAAGCCCAGCGCCGGCGTGCTGTGCGTGTCCTGCCACATGCCGGGGCAGAACTTCATGCGGGTCCATTTCCGGCGGGATCACTCCATGCGAGTGCCACGCCCGGACCTGACGGCGGCGATCGGGGTGCCCAACGCCTGCAGCGCGGCCGGGTGCCACTCGGACAAGCCGCTCGCCTGGGTGCAGGCGAAGTACGACGGATGGTACGGGAAGAAGCGGAAGCCCCACTACGGGACGGTACTCGCCGCGGGGCGGCGACAGGACCCGGCGGCCGAAAGGGATCTCATCCAGCTCGCGCAGGACCCGCTCCGGCCGAGCGTCGCCCGGGCCTCGGCGGTGGATCTCCTCGCGGAGTACAGAGGACCCGACGCGCTCTCGGCCCTGGAGAAGGCTCTGGCCGACCCCGAGCCGCTCGTGCGGGCCACCGCGGCCCAGCGGATCCCGGGCGGCCCCGGCGAGCTCGCGCGGCTGCTCGGGCCGCTGCTTCAGGACCCGGTGCGGGCCGTGCGAGCGCAGGCGGCGGCCCGGCTCGCGGGCCCAGCAGCGGCGCGCCTCCCGGAGCCTCAGCGAAAGGCGTACGCAGCGGCCCTGGACGAGTACGTGCAGGCGCAGCGGTACATGTCGGACATGCCGTCCGGGCCTTACAACCTCGGGAACCTCGGGGCCGCCCTCGGCGACACCGCGGAGGCGGAGCGCCACTACCGCCGCGCCCTCGAGATCGACGACCAGCTGTTCGCGGCGAAGGCGAACCTGGCGACACTCCTCGCCGGGCAGGGGCGGCTCGGAGAGGCGGAAGAGCTCCTCCGCCAGGCCCACGGTGCGCGACCGGGCGACGCGAATCTTTCCTTCAACCTGGGTCTCCTCCTCGCCGAGGTCGGCAAGCGCGGCGAGGCGGAGAAGATGCTCCGGTCCGCGCTGGAGGCCGACCCGCGGCTCGCGGCCGCGGCCTACAACCTCTCCATCCTGGTGGCGGAACGGCGCCCGTCGGAGGCGGTGGCGCTCGCGCGGAAGGCAACCGACCTCCGCCCCGACGTGCCCCGGTACGCGAGCACGCTCGCCTTCTACCAGGCCCGCGCCGGCGACATGCGCGGGGCGGCACTCACGCTCGAGGCCCTGATCCGCGCGCACCCGGAGTACGGCGACGCGTACCGGATGCTCGCCCAGATCTACGCGCAGCAGGGGCGCGGGGACGAGGCGCGGGGCCTGCTCGAGCGCGCTCCGCGTCCGCAGCGGTAGCGGGGCGGGCGCGTCAAGGGGAGGGGGGCGAGTCGGGCGCGACGAGCGTCGGGCTCAGGCGGTAGGCGAGGTAGTAGCGGGCGATGTTCGCGACGTAGAGGACGGTCTCGTCGCCCACCACGTGCTGGGCCGCGACCTCGACATTGCCGAACCACCGGGCCGGGTCGAGCCCCATCAGCTTGGCGCGGGCGCGGAACTCGCGGACGGCGCGGGGGCCGGCGTTGTAGGAGGCGAGGGCGAAGTAGATGTGATCGGCCGGATCGACGCCCGCCTCGGCCGCGAAGCCCTGGCGGAGGTGATCGAGATAGGCGGCACCGGCGAGCACGTTCGAGCGGGGGGTCCGCGAGTCGGGATAGCCCATGGCCAAGGCCGTCGAGGGCAGGACCTGCATGAGGCCCACCGCCCCGCTCGGGTTCCTCGCCCGGGGATCGAACCGGGACTCCTGGAGCGCCTGCGCGCCGAGCAGCAGCCAGTCGAATCCGTATTTCCTTCCGGCCTCCTGGAACAGAGAGGCGAAGTCCCGCAGCTTGGCGGCGTGCTCGCGCCCGATGGCGGTTCGCAGCGCCCGGGCGTTCTCGAAGTAGCGCTGGAAGATGACCGCCGAAGTGACCCGCGCCTCCTTCGAGCGCTGGAGCACGAACGCGTCGAGGGCGGCGAGGAGCTCGGGGTTCTCCGGGCGGACGGCCCAGGCGATCTCCCCCCCGGTCGCGATCCGGGCGGCCTCGTCGACGCGGAGGTTGGGGAGCACCCGCGCCCAGAGTTCCGCGAGGAACCCGTCGGTCACCGCGTAGGAGAACACTCCTGCCTCCACCATCTCGATGAGGTCCTCCCGAGAGGCCGTGGGAGGCAACTCGGCGATCTCGACGCTCGGGCGGCCGGCCGCCGAGAGGCCCCGGTTCAGCTCGCGAAGGTGCTCGAGCTCGCTCGAGCCCGGGAGCACGTGGACGGTGCGGCCCGCGAGATCCGCAGGCGAGCCGATCGCCGTTGCATCCTTGTGGCGCAGCACGACCTCGCTGACGCTGGACACGAGCGGGCGGGTGAACGACACGAGGCGGCTGCGCTCCGGGGTCACCGAGATGAGGCCGGCCGACACGTCGCCCCTTCCCGCCAGGAGATCCGGGAGCAGGCGCTCCACGGCGGTCGGGACGAACACCATCACCAGCTTCGCCGCGCCCCTGGGCCGTCTGCCGTTGAGCCAGTCCTGGGCGTGGATCATCATCTCGTACACGTAGCCGCCCGGTCGGCCCGACGAGACGAAGAACTCGGTGTGGCTGTACGGAACCAGGACGCGGAGCTCGCCGCGCCGCCAGATCGCGGCGAGGTCCCCGATGAAGGGCTCGACCGTGCTGTAGAGCACCGAGGAGCCGTCGTCGAGCGGGATGCCGGACCGGGCTGGCGCGGCAGACGAGGCCCCCTGCGCCCGATTCGCCGGAAGAACGGCGAGGATGGCGGCGAGCAGGCCCGAGGCGGCGAGCGTGGGCTGGTGCGTCGGCATGTCGTCCCGAGAGCCCGGCGGCGGGCGCAGGGACGCATACACCAAGGGTGTCCGGGGCTCAAGGCGCGAACGCGCCCTGGTGCCCGGGGACGCGTCCCGGGGCCTATGGCGCCACCGCAGGCGGTCGTTAAGATGGAGGCGCACCCCATGGCCGACTCCGCTCCCTCGACCGCGGCGACGGGCAGCAGCGCCGCGCTGCTCGCCATGGTCCTCGTCGCCGCTGCGCTGTTCGGGAACTTCTACGTGTACGACTCGGTCGGGCCGATCGCCGACCTGCTGCAACGGCAACTGGGGTTCAGCGACACACAGATCGGGACGCTGAACGCCATCTACAGCATCCCGAACGTCCTCCTGATCCTCGTCGGCGGGATCCTCGTGGACCGGCTCGGCGCCGGAAAGACCCTGTTCTGGACGGCAGGCATCTGCTTCCTCGGCGCGGCGCTCACGGCGGCCAGCCCGAGCTTCCCCGTCATGGCGACGGGGAGGCTCCTCTTCGGGATCGGCGCGGAGACCTTCAACATCGCCACGCTGGCGGCGGTGACCCTCTTCTACCCCCGGCGCCACACGGCCCTGATGATGGGCCTCACCCTGGGGATGGGGCGCGCCGGCTCCTGGATCGCCGACCTGTCTCCGTCGATCTGGAAGGGCGTGTACGCGGCGGGCTGGCAGCAGCCGCTCCTCCTCTCGGCGGCCATCGCCGGGACGAGCTTCGCGGCGAGCGCCGCGTACTGGGCCATCGAGCGCCGGGCCGCGGGAACGGGCACGGGCGCGGCACACGCGCAGCCGTTCGCCTGGCGGGACGTGCTCCGTTTCGGCTCCTCCTACTGGTACCTCGTCGTTCTCTGCGTGCTCTGGTACGGCGTGATCCTCGCGTTCCGCAGCACCTTCGCGATCAAGTACTTCCAGCACGTCCACGGGCTCACGCTGGAGGAGGCGGGCCAGATCAACGCCCACGTCTTCCTGGCAGCCCTGTTCGCCACCCCGGCTTTCGGGTGGCTCTGCGACCGGCTGGGGCGCTACGCGGGCCTCCTGTCGTTCGGCGCTTTGCTGCTCCCGGTCTCGCTGTCGATCATGGCCGTGGGCAAGGGCGGCCTCGGGTTGGCGACGGTGCTCATCGGGATTTCCTACTCGCTCGTGCCCGCCGCGATGTGGCCCCTCGTCACGCGCATCGTGGAGCCGAAGAAGTTCGGCACCGCGCTGGGCCTCATGTGGGTCATCCAGAACGCGGGGATCGCCGGAGCGAACCTCGTCGCCGGCTGGCTGAACGACCGGGGTCTCGCGAGCGCCGAGCACCCGGCCGGCTACGCGGGGATGATGGCCTTCTTCATCGGGTCGAGCGCCTTCGGGTTCGCGTTCTCCTTGCTCCTGTGGATGCGGACGCGAGAGGTGCCCTCTCCGGCCCTCGCGCCCGCCGGCGCGGTCGCAGAGGTGGAGAGCCGCGATCCACCTTGAGCCGGGCAGGCGCCCGGACTGCGCCTTGACGACGGTCAAAGCCGCGTCCAGCGGGATCTCGACACGCTGGCGCTTCCCGCGGAAACTGAGAACTTGCCGTCGGCGCCAGAGCCACTCGTCCGCGGTTCCCACCTGAAGGAGGACCTGAAGTCCCTGGAGTCCCTGGGGGCCGACGCTGCGACGAGGATCCGGGGCCGCCTCTCGCCCGGTTCGCTCCGTGCGATCGAGGAGGCGACGCGCATCGAGTACCTGCCCATCGCCCTCAACATCGAGATGGCGGAGGCCGTCTCCGCGGAGGCTGGCCCGCAGGGGTCGCGGCTCTGGGCGCGAACCTCCCTGCTCTCCTCCCTGGGCGGGCTTTTTCGGCCCCTCTTCGAGGCGGCCACCGCCCTCTTCAATCCGGCGCCATCCCTCTTCTACAAGTACATCCCGCAGGGCTGGCAGATGTCCTACAGGGGGTGCGGCGAGATCGCGGTCGAGGAGCTTCGAATGGGAGAGACGATCCTCACCGGCCGGGGCCTGGCCCGCGCGATGCTGTGCGACGCCTACCTCGTCGCGGTGTGCGGAACGTTCGAGGCGGCCTTCTCCGTGTGCAGGTACGAGGGGCGTGTCGACTGCGTGTCGGTCGACAGGGACGCGCAGACCGTCGAGTGGCGGGCCGAGTGGCGCCCGGCCGGGACGCGCTGACGGCCGAGCGGGAACTGCGGCAGCGTTCGGGTGTCCCGCGCCGTAGAAGTCCCGGTCTCGCGAAGTGCATGCCCCTGCCCCGCCCCACCCACCGGACCGGCGGTGCGGCCGCCGCTCGACGACCCGCGCGCGCGGTCGGGGCCGAAGAGGGGTGCAGGACGCCTGGGATGCGCCCGTGACTTTCAGTCGAGGGCCATACCGGCGCGGCCGCCGTGTGCGCGAAGCGGATAGTCGCGGTACCGGGTGAAAGCGCCCCGTCCGGGGCGAGGCGGCGTGTCACGAACGGATGCATATAGAGGAACGCGCCGCACTCCGGCGCAAGGCGGCCGATCGCGGCCGCGGGTACTCCGCACCAGGAGAACGACATGAACCTCGCAGCGAGAAGTGCGGCCGTGTTCGCCGTGTCCCTCGCCCTGCTTGCCGGCTCGCGGGCCCAGGCCCAGCAGATCACGGGCGTGCCGGGTTCGCCGAGCGCGACGACCACCATCGAAGGCGATCAACTCCCGAACCCGCCGTTCAAGTTCGGGGGCGTGATCAAGGACACCGCGCCGCAGTCCAAACCCTACTGGCCGCCGCGCGTCGCTCCGAAGAAGGGTGCGCCGAACGTGCTGCTCATCATGACCGACGACGCCGGCTACGGCGTCCCGAGCACCTTCGGGGGCGTCATCCCGACGCCGGCGCTCGATCGCGTGGCCGCGCACGGCCTCCGCTACACGAACTTCCACTCGACGGCGCTCTGCTCGCCGACGCGGGCCGCGATCATCACCGGCCGCAACCACCACTCGGTCGGCTTCGGGGTCATCTCCGAGCAGGCGACTGGCTTCCCCGGCTACGACAGCTTCATCACGCGCGACAAGGCCACCATCGGCCGCATCCTGAAGGACAACGGCTACCGGACCTCCTGGTTCGGGAAGAATCACAACACGCCAGCGTTCCAGGCGAGCCAGGACGGCCCCTTCGACCAGTGGCCCATCGGGATGGGCTTCGAGTACTTCTACGGCTTCATCGGGGGTGACGCGAACCAGTGGCAGCCGAACCTGTTCCGCAACACCACCCAGATCTACCCGTTCCAGGGGAAGCCGGGCTGGAACCTCATCACCGGCATGGCGGACGACGCCATCGCCTACATGAGCCGGATCAACGCCCTCGACCCGGACCAGCCCTTCTTCGTCTACTACGTGCCGGGCGGGACGCACGCGCCGCACCACCCGACGCCGGAGTGGGTGAAGAAGATCAGCGACATGCACCTGTTCGACCAGGGGTGGAACAAGCTGCGCGAGCACATCTTCGCGAACCAGAAGAAGCTCGGCGTCATCCCGCCCGAGGCGAAGCTGACCCCGTGGCCGAAGGGACTCCTCAAGGACTGGGAGGAGCTCTCCGCGGACGAGAAGAAGCTGTTCATCCGCCAGGCGGACGTCTTCGCTGCCTACGTGGCCTACACCGACAACGAGATCGGCCGGGTGATCCAGGCCGTCGAGGACATGGGCAAGCTCGACAACACCCTCGTCATCTACATCGAGGGGGACAACGGGACGAGCTCCGAGGGCACCCTCGTCGGCACGCCGAACGAGGTGGCGATGTTCAACGGCGTGATCGTCCCCGTCGAGGATCAGCTCAAGTACTTCTACGACGCCTGGGGAACGGACAAGACCTACGCTCACATGGCGGTGCCCTGGGCCTGGGCACTCGACACGCCCTTCTCGTGGACGAAGCAGATCTCGTCGCACTTCGGGGGGATCAAGCAGGGCATGGCCATCTCGTGGCCCAGAGTCATCAAGGAGCAGGGCGGCATCCGCAACCAGTTCCATCACGTGATCGACATCGTGCCGACGATCCTCGAGGCGACGGGCGTGAAGCAGCCGAAAGTCGTCGACGGGGTCAAGCAGAGCCCGATCGAGGGCGTCAGCATGGTCTACACGTTCGACAAGAAGAACGCGAACGCGCCGTCCACGCACAAGACCCAGTACTTCGAGATGATGGGCGACCGCGCCATCTACCACGAAGGCTGGATCGCGAGCACCAAGGTCGTCCGCCCGCCCTGGGACGTGACGGCGCCCGCCCACGACCCGATGACGGTCCCGTGGGAACTCTACGATCTCCGCAAGGACTGGACGCAGTGCGATGACCTGGCGGCAAAGAACCCTGCGAAGCTGAAGGAGCTCCAGGAGCTCTTCATGGCGGAGGCGAAGAAGTACCAGGTGCTGCCGCTCGACACCACCGTGGTCACGCGGCTGCTCACGCCCAGGCCGAGCCTCACGGCGGGCCGCACTTCCTTCACCTGGACCCAGCCCATGACGGGAGTGCCCTACGGCGATGCGCCGATGATCCTGAACGCCTCGTACAACTTCAAGGCAGACGTGGAGATCCCGCAGGGGGGCGCCGAGGGCATGCTCATCACCACGGGGGGCCGCTTCGGCGGGTACGGGTTCTACGTGTGGAAGAACAAGCCGGTCTTCCTCTGGAACCTCGTCGATCTCAAGCGCGTTCGCTGGGAGGGCCCGGACCTCACCCCGGGCAAGCACGTGATCGAGTTCGACTTCAAGTACGACGGCCTCGGCATGGGCACGCTGATGTTCAACAACTTCTCCGGCATCGCCCGCGGCGGTACGGGCGTCCTGAAGGTCGACGGGCGGGAGGTCGCCCGGCAGACGATGGAACGGACGATCCCGTTCATCCTGCAGTGGGACGAGAGCATGGACATCGGATCCGACACGCTCACCGGCGTGAACGACGCCGACTACACGCCCCCGTTCACCTTCACGGGCAAGCTGAACAAGATCACGCTCACCATCGACCGGCCGCAGCTGACCCCGGAGGACATCAAGAAGCTCCAGGCAGCCCAGCGAAACAACAAGGTGAGCGAGTAGCGCGGGGACCGTGCCCGCCCCGCGCAGGGGCGGGCACGGCTTCCAGGGCGGTGACCCCGCGGTCGCCTTTCCGGCCCTTCTCGCCCGAACGGCCGGGAAAGCAACCGACCGTGAATTCGCCGGTGGATGGTCGCGCTCGCGGAGGAGGACCGGACATGAAGGGCTTGCCTCGACTCGCAGTCGCGGCGTTCCTCTCGCTCGCGGGCCCGCTGTGGCCCGCCGCCTCGGCGGCCGGCGACGCTCCCCCCGCGTCCCAGCCGGATGCGAGACGGAAGGAGACGCCGGAGCAGGCCTGCGAGCGCTGCCGGAAGGAGCGGCGTGTGTGCAAGGAGGCCTGCGCCGGGCCGAACGGGGACCAGGTGCCGAGCGACGCCTGCCTCGATCAGTGCAACAACGCCTACTGGCGGTGCGTGCCGCCCGGCCACGGCTGCGACTGAGGCCGGCGACGCTTCCGCGCCTCCCGGAGAAGGGGAGCCTCGCAGCGGGCGGGCAACGCCGAGGAGCGAGCAGGCCCCGCGGGACCCCGCGCGCAGAGTGACGCGATTCTCACGGGCGAGGCAGCGCCGTCAGTGAACGTTTGCTTGCGGGGAACTCGGAGTCGCCAATGGTCACCGGAAACCTTTCTTGCTAGGGTGCGCCGGTGTCGCTTGGACGAAGGAGGCGCTGATTGACTTCGGGTGCGTTTCAGCCCGGCGTGACGGGCCTGTGGGACTTCGAGGACTTCGACACCTTCGCCGCCGCGAGCCCCGGCTGGATCCAGCGTCACCAGCAGTTGGGCCGGGGCGCGCCCTCCGTCCGGCTCGTGATGGCGCAGACGGCGGGGCTGCAGCTGGCCGTCGTCCGTCGCGCCACCGGGGTCCGCGTCGAGGGCGTTCCTCCCCGCGATTCCGTGGCCTTCGGCGTCGCGCTCGGCGGCGACATCCGCGTCAACGGCGAGCTCTACGGGCCGGGCAGGGTCGCCAGCCTGGAGGGCGGGTCGGCGTTCGAGGTACACGCCCCGCACCCGAACGTCTCGCTCACCATGTCCGCGGAGAGGGGGCTCTTCGAGCGGCTGGCGCGCGGGCACGGGAACGGCTGGAGTGCCGGGCGCACGGCCGAGGGCCCCATGCTCCTCCGCGATGAATCGGCGCGGCGGGCCCTCGTGGCCACCTGGTGCGCGTGGATCGCGCGGGCGCGAAAGGACCCCACCTGGCTGACCGACCCGGTGCGGGCGCGCGTCCTGGAGGAAGCCGCCGTGTCCTCGTTGCTCGAAGCCGTCGATCCCGGCCGTCCGCGGCGCGCGGCCGCGGCGAGCCAGCGGAGCGCCCGGGTGGTCGAGGAGACGCTCCGGGCAAACCTTCGCAACCCGCTCGTCGTCTACGAGCTCGCCGATTCGCTCGGGATGTCGAGGAGGACGCTCCACGCGAGCTTCGTGCGCCACTACGGGATCTCCCCGAAGGCATATCACCAGGCGCTGCGGCTCGACGCCGCGCGCAACGCCCTGCGCCGGGCGGAGCCGGGCGTGAAGGTGGCGGACGTCGCGATCCGCTGGTCCTTCTTCCACCTCGGGCGCTTCTCCCTCGACTACCGTCGGGCGTTCGGGGAAAGTCCTTCGGAGACGCTCCGGAGGTCGATCAAGGCGAGGACCGCGGCGACCGGCGAGTGACTCGCGCCTCCCGGCCGCCCCCGGCTCTGGCGCCGACCGCACAAGCCCGGGAGCGCGGCCCGGAACCTGGTCCCGGAAGCGAGCCTCGCTCATCCTTCCCGGGGCGGTCCGATCCCGACCGCCCGACAGGGATGCGCCGGAGCACTTCACAAATGGGAAGAGGCACCGGGGGGCCACGGGGCGAAGCTCGATGTTCGCGGGGGGATCCTGGAGGCGCTCGGGCATTTCCCCCGTGCGGAAGACGGGCTCGGCCGGCGGAAGGCGTGCCTCGCGCTCACGGGCAGGCGCCGCCGCCTCGCGAGGCGAAGCGCCGGCACGGGTTGCCAGGCGGTCCGGGGCACGCTCGCGAGGACCCGGCGAGCGGAGGCGGACGCGACCCGGGCCGCTCATGCCCGCGCCGCGGCCGGCTTCCGGATCGGCAAATCCGCCTGGTCGCTAGTGCTCCCAGTGGACTACGGAGTACGCTTCGGGCCCGCTCGTCGGCTCG
>Ga0335071_10003734_pt1 | contig 15984 bp, 12 predicted proteins | sample Lox_Sample_15_FD_206724 | JGI IMG/M metagenome (GOLD analysis project Ga0335071, IMG submission 206724) | Soil microbial communities from Loxahatchee National Wildlife Refuge, Florida, United States - Lox_Sample_1.5 | ecosystem: Environmental > Terrestrial > Soil > Wetlands | place: USA... | reverse complement strand
CAGGATAAAATAATCGGGAGTCATGGTAACTATACTGCAGCCAAACGTTTCAATCGCCCGCAGGATTTCTGACTGCGCTCCTTCTTTTACCGTAACACCGATCAGCATCAGTTCTCTTTGGATGAAGGCCTGTCCCGAGAGGTCGGAGACTTCAATAACGTCTACAAGTTTGTCCAGTTGTTTTTTTATTTTTTCCGTAAAATCAGGATCCGATTCACTGGTCAAAGTAATCCTCGAAATTTCGGGGTTTGCAGTTTCCGCCACGCATAGGCTTTTGATGTTGTATCCGTGACGGCCGAATACGCCCCCTACGCGGGACAGCACGCCTGGCTGGTTGTTGACTAAAATGGATATGGTCTGTTCCTGTTCGCGTTTTTTTCTAAACACAGTATGTCCTCCGTAGCATATCTATTAATCAAGCAAGTCTTTCATACATCATCTCTATATTTGAGCATCCGGGCGGTATGATGGGATAGACATAATTTTCCGGATCGACTACAGCTTCCAGTAAAAACGGACCATCAGAAGTGGCCATCTTTTCGATTCCGCATTTGGGATCTTCCTCTAGGGCTATCCTGCAGCCCTGTATACCGAAGCCTCGGGCGACTGCAACGAAATCAACGTTTCTTCCCAGATCGATGGTGTTGAACCGGCCATTGTAGAAATGATACTGTATCTGGCGGATCATCCCCAGGTGGCCGTTATTGATGACGATAATCTTAATAGGCAGATTATAATAGCCGATTGTTGCCAGCTCCTGGATATTCATGTAGAACCCGCCGTCACCCGTGATAGCCACAACGGCCCTTTCCGGTATGCCGACCTTGACGCCGATTGAAGCAGGCAGGCTGAATCCCATCGTGCCCATCCCGCCGCTGGTGATCAGGCTGCGGGGGCCTCTCGGCCTCCATGTGCGGATTGTCCATATCTGATTGAGTCCCACGTCTGCGGTTACCGTTGTTTCCCTCGGCATGGCGTCCTGAACCATGCGGATGAAATCTCCAGCCTGCCCGCAGCCGCTGTCTGACACTTTTTGTATAATTGTGTCCCTTTCCGCATCGATCCTCTGCAGCCACTCCGACTTTTCCTTCTCATCAATGAGGGGCAGCAAAGCCGTGAGTGTTTCATTAATATCACCGATGTAAGGTAAATTGATCTTAATGCTCTTGCCGATTGATGTGGGATCGATATCGATCTGGGCTATTTTTGCCAGGGGTGCGAATTCTTCGATTTGCGCGGTACTGCGATCTGAGAAACGGGTACCCACGGCAAGAATGAAATCGCACTGATGCACCATTTTGTTTGCCAGCTCGTTACCGTGAGTTCCGATCAGGCCAAGGTTATACCCGTTGGTGGAATCGACGGAACCAACACCCATCATTGTCGTCACGAAGGGGATTTTTGCCTTTTCTATAAGCTCACGGATCAGGTGAAATGAATTGCTCAGCTTGACCCCCCCACCGATAATGAGAATCGGTCTTTCGCTCTGATTTAAAGACCTGGCGATCTTCTCCAGTTGTTCCGGGTCTTCTACGACCCTGCCGTTTGCTTTCACTGCAGAGGCCGATTGTTTTTCCACCGGTTCGCATTTAGACGCCAGAATATCGCGGGGCAGATCAACAAGGACAGGACCGGGCCTCCCGGTCTTGGCCAGTTCAAAGGCCTGTCTGAGTGTGGGAGCAATATCATTCACATCATGTACCTGGTAGCTGTGTTTGGTGATCGGCATTGTAATCCCGATAATATCAGTTTCCTGAAAAGCGTCCTGGCCAAGAAGGCTTGTACTCACCTGCGCGGTCAGGGCGATCATGGGCGTTGAGTCCATATAGGCTGTGGCAATACCGGTTACAAGGTTGGTTGCTCCCGGGCCCGACGTTGCGAGGCATACACCTACCTTCCCGGTGGCGCGCGCGTAGCCATCGGCGGCGTGGGCTGCCGCCTGTTCATGACGCATGAGATAATGGCGGATCTGGCTGTTCGTCAGGCGGTCGTGCAAGGGCAGTGTGTTTGCACCGGGGTAACCGAAGATAACGTCCGTTCCTTCCTCTCTGAGGATTTGTATGATGATATCTGCACCGATGGTTTCCATATTTTCTCTTCCTTCAATTTTCTTAATTCTTTAGACAACAAAAAAGCCGCAAATTCTTCTTAACAGCGGCTTTTCAAGTATAAAAAAAGCCGCGGGTTCGAGGGGCCCCGCGGCTCATTGTTTCTATGTCACTCCATCACAGAAACCGAGCAGCGGTCCCCCTCAGTACAAGTACTACCACTACGGCTACAATCGGAATGCTGCTCAGGTTGCGATGGATCATATGTTTACCATTGTCATTTTATATAAAAACTCTACTATAAAATTTGAAATTGTCAAGTATTTTTTAATTTATATGACTTTCTTTATACAAAGTGTATCGGTATATCAAAGGCGTTTCTTAAAAAAATATGCCGGTAGTCGGTTATGCCTTGGTCGATCTTTTGTTCAAGGCAGAGACTTGGACTGACGACATATATCTATCAAAGATTGTTTTCTCTTATCTCTTTAACGGGGAGGCATCATTACTTTCTTTTTTCAGATTTTCCTGCGTCTCGTCGGTCTCCATGGGTACAGCACCGCTCGAGGTTGTACCTTCAAGGAAACTTTCAAAGATGGCACCTTGAGTTGACCGTGTCGCCGGAATGCCCGTGTGCGGGTCTACCTTGATGAAAACAATTCCATCCGGGACAGGAAAGATTTCTACCGGTTTGCCTTGAACGACTTTTTCCATGAAATAGAGCCAAATGGGCGCTGCAGCCCTGCCTCCCACTTCCTGCTTGCCAAGGGATCTTTCCTGGTCAAAGCCAACCCAAACACCAGCCACCAGTGAAGGTGTAAAACCTATGAACCACGCATCGCGCATATCATCCGTTGTTCCTGTCTTTCCGGCTACGGGCCTGCCGATGCTTTTCACCCTTCTTCCTGTTCCACTTTCCACGACATGAAGGCGATGCGGGGGTCGATGACCTGCTCACTGATCACCTGCGCTTCTTCAAAGACTTGACCCGTGCGATCAACTATCTTCTTAATAAAAAATGGAACGACCCTTTTACCCTGATTTGCCAGAACACCATAGCCCCTGACCATTTCCTGTAGGGTGATGCCGGACGTTCCCAGTGCCAGGGTCAGGTTCTTTGTGAGTGGTGAAGTTATGCCCATATTGCTGGCATAATCGGTAGCGTAATCAACGCCGATATCCTGCAGGATTTTGATTGTAATGATATTCCGTGACTGGACAAGGGCGTTTCTAAGAGTGGTCGGCCCATTAAATTTTCCGTCAAAGTTTTTTGGTTTCCAGAAACCATCGGGCGACGACCTGTCTTCATAGATGATGGGAGAATCCAGGATCTGCGTTGATGGCGTCATTCCTTTGTCGAAAGCTGCTGTATATATGAACGGCTTGAAAGCGGAACCTGCCTGCCTCCTTGACTGGGTGGCACGATTGAATTCACTTTTTTTGAAATCCCTTCCCCCAATCATGGCCGTGATAGCGCCAGTCTTCACCTCCATACACAAGAGGGCTCCCTGAACAAGTCCCTTCTCGTATCCCTCACGGGCTTCCAATTCTTGAAGTCCCCTTTCCACAGCATCCCGTGCCGCTTTCTGCATATCTATATTGAGCGTAGTATAGACCTCAAGGCCCTCCCTATATAAAACTTCGCTGCCGTATTTATCCATAATGTACTTTCGTACATTTTCGATAAAATAAGGGGCAATTTTTTCCTTCGGTCTGACAGATTTCAGTCTGAGGGGTGTTGCCAATGCCCGTTCTTTTTCCGCCCGGGTGATATATTCGTCATCAACCATCCTGTCCAGCACATAAGCCTGCCTCTGGCGGGCTTTGTCAAAATGGAGGAATGGCGAATAACTTGTGGGTGCCTTGGGAAGGCCGGCCAGAAGTGCGGCCTCAGGCAGGGTCAGATATTTGGCGCTTTTACCAAAATATCCCTCAGACGCCGCCTCAATACCGTAAGTACCGTGACCTAAATATATATGGTTCAGGTAGAGGTTCATGATTTCATCTTTGGTAAGATATTTGTCTATTTTATAGGCTAAGATAGCCTCTTTAAGCTTTCTCATGAACCTCTTTTCTGAAGATAGGTAGAGAGATTTGGCCACCTGTTGAGTTATGGTGCTTCCCCCTTGGACAATGCGCCCTGCCTCGATATTTTTATACAGCGCCCTCATAATACTAAGCAGGTCAAGGCCCGTATGCTGATAAAACCTTGCATCTTCTGCAGCCACAAAGGCCTGAATGACTACCTTGGGAACCTCGGAAAGACGAATTATTTTTCTATCTTCCATAAAAAACTCGTCAATGAGTTCATTGTTATCAGCATATACTCGTGTGGCGATGCTGGGACGGTAGTCCTTCAAGGCGGCAATACTCGGCATCTCCTTTAGAAGGGCATAGTAAACGATGCTGCTTCCGATAATAGCCAGTATTATGCAGCTAAGAATGATAACTAATAATGTTGTCCCAAGACTGGGGAGTTTAAAATGAAATATTTTATTCTTAAACGTCATGCTTCCTCTGGGGTGTTTTTTATATCGTCGGTTTTGGGTTGTTTCTTTACGGCAAATTTTGCCACAATTATTCCGATTTCGTAAAGTCCTATTAAAGGAATAGCCATAATGATCTGGGTGAGTGCATCAGGGGAAGGCGTCAGGATAGCAGCGGCAATAAATATTATAAGGATGGCATATCGCCTGTTTTTGGCTAACATTTTCGCATTTACCACTCCGATCTTGGCCATGAAAAAGATCAAGACAGGGAGTTCAAAAGACAGTCCAAAAGCCAGCAGTAGTTTCAGAGCCAGAGAGAGATACTCCCTTAGCGTAAACATGGGCTTGAGGAAGTCTGATGAAAATTCCACAAAAAAGCCAAATGCCGGGGGGAGAGCAAGAAAATATCCGAAGAGGACCCCTGCGATAAATAACAGGGTAGAGGTAATGACGAAGGGGATCACATATTTCTTTTCCGACTTGTAGAGACCGGGTGATATGAACTTCCATAGCTGATACAGCGTGAATGGGCTCGTCAGAAAGAGGGACGCAAAGAAGGAGATTTTCATGTAGTTGAAAAACGCCTCCGGCAGACTTGTATATATCATAAAACTGTTCTGTGGCAAGACCTGGTAGAGAGGTCTTGTAATGATTTGGAATAACCAGTCTTTAAAATACCAGCAAACACCAAAACCAATACCGACCGCGATTAGTGCACGTATGAGTCTGGTTCTTAGTTCCCCCAGATGAGCGGTGAAAGGCATTTTTTCTTCTACAGGGTCTTCCATAGATTAAGTATCACGCATCTCCTTTTAAATTGAATTCTTAGTAGATTTATCAAGATGTAATTTTATTATCGGAAGCTTTGGGGGCGTGTTCTCTCTTTTCTTCTCCGGCAGGTGAAGATTGCTTATGCTCCTCCTGGTCTTCTTTTTTGCCAAACAGGAGTGAATTTTTGAAGTCGTCAACATCTTTTTTAATATCATCCGGCTTCAGCGTATCTTTTATATTTTCCGTAACATCTTCGGCTGCCTTTTTAAATTCGGTGAGCCCTTTACCCAGGGACTTGGCAAGCTCCGGCAACTTTTTAGGACCCACGACAAGCAGGGCGACAATGGCTATAACGATTAGTTCCGGCAAGCCTATTCCAAACATGATTTCGACCTTTTTTTACTACAGAGTGTTCAAATATATATGGAATTATATATTTGTCAATGATTTTCCAAAAATCGGGACCGCTGTTCCCATCTTTGGAAAATTTTTGCGTTCTCGCTACTTTTATGTTAAAAGCCTGAACCTATGAACAAAATCCTTCCAGGGCTGGTGGCCTATGTCTCGAAAAACGGGTATTGTTAAGGATGAAAGATATTTAAGGCATGACGCCGGATTTGGTCATCCGGAATCGCCGCAGAGGCTTGGCGCGACCCATGCCATTCTTGAAGCCCCCGATATGGCTGGGCAATTTATTGAGATTGCACCGCGCTATGCTACCCATGAAGAGATTGCGTTGATTCATTCTCCTTCATACATAAATCTGGTAGCCAGTACGGCAGGTCAGCCATTTGTCTCCCTTGACCCGGATACAGCAACGACGCCGGAGTCATATGACGTAGCAAAATTAGCGGTGGGAGGACTTTGTAATGCCATTGACAGTGTTCTTTCCCGGGAAGTTGAAAATGCTTTTGCCCTCATCAGGCCTCCCGGGCATCATGCGGGGGTGTCGAATGCAGCGGGATTCTGTATATTCAACAATGTCGCCATAGGTGCAATGCATGCAATCGTGAAACATAAAATGGATAGAATTCTGATTGTCGATTGGGATCTGCATCATGGTAACGGTACGCAGGCGCAATTTTATGAAGATCCGAAGGTTTTGTATTTCTCAACACACCAGTATCCGTACTATCCTGGTACCGGCGCCATAGAGGAAATCGGTCGCGGGAAGGGTCTTGGTTTTAACATAAATGTACCTCTGAGGCCCGGAACAGATAATGCCCAGTATGTCAAGATTTTTAGAAAAATAATATGCCCCCTATCCATGAAGTTCAAGCCTGACCTGGTGTTGATTTCAGCAGGATTTGATCCTTATTACAAGGACCCTTTAGGTGGTATGAAAGTAACACCCGACGGTTTTGCCTGTATGACCAGGATGCTGATGGATATTGCAGATAAATGCTGTGGGGGAAAAGTGGTTGTAACCCTGGAAGGAGGATACCACCTTACTGGTCTGGCAGAGTCGATAAAATCTGTGCTTAAAGAAATGTGTGATGGCACTCATGTATCAGATGATGTACTTGCCCGCGTTGAACAGGAGGCAAGTAGCAATATAGATCCGGTGATAAAGAGAGTTATTGATCAGGCGAATCCCATCTGGCGGCTGTTTTAAAGTGTGTAATTAAGGAGATGGAATTGAAGATTACAAAAGATGAAGTGGAGTATGTTGCTCATCTGGCAAGGCTTGATTTCAGTGAAGAAGAAAAGGCAAAATTCACTTCGCAGCTAAATGATATCCTTATGTATATGGAGATGTTGAATCAGGTGGATACAGCAGGAGTCGAACCGGTAAGCCATGCAATTTCTCTGCAGAACGCTTTCAGAGATGACGTTGTCATAGAATCCCTCAGCCAGGAACTTTCCCTATCCAATGCCCCCGAGGCACGTGGCCCCTTTTTCCGTGTACCGAAAGTTATAGAGTAGCATAAAGCGTATGGAACTCAATCAGTTAACGATTCACGAGTTGCAGAAACTGATCAGGTCGGAAGAAGTTTCTTCGTCTGATATAGTCAAGTCCGTGTTCGATAGGATTGATGCTGTAGAAGGTAGCGTCCATGCATATATTACCGTCATGAAGGAGTATGCATTCGAGGAGGCGGCAAAGGCCGACCAATTTATTAAGACGGGAGACATCAAACCCTTAACTGGCATACCTGTTGCCCTTAAGGATATCGTATGTACGAAGGGTTTTTTGACAACATGCGGATCCCACATCCTGCATAATTATATCCCGCCGTATAATGCGACCGTAGTGGAAAAATTAAAAGAAGCAGGTGCGGTATTTACCGGGAAGACCAACATGGATGAGTTCGCCATGGGTTCATCAACTGAGACCTCTTATTTTGGGATTACGAGAAACCCCTGGGACCTGGAGAGAATCCCGGGCGGGTCGAGCGGCGGTTCTGCGGCGGCTGTCGCTGCCGATGAGTGTATCGCCTCTATCGGGTCCGATACAGGCGGCTCTATCAGGCAGCCAGCGGCGCTATGCGGCGTCGTCGGGTTAAAACCCACCTATGGCAGGGTGTCACGTTATGGACTTATCGCCTTTGCCTCATCCCTGGATCAGATCGGTCCTTTCACCAAGGATGTGGAAGATTGTGCTATCATGATGAATGCTATTGCCGGTTACGACCCAAGGGAATCGACTTCAGTTTCCATGGATGTGCCCGACTACCGGGAATTTGTCTCACGGGGTATTAACGGCTGGAGGGTTGGTATTCCGAAGGAGTACTTTATAGAAGGGATAGACCCGGAAGTCATGGATGCAATGAAGAGAAGTATTTCAGCTATTGAGAAGGACGGGGCTGAGTGCATTGAGATATCCCTTCCCCATACGAAGTACTGTCTGGCTGTTTATTATATCATTGCTCCCGCGGAGGCGAGCTCCAATCTGGCCCGCTATGACGGTGTGAAATACGGCTTCCGGTCTCAGGACGGCAGGGATCTCCTGGATATGTACAAAAAAACACGCTCGGCGGGTTTCGGCGCTGAGGTGAAAAGGCGGATAATGATCGGGACGTACGCGCTGTCTTCAGGCTATTACGATGCCTACTATAAGAAGGCGTCCCAGGTGCGGGCGCTGATCAAACGGGATTTTGAGGAGGCCTTCAAACAATGTGACGTGATCCTTACTCCGACATCCCCCACCCCGGCCTTTAAAATCGGCGAGAAAATGGACGATCCTCTCCAGATGTATCTTTCCGACATTTTCACCATATCAACAAACCTGGCGGGGATACCGGGGATATCGGTGCCATGCGGATTTACAAAAGATGGTCTGCCTATCGGCGCGCAGTTTCTGGCGGGACACTTTGAAGAAGGCAAGTTGATCCAGGCGGCATCTGCTTTTGAAAGGCACACAAACCCTGAAAAAAGGAGACCGGCACTCTGATGGCGTATGAACCGGTCATAGGGCTGGAAGTTCATGCCCAGCTCCTGACAAAATCAAAAATTTTCTGCAGCTGCTCGACTAAGTTTGGGGCTGATCCCAACACGCATACCTGTCCCATTTGCATGGGGATGCCGGGGATACTGCCCGTTTTGAATAAGACAGTGGTCGAGTATACGATGAAAATGGCCCTGGCGACGAACTGCAGGATCAACGAATCATGTAATTTTGCGAGAAAAAACTATTTCTATCCTGACCTCCCCAAGGGATATCAGATTTCCCAGTATGCACAGCCACTGTCAGAACATGGGTATGTGGACATTGGACTGGACGGCGGGAAGAAGAGGATAGGCATTACCCGGATCCACATGGAGGAAGACGCGGGGAAGCTTCTGCACGATGAGCATCTGCCGTCGAGTTATGTCGATCTGAATCGTACAGGAGTACCGCTGATCGAAATTGTCAGTGAGCCGGATATGAGGAGTGCCGAGGAGGCAGCTGCCTATCTCAGGAGACTCCATGAAATACTGGTCTATCTGGAGATCTGCGACGGCAATATGGAAGAGGGAAGTTTCCGCTGTGATGCCAATGTATCCCTCCGACCCAAAGGTGAAAAGGCCTTTGGCACGCGGACAGAACTGAAAAATATGAACTCTTTCAGGAACGTCCAGCGAGCCTTGGAGTATGAGATCAGACGGCAGCAGTACATCCTTGAGAATGGTCAGGAAGTGATCCAGGAAACCAGACTGTGGGATGATTCACAGGGGGTTACGCAATCCATGCGGGGCAAGGAAGAGGCTCACGATTACCGTTATTTCCCCGATCCCGACCTTGTTCCCATTGTAATTGATCATGAATGGATAAAGGATGTAAAAATCAGCCTGCCTGAATTGCCCCTGGAGAAACGGGAAAGATTTATCAGAGACTATCAGATACCGCCATATGACGCTGGGGTATTGACGTCAAGCCGAGCCCTTGCCGAGTACTTCGAAGAAGTGGCGACGCTTTCCGGGAAACCGAAAATTGCCAGCAACTGGGTCATGGGGGATGTTCTCCGATTTCTCAATGAGGAAAAAAGGGACATCAGGGAATGTCCAATCTCGCCCAAGTCACTCGCGGAAATGATTCTCCTCATTGAAGACGGAACCATCAGCGGCAAGATGGCCAAGGATATTATTGTAGAGATGTACAGGACCGGTAAACCGCCCAAGATGATTATCGAAGAAAAGGACATGGTTCAGATCACCGATGAAAAAGCACTGGCAAAAACAATTGCCGATGTTATAGAGGCAAATCCGGCCCAGGTCCAGCAGTACCGTGGAGGGAAAGAAAAACTTTTCGGGTACTTTGTCGGCCAGGTTATGAAGGCTACCCAGGGTAAGGCCAACCCACAGCTCATTAATGAACTCCTGAAAAAGATGTTAGCAGGGAAATAAGCATCTCGCATAAATTACATGACTTCCGCTGACAATTTTCAGTTGTGTAAAAGTTCTCGAGAAGGTTAAAAACAAATAAAATGCAAAGCGACATCAGAACGGTATTCTGGGAGAACGATGAGGTAGTAATGATCGACCAGAATGCCCTTCCCAATGAAGAGCAATACCTGAGATTTACGGATTATAGAGATGTTGTCGCCGCCATCAAGGATATGACTATTCGCGGTGCACCGGCCATCGGCGTAGCCGCTGCCCTGGGGATTGCCCTCGGCACACTACAGCTTTCTCTCTCATCGAAAAAAGACCTGAAGGCAGCTTTCTATGAAATCTGCGAACAATTTTCCCGTACGCGCCCCACGGCAAGGAATCTCTTTTGGGCTATAGAGAGGATGAAAAGGCGCTTCGAAGAAGTACTGCCGCTGCATCCGGATCAGATAAAGAAGGCCCTTGTGGAGGAAGCTGTCCGCATCTGTGAGGAGGATATTGCCATCAACCGCAGGATCGGAGTCAATGGAAGATCACTGATCAGGGATGGCGATAGTATACTCACACACTGTAATGCCGGTGCGCTGGCAACGGCAGGTTGCGGGACGGCCCTCGGTGTGATCAAGGCCGCCTTCGAAGAAGGGAAAAAAATACATGTCTTTGTTGATGAAACAAGACCGGTCCTCCAAGGGGCCCGGCTGACGGCCTGGGAGCTCACGAAGGAGAATATTCTTGCCACACTGATAGCCGACAACATGGCCGGCTTCCTGATGAAACAGGGAAAAATCGACAAGATCATCGTCGGGGCGGACCGGATTGCTGCCAATGGCGATGCGGCGAACAAGATAGGCACATATTCAATCGCTGTACTGGCTAAAGAACATGGAATTCCCTTTTACGTGGCCGCACCGCTGTCAACTATAGATGTATCCATTCAGAGCGGTGATGAAATACCCATTGAGGAAAGAAATGGCGAAGAAATTACGACAATTCGGGGAGTAAAAGTGGCGCCCGAGGGAGTTAATGTCTATAATCCTGCCTTTGATGTTACGCCAAATCGCTATATAACTGCCATTATCACCGAGGCGGGAGTTGCCTTTCCCCCTTATCTGGAAAGCATAGCTAAATTAAAGAATTAATCTCTGTATGTTTCCCCCTGCTTGATTTATTCCTGCCGCCGTTTTATTATTTACATGAAAATTTATAAACACATGCAGCAAATTCTTCAGGATGGCATAAAAGATTGATAAAAAAATTAAGAGATCCAATGAGCGGCTTGACACACTTTATCGGTGCTATCCTTGCTGTTGCCGGTCTCGTCATACTGATTTGTAAATCCGTGAACCCGGTTAAGCCCTGGCACATTGTCTCATTCTCGGTATTCGGCACCGGCATGATCCTGCTTTATACGGCCAGCACTTTATATCACTGGCTGCCGCTTTCAGAAAATGGCATCCGGAACCTGCGAAAATTGGACCACATAATGATATTTATTCTGATTGCGGCCACGTACACCCCTGTATGCCTGATTCCGCTCCGGGGTCCATGGGGATGGAGTTTATTCGGCAGTGTCTGGGCGTTGGCTGTAATTGGGATGTTTCTCAAGTTATTCTGGATTCAGGCTCCACGCTGGTTCTCTACAACGATTTATGTAATAATGGGGTGGCTCGCTGTTGTCGGTGTTTGGCCGCTAATAAAGGCCCTGCACATGGGTGGATTCATCTGGGTTCTCTTGGGGGGATTATTCTATACAGTCGGCGCTGTCATCTATGCGGTCAAAATGCCGAACCCCTGGCCCAATGTATTCGGGTTTCATGAAATTTTTCATGTTTTTGTCATAATGGGAAGTGTTTCTCATTTCTGGGTGATGTATGGATATGTTGCCAAGTTCAGTTGATATATTATAATCGGCATGTTTTAAAGGTCACCTATAACCGGGATAATAGCAATTATACTCTTTGTGGAAAGAGAGATGTTTTTTAGACATCTTGTTTATATAAGTATATGAAGCGGAAACAAACGATCTTTTCGATAATAACAAAAGAGCGGATAATTAGATGCTTTAGCCTTTTTTTTGCTTTTGTTTTCATCGGGGTATTGCTCTACTGCCTGTACAGTTCTTTTTTGATAGGTAAGCGATTCTCGACAAGAAGGTGGAGCATACCGTCAAAAGTATTTTCCGACACCACGATCCTCTTTCCCGGCCAGAGGATCAACCGTGCCCTCTTTTTAAGCAAACTGCGTCGTCTCGAATATCGTGATGTCTGGCATGTCCCAGGGAAGAGCGGTGAAATGAGGATTCTGGGATCGGCCGTTGAATTGTATCTCCATGACCTGGAAATGCCTGATAAAAACCGCAAGGGCTTCCCCTTAAAAATTGCATTCCGGGATCAGGAAATTGAGGAAATAGTCCGTTATGACCGTAATGAAAAGCTGCCACTTCTTGAACTGGAGCCGGAAAAAATCATGCTGTTTTTCGGCCCGGAAAGGCAACAACGGCAGCTTGTTTCCATAGATCGAGTTCCTGAATATCTTATTCAAGCCGTTCTGACAGCAGAAGACAATAAATTCTATGAACATCATGGAATCAATCTTCAGTCCATTCTCCGGGCCTTATATGTCAATGTCCGGCACGGGACAATAAAACAGGGTGGGTCAACGCTGACCCAGCAATTGGCCAAGAGCTACTTCCTGACACCGGAGAGAACATTTATCAGGAAAAGCAAGGAACTGCTTATGGCCTTGATAATGGAGGTCATGTATAAGAAAAAAGAAATCCTTGAGATATACCTGAATGAAATTTATCTCGGCCAGAAGGGTTCCGTATCAATCAACGGTGTCGGTGAAGCCTCATTCTTCTATTTTGGGAAGCCTATTGATAGCCTTACACTGGCGGAGGCGGCAACTATCGCCGGTCTTATTAAAAGCCCCGGTCTATATTCTCCTTATATAAATATAACGAAGTGCAGGGATCAAAGAAACAAAGTCCTTCGTGATATGGAAAAGCTCGGTTACATCTCCCGGGAACAGATGGAGGTCGCCCTCTCGGCAACTATTAAAACTGTCGGATATACTGTGTACGGCAAAAAGGCACCCTACTTTGTCGACTATCTCTCAAAGCAGCTTCCCACACTGTACTCTACCGAGGTTCTTTCATCGCAGGGACTCTCCATTTACACGACGCTGGATACGCAGGTCCAGGAGGCGGCGGAAAAAACTTTGGAAAAGGGATTGGCACGCCTGGAAAAGATGTATCCTTCCTTGATGCGTTCCAACCCGGAGCGGAAACTTCAAGGTGCCGTAATTGTGATGCAGCCGAAGACCGGTTGTATTCTTGCCATGGTCGGCGGCAGGGATTACAGCACAAGCCAGTTTAACAGGGTGTCACAGGCGCACCGTCAACCCGGCAGCGCATTTAAGCCATTTGTCTATTTGACGGGTCTGGATCAATTTACCCCGGCGACGGTGCTTTCCAATAGTCCGAAGCAGTATGAAGTTGAGGGGAAGGTATGGACGCCGCATAGCCTGGGGCCTGTTTCTGAAAATGGCATAAGAATGAGAGATGCTCTGGCAAGGTCAGATAATCTGGCAACGGTTGATCTGGCGATGAAAGTCGGTCTTGACCGAATCGTGAATACAGCAAATATATTTCAGTTTTCAACACCCATAAAGCCACAGCCATCCCTTGCGTTGGGTTCTTACGAAGTCGTTCCCCTCGAATTGGCAAGGGCTTACTGCACATTCGCTTCTGACGGAGTGGAACCCTATCCTCTGTCCTTAAAAACTCTTGTAGCTGAAAACGGGAATGTCCTGGAGCGAAGGCATATGACCATCAAGAACGTCATTTCTCCGGCAAAGGCTTATCTGATAAGCGATATGCTGAGGAGTGTGATCACTGAAGGGACGGGGAAATCGCTTAAAAGCAGGGGAATTTCTTTTCCTGTAGCGGGAAAGACAGGAACGACAAACGATTTCAGGGATGCCTGGTTTGTCGGATACACCCCGGACATCCTCGTACTGGTATGGGTGGGTTTTGATAACGGGGATACGTTATTTGTGGAAGGTGCCGTTGCGGCGCTGCCCATATGGGCTGACTTGGTGACTGCCATACCTCAATATGTCTCAGGTGGTTGGTTTATAATGCCTCCCGGCGTTGTCAAGAAGAAAATTTGTCCACAAAGCGGGTTATTAGCCGTAGAAAACGGGTGTCCTGGCCCCATTGAAGAGGTTTTCCTGATGGAAAATGTGCCTGTCGGATATTGTCAAATTCCAGAGCATCGCAAGTCAGGCGGAGCATTGAAGAAATTGTGGAAAAAGTTGTGGAGGAAGTAGGAGATGAACAGTGAGACTGGTAAAAAATTGTTGTCATATTTTTTTTGTTTTATCCTTTCAGGATGCTCTATAATTTTTCCTGCACCATCGAAATACACATCAACCGCATCTCAAGATAAGAGAGTGGAAAAAAAGGAAGTGCCCGAAGAAAAGCCCCATTCCAGGGAAATGGCCTCTCTTCACTTAACAGAGCAGGGACAAATGCTCCTAGAAAGAGGTAAAATAGATGATGCAATCAATGTCCTGGAACGAGCTGTCAGTATATACGGCGCCAACGGGAAAAATTATTATTACCTTGCAGAAGCTTGGGTTAAGAAAGGCAATATAATGCAGGCAAAAGAATGGAATAGGCTAGCGGAGATGTATCTGGCCGGGGATCGCGAGTGGTCACAGCGAGCTTCTGAACAACGCGAGAGGATCAAGTCGCTTATCAGGTAATAACAACAAAGATTATTACAACACCAATGATTAAATGAATGAAAAAAATGGTTTTAGATGATAAAGTTTGATGTACTTGGTGGATAAAATCAGCTATAAATATGATGTATTTTTAAATAAAAGAGAATCGAATATTATTTGATTAATAGTGATCCTATTTCAATATATGTATCTTACGGAGAAGTGATTATGAAAAATGCAAAACTGAGTATTAAACTGGTTGGTGGTTTTATGATAGTTGCTTGCCTGCTCCTTGTGGGTGGTTTTGCCGGTTGGTACAGTGTGACTCTATTAAGCGATGATCTTGCGGTAGTCAATGGTGTCAGGGTCCCCGCCATGAAGGGACTTGCTGTGATCAGCGAATCTCATGCAGCGATACAGGAAGGGGAACGCACACTGCTGATTCCGGAGTTTGTCAGGGACGATGGCGAGAAAGCTCAACAGATGAAGAATCTGGAGAAGGAGTGGAAAATTGCAGAACAGGGTTTTAAGGCGCTCGATCCCTTGCCCCGGACGCAGGAAGAGACGAGTATCTGGAACAATCTGAAGTCTGCGTGGGAAAACTGGCGGAAGGAACACAGCCAGGTGATTGATCTTGTTAATATGGGTAAACGGGAAGAAGCAGTCACACAATCTATGGGCAAAGTGAGGGAGGCTGCCAATAATGTTGAAAAATTACTTGGTGAAATGGTTTCTGTCAATATGAAGTTGGTGGAAGAAAAAAGTAAGGCTTCTGCATTCACTGTAAAATGGACGAAGATCGTGACTTCTGTAGGTACAGGCGTAGGCATTGTAGTGGCAATATTACTCGGGGTTTTCTTTGCCAATTACATCACAAGACCCATTAATCAAATCATTAAACGTCTTACTGAGAGTGCGGAACAGGTGTCTTCGGCATCCAGTCAGGTTTCATCTGCCAGCCAGGCGCTTGCCGAGGGTGCATCCAAACAGGCAGCAGCTGTTGAGGAAACATCTGCATCGCTCGAGGAGATGTCTTCCATGACGAAGCAGAATGCCGAGAATGCACAACAGGCCAGTTCGCTGATGTCCAATGACACCAAGCAGAGTCACCGGGTAATCACCGATAAGATGAC
>Ga0335071_10003733_pt1 | contig 15984 bp, 18 predicted proteins | sample Lox_Sample_15_FD_206724 | JGI IMG/M metagenome (GOLD analysis project Ga0335071, IMG submission 206724) | Soil microbial communities from Loxahatchee National Wildlife Refuge, Florida, United States - Lox_Sample_1.5 | ecosystem: Environmental > Terrestrial > Soil > Wetlands | place: USA... | reverse complement strand
GACCGGGATGCAGAGGGCTAACGACACCACCCTGTAGACGACGGGAAAGGAACCGAAGAGACCTCCCCCGAGCACAATGAGCCAGATCTGGCCCGCATACCATGTACGGGCAATGCTGTGGATTATGAGGCCCCGATCCTGTTCGCTACGGATCGCGAGCGAGTAGATCCCGAGCCCGAGGTTGAAACCGTCGGTAACCCAGTAGAGAAACAACACCAGGCCGAGAATCAAAAAGAAAACATCGGGCAGGTAGCTCTCCAGGGCTCCCATAGGCCTTCTCCTCTCAACCCGCTGCCTGCATCGTCGGAGCCGGTGCCGCGATCGCGGGCCACGACGGAAAACTGGATGCGAGAGAGCATCACGGCATCAGAAAGAAAATCCACCATCTCCCGTCATGAAAACCCCGGTTGGAAACCGGGGATGAAAACCGATCGCCCCTCGGAACACGTCAGCGATCGGGATGTGGACTGGCCGGAAGAACCGGAAAAGGGAAAAACCGTTTAATGCTTACTGGATCCGGGTCACGAGCAGTGTTGCCGTATCGAATCCCTCCACCGACAAAAGGCGGATCTCGTAGACGGTCCCGTCGGGACATTTGTAATGCACAAACTCGCCGAGGTTGAGACGCTCCACTTCGAGATTGTCGGCTCCAACGGCCCCGATCCGAAGATGGAGGAAGCTGTGGGCAACGCTGACGATGCTCACAAACAGGGCCCCCTGGGCGATGACCGCCGTGGAGTATTGCTTTGCCGTAATCGTTTCGCTCGGGTACGCCATGCTATATTCTCCGCTGTTCGTTTCGGCCTGCATCTTTTTCCGGTAGGCAACGCCATTTTAGCAAATCACCGCCTGAATACCAGTTTTTTTTGCCCGCAGAATCGTCATGAGGGTGAAAAGACGACGATCCTTTACATGTCGATGAGCTCACGTCAGGCGCTGCGAGAACCGGGCGCGCACCTCACCAGGGTGCAACAGACTGGCAGGTCGCTGCCTCGCCGGAAAGCCCCGCGCAACGGAATAAGGCCTTCCATGCGCGTCGAATTGTTTTCGGCGGCCCTATTGCTTTTTGAAACAGAGCTATCTATATTAGTTCTGTAATAAATGCTTGGTTTCGGTAACGCTGACCCCTTCGCACTGATCCTCTATTGATCGCTCTGAGAATAAGAATCTCGCCCCAGCCCTACCGAAGCCAGAAGGCATCCAGCCTCCCCCTCCTTGGCTGTTTGCCTCGACGGGGCTTTTTCCTCCTCCTTTGGCCCCTGAACTACGGTAGGGCAGGGCCTGAAACAGGTTGCCCTCACACATTGACGATGGGCACAAAAAAAGCAGGGTTTCGAACCCTGCTTTTTTCTTATGAAAGGAGGCCGTGGATTTAGTTCATGGCTTCACGAAACGGGGTGATTAGATATCCGCCGTCGAAGCCGACGGCCATCCCTCCCGGTCCCGAACGGATGACGGTACCGTTCACCTTGATCAATCCCCGTGTATTGTCGCCGACGATACTGACACTGCGCAAAGGCAGCAGGATATCGAGTTTAACCTTTGTCCCCTGGGGAAGGGCTGTCTTGGTAGGAAAATAGGCGCCCCCTGCACAGATATCTTTTGTCAGCAGTTCGGTCATGGGCACCCAGTCCACCGAGGACAGCACCTCGATCTTGGCGGGGACTTCAAGATCGAAGCGCTCCAGCCTTCTGCGCTCATAGACCAGATCATAGGTATTGGCCATTCGCGTGATTTTTCTCATCGCTGCGTTTTCCTTTCCCCTGTGGGCCATGCCGCCATGGCTCCAACGGCCTGGCATGGAGAGATGTTCATCGACTCCTATTTCTGCTCCCGCAGCGGAAACAGGAATATGAGGCCTACCTGTCCAGGTCAAAAACCAACCCAAAGCGATTTTATTCAGAATTCATGCCAACCCGGGCGGGCGGATGCCCGCCCACGGGCTTCGGGCATGAGGCTTCAGGAGAAAGAGGTCGTCGCTCGGGAAAGATGCAGGAGTTGCAGAAAAAAGGACCGAGGGGGACCCTCGATCCTTCATTTTCCGGATGCGTGCCGTTTCGTACCTAATGGGGCTTGGCGTCGAGAACCTCGCGTACCTTGGCTAGCATGTCGTTGAGCTGGTAGGGTTTGCTGACGAATCCAACGGGATAGGGACTGAAGGCCTCCAGGACCTGCTCCTCCGAAGAGGCGCCCGTCGAGATGATCACCTTGATCTTGGGATTGATCTTCACGAGCTCCTGGAAGGACTTCTGCCCCCCCATGCCGGGCATGATGAGATCGAGTATCACCAGGTCGATCCGGTCTTTCTCCTTGCGGTAGATCTCGATGGCTTTCTCGCCGCCATTGGCCAGAAGGGTCTCGTAGCCATGCTGGCGCAAAAGATCCTGTCCGATGTCGAGGACGGTATTCTCATCGTCCACGAGCAGGATCCTTTCCTTGCCCCGGGGGGCTTCCTTCCGGACCTTCGCCTCGGCCTTCTCCAAGCCGTCGGTTTTCAGCACAGGGAAGTAGATGCGGAAGGTGGTCCCGCCGCCGAGACGGCTGTCCACCTGGATGTAGCCACCGTGGTTCTGGACGATGCCGTATACAATGGCCAATCCGAGCCCTGTTCCCTTGCCTGCCTCCTTTGTCGTGTAGAAAGGCTCGAAGATGTGCAGCAGGGTCTCCTTGTCCATTCCGTGGCCCGTGTCCGTCACGGTGAGAAGGATGTACTCGCCGGGGGCCGCCCCGAGCATGGACGTCGTGTAGCCCCGGTCGAGGTAGACGTTTTCCGTCTGGAAGGTGAGGGTGCCCCCTTCAGCCATGGCATCCCGGGCATTCACGCCCAGGTTCATGAGAACCTGCTCGAGCTGCGCCGAGTCGGCATTGATCACCTTCAGGCTGTCGGAGAGCTTCAGGTCGATCGTGATCATCCTCGGGATCGTCCGCTGGAGGATCTTGCAGACCTGCATGACTTCATGATTGAGGTCGAGGGGCTTGAGCTTGCTCTCCATCTTGCGGCTGAAGATCAGCAGCTGCTTCGTCAGCTCGCTGGCCCTCAGGGTGGAGCTATGGATGACCTCGAGTTTGTTGAAGTCCGGATCGCTCGCGTCCTTCTTCATGAGCAGCAGTTGGGTATAACCCGAAATGGCCTGCAGCAGGTTGTTGAAGTCGTGGGCAATGCCGCCGGCCAGGGTCCCGATGGCCTCCATTTTCTGGGCGTGAAGGAGCTGTGTCTCCAGTTTCTTCTTCTGCTCCTCGGCCTGCTTGCGCTCGCGGATTTCGCGCTGAAGATCCTCGTTGGCACGGCTCAGCTCCGCCGTCCGGATCTGAACCCGCTCCTCGAGTTCATCGGCGGCGTGTTGGAGGGCCTCCTCGGCCATGCGGCGCTGGTTGATGAGGAACTGGGTCATCATCCCGTAGGTGAAGATGAGCACGACCACCAGCAGGCGCGTCCAGAACTGGTCCGTCACCATGGAATCGAAGACCCAGTAGATAAGCGCCATCGCCACAGCGATGATAAGCAGGCCGTTCTGCTCGATCTGAAGCCGAAGCCCGCTGTATCTGCGGATGTCGATCCTCATTCCAACTCTGGCTGTACTCATGCTGACGCTCCGATTTTTTCCCTAACGGGACCCTGCTCGAGGCATCCCGAATGGCACCCGTCTAGGTGCCAGATTGATGCTTTCTCTATATCTTGCAAGGACTTTGCCGTTTTTGACTTTTTTAGTCGTTTTATTTCAAACAGATGCGCATGTAAGACAGGGAAGGTCGCACACACTTTGTCGCCTTTCGCCTAATTTTTCAACAACAATTTAGCATAAACGGCGCATGATTGGATGTGAAATAGGGCGGCATGCGGCGCACAATGGACGCCACGGCAGGGTGTCGGCGAAACTCCTTGTCCAGGAAGGCCCGTACCTCACGCCTGCCCCACCCTTCCGGGTGTTCAAAATCGACGTAAAGCGAAAGATCCCCCTCGGTGAAGGGGTGGACGCGCAGAGAGGCCGTCTCGTCCGAACCGGCGGGAAGGTTGAAGATGGCCAGATTGAAAAAATCGATCACCCCGGCATGTCCCGCTGCAAATTCCAGGGTACGCCGCGCCGCCGCGGGGCCTTCCACAGGTGTACCAAACAGAAGGTAGACATAGGTGCCGATGCCGGCCCCTTTCAATGTCTTCAGGACCTTCGAGGCCACGCTGACGCGGATCCCCTTTTCCAGAGCATCGAGCACGCCCTGATCGCCCGATTCGAGGCCGAGTTTCAGCATGACACAGCCCGAGGCCTTCAGGGCGCGGCAGAAATCCGGATCAGCAAGCTGTGGGCTCACCCGGGCAAATCCATACCAGGGTGCACCCGGCGGATGAGCCGCAAGGTGCTCGAGCAGCTGGGGACTCATGGTGCTGTCGAGGAAATGGACCAGTGACGGGGGCCTCTCTCCGACGAGCGTCTCCAGATCCGCCCGGAGCTGCTCTTCGGGGACAGGCGCGTAACAACCTCCTTCGGTTTTCTCCGGACAGAAGGTGCACCTGCGCCAGGAACAGCCCCTGGATGCGCTGTAGGGGAAAATCGGACCCGGGGAGAGATAGCCCCCCTCGGGGAAATCGCTGTAGTCCGGTCGATGGAAGGGATCCCCGCACCGTCCGACTCCGGCCAGTCCCATCAGAAAGTCCTCCCCCGGACCGGCGACGCAGTGGTCGACGAGCCCTCGGAAGGGATTGGAGTCGATACCCCGTCTCAACCACGACGTCACGAGCCCGCCGCCCAGCACAATGACAATCCCCGGGAAACGGCGGCGGATGAAGCCAATCACGGCAAAGGTGCAGAGTGCCTGGCTTATGTAATTCAGGGAAATACCGGCAATGGAGGGAGGGTTCTTGTCGGCCAGGTCCGTCAGCCTGCGGGCAAACCAGGGATAGAAGGGATTGGCTTCAGGGTCGCCGGCGGCCCGGAGAAGATCCCCGGATTTGAGCGGGGAATACCGGGGGTCCTGATAATCGGCCAGGGTGAGGGAGAGGTCCACCTTCCTGCCCCGCCTCTCCAGGAGGCGGTTCACATCGTTTACGCATCGGCGGTACCGGTCGATGCTGCGGTAGAGTTCCGGGTGCCTCAGCCGGGAAAGATGATCGGGCAGCCTGCGGCGGGCCCGGCGGGTCCACGTGTCAAAATCCTGAGCGCCCTCCGCGGCCGCATCCCCCAGGAGATAAAGCTGACCCTCCAGATTCACATCGAGGACCGTGCACTCCACGCCATGCGCCCTCAGGCAGCCGGCCAGCCGTGCAATCCCGCCTGGAGGCTCACAGGCCTTGGCGACAGGAGGGTGGATGAGCAGGATGTGTGCTATGGCTCACCTCTTCATCTTTACGAAAACAATTTCACGGTTGACGATTTCTGCCTTGCCCGCAGGTGACAGGTATCAGGTGAATGCCAGCAGGGGGAACTACCTGTTACCTGTTACCTATCCCAAAAAAATATCGTTTGACAAGGCGCATTTCGTGTGCAAATTAGCGTAAACGTTTATTTCTCCGGAGGAAAGTTGAATGTTCGAAATCACACACAAAGCGGAAGAGATGATGCTGGCCTTCTTCAAAGAACGAAACGAGAAGGCTCTGGTAAGGATATTTTTAAACCAGGGCGGCTGAGCGGGGCCCTCCTTGGGCATGGCTCTGGATGAGTCACGCGACGGCGACGAGATTTTCAACCAAAACGGCCTGACATTCATGATCGAAAAAGAGCTCCTCGAAGAGGTGAAGCCCATCAAAGTGGATTTCGTGGAGACACCACGAGGGGCGGGGTATTCCATCGAATCAAACCTGAAAAAAGAGGACGGCTGCGGCAGTTGCGGCGGAAGCTGCGACTGATCGGTACGTCGACGGACCTGCAGAGAAAAGGGGGAGCCTCGGGCTCCCCTTTTTTCATGCTCACCATTCCCCCGATTCGGGAGTCTCCCGCTCCTCCTTGTCGATCTTTTCCTGAACCACCGACCATTGCTGATATAGATCATCGAGGACCGGTGTGATCCCCCGGTACTCGGAGCCCACTAAACGCGCCTGATTGGCATCCCCGTAAGTCTGCGGATCGGCAAGCATCGCCTCCAACTCCTCCTTGCGCTTCTCCATCTGCCCGATCCGGCCAAGGAGACCCTCGAGTTCGTCTTGCAGCGGCCTGAGCCTGCGGTAGCGATCCTGGCGCCGCTCGGCTTGAAGTCGCTTTCGCTCCCGCTCGCCGCGGCCGGCACTCCTGCCCTCTGGACCGGCGTTGCCGTCCTGTACGGTTGGCCCTTTGTTCTCCTTCTCGTGCCAGATCCGCAGGTAGTCATCGACAGAGCCCGGGTATACTGCAAGCCCTCGGTCCTTTGCCACGATGACTTTCGTGATGAGACCGGCCAGGAAGTCGCGGTCATGGGAGACGATGACATAGGTTCCGTCGAAATTTCGCAGGGCCTCCTTGAGCACTTCTTTGGATCGCAGATCGAGATGATTCGTCGGCTCGTCGAGGATCAAGAAGTTGGCTGGCACGAGGAGCATCCGCGCCAGCGCGAGCCGGCTCTTCTCGCCACCGGACAGGACCGACACCCGCTTGAACACGTCGTCGTCGGAAAAGAGAAAATGACCCAGCAGGGTCCTGAGGTTCCCCCCCATGCCGAAGGCCGCCACTTCCTCGACGGACTCGAGCACCGTCTTGGCGGGGTTGAGCGCATCGGCCTGGTTCTGGGCATAATAGGAAGTTGTGACCTGATGGCCCTCGGTGCGGCGGCCGCCCTGGATCGGCTCGGTGCCCGCCAGGACCCGTGCCAGTGTGGACTTGCCGGCACCGTTCACACCGAGTACGGCGATGCGGTCCCCCCGCTCGATGGTGAGTGAGACCTTGTCGAGCACGCGGGTCTCCCCGTAGCGCTTATCGACATCCTCAAGGTGCAGGACGACCCTGCCGGAGCGGGGCGGGGAGGGAAACCGAAAGACGATCTCCTGTTCATCAGTCTCGAGTTCGATGAGATCCACCTTTTCGATGCGTTTCAGCCGGCTCTGGACCTGCTTTGCCTTCGTGCTCTTGGCCCGGAAGCGCTCGATAAAGCGCTCCGTGTCACGGATCATCTTCTGCTGGTTCTCGAAAGCAGCCTCGAGCAGGCCGCGCCGGATTTCCTGCTCGCGCAGATAGTCGGAGTAGTTGCCCGCATACTCCACCCCCTTTCCCTGGGCGATCTCGACGGTTCGTCGGACCAGGTTGTCCAGAAAGCGCCGATCGTGCGATACAAGCAGCACGGCCCCCGCGTATGACGTCAGGTAGGCCTCGAGCCATGCGAGGGACTCGATGTCGAGGTGGTTTGTCGGCTCGTCGAGAAGCAGAACCGACGGCTCCCTCAGGAGGAGCCGTGCAAGCTCGATCCGCATCTGCCAGCCGCTGCTGAACTCCCCCGAGGGTCGGTGCAGATCCGGTTCGCGGAAGCCGAGCCCAAAAAGGATCTCCTTAGCCCTGGCCTCGATCCGCCATCCTTCGCCGTCCTCGATGAGGTGCTGGATACGCCCCATGTCAGCGAGCAGGCCCTCGATCTCCGGGCCGGACTCCCCGGAAGCGGTTCTCTTCTGGATTTCCATGGAGATCTCGTCAAAACGGGCCTGGAGCTGCTGCAGATTCTCAAAGGCCTTCAGGGTCTCTTCGAGAAGCGTCCGGCCGGCATGCCCGATGAGCTCCTGCGGCAGGTAACCGACGGTCGAGAAGCGCGATTTGTGGATCGCGCCCGCATCGGCCTCCACCTCCCCTGCAACGATCTTCATCAGCGTCGATTTCCCCGTCCCGTTGGAGCCGACGACGGCAATTCGGTCGCGCTCGCCGATAAAGAGGGAAAATCCCTCAAAGAGGACCTTCGGGCCATACTGCTTGGAGAGGTTTTGGATGGAAAGCATAAATAACGGGTCTCGGGCTTCCGGCTTCGGGCTTCAGGTAAAAATGAAGGCGAGGACTACCGTCCCCGCCTCGTGTCCTATCTCGATTCTGTTTGCAATCTGTCTCAGGCGTATTCTGTGTTCGATGTCAGGGTCGACAGGGCCCTCTCACCGATGAGCAGCACGCGCGTGTGATTAAGCCTTGAGGCGAGCAGCCGGGTGAGTCCCTTCATGATCTCGAAGCCCATAGAGCACTCCTCAACCATGAGAGCCATGAGTTTGCTACCATCGAAGAGGATCATCTGGGTCGGTTCCGCTACAAGAGCGCTCAGCGTGTGGAGATGAGGCTCCGCAAAGGCGGACCAACCGAAGGCCTCCCGATGGGTCACGACGTCGATGATGACCTGCATGGGGGGCCGGGCGGAGCCCATGTCGCTTTTCATTTCCAGGAAGACCTTTCCCTGCTGAACGAGATACAGATGGGTGGAGGGGTCCCCTTCCCTATAAAGCAGAGCCCCGGTCGGATAGGATTCCTCTTTTGCAATCGCAATGAGCTTCTCGATCTGCGCATCGGTCAATCCCTGAAAGATATTACACTCTTTTAGAAATGCTGCGGACACCATGGGATCTCACCTCCTTTTTGGAATGAACGGCAAAGCGGGCATGAAAAGACATGTAATTTATTTATAGCAAGCTTTTGATTTGAATTCTATGGGAAATTTCCGGGTGGTCTGCAAAGATGAGGGCGGAAACAAAAAGGCGGCTCCAGGACGGGGCCGCCTCTGTCGGGGTCTTTTTCTGTTTAAATCAATTCTACGTTCTTGGCCTTCGGGCCCCTGTCCGTCGTCTCGACCTCGAACTGGACCCGCTGCCCCTCCTGCAGGCTTCTGAATCCTGCGGCCTTGATGGCCGTGTAGTGGACAAAGAGATCACCGCCCCCGTCCTGCTGAATAAAACCAAACCCTTTTTTCTCGTTGAACCACTTGACGGTTCCCTGCGCCATCGTGCTCCCTCCTGTTGAAAAATTCTCGATGGCCGGAAGCAGACTATCTGACAGAATAACCGGGAACCGCTGACAGACCCCTCAATCATCGGCCCCTATTCTCTCCAGAATGGTCCCCCCCTTAGACCACACGGCGCACCTTAGCGCCACCCTACAATCCCTGTCAAGCACATTTTGCGATGCCCTGGGCATGGCTGGATGCCCTGAAACCCGTCCACCTTGCAGGCGCAGAGCCTTTGTGACATACTCCAACCATCATGTTCCCCCTTCGCATGACAAAGCGAGGCCTTGCCTGCGAGGACGGCGGTTTCCACCTCGACCCCCGGGGCCCCGTGGACCGCGCCGTCATCACTCACGCGCACTCCGACCACGCCTACCGGGGATGCCGTCACTACCTCGCAGCCCGCGAGGGCATCCACGTCCTCCGGACACGGCTGGGAAACGGGGCCTCGATCCAGCTCGTCGAATACGGAGAGGTGGTCGATCTCAACGGCTATCGCCTGTCGCTGCACCCGGCCGGGCATATCCTGGGCTCAGCCCAGGTTCGGATCGAACGGCGGGGGTACGTAACGGTTTTCAGCGGCGACTACAAAACCCAGCCTGACCCCACCTGTACACCCTTCGAGCTTCTTCGCTGCCAGAGCTTCGTCACCGAGTCAACCTTCGGCCTGCCCGTCTACCGATGGGACGAGTCTGCACGGATCTTCGAAGACGTCCGTTCCTGGTGGAAATCAAACCAGGAGGCGGAACGGGCCAGTGTGATCTTCGCCTATGTCCTCGGCAAAGCACAGCGCGTTCTCATGGGGCTCGATCCCTCCATGGGCCCCATCTTCACCCACAGCGACGTGGAGGAAATGAATCGGCGATACCGCATGAGCGGTGTAGCACTTCCGAACACGCTTCCCGCGGAGAAGACGGCACGGAAGAGCGATTTCAGTCGGGCGCTCATCCTCGCTCCGCCTTCAGCCCGCGGCACGGCCTGGCTGAAGCCAATGGGAGAGTGCTCGACAGCCCTGGCATCAGGCTGGATGCGAATTCGCGGAGCGCAGCTTCGTCATGGCGTCGATCAGGGTTTCGTTCTCTCAGACCACGCCGACTGGCCCGGCCTGATGGATACGATTGCAGCGACGGGAGCCGAAGAAGTCCACGTCACCCACGGGTACGTCGTCCCCCTTGTGCGCATGCTCCGGAAGAGAGGCATCGACGCCAAACCGCTGGAGGCAAGGGTTGCGGCAGTCACTTCTTCGTGAGATGTTTCACCGCGAAAAATAAGACGACGGCCACAATGACAAGGAATCCCGTCAGTCGCACCAGGAGAGCAAAATCGGCATCCTCGGTGATGGAAGGCATCCCGTCCCGAAAGATCTCCTGCCGCGCCCCGTACCAAAGCCAGGCAATCCACACAGCGGTTCCCGCCACGATCGCGACACGAATGAGCCTGCTCATCCACATCTCCTGCGCCGCCGGATGGTATCAATCGTTGCCGTTGCGGTTTCCGATATTCTTCACGCCCAGGGCAATGAAGATGGCATTGATGACGATGAAGCCGGTCAACCAGACGTAACGGGAAACGCGGTGGTCATCGGCATCGGTGGGAATCCCCGACCGTAGCAACTCCGTTGCCAGGGGCCACCAGAGCCATGCAATGAGGACAGAGGCGGCAAGAGCGAACACAACGGATAACCATCTTCTCATGTGACTGCCTTCCTGTACATCGGCCCTGGCATTTCTGTCAGGCGCTTTCGACGGGCAGATGCTGCAGGGCGAATTCGTTTTTCTCCGCATCATAGCTCAGAGACGAGTTTCGGCGCCACCGGCTGTCGTCTTCCGCCGGGAAATCGCTGCGCAGGAAGCTTCCCCGGCTCTCCTGGCGCCCTAGGCTTGCAAGGAGGATCGCGTGCAGTGTAAGGGCTGCCGCTCGGGTGTCCTCCAGAAGGGCACGAACGCCGAAACCCTCCGCCCGTATCGTCTCCAGGCGGCCCTTCACCGCTGCCAGCTGCTCGAGCCCCTTCTTCAGATTCTCTCCCGATCTGACGATTCCTGCGCATTCCCAAGCGATCGTACGGATCTCGGATAGGATAACCTGAATCTCACCGGAACCGGCAACTCTGCCCTCCCCGGTTATCCGCCGGGGCTTCTCCCGGCAAGAGGGCACGGGAATATCGCCAAGGACCCAGTCGGCAGCGGAACGACCGGCGATGGCGCCCGACACGACACACTCCGTCATCGCGTTGCCGCCCATCCGGTTCGCCCCGTGAAGACCCCACTGGATCTCCCCACAGGCAAAGAGCCCTTCGATATCCGTCCGACCCTGGTTGTCCGTTCGGACACCACCCATCATAAAGTGGACAGCCGGTGAAACGGCAACCGGATTCGATCGGAAGTCGAATCGAAGGCGCCTGAAGATGGCCAGCGGATGGACATCCCAGGCCGAAGCGGGCACACCGCTCAAATCGAGGCAAACGGGTCCCTTCCGCCCTTCTTCAAAAAGCAGGGCGGAGAAAGCATCGCGTTTCTTGATGATCGCATCATTGACATCCCCGAGCCCATGTTTCTCGAGGATATTCTCGCCGGAGGAGGTGACGATTTTCGCCTCCCGAGCGAAGGGCGGATAGACGATGAGGGCCGGCAGCTTCGGGTCGGCCAGGACCAGCGGGAAGAACTGGACGAATTCCATGTCCCTCAGATCGAGACCCGCCCTTGCAGCCAGGGCGTATCCCTGGCCGAGAATTTTCTTCTGGTTGTCGTGGTGGCGATAAATGGCCCCTGCACCTCCCGTCGCAAGAAGCACGGCAGGTGCGTCGATATCCATCTCCTCGCCCCTGCGGTTGAAACCGCGGATACCGCAGACCCGCCCGTTGGAACAAGGAATTTCCGAGACATAGAAACCGGGCAGGACATGAATTCCGTCGAGACCCTTCACCAACTCCGTCAGCTTGCGCATGAGGAGCGCCCCCGGGATGACGGAAGGATCGGGCGATACAACAGAGCGCTGCGCCCCCCTTTCTTTCAGCAGCACCCCTGCAGACCGCAGGAACTGAAACGCAGAGGGCGCCTCCCGGGCAACGAGCCGCACCTGGGATTCCCTGTTGAGTCCCCGCCCCGCCCGAAGTGCATCGCGGATGTAGTCATCGGGGCTGTATTTTTCGGAAGGCCCGGCAAAAAACCCATTGGCAAGCGCCGAGTTCGTACCGATCCCGATGGGGCCCCGATCGACCACAAGCACAGTGGCCCCCTCGCGAGCAGCCGCATGGGCCGCCGTCAGCCCTGCAAGGCCTGCACCGATGATGATGATCCGTTTTGACATCTGCCTGTGAATAACCTCCCGTGTCTGTATTACTTCTCCTATCCGTAACCCCTATCCCGGAGTTCTGCCAGGGAAGGAATTCCCGCCCGGCCGCCCATCTTCGTCGCCACCTTCCCTGCAGCCCAGGCGGCAAGATCAAAGCTTCTCTCGGGGTCCCAGCTCTGGAGAAGCCCGTAGGTCAGCCCTGCATGAAAGACGTCGCCGCAACCCGTCGTGTCTACGACCTCAACGGCGTAAGCGGGTTTGAAAAAGAACCGTCCGTCAAAGAGGGCCGCATAGCCCTTCGAACCCAGAGTCACGCCGGCAATTCTCGGGCCCAGTTCGACGATCTTTCTGCATGCTCCGAGGGGATCGTCGCCGCCGACGAGGGAACGGGCGAAGGACTCCGAGGTCACAAAACAGTCGCTCAGGCGGGCCAGTTCGAGCATCCCCTCGCGGAGAGTGCCGGCATCGACGCTCACGGCAACGCCCGACCGCTTTGCCTCGGAGGCAGCCGCAAGGGAGGCCTCGATAAAGAGCCCATCGGTGTGCAGGACGCGGGAGGTGCGGAGGAGGCCAAAATCGATTTCGGCCGGCTGGAGTGCCCGGCCCGTCGGCCTCTGCCAGAAGATGGTCCGCCGTCCGCCGGGCTCCGAAGCAATGAAGGCAAACTGGGAACGCTGCCCCGGCCTTTCCATAAGGCCCAAGGAATCAATGCCTTCGTCTCGAAGCAGCAGGGAGATCTCCTGCCCGAAAGAGTCATCCCCGACGACACCGGCGAAATGACAGGCAACCCCCCAGCGGGCAAGGGCTACGAGGGCTGTAGCAACGGGCCCGCCGCCCTGGACCATCATGTCGCTGAATTCACATTTCGAGTCGGGGGAAGGCCAGGCGGGAATTCGCCCGATCGTGTCAAGGGAGCACTGGCCGAGGCCGAAAACGTCAGGCATAGGTCTGTCTGGTCTATCTCGTCTATTTCGTCTTTTTCGTCGTTGCTAGGCGCAAAGCGCCATAGCAATTTCCCCTCTTAGCCTTGTTGCTTGCTGCTTGTGGCTTGTGGCTGCGAATGATGCCCCAGGCATCATTCGCAAAGGTTGTCCGTTGCTTCTCCCTTGAGCCATCGCTCCGCGAGGGTGCGGGTCAGCGAGATGTCCTGGTTTGTGCGTTTTGCCGCGTCCTCCAACAGGCCCATCGTCGTCCGGACCTTTTCCTCCATTCCCAGCAGAGCGTAAATCCGCACGCTCTGCTCCCAGTCATTCACGGCAGCGGCATCCTCCCGAAGGCCCGCTCTGCCTCGGCCCAGGGCGGTCAGGTCATCGGCAACCCCCCTGTAAAAGCCTGCCTCGCGGTCCGCCTCGAAAGCCCTTTCCAGATACGGAATCGCTTCCTTGTACCGGTCCATGCCGAGAAGAAGATCCCCCATGGCGTAATTCGCAGCGGCCGTCCCTTCGGGATTTCTTTTGTTGATGTGCGAGAGGGCCTCCTTGAACATCGCTTCGGCCCCCTGAACATCGCCCCGTTTCTGCAGGAGGATTCCCTTCACCGTCATGGCCGGGGCGAAGGGTTTCCATCCGATGCGGATCTTCAGCGCCTCGTCTATGTTCTTCCCGGCCGATGCATAATTTCCCGTATCGATCTGGGCCGCCGCCAGGTTCGAAAGCGTCTGGCGTACGTCTTCCCGGTCCCCAAAACCCCTGTAGATCCGGAGAGCATCCTCGAAGAAAGGGATCGCCGCCGCGGCCTCCCCCATGGCGCGATACACGACGCCGATGTTGTTCATGCTCATGGCCATGCCGCGACTGTCCCCGACGGCCGTGAACAGTTCGTTTGCCCTGTAGAAGTGTTCCAGCGCACGAGCGTAGCATCCTCGTTCGTAGAAGGGCATTCCCTTGCTCGTCTGCACCACGCCGGCGCTGAGGTGCTCAGGAACGACCACCTCCTTGGTCCCGCCGCAGGCTGCAGCGACGAGTGCGAAAATGAAAACGATCCCCAATCTCACGATTCTCATGGCCGCCTCATTTCCTCAGACCGGCGTCCAGGTCCTTCCCCTCAGGCCTCGGGGGAAGGTTTCCCCTGACGAGAGGGTTCTTTTCGAGGGCCTTGACGACACGATTGATTTCATCCATCCCATCCCGGATTTCCTGGACGCCTCGCTTCGACGTCCGGATAACGGCGGGTATCTCCCGGCTGCCCTCCTCGAGGTTTGCCGTAATTTCACGGATTTTTTCCATGCTTTCCCGCAGATTGGCCGTCACCTCAGGGGTGACGCCCTCGATGTTCTTCAGGACGTTGTCCAATCGTTCCATGGAGGCGTTCACCCGATTGATCAACTCGTCGGATCGCAGGAGCTGACCGGCCGTTCCTTCGCCCTCCTTCAAGCCGGTTGTGACCGTTTCCAGATTCTTCAGGTTCTTCTCGATGCTGTCGAGAGAGGAAAACAACGGCCCCTTCGGGTCCCTCAACTCGTCGATGATATCGGCCACGTTTCGGATGGTCTCCGTCAGGCGCTTGGCCGTCTCCTCCACCTCGTACTCGGCAAGGATTTCCGCGAGGGTCTTCTTCTCCTCGGATTTGATCGTTCCCCCCGGCTCGATGAGGGGACTGTCGGGCTTGCCCGGGCGTACCGACACGTACTCGGACCCGATGAACGTGGGGCTCTCGACGGTGATCACCGTGTCCTGACGGAACCGGGTATGATATTCCTCGAAAATCGACATCTGCACACGGACGGCGTCACCCACCAATTCCACTCGTTTCACCTGACCGATCTCTGCTTTGTACAACTTCACGGAGGAGCCCGGCGATAGGTTGTAGTTCTCCTTGAACTGAGCGTAGTAGGTCACCGTCGGTCGAAACCAGTCCTTGCCCCTGCCGATGAGGACGACAGAGCCCACCATAAGGGCAAGAACGGCAATGAGAAAAATGCCGACGATTCGATCCATCCTGCTGAATTTCAGTTCCATGATTGCCTCGCTTTGCTTCTCGTCAACTGACGCTCACGACGCCTTCCCGGATGTGGATCTCTTTTTTTTTGAGCAGGCGATCGACCTCGGGCAATATGGCGTAGAAGACGCAGGGAATCCCCGACTCGATCCTTTTCCGCACCATCTCAATGTACCTTTCGACAACGGGCCGGGCAAGAACGACAAAGGCCTGCTCGAGGAGAAATACCTCGGCACCCTTCGTGATCTCCCGGATGATGACGGCGGCTCGCGCATCTTCCGGTGCGACCTGGGAGGGACGCAGGTCGAGCTTGCCCTCGATGCCGAAGAGTCGGCACAGGGAAAGGACATCCTCGCCCAGCTCCAGGCCCAAAGAATTTTCGAAGTAATAACGGGCGAGAAGCAGATTCGTTCTCAGCGTCCGGTTGCCGATCAGGGCCGCATCAGACCCCAGGTACCCGATCCTTCTGCGGATCGGCAAGAGTGTTCTGTGCTTGGCAAAGTTCAGTGCCTCCCCCTTGTAAAAGTACGTTCCTTCCTCCGGGGGCTCCAGAGTCGCCAAGGCCCTCAGGAAGAGGTGGGCATCGTCGATCCGGTCGGCATGAAGGCAGTATGCGTCCCCCGGCTCAAGCGAGAAGGAGAACTTCTGCAGCCCCTTCCCCCGACCCGTGGGGGCATGTGCATAATCTCTCAATTCGATGATGGCCAATGTCACGCTCCTATAAGAAAAAGGCGGCGTAGAGAATGAAATTCACCGTCATGCAGAAAATGAGGCACGCCACAGCTCCCCGCGAAGCGGCAACAGGAATCTCCGTGATCCCCCTTTCGATGGCCAGCCCGTGGTAGAGCGAAATCACGGTGATCCCCACGCCGAAAAAAAAGCACTTCAGGG
>Ga0335071_10003731_pt1 | contig 15991 bp, 13 predicted proteins | sample Lox_Sample_15_FD_206724 | JGI IMG/M metagenome (GOLD analysis project Ga0335071, IMG submission 206724) | Soil microbial communities from Loxahatchee National Wildlife Refuge, Florida, United States - Lox_Sample_1.5 | ecosystem: Environmental > Terrestrial > Soil > Wetlands | place: USA... | reverse complement strand
TCAGAGCCCACGGGGCAAAGGAATGAGATCTTCCGAGTGCGTCAGTAACACCGAGGCATTGGCTGGGGCTGCCTATACCAGTTCCTACAAGTTTTGTCAGATTCGAAGCAGCTTATTTTCGTTATTCCGGCGGAATCCGAAATCCAGTTTTTAAATACTATCCGGACCTCTGATTCTGGGTACATCATACTTAATTTGCGGTATAGGACGACGGCCTGTGCTATTGTCCGAGTTATGGTTAGATTAGCACGTGTTGTCGCTCCGGGAACGCCTTACCACGTAACGCAAGCGGTAATCGTCGTCAGCCCACTTTCTTTTCTGACGATACTATGATGGCGGAGCGATTCCCTGCACATTGCCCAGCTTCTCAAGTACGGTGACAAGAGCCGAGTGGTCCAGTTCGCCGCCGCCGCTTGCAATCAGCGCGTTCATTAACTCAGCTACGGTTGCGCTGACAGGCAACGCCAGTTCCAATTCGCGGGCGGTATTCAGCACAATCGCCATGTCTTTACGGTGCAACACAGTCCTAAAACCAGGCTGAAAGTTGTGTTGCAGCATTCGGTTTCCATGTAAATCTAGAACTGGGCTTTGCGCAAAGCCGCCTAAAAGTGCCTCGCGCACTCTTGAGGGATCTACACCGGCTTTTGCTGCGAGCACAAGCGCCTCGCTGACAGCGGCAATCGTCACCGCGACTACAATTTGATTCGCGGCCTTCGTCACTTGGCCTGCCCCGGCATCTCCGACATGCACAATGTTCTTGCCCATTTTTTCAAGAATCGGTCTTGCCCGTTCAAATGCAGAGACCGTCCCTCCCACCATGATTGACAGAGTGGCGTCCCGAGCGCCGACTTGGCCGCCGGACACCGGCGCATCCAGTGCCATGCAGCCCTTTTGCCGGGCCTTGTCCTGTATGTTCCTCGCCAATGACGGCAAGACCGTGCTCATGTCTAAGACCAACCCTCCCGAATGGAGTCCTTCCAGGACGCCGTCTTTACCCAGAACAACTCGCTCCACATCCGGTGAATCGGGCAGCATGGTAATCACTATATCGCTCTGACCCGCGACATCCTTGGGTGACCCGGCGGACGTTGCCCCGGCCATGACCAATTCGTTCTGCGGGCCGGGCGAACGGTTGAAAACGGTCAGAGGACATCCTGCCTTCAATAAATTCATGGCCATGGGTTTGCCCATGATTCCCAGCCCAATAAAGCCCACACGTTCCATGTCGTCCTCCATTCTTACCCGCTTGACCCATCTGTGTGATGACCAAGAACTCGCTGAACTTTCTAGATATTTCCTCAAGGAAGATGTTCATCATGTCGGTGTCGGCCCATAGGAACAGCAGAGCGGTCTTGTTCATACGAAGCCGGGCATAAGGCGGCGTAGACACAGGGTCATTACAGAAATATTTGTGGAGGAACCCCGTGGACGAACTCGTTGAGACCGCTCCGTGTTTGGCTATTCCCTTAGGTAAGCTTCACGACGCCGGTCAAATCCACCACCCAGAGCTCCTGCCAGGACTTCCCTTGGCCGACTGGTTCCGTCCGACGGTCCTATAACTCCTTCAGACTCCATCGCTTCGATGATTCTCGCGGCCCGATTGTATCCTATGCGCATGTGTCGCTGGATAAGAGATATCGAAGCGTGTCCAAGCCTTGTCACAAGTTCGACGGCCTCGTCATATTTGGGATCGTCGATCAGGTCTGAGCTTGACGCAGTGGACCCGTCCTCCGATACATGTTCGGCGATCTCCTGAAGATAGACAGGAGCACGCTGCGCTTTGATGAAGTCGACTATCCTTTTGATCTCATTTTCCGACACGTATGCGCCGTGCAGCCTTATCAGCTTGGAGACGCCAGGTGGCAGAAACAACATGTCCCCCATTCCCAATAGATGCTCCGCGCCTGTGGTGTCGAGTATGGTACGCGAATCGGGTTTGGCGGAAACCTGATATGACATACGTGCCGGGAAATTTGCCTTGATCACGCCCGTGATAACATCCACCGAAGGTCGCTGTGTAGCCAGTATAAGGTGAATTCCTGATGCCCTCGCCATTTGTGCTAACCGAGCAATGGAAATTTCGATGTCTTTCGCGGCGACCATCATGAGTTCAGCCAATTCATCCACGATAATGACAATGTAGGGGAGCTTTTCCGGAGGCTGCCCTTCCAGGTTCCCGAGGGGTTCCCCTGAAAGTACTTTCTGATTGTAACTTTCTACGTTCTTGGCTCCAGCTTGACTTAGGAGATCGTATCGCCTTTCCATCTCTCTAATGGCCCAGCCCAGCACTTTTGGGACCTTTTCCGGTTCGGTCACCACCGGATGAAGGAGATGGGGGATATCCTGATAGTACGACAATTCCAGTTTCTTGGGATCGACGAGGAGCAATTTGAGGTCATTCGGGTGACAGCTCATAAGCCATGAGCATATCACGCAGTTCAAGCCTACGGATTTGCCCGTGCCCGTCGCGCCCGCAATGAGCAGGTGCGGCATCCTGGTCAGACTCGTGGAAAAAGGCTGTCCGTCAATGCCTTTGCCCATGGCTATCTTGAGAGCGTCGTCCAATTCCCCGAAAATCGGTGACTCGATAATTTCCCTGAAATAGACGATCTCGCGGTTCAGGTTCGGTACCTCTATTCCGACCGTGTCCTTGCCGTGAATGGGCGCGACAACTCTTGTGGAGCCCGATTTCAAAGCCATAGCAAGGTCGTCCGATGTATTTATTACCTTTCTTAAAGGCACCCCTGGGGCAAGTGTTAACTCGTACATAGTGATGACCGGCCCCGGATGAATAGCGACAACCTCGCCCCGTACTCCAAGCTCCCCCAACTTCTGTTCGAGAATTGCTGCATCACGCTCCAGCAGCTTTTCGTCGACATGTCGGCTTGAGGAGGGCGGGCTGTCCAGGAGATCTACCGGCGGGAATAGATAATCGTCGGAAGCGGAAGATCGTTTTTCCCGGGTTTTCGGGTGAGAGATGTTCTCATCCGCCCTTCGAGTCACCGTGATGGGTTTGCCCTGTTTCCCCTTGGATTTCTCAGGCACAGAGGACGATTCCGTAGAATCGGCATTTGAAACCAAAGGCTTTTCCTTCAGGTATTGCTCGATGGCTTCCTCGAAGACTATCGGCGAGACCTCGTCCGGATTTTCCGGACGAATGCTTCGTCGCTTTTCAGGTGCTTCCGATTGAGACAGACTACGTGCGGGGGGATTTGCCGAGCCCACCGCATGCTCTTCATCGTAAATCTCCGTTCCTGTAGGCCACGGCCAGTCCACATCATATAGGCCTGGACTCAGCCGTTCCTCGGATGAAGGAATCATCACCCACGGCGGATCCGTTGTAGCGACTCTCACAATTTCATCATCTTCGAAAGGTTCATTCCGCCAATTTCCCATCTCATTGAAATCAGGATCACTGGGACCGGCATCGATGTAAGGTCCAAGATAATCGTCCCGCTCCTGAGTCATTGGAGTTTCCCGGTGTGCCTGATATGCGGTCTTTAATTTCTCCCATCCCGCCACCAATCCCGCGGTTAAGATGGCTCCCACAAGGGCCAAAAATCGGATCGTGCTCCGCACTGAGACTTTGGACATGTGGAGAATGCAGAGCGTAATAACCGTGAGGCTGAATAGCGTCTCGCCTCCGCTTCCAAGAAATCTGAGAAGAAGACTATGAAGTGAACTACCTAATGCGCCTCCTGCATGCAGGCCGGCGAACTTGAGGAACGGCGTAGCCATGAAACGCTCCACAAGCACCGAGACCACTCCGATCAAAACGATTATGCAACCGACTTCTGTTCCTTTCAAAGGCAGTCGGCCTGGCATTACGAGCTTCAGAGAAAGAATAAGTAAACCCAAGGGGAGCATCAGAGAAGAAATGCCCAGTGCCTGAACCAGGGCATCGGCTATGTGAGACCCTATCAACCCGCAAAGATTGGACACGTAAGGTCGTGTCGTAACCACATTAAATGAGGGGTCGCGAAAATCATAGGACACAAGGCAAAGAAAAAGGAACATGGCCGCGGCAAACAGCAGGACAGCCATTGATTCTCGCGCTACTGCTCGGCGAGCAGGCCCTGAAATCGGTAGCTTCATATTTTCACGAGCCTGCTTGGATGATTTTCTTACCATGAACGGAGAGCGCCTCCCACGAGGGTCAATTGTGCCCTGTCACCAAAACCAAATGTTGAGACAAAATAAAATGTGACTACGGCGTATTAGACATGATCTTACCATAAACTATAACTATATTTCAATAACAAATTGGATATAAAGAATATTTAAAATTAGGATGTGACCGGACTCTCAAGCATTCAGATCGGGGGACATTTTTCACAATAACAAGGTTTTCGCGGATCAATCGGCGCAGGCAGGCTGCCCGTTCCCGACAGCAAGCCGAACCCTAGCCTTGACTCAGACAGACGTTTATCTTGCCAACACTTGAGCGGTCGGAGCACATGCGGGCGGTGCACAAGGAGGAGGTCCGCATGGCGGTGGCGGACAAGCCGGTGGTGGAGTGCATCGATAGGTTGCAGGAGTAGGCGGCGGAGGACATTTGCAAACTGTAATAGGGCAAGGAGGAGGCCCAACCAGCTTCCTGGGATAACATCTAACCGGAGGGCATTCGCCGCACAGAAACGGAGGAGGAGGCCCGGCGTATCCGGGAGGTCCTGGTGGAGCATAGTACAGGGGCGCCAGTTCACACGGGTCTGGCGGCGGCATGTACGCATTTGCCGCGAGCGACGAAGTCAAGACGATCGCTGCAACAAGAATCATTTTAAGTGCAGGACACAACGACTCACTCAACGGCAAAATCCTTCCCAGGATCTCGCATTCCGAGGCCCCTTCATAGAATTCCGGATCGTGCAACATATTGAACGGCCAAACAATACACTACGGCTTTGGCGCAGTCAAGAAGTTTCAAGTTACAAAAGGAAATTTATTGATTAAATAGTTTATGATATTTAAATAATATATTGATTACATTGATATTAATCTATATAAGCACGCACAAATCGTTGAACTTCCTGCTGGACGAAATCTGCCTCCCGTGAAACGCTATTTTTGTGGCCGAAAGTGAATTGCAGAGACTCCAGAAGATCCCGTCTATTTTCCTCTTCGTGCCACTGCACATGCGGATCAGGCATCGGCAGATAAAATCTGCTTCGACGCAGCGTTGAAGACCCGCTGAACGGCCATGAAGTCTTCCAGGAAAGCATCCGCTTGAAGAATACCAGAGAGTGATTGGAAAAGAGACGCCCGCGGTCTACCGGCTCCCCGAGACTTCCCTCCAATAGAGCGAAAAGTGACTGAACGAAAATCGTGTCTGTTATGACTAGCCCGTATAGATGCCAGTCATCCAAAACGTCCACCAGGATGGATCCATGTCTTTGAGGGATTTGATTCCATGAAGGACAGAAAAAGGTTTTGCATGCCATACTGCCGTAGTAGCACAAACCCCTGAAGTCGATTCCCAGGTTATCAGGGCAGGAAGGGTGTAACAGGCAGCCGACAAGTTTTCGGCGGCGATCCAGAAACCCCGTGAATTCACATACGTGAATTCCGTCATCCAGCGGGCCGCCGAACTCTTGTCGTTTAACCTCGGCCTGATACGCATCCAGGGCCGCCACGGTCCGCTCTGTTTTCTGAAAAAGATCCGTACGGCTCTTGAGACGCTCTACGAGGGCTTCCCGTGTTGCGTCAGGGATATTGTATAGCCCACAGCAGGCCGCACATGACTTTCTGCCATCCGGGTTGCAAAGATTCAGATATTCGGGCTCCATCCTGCCCGGCGCCATTGGGTCCCCTATTTCCCTCGATAGTCGTAGAAGCCGCGCCCGCTCTTTCTACCCAGGTATCCAGCCTCCACATATTTTTTCAGAAGCGGGCACGCTCGGTACTTTGAGTCTCCTAAACCTTCGTATAGCACGTTCATAATGGCAAGACAGGTATCAAGACCTATCAAATCGGCCAGGGTTAAGGGTCCCATCGGATGGTTCATCCCGAGTTTCATGACCTCGTCAATGGCCTCGACCGTCCCCACCCCTTCGAATAAGGCGAAGATCGCCTCATTTATCATGGGCATGAGAATACGGTTTGCGATAAATCCCGGAAAATCCTGGGCCTCGATGGGAACCTTGCCGAACTTTATTGCCAACTGATTTGTCAATTCAGTGGTTTGTGGCTCCGTGGCCAGGCCCTTAATCACCTCTACCAACTTCATGACTGGCACCGGGTTCATGAAATGCATGCCGATGAATCGGCCCGGCCTATTGGTCAAGGACGCGAGTTTGGTGATCGAGATCGAAGAAGTATTACTGGCCAACACCTTTTCCTTGGGCACGACCTCGTCCAACGTACGGAACACGGTCTTCTTAAGTTCAAAATCTTCCAGTACCGCCTCAACTACGAAATCCGCGTCCTTGAAGTCATGGAGGTCTGTGCTCCCTTTAATTCTTCCCAGGATTTGAGCTTTCTCGTCTTCCGTCATTTTGCCTTTGGAGACTGCTCGCCCAAGGTTGTCGCCGATAGTCTTTAGTCCCCGATCCACGAATTCCTGTTTAATGTCGTTCATTATGACCTGAAGACCGGAAGCCGCGGCCACATGAGCGATCCCGTTTCCCATCTGCCCCGCGCCTACTACGCCAAACACTTTCACATCCATTTGTCTCCTCCGCACAAATACATTTGCACATGCCTTATGAAGGAAGAGCATTTGATGTGGAGACTGTGAGTACTAAGAGTTCCCAACTCTCCACCAAAAGATCTTTCCCCCGATTCCCATACCAGAGTAGATTGATGAATCGATTTACCTCCTTGGAAAATCTACTCTCCAATTTGATTTCAAGTAAATTGCTAGCTCTGACAGCTCCTTTGATCACTGATGATCAGGTAATTATAAGTTTACAGACCTAATGCTGTTCCTGCCAAGCGTGTGATACAGGTTGTCGGGGAATATTAGCCCGGTGCGATCCGAAAAGTGATTATGGGTCTCAGCTTGCGCTCTCAAGTCATCGACACGCATCAGTAGCGCCATACATATTCCATGTTGTGTTTAAGAAAGCTCGTCCTATCGTATTTTGCTTCATAGCGATCAGATAAGGCCCTCACATCCACCAGCGGCGCTCGGCTTGCCGGGACTCCCGAGCCATTGGAAACTTCACCAATGTATATTTCCTCGCCGTTGTCCTCACGAAACCTGGCAATCCATCGGACGTTCGGATCGTTCAAGAACCGTCGAAAGAAATCCCGGGCAGGATTCTTGTCGGAAAGAGCCTCTGAACCCAGGATTATCCAGTCAGCCAGGATCTTATTTTCGTTATTATATGCATTCACGAAAGCATCCAGAGGGGCCGGATGCTCTGTCCCGAACCGGGTGGCCGGAAACTCGAACGGTATCACGAGACTCTTGCTGCAACCTCTCATGTATGATGGCACTGCACCGGCATTGCCAACCGCCACAGCGGTGGGCTTTCCCCCTGATGCAAATGGCGTTTTACCCGGCGCAAGCAAGTCAGGACGCTGTTCAATAAGGAAGCAGGCCGCGGCCAAAATACGTCGCTTCTCGTCATTCTTAAACCGGAAACTACCATTCGTCACAAAATAGAACTGAGCGAACAGCATGATGAACACCAAGGCCAGAGCATAATGAATGCGTATCCTAGACAGTGTCACAGCAGTCAACAGTGCCGAAGGCATGAGCAGTACATAGAGATATTGAGGAGATCCGGACGCCACGAGCAGCGGTGGAGTAGCCAGCACGAGCCACACGCACATCGCATCGAGCAAACTCCGGCTCACTCTGTCTGAGACGAGTCGCTTTCTATGGTCGAAGAAATATACTGCCAATCCCGCGAAGGCCAGCGCCAGTTGGGGGCCCCACGGCAACAGCGTCTCTTCCCAGACCGCTTGCGCGTTAGACTCTTGCGTGCATATAGCCAGTCTCCAAAACGGATAAACGAAACGTGAGGCACGGATCCCGCCTTCTCCAAACTGGATAACCAAAGCGACAGACCAGACAATCAGGAACAGAACCACGAGAGCCGGCAAGACATTGAAGGGATTCCTCACCAAAGTGAGGAATCTTCCGCTCAGGAGAAAAAAAACAAATAGACAAAACAAGTAGGAAGGCCAGTCCAAGCCACCGGCCATATATAGCATCAAAGAGACAGGGGCCGCGATCTTATAGAATTGCGACTCTTGTTCCTTCATAAGACTTGCGAAAAAATATATGGTGGAAAAGTGCAGCAAACACGAAATGGTATTCCAATACTCGGGAAGTCGAATAGTGAATGCCAGCCAGGGGCCCAATACAAAGGCAAGCGCGCCATAGTATGCCATGCTGAGAGAGAAGAATTTTCTACACAGGAGAAACGCAAACACAGCAGTCAAAAAGGCAAATATGGTATTGGGAAACTGCATTGTGGCGGGATTCAGTGGAAATAAGTTACCCACCGCCAGGGAATAAGAGTTGAGAATAATATACTGCAAAGGGCCTTCCACATGTTGAAGGACGCCCAATACGAGCGAGCGTAAAGGATCAGGGCGGGAGACCAGATAACTAAACATGGTTCCGGTATCCCTTATGGCGACAGGGTCCACCCAGCTATGCGCGAGCGGTAATCCGGCCCTTCCCAGGAAGAAGAGTAGTCCGAAAATGAGCAAGAAGAACAAAATTACACGTGGACGGTCACTCATTGTCTATCGTCACCGCCCACAGGAAAGGCTTGTAATTATCCGGACCGCTTGCCCTTTTCTTGACTATGCAGGGTCTTCTCGGCCTTGATCCATCACTCGATACGTCCTTGCGCATGACTAAGCTGTGCCTTCCGAAGCAAAAAACTTATGCGGGTAAAAGGAAACATTAGAACTGTTTGCAAAACGCACGTTCCTGAGCGTAACGTTCTCATATCACGCTGTCAACAACGCGGATTTTGAGGTTTTGCAACCGGTTCTGAGGACATCCAGAATATTTGTGGGCTCTCCAGACTAATATTCCGCGACAACCCGTATCGCACACTTGGGTAGGAGCTATCCAATTCAAGCACCCGCACGATTCAGATACAGGTGCAGAGCGGCAATCATCACTGAACACGTGATCTTGCCCGTCCGTATATACTCGCCTAATTGTGACACGGGAACGAGCACGGTTTCGATCTCTTCTGTTTCGTCGGGGTTTGGCAGCCCGGTTGGGGTTGCCTCTTCGGCAAGGTACACATAGAACCGATTGGTAAAAATAGCCGGCATAGGATGCATCCATCCCAATAGTTGGAATGCCGACGCACGGTACCCTGTCTCTTCTTCAAGTTCTTCTCTAGCGCTTTGTTCAGGACTTTGACCGTCCTTTACCAGTCCTCCCGGCGGCTCCAATGACAGCTCTCCTGACCCGTGTCGGTATTGCCTCACCATCACCAACTCATTGCTGGGTGTAACGGGAATAACAGCCACCCAGTCCGGAGATTTAAGCACTTGAAATTCATGCACTTCGCCGGTTCGGGGCGATCTATTTCTGTTGAGGTGAACCGAAAAGAGCTTGTAGCTCCGATCTTCGCGGCTGTCTACAGGCTCCCAGGAGAGATCTCGCCTTTTACGGCCTGAGTCCATTCCGGCCTCCATTTGACTTGTACGAGTGCTTACTCATAGATTCATCAAACCATGCTTTCGATTTCATGCCGCACCTGACCACTAGCCTGTATGGACAAGCTCGAATCTGTGGGAAGACGCCAGGTTCGGATGTTGCGGTGTCACGCGAACCACATAGCCATAGAGGCCGGTATACGTTAAGGAAATGAGGCCCGAAAACAAAACCTCGCCACTCGCAGGAGGTTTTTGAACGGCCGGGGTGAGCTGTGCAACAAGGCATTCCTTGAAATTCTCCCAGAGGTCTATAGGGCCATGAAGCAGCTCCACTTTGATTTCGTCCGGACTGTGGCCTGCAGTATCTACGCCGACAATTACTTCGACATGTTTTCCTTTCATGGCATTGACTTCATCGGATATTTCCACGTGACGAACAATTATTTTGTCCCAGTCCCGCCGAATCTCTTTCTTCCAGGCTACCATTTCCTTCAGGGGCGCATAATCATTCGCGCTTAGTTCAAGCGAGGACCGGGCAGAAGGTAGATAGCAGTCCTCGACATATTCCGACACCATTCGGTGAGAGTTAAACACCGGGCAAATAGTACGAATGGATTGCTTCATCAGGCTAAGCCATTCTCGCGGTAAATCATCCACCCCCCGTGTGTAGAATAAGGGTTTGACACTTTGTTCGAGTATGTCATATAAGGCGCGACTCTCGATGTCATCCTGGTAATCGAAATCATCGTATTCCTCACCTCTGCCAATGGCCCAGCCATTGTCCCCGCGATATCCTTCGTCCCACCATCCATCCAAAGTGCTAAGATTTAGTGCCCCATTTGCTGCCGCCTTCATTCCTGATGTTCCACATGCCTCCATCGGCCTCCTAGGGGTGTTGAGCCACACATCCGCGCCTTGAACCATGTACCTGCACACATTCATGTCATAATCTTCGATGAAAGCCACTCGACTGCGAAACGGCTCCTCCCTGGCCAGTTGGACTATTCTCTTTATCATTTCCTTGCCTGTGTCGTCCGCGGGATGGGCCTTGCCCGCAAATACAAGTTGAGCCGGACGCTCGGGATGATCGAGTAATTTTGCAAGCCGGTCGGGTTCCCTGAACAGCAGGGTAGCTCTTTTGTAGGCGGCAAACCGCCTTCCGAAGCATATGGTAAGCGTTTCGGGGTCCAGAATATGGTCCGCGACCTCTTGTTCAGCGGGCGAAGCTCCTCGCGCCTTTAGCTGATGCGCCACGCGGCGACGAGTGAAATTCACCAGTCGTGACCTGCACCTTTCATGGGTCCTCCAGAGTTCTGTGTCGGGAATCTTCTCTGCTTTTTGCCAAATCTTCTCGTTATCCGGGTCTTCGGTCCAGCCTGGTTCCAGATAACGGTCATAAAGCCTGTGCAAGTCGCGTGAGATGTAAGAAGGAATATGAACCCCATTAGTAAGATGAGCGATAGGTATGTCGCGCCGTTCCGCCTGAGGCCACACCTCGTGCCACATATCCTTTGCAACCCGCGAGTGCAGGACACTGACACCGTTAGCTTGCGATGTCGTCTTGAGACCCAGGACCGTCAAGCAGAAGCCCTCTGTGGCATCCGACGGTCTTAGTCGTCCCATACCGAGAAAATCCTCAAAGTTCAGGCCAAGTCTCTTGCAAAACCCGCCGAAATATTTTTCCATCAGTCCGCGCTCAAAGACATCGTTCCCGGCGGGAACAGGGGTATGTATCGTCAAAATGCTCTGAGAGGTGACCATTTCGCGCGCTTCCTCGAGAGAGAGCCCTTGCTCTTCCATGAAATAGCGCAGCCGCTCCAATAGAGCAAAAGCCGCGTGGCCTTCGTTGAGATGGTAGACAGCGGACTTGACGCCTAAGGAGTCAAGGACTTTGCACCCGCCTATTCCCAGCAGAATCTCTTGACGTATCCTCATCTCGGCATCACCTCCGTAAAGCTTGGCGGTCACATTTCGAAGCTGTGCCGAATTTTCGGGGATATCTGTGTCCAGAAGATACAGCGGTACACGGCCCACATTTATTTTTAGAACACGGGACCACAGGGTTTCGCCTGCCAGGTCCACAGCTATCAGAAGCTGTCCGCCGAATGCATCCTGTTGTCTTTCCAACGGCAAGGTATCGATTTCCGTTCTGGGATAGATCTCGTGCTGCCAACCGTCGGCCGAGAGTTTTTGCCGGAAATACCCATCCTGATAGAGCAGGCCCACGCCGACGAGTGGTACCATAAGATCACTGGCCGATTTCAGATGATCTCCGGCAAGAACGCCTAATCCCCCCGAGTACAGGGGAAGACTTTCGGTCAGACCGAATTCCAGGGAGAAATAGGCGGTGGTGAAATCCAGTGGCTGTTCCAGGCCATATTCGTACGCCCCCGCTGGATCCATGTATGCTCTAAAGTGGCGATAGACCCTCTCCGAGTGCGCTAGAAATCCCTCATCTTGGCGAATCTCGCCGAGCCTCTGCCTTGAAAGTTGAATCATGGTTTGCAACGGACTGTGGTTTGTTTTTGTCCAAAGGCGTTCATCCAAATAGTCGAAAAGCTCGACCGCTTCCATGTTCCACGAAAACCAGAGATTTCCCGCTATTTTTCGAAGATTCTCAAGTCCACCCTCCATCGGAGGGACTACGACATATTTTCTAGGAGACATTTAGACCTCGCGAAGTCTTCAATGGATCGGACGGTCGACGCTTCCCCGATTGGCCTGCATTATCCGTCTACGTCAACCTCTCTGTGAGGCGGGCTCTTTGCTGGTCTTCACCCCACCTGCACTTCTAGGACGCAAATGTTTGGGAATGACCAAACGTATCCTACGAGAATTGTTCAGGTCAACAACAACGTTATGGTATACTAATTATTTATCACGCCGAAAATGTTGACTTCCCAGTCGAGTATGAGTATGCATGAGTAAGGGTCTGTAGGTTTGTTCCGGTCTCTCTTGAGAGACTCAAGCCGAAAGTAGCGGCTCGTCTTTACCCCCGGATGAAGGGAGAGAGGGATCGTAGTCTTGCCTGTGGGTGGGACTGACCCAGCCCGGATTTGTGTCCAGGCAATCCTGAAAGAAAAGGATTACCAATGGCCGGTTCAGAAATATTGCAAGACAAGCTGATATTGACGGTGGATGACGAGGAGGACGTCCTGGATATCATCGAAGAGGAACTCTCCGAGGTATCCAATTGCACCTTGCACAAGGCCACAACTTTCGAGAGGGCCCAGCAATACCTTGTCTCATACACGTATGATCTGGTGATCCTGGACATTATGGGCGTGCGAGGCTTCGACCTGTTGCAGATAGCTAATAACGCTGGATTCCCGGTTGTGATGCTGACAGCACATGCCTTCACTCCGGAAGCCTTGAAAAAGTCTATCGAACTGGGAGCCAGAGCTTATCTGCCCAAGGAACAATTGGGCTCGCTAGTGCCTTTTCTTCAGGATGTCCTGAAGCTGAATTATCAGTCGGTTTGGAGTAACGCTCTTGATCACGTTGCAGTTCTGTTCAACAAGAAGTTCGGATCGGATTGGAGGACATCCGAGCAGGAATTCTGGGACGATTTCGAGAAGAAACTGACTGTAGAAGAAGCGGCAATCATCAAATAACTCGCCGTTAGGATTTCCGTAGTCCACGTAACCACCTAGGTACAGACAATCTTTTCAGGCACGTCTCGCCTGAACGCGTGAATAACAAATGGCAGTGGAGTGACGATAGGCATTCTGCTCCACCATTCTTGTCGCCTTGTATCGAATACACACCAGGAGGGGCACTCATATGACCGAAGTAGTGATGGTTTCTGCATGCCGTACGGCCATAGGCACATTCGGGGGAACACTGCGAGACATGCATGGGGCAACCATTTCAAGCGTGCCTATGAAGGCTGCAATCGAACGCGCGGGAATTTCTCCTGACTCAATTCAGGATGTTCGTTTTGGATGTTGCCTGAATCCAACCGACGCGATGAATGTCACCCGCATCGGCGCGCTCATGGCGGGAATTCCAAACAGCATTCCCGCCGTGACGATAAACAGGGTTTGTATATCAGGGATGGAGGCGGTGCTGTCCGGCGCTGCCATGATTAAATCAGGCCTTGCAGATACTGTGCTTGCAGGTGGCGTGGAGCATATGTCCGGTGTTGCCTTCACAGTTGAAAAAGCTCGATGGGGGCTCAGGATGGGCAACGGAGTCCTCACTGACGCGATGATGATCGGTTTGCACTGCGGGTCCGATCTCCTGCCGTATCCTATGGACGGTCCCGTGGAATTCTTTAGAGGGAAACCATATATCATGGGGCATACTGCGGAATTCGTTGCGCTCAAATACGGCATAACCAGGCAAGAACAGGACGAAATCGCTTTGCGCAGCCACAATAATGTCGAGAGAGCCACAAATGACGGTTCGTTCGCTGAAGAGATAGTCCCTGTAATGGTCCCACAGAGGAAGGGCGAACCTAAGGTTTTCGACAAGGATGAGCACTTCCGTCCCGGTCTCACAATGGAGGCTTTGGCCAGACTTGAACCGGTCTTCTTCCCCAAGAACGTTGGCACGGTAACAGCCGGAAACGCTAGTGGAATTAATGACGGGGCAAGCGCTGTAGTTATCATGTCGGAGGAACGGGCCAGGAGCGAGGGCATCGCTCCCATGGCTCGGATCAAGGCAATCGGAATGGGCGCATGCGATCCGACTATAATGGGTGTGAGCCCTGTTCCGGCCGTTAACGATCTTTTGAAGCGGTCGGGCATGAAACTGAGCGATTTTGAATTAATAGAACTCAATGAGGCATTTGCGTCCCAGTATTTGGCGTGCGAAAGAGAGTTGAAACTCAACCGTGAAATCACGAACGTCAACGGCTCAGGTATAGGATTGGGACACCCTGTGGGTTCAACAGGCGCCCGACTGATGATCAGTCTCGTGTACGCAATGAAAAGAAGAAACAAGACGCTCGGCTTGGCGACCTTGTGCGGCGGCGGCGGTGTCTCTATGGCCTGTGCATTGGAAATAGTTTGAGCATGAAAGCGTCGATATAGGCACAATTGTGAGAGGGGGCGGGAAAGAGGCAACAACCGAGACGTGACCCAAGACAAGGGCATCAAGAAGATAAGCGCTAAAGCGATCATGGTTGATCTCAAAGCCGGCCTGTCGGACCTGCAGCTGATGGAAAAGTACGCTATTTCTTATGGTGCGCTTCAAGACCTATTTTCAAAACTTGTTGGAGCCGGTCTGGCTACCCAAGCTTATTTCAACAAGAGAGCCTTAAAACAGTCCAATGTCTTGTCTCCGGACCGCTCAGCGCAAACCTGTCCTCACTGTGGTTATTCTGCTGCAAAAAGTTTCAGCAAGTGCCCGCGTTGCGAACAAAAAGTTTCCGATTGGCTGAATACCGTTGAACTTACCAGCATCCTGGGAGGATCTTTCCACTAGAGGCGATTTTCGAAAGTCTTGAAGTGATCGAACACTTGTATTGGAAAGAAGCAGTAGGGCCCGGCGTCTCTGTCACGGCGGAGGCGTGATTGATTTATGTGAGAAAAATGTGCCGGCATCCCGCGGTTTCACGGGACCGGCACCTGCCAATTTCGTGGACCCGCCCCTCCGGTCCGCATCATCGACCCGCCAGGGCACGCAATAAAACCCGCAACACGTAAATGAGGATTATCAATGCAGCCACAATGCCGACCAGCAAATGAATGCTGCTGCCCAGGTGCAGCCATCTGTCGCGTGACAAAATGCTCTTTCCTGAGCTTCCGCGCTTGATAATTATCAAGTCTACCAGAAGCCAAATGATCAGGACGATCGCAGCGAATGTGACGTACTTCATTCTCCTTGCGCACCAGCGCCTTTAAGGCCCATTCAGTCTACATTTCTCGCTAAAATCGCTTCAGCCAAGCGGTATTTTACAAGCCCAAGCAGGAACGCGCAAACACCTTGGTCCCTTGTCAAATCCCAGGAAATGCAATACTCTTTGCCCATGGAAATCAAGTTCCAAAAAATGCATGGGACTCTGAATGACTTCGTCGTGTTCCACGATCTTGATGGGCATACGAAGCTTTCCACCGAACAGGTGCGCAGAATCTGCGACCGCCGGGCAGGTGTCGGGGCCGATGGCGTCATCGTTGTCAGAAAGTCCCAAGTGGCCGATTTTTTCATGGATTACATCAATGCGGACGGGTCTCTTGCAGAAATGTGCGGGAATGGAATCCGCTGTCTGGCCAAATACGTCTACGATAACGGCCTCACCGTCAAGACCACGCTGCCTGTTGAAACGCGCTCGGGAGTCAAAATCCTTGAGCTTTTGCCGGACTCTGATAGGAAGATTTCACGTGTACGGGTCAATATGGGTAAACCCATCTTTGATGCCGAGCAGATCCCAGTGGACATCCAGGCCACGCGATTACCTATCATGGATTAT
>Ga0335071_10003729_pt1 | contig 15997 bp, 16 predicted proteins | sample Lox_Sample_15_FD_206724 | JGI IMG/M metagenome (GOLD analysis project Ga0335071, IMG submission 206724) | Soil microbial communities from Loxahatchee National Wildlife Refuge, Florida, United States - Lox_Sample_1.5 | ecosystem: Environmental > Terrestrial > Soil > Wetlands | place: USA... | reverse complement strand
CCGGAACGCCGACCTCGTCGGGTTCGACCAGGACGAGGTGGCGATCATGGCCGCCACGGCGTACTTCCACCGCAAGGCTCTCCCCGCGCCCCGGTTCGAGGCGTTCTCGGGACTCGACCGCCGCTCGCGCAAGGTGGTGCGGCGACTGGGAGCGTTCCTGCGTCTGGCGGAGTATCTGGACCGCGGCCACGCCGGCGCGATCCGGCACGCGCGGCTGCGCCGCGAGGCCGGCAGCCTCATCCTCGAGCTGCAGACCGCCGGCGACTGGAGCCTCGAGGAGTGGTCGCTCGAGCGGCGCCGCGACGGTCTGGAGAAGGCGCTCGGGTACCCGCTCGGCGTGATCGCCGTGCCGGCCGTCGACGACGAGTAGACCGGCAGGCAGCGGGCGGCGCGGCCGGGGGTGGGCCGGCGCGACCGCCGCGCCGCCCGACTCCCTCGCTAGATCTCCGCGATCACCGCGGCCAGGTCGCGGCTGAACTCGCTGCCGGCCACCGTAGGCCACACCTCGGGGAAGGTGAGCACCAGCCGCTCCATCTCCTCCTGCCGGGCGACCAGGTACCTGGCCGCGCCCGGCGCGACGATCACCTCGAGCGGACCCGGCAGCTCGTGGCTCTCATGCCGCCAGGTGCCCCAGGTGATGTAGTCGCGCAGCACGCCGCTCGTGACCACCGCGTCCTGGAGGTCGCCGAGGTGATCCTGCAGGCCCTTGACCCGCTTGATCAGTGGGCGGGCGCCGGAGCCGAGCACATCCTCGAAGAACTCGAGCGTGTAGCGCAGCCCCTTGCACGACTTGCGCAGCGCGTGGAAGCGCGGCAGCGGCGTCTCGAGCCCGCCGAGCTGACCCTCGAACGCCCAGACGACGGCCATGTCCTTGTAGAGGACTCCCGGGAGCACCTGGGCCACACGCTGCGGGCGCGGGGCGAGGACGTCCCTGGGGGCGAGCGCCTCGGCGGGGCCGTCCAGCAGCTCCTGCGTGCGCTCGACGAAGCGGCGGTAGCGCTTGCCGTCCAGATACTCCACCAGCGCCTCGCGTTGTTTGTCACGCTCGCGCTTCCACGCGTCCAGCAGCCCGTCGAGGTCGCCGGCGCGCTCGTCCGGCAGGCCGTCGAGGTAGACCTGGGTCTTCTCGTTGAAGACATCGAGGTCGCGCACGTTGCCGAGGGTTCGGCCGGTGCGGCGCAGCCCGCGGAGCACCGGCTGCAGCGTATCCCGGTCCAGGTAGTCGGCGAAGACGCGCAGCGCCATGCGCATACGGCGCGTCGACACGCGCATGTCGTGCAGCTCCTCCGGGTCCTCGCCCAGGCGGGTGCCGTCCTCGTGCTCCAGCATCTTGTCGAGGTGGAACCTGAGGGTCTTGGCGGCCGCCTCGGTCATGGTGTCCGAGCGGAGGATGTCGGGCCGCTTCTTCTGCTCCGGCGCGTGAGCGGCCCGGGCCTGCGCGCCGGAGCCCGGGTCGACGGCCTCGTCGTCGTAGATGCTCGTGCCCTCCGCGCGGTAGCGCGCCAGCCAGTAGCGGACGCGCCGGTCCGAGAGGCCGGCCACGCGACCGGCCTCGACCTGCGAAAGCCCGCGGTCGAGCGCCAGCAGCGCCTGCGCGCGGCGGGCGCGCGCGTCGTGACCGGCGGCGTACGCCTCGTGCACGCCGCGCTCGGCCGCGCTCATGAGCGCGCCGTCGTCTTCGTCGCCGGCCAGCTCGAGCGCCCGCGTGAACTTGGCCCGGCCCTCGGGCACGAGACCCCATTCGTCGCGGAGCGTCGCGGCAAGGGCGGCGACGTCGGCGTCGCCGCCCTTGCCGCGCGCCTCCACCTCGGCCTCGAGCCACCCGCGATCGCCGTCGGGCGAGCTCGCGGTGACACGATCGAGGCTCAGCTCGGCGACCTCGCGCCGGCCCTTGCGCACCACGCGCGCGACGCGCACCTGGGCCAGCGTGAGCATGGACTCCAGCGGCTCGCCACCGGTGAGGCCCTCCACGCGAGAGCGCAGCTCGCCGGCCGGCCACTCGGCCACCGGCACGTCGGCGGCCACGAGCGCCTCGATCTCCTCGCGCCGGAGCACGCCGTCGGACGGCGCGACCAGCTGCTTGAGCGTGAGCCGCACGCCGTCGGTGGTCTCGCGGCGGCGGAAGTAGTACCCGGCGGCGAGCAGCCGCCGGCCGGGCGTGTCGAGGAACGTGTCGGCGTCGCGCCGCTCAATGCCCGGCCGCACGTCGTACCCGGCCAGCGAGGCCGTCTCGATGAGACGCGCGAACGTCTCGTCGTCCGGCACAAGGAACTTGGCTTCGACCTCCATCGTCATCTGCTCCCCAGGAGAGGCGGCGTGAGCAGCCACACGAGCTCGCCGCCGCCGGCCGCGGGCGCGGTGACGTCGACGCGTGCCAACCCGCCCTTCTTCATCACGATCTCGCCACCGCCGATGAGCTCGGCCACGGCGGCGCTGAAGTCGGGCTCGTGCCCGACCACCATGACGGCGCCAGCGCCGGCATGCGCCGTCAGCACCTGCTCCAGGCGGCGCACGTCGAACCCGTGCGCCAGCCGCTCGTCCTCGACGAGGCGCCCGCTCAGGCCGAGCCCCTCAGCGACGATCTCGGCCGTCCGGCGGGCGCGCGCCAGCGGGCTCGTCACGATCACGTCGGGCGCGAGGCCCAAGGCGCGCAGCGCCTCCGCCTCGCGCCGCATCGCCTCCTCGCCCTCGGCGGTGAGCGGCCGCTCGTCGTCGCTCCCCCGCCACTCCGCGCGGTTCTCGGCCTTGCCGTGCCGCAGGAAGTACACTCTGGTCACGCAAGCTCGCTCTCGTCGAGCGCCTGCTCCCGCGCCTTGGCCACGAACCACTCCTGGGCGTTCAGCGGCTCCTCGCCGTCGTCCGGCCAGATGTGCGTCCACTCGCCCTCGGCGTCGAGCACGCGTGTCTTCATGTTGTCGCTCAGGTACCTGGGCAGGATCTCGTCGCGCAGGCGCCGCCTGATGCCCTCGTCCTGCACCGGGAAGAGGATCTCGACCCTGCGGTTGAGGTTGCGCGGCATGAGGTCGGCGCTGCCGAGGATGACCTCGTCGTCGCCGCCGTTGCGGAACCAGTAGATGCGGCTGTGCTCGAGGAACCGGCCCACCACGCTCTGCTCGGTGATGGTGTCGCTCACGCCCGGCACGCCCGGCCGCAGACAGCACATGCCGCGCACGTTCAGCTGCACCTTCACGCCGGCCTGCGAGGCCCGATACAGCTTGCGGATCATCGGCTTGTCCACCAGCGAGTTCATCTTGAAGATGAGGTGCGCCTCACGGCCGGCCTCGGCGTGGGCGATCTCGCGATCGATGCGCGCGGCGATGCCCTGCCGCAGATTGACGGGCGCCACCAGCAGCTTGCGGTAGTCGGTCGCCTGCCCGCCGCCGGTGAGGTGGTTGAACACGAGGTTGGCGTCGGCGCCGATGTCGTCGTCCGCGGTCAGGTACCCGAGGTCGGTGTACTGCTTGGTGGTCACGCTGTTGTAGTTGCCGGTGCCGAGGTGCGTGTAGCGGCGGATGCGGTCACCCTCGCGGCGCACCACTTGCAGCGCCTTGCAGTGCGTCTTGAGACCGATGAGGCCGTAGACCACGTGCGCGCCCTCGCGCTCAAGCGCCTTGGCCCAGCCGATGTTGCTCTCCTCGTCGAAGCGCGCCTTGAGCTCGACCAGCACGGCCACCTGCTTGCCGTTGGCGGCCGCCTCCATGAGCTGCTCGACGGCCGGCGCGTTGCGGCCCACACGATAGAGCGTCTGCTTGATGCTGAGGACGTCGGGGTCGTTGGCCGCGGCGCGGAGGAACTCCACCACGGGGTCGAACGAGTCGTAGGGGTGATGGAGCAGCACGTCACGGTGGCGGATGGCGGCGAACAGCTCGTTGCCCTCCAGTCCCGCGATCGACGGCGGCACCGACTGGACCAGCGGCCCGAACTTGAGCTCCGGCCGGTCGATGGAGCCGGCGCCCCACAGGCTGCTGAGGCCGAGGGGCGAACGGACCTCGTAGAGGTCGGACTGGCCCAGCTCCAGGTTCTCCGTGAGGATGTCGCGCACGCGCGACGGCATCTTCTCGTCGATGGTCACACGGATCACCGACCCGAACCGGCGGCGCCGCACGAACTGCTCGATGGTCTCCAGCAGGTCGTCCGCCTCCAGTTCCTGGATGGCCAGCTCGGCGTCCCGGGTCACGCGGAACGCGTGCGACTCGAGCACGTCCATCCCAGGGAACAGGCTGGCGAGGTTGGCGGCGATGACCTGCTCGAGCCACGTGAACCACTGGTGTTCGACGCCGTCGCCGGCCGTCTCGGCCGCGGCCGGCGCGCTCACCTGCACGAGCCGCGGCAGCGTGTCGGGGACCTTGACGCGCGCGAAGCGCCCGTCGCCGTTGGCGTCGCGCAGCAGCACGCCGAGGTTGTGGCTCATGTTGGAGATGTGCGGGAACGGGCGGCCCGGGTCGAACGCCAGCGGCGTGAGCACCGGGAACACCTTCTCCTCGTAGTAGCGCCCGAGCTGAGCCTTCTGCCCGGCGTCCAGATCTGCGTAGTCGACGATGTGGATGCCGGCCGCGTCGAGCTCGGGCCTGAGGTCGCTGAAGCACTGGCGCGCCGCCTTCATCACGCCCCAGGCGCGCTCCTGTGCCAGCGGGAGCAGTTGCTGCGGCGTGTAGCCGTCGGCCGCCGCCTCGGTGACGCCGGCCTCGACCTGCTGCCGCAGGCCGGCCACGCGCACCATGAAGAACTCGCCGAGGATCGAGCCGACGATGCCGACGAACTTGACCCGCTCGATGAGAGGGTTGTTGGTGTCGCGAGCCTCGTCCAGCACGCGGTCGAAGAAGTCGAGCATGCTGAGCTCGCGGTTGATGTACAGGGACGGGTCGCGCAGGTCCATGTCGGAGAGCTCGGCCTTGGCCTCGAGCTCGCCGGTGAACTCCTCCTGGGCGGCTCTCGTCGTGGCCTTGACGACCTCCCGACCGTGGTATTCCTCGGCGCGCGTCCGGTCCTGGCCCGTCACAAGTACCTCCTCAGCATGCGGGGCGCGTGCGCGCCCCGGCGGTGTCGTCGTCTCCGGCCCTCATCGTCCGGGCCTGCCAGTATACGCCCGAATTGTGAGCGTCTGCCCGCGTTCGGCCCGGAGAGAGGAACGGCGGCGGCCGGCGGGGTCACTGGGGGTAACCCCCGCCGCCCGCCGCCGTCTTCCCGGAAGATCAGAACCCGAGGTTCTCGACCCGCTCGACGCCCGGCACCACGTTCTTGAGGTGGCGCTCCACGCCGTTGGTCAGGGTCAGCTGGGACATCGGGCATCCCGCGCAGGCGCCCTGGAGACGCACCTGGACGACGCCGTCGTCCTGCACGTCCACCAGCTCGATGTCGCCACCGTCGGCCTGCAGGGCCGGGCGGATGTCGCCCAGCGCCTTCTCTACCTGCTCCTTGAGCACTGCCATGCTTGTTGTCACCTCCCCGTCGCCTGCGGGCGGCCGCTGGAGACGCAGGCGCGTCGCCGTGCGTCGGCCAGGGCCGCGAACGTCATGGTCTGCAACTCCTCGGTGAGGAGCGTCTCGACACCTCGCCAGAACTCATGGGTGTCGCAGCCGTCGTCGACGCACGGTTCCACGCGCTGACGGCAACGGCACAACAGGATGGGGCCCTCCACGGCTTCGTAGACGTCGCGCACCGTGATCTCGGCCGCCGGGCGGGCGAGCATGACGCCGCCCTGGTGACCACGCTGGGTGCGCACCAGGTCGGCGCGCGCAAGGTCGTGGACGACCTTGGCCAGACGCGGCCCGGGGATATGCTGCGCAGCGGCGATGTCGCCGGTGTGCAGCACGGCGCCGGGCTCGTGCCGGGCGAGCTCGTACACGGCACGGACGGCGTAGTCGGCCTGGGTGGAGAGCTTCATGGGATCAGTTGTACCCTAATTGGACGAACATGTCCAATTAGTCGCCTTTGATGTCGGTCAAGGCGTGGCGTGGTGGCGGGTCAGACCTCGTCCCAGGCCCAGAGGAGGTTGTCGGCGTGGGAGGCCGTGTAGACGCCGTCGACCGCGACTCCGGCGTCCAGGAACTGCTCGGCCGGCAGGTTCAGCTCGCCGCGTCCCGCGCCCGCGGCTTTGGCCGTCGCGACCGCCTTGTACACGCCGTCGATGTAACGCTCGTTGGCGTCGATCACGCGCTTGTCCATCACAGGACCGTGCGCCGGCACGATGAGGTCGACCGGCAGCTGCTTGAGCTGGCGCAGCGTGCGGATCCACTCTTCCCTGCCGTCGCGCTGGCAGAAGTTGGGCAGCGGCCACTCCACCGTGTCGCCGCCGAGCAGCAGCCGGCTCCCGGCGAGGAACACGACCAGCGAGTCCTCGCTGTGGCCGGGAGTGTGGATGAGGTGCACGGTCTCGTCCCCGTCCGTGTACGTCAGCCGGTCGCCGAAGGTGATCGTCGGCAGCGGCACGCCCTCAGGCGGCGGCAGCGGCACGGACTCGTCGCCACCCTGCAGCTCCGCCGCGATGAGACGCGGGCACGCCCGCTGAGCGACGATGTCGACGCCTGGGAAGGCGGCGTTGCCGAACACGTGGTCCCAGTGGTGATGGGTGTTGACGACGAGCAGGCGGCGGTCGCCGGCCTCCTCCTCGAGAAAGCTCAGGACAGGCGCCATGTCCCCGGGCCCGGTGAGCGTGTCGACGACGATGGCTCGACGCGCCGTGAGCACCACCACCGAGACCGTGGGGAACCCTTCGGCCACCATCCCGTGACTCCACACGCCCTGCGCCAGCTGCTCCATCGTCTTGCTCCTCGTACTGCCTCTCCCGGCGAGCTCAGTCTTCCCCCACCCCGCCGGATCCAGCCACGCTAGACGACCACGAGCTCCTCGGACGACGTCGTGAGCCGCTCAACGCCGTCGCCGGTGACGAGCCAGGTGTTCTCGATGCCGATCGCGCCCAGTCCGGGCAGGACGAACTTGGGCTCGAGCGCGAACACCATGCCCGGCTCGAGCTCGAGGCCGCTGCTGGTGAGGACCGGCAGCTCGTCGAGCTCGATACCGATGCCGTGGCCGACGTAGGGCACCTGGCCCGGGCCGTGACCCATGAAGTTCTCCGCCAGGCCGGCGCCGGCCGCTGCCGCACGGGCGGCGTCCCAGACCGCGCTGCAGGTCGCGCCGGGCCTCGCCGCCCCCGTCGCCGCCTCCTGGACGCGCAGGGCGGCGCCGTAGGCGCGCATCAGCTCGTCCGGGAGTGGGCCGATCGAGTACGCGCGGGTGAAGTCGGCCATGTAGCCGTCGCGCACAGGCACGAAGTCGAACAGGACGGGCTCGCCGCGGCCGATGCGCCGGAAGCTCGCGCCCTGGGCGACGGAAGCGCTGAGCCCGGTGCCGGCCAGCGGGGTGTCGAGGTAGCTCGGCACGCAGCCGCTGACGCCGGTGAGCAGCTGGCCGTAGAACATCTCCTGGTTGAAGCCGCGCATGCGGATGTAGCCTTCGTGGCCCAGACGCCGGGCCTCGGCCTCCACACGGCCCGCGAACTCGACCTCGGTGAGCCCCTCCCGGAGAAGGCCGGGGATGCGGCGACCGACCTCGTCCGCCACGGCCGCCGAGGCGCGGATGCGCTCGACCTCCCACGGCGACTTGACGGCGCGCTGGCGCACGACGACGCGCCCGGCGTCCTCGAAGGCCGTCTCCGGAAAGATCTTCTCGAGACGGCGGAACCGCGCCACGGGCAACACGTCCAGTTCCACTCCGCAGCGCGCCGGCGGCGCTCCGTAGCGCTCCGCGATCAGCCGCGGCAGCTCCTTTGGCGACGGCAGCTCCTCGACGGCGCCGAGCGCCGACTCGAGGCGGGCGCGCTCGACCACCTTGCGCACGAACAGCGTCGCCTCACCTTGGCGCGGCACGTACAGGTACGACTGCTGCACCGTGCCGGCGTAGTAGTAGAGGTCGGCGTTCTGCTGCAGGAGGGCTGCGTCCAGACCGAGGTCCGCGAGGGCGGCCTGCAGTCCCGCCAGGCGCCGTGCCAGCTCCGTCGCCGGCACCAGCACCGCGCGCGGTTCGACCAGCCTGAGGCCTGGCCCCTCCGTCACGCTCACATCACCGTGAAGGTGAGCACACGCCAGGCGGTGATGACGACCAGCACGAGCACGATGGCGGCCACGGCGAGGCCGTCGGGGAGTTCGAACGGCCGGCGCGGGTCCTTGCGGCCACCCAGCATCATCGCGAACATGGTCGCCGCGCCGACGACGAGCCCGCCGACGTGCGCCTGCCACGAGATGGCGCTCGCCGTGAAGGTGAAAACGAGGTTGATGACCAGCAGGAAGAGTACGTTGCGCAGCAGCGCCCGCGATTGGAAGTCGCGTCCCCGGTTGAGGAACGCGTGCACGGCCAGCGCGCCGAACAGGCCGAAGATGGCCCCGGAGGCCCCCACGACCAGCGAGTTCACGGGCGCCACGAGCAGCACGAGCACCGACCCGGCGAACCCGGACATGAAGTACAGGAGCGCGAACTTGAACCTGCCGACCGCGGCCTCCACGAACCCGCCGATGACCCAGAGCGCCCACATGTTGAACAGCAGGTGCAGGATGCCGTCGTGGAGGAAGAGCGTGGTGAACATGCGCCAGTAGTCGTGCCCCTGGAGCACGGCGGCGGGCCACAGGCCGCCGAGATCGACCATGGCCCGCGCCGATCCTCCCCCCATGATGCCGCTGGCCCCCGTGATCAGCTCCACGACGAACATGATCACGTTGAGCGCGACCAGGACCTTGGTGACCGAGAGTCCGCCGCCGTACCCCTGGAGGACCCCGGAGTCCCAGCGCGACCGCATCTGCCCGCGGGTGACGACCCTGGCCCTCGACCCGCCGGTGTTCTGCTCTTTGACGCACTCGGGACAGCGGAAGCCCACGGGCGCCGGGATCATGCAGTCGTGACAGATCGGCCGCCCGCAGCTGGAGCACGAGACGCCGGTCTCGCGGTCCGGGTGGCGGTAGCAGTACCGGACCTGCAGGTCGTCCGGCATCCTGGTCTCGAAGTCGGGCGGCATGTCGCCGCCCGGGAACCGGTACACGTTGCCCATCAGACTTCCTCTACCGAGGCGGGCAGCTCGGCAAACAAGGTCCGCAGCCAGGGCGGCATGGCGCACGCCCGCCCCGTCTCGCGTTCGCACACGGCGAGGCGGGTCCAGCCGGTGACGAGCAGCAGGCCGTCCTCGCGCGTGACCTCGTAGTCGAACGCGAAGGAGGCAGGACCGACCGAGGTGAGCACGGCGCGCACCGTGAGCAGGTCGTCCACGCGTGCCGGCCGCAGGTACCGGATCCGGGCCTCGACGACCGGCAGGATGACGCCCCGCTCGAGGATCCTGCCGATGGGGTACCCGAGGGCACGGAGCCACTCGACGCGGACCACCTCGAAATAGGTGAGGTAGTTGGCGTAGTAGCAGACCTGGTCGGCGTCGCTGTCTGCGTACCGGACACGCACGCGAGTCGAGAAGCTGGGCTGTGACGTCGGCGGCGTGCTCACGAGCGCGAGGATAGCACGGCGCCAGGCGCCCCGTACGCGGTGAGGGCGGGGCGCCGAGGCGCCCCGCCCTCCCGTGGCAGCCGATGCGTCGTGACTCAGGCGAACGCGATCGGGGCGACCTCGTCGAAGATGGCCACGGCCGCGTCGAGGTCCTCGTCGGAGAGATTGAGGGCCGGGAGCAGACGGAAGCAGTTGCCGAACACACCGGCGCCCATCAGGATCAGGCGCCGCTTGATGCACTCGGCGATGAACTTCTTGGAGGCGTCGGGGTTGGGCTCCTTGGTGCCCGGCTTGACGCACTCGATGGCCAGCATGAGGCCCTTGCCGCGCACCTCGCCGATGGCCGGGTAGGTCTGCTGCAGCTTCTCGAAGTACGCCTTGAGCTTGTCACCCTGGCGGGCGGCGTTCTCGAGCATGCCGTCTTCCTTCATCGCTGCGATGGTGGCGACGCCGGCGGCGCAGCCGACGGCGTTGCCGCCGTAGGTGCCGCCCATGGAGCCGGCCATGCACTTGTCCCACAGCTCGCCGCGTGCGGCGATGGCGGCGATCGGGTAGCCCGAGCCGAGGCCCTTGGCGCTCGTGAGGATGTCCGGCTTCACGCCGTAGTGCTCGTGGCAGTACCACTTGCCGGTGCGGCCCATGCCGGCCTGGATCTCGTCGATGATGAGGCAGGCGCCGATCTCGTCAGCGATGGCGCGCAGGCCCTGCATGAACTCGGCCGTCGGCACCACGAAGCCGCCCTCGCCCTGGATGGGCTCGACGATGATGCAGGCGACGTCGTCGCCGACGATCTCGGCGCGCAGCACGCGGCGGACGTCCTCGAGCGCGTAAGCCGTGGGATCCTCACTCGCCGGGGTGCGGAACGGGTAGCAGTAGCGGGCGTGGTAGATGCCGCCCATGAGCGGCTCCATGTGGCCGCGATAGTGCACCACCGAGTCGGTCAGGGCCATGGTGAGATGCGTGCGGCCGTGGAAGGCGCCCTGGAAGGCGATGACGCCGGGGCGCCGCGTGGCCTGCTTGGCCAGTTTGACTGCGTTCTCGACCGCCTCGGCGCCCGAGTTCTGGAAGAGGACCTGGTCCATGCCCTCCGGCAGGATGTCCTGCAGGGCGTCGGCCAGCTCGAGCATGGGCTGATGGCGCCAGATGCCCATCTGCGCGTGCGAGACCTTGGCAGCCTGGTCCTGCACGGCCGCGACGACCTTCGGATGCGAGTAGCCGGTGTTCATCACGGCGATGCCCATGACGAAGTCGAGCCACCTGTTGCCGTCGGTGTCCGTGACCCAGCTGCCCTTGGCGCTCTCAGCCGTGAAGGGGGCAAGCGGCGCCAGGAAGTAGGGCATGTGCTGCATGTAGGCGGGTTTGTCCGTCGTCACCGTCATCAATGGACCTCCAAGTCGAACGGTCTGCCGAAGGCACGTCGGGCGGGCGCTGGACGCCTGCCCCAGCAGGGGTGTCTCCCCATGGCTCGCTGTGGCCGCACTCTACCAAACCACTTCGTCGAAGTTGTGCCGGCGCAACGTACGCGCGACACGACAGAACGGCTCCGTTTGGCCAAAGTGGACAAGTGCGCGATGGTGTTCTCTTTTGCGCGGGTGTGTTGACAGCGGCCTCGGGTGGGTGGAGAATCGTGACGGAATTCACAGCGTTCGTTCTGTAACGAACTAGCCACGCAGGGACGACACCACACCCACCGCCCGGGAGCCATTGTGGTATCGAGAAGGACCGTATCGCGCATGAGCCGCTACAGGCGGCTGCTGCAATCCCTGCGCGAGAGCGGCGTCGAGAGCATCTACTCCCACCAGCTCGCCCGGCACGCCGTCGTCAGCGCGGCCCAGGTCCGGCGCGACCTCATGGAGATCGGGTACTCCGGCAGCCCCAACAAGGGCTACGACGTGGCCGCGTGCATCGACAGCATCGCGAACTTCCTCGACGGCCAGGTGCGCCAGGAAGTCGTGCTGGTGGGAGCCGGCAACCTCGGCCACGCCGTCCTCTCCCACTTCGCCGACAAGAGTCCGTCGGTTGCCATCGTGGCCGCGTTCGACCGCGACCCCGCGCTCAACGACACGCTGGTGCACGGTGTGCGCTGCTTCGACGTCGCGCGCATGGAGGAGCTCGTGCGAGACCTGGGCATCCAGATCGCCGTGCTCACCGTGCCCGGCGCAGCCGCGCAGGAGGTCGCCGATACGCTCGTGCGCGCGGGCGTCAAGAGCATGATCAGCTTCGCTCCCACGCCACTCGCGCTGCCCAACACCATCTTCGTCGAGTACATGGACATCACGGCGGCGCTCGAGTCGGCCGCCTACTTCGCCCGTCTGGGCGGCCGAGAAGAACTGCAGACCAACGGCGACGGCGACATCGCGCCGATGGTCAAGAAACTGGAATCCCTGCTCGCGAGGTCCAACATGAAGCTCGAGGAACTGGCCACCAACATCGGAGCGCGCGTGGTCACGCCGGGCAAGCCGGGCGGCACCACCGTCGCCAGGGTCTACGCCGGCGACCGCGTGAGCGACCTGCTCAACGAGGCGTCCGAGAAGACGCTGCTGGTCAGCAACCTGGCCAGCGTGCAGATGCTGCGCGTCGCCGAGCTGATGGACGTGCCCGGCATCTGCTTCGTCAACGGCGTCGAGCCCGACGCCGAGATGGTGCAGCTGGCGCAGGACAACGCCACCCTGCTCATGGTCTCGCCGCAGGGTGTGTTCGAGACCTGCGGTCTCATCTATGCGGCGCTCGACGGGGAGCGCGACTCCTGACGCATGGAGCATCTGGTCTACGACATCCGCTGCGGGGACTTCACGGGCGCGGGCGCCGCGTCCCGCGACCTCAAGCAGCACCTCAAACGGATCGGCGCCGAGAGCGACGCCGTGCGGCGCGCCATGATCGCCGCGTACGAGGCCGAGATGAACGTCGTCATCCACGCCGAGGGCGGCGGCCGCCTGGAGGCGGCCGTGAGCGACGGTCAGCTGGACGTGGATGTGGTCGACCAGGGGCCGGGCATCGCCGACGTACCATCGGCGATGCGCGAGGGCTGGTCGACGGCCTCGGCCGAGGCGCGCGCGCTCGGGTTCGGCGCCGGCATGGGCCTGCCCAACATCCTGCGCAACAGCGACAGGATGGACGTCACGTCGGCTCTCGGCACGGGCACGCGCGTCAGCTTCAGCGTCGCGCTGCGGCCGGAGGCGACCGACCAGGGCGCGCGGCCCTCCTCGCTCGGCGTGATCGCCGAGCTCTGCAAGGAGTGCCGACACTGCCTGGTCGCGTGCCCGACGGCCGCCATCCGCGTGCGTCAGGCGCGCCCGGACGTGCTCGACCACCTCTGCATCGACTGCACCGCGTGCATCGGCGCTTGCGGGCCGCGCGCGCTGACGATGACGGACGCGCCCGGTGCGCTCGGCGGCGGCGACGTGCTGGTCGTCCCGCCGGCGCTGCTCGCCGGCTTCGGCGAGCACCCGGTGGCCGCGGTGGTCGAGGAGCTCCGCGGCCTCGGTTACGAAGAGGTCCTCTCGGTGCACCGGTACGAGGACGCGCTGCGCCGCGCCGTCATCGACCTCGCCGCGACCGGCGACGCCCCGGCGCCGCTGATCTCGCCGGCGTGCCCAGCCGTCGTCAACCTCATCGAGGTCAAGTTCCCGTCGCTGCTCGACCACCTGGCACCGCTCGCCTCGCCGTGGGAGGCCGCGCAGCTTGCGCTCGACGACCGCTCGGCCACCTTCGCCGTGTCCTGCCCCAGTCAGCGCACCGCGCTGCTCGCACAACGCCCAACCGCGCAGCGCGACACGGTGACGGCCGGCGCCGTACGCGAGGCCGCCCTGCCGCGCCTGGCGGCGCGCGCGCCGCACGTGGCCGCGACCGCCGCCTCGGCACCCCGGGGCTGCGGCGCCGACGACCTGCTCGTGGTGACCGGCGTGCAGCACGTGCTCGCCGTGCTCGAGGCGGTCGAGGACGACCGGCTCCCCGGCGTGTCGGCGATCGAGCCGTACATCTGCGACGGCGGCTGCTTCGGCACGCCGCTGCTGACGGAGGACGCCTCCGTCGCCGCCTGGCGCTGGGGCGCCGTCGGCGGTGACGCGCCGGGCGACGGTGCGAGCAGCGCCCGTACCCGGCCGTACCGTGCCCGTCCCGGCATCCGCCTGGACGCCGACATGGCGGTCGCCATCCAGAAGCTCACCCGCCTGGACGCGGAGACCCGCGCCCTGCCAGGCCGGGACTGCGGCGTGTGCGGCGCACCCACCTGCGCCGCGCTGGCCGAAGACATCGTCATGGAGCGCGCCACACGCGCGCTCTGTCCCTACGTCCGCCCCGTGGAGGAGGAGAGCGCGACATGAGACTCGAGGACATCGCCCGGGAGCTCGGGTTCACCGAGCTCACGCCGGAGGTATCCGGCGCAAGAGACACGGACATCGACCGCGGCTACGCGTCCGATCTGCTCAGCGACGTGCTCGCGCACGCGCCGGAGGGAGGCCTGCTGGTCACCCTGCAGGTCCACCTCAACGTGATCGCCGTCGCCAGCCACGCGGAGCTGGCCGCCGTGGTGTTCGCCGGCAGCCGAACGCCCGAGGACGACGTGCTCGCCAAGGCGGCGGCCGAGGGCCTGGCGCTCTACTCGTCCCCGGCCGACACGTTCGACATCGTCGGCCGGCTGTACGCCCTCGGCGTCAAGGGGAACCATGCGTGAACGTCTGCTTCGCAGACCTGCACGTGCACACCGCGCTCTCCCCGTGCGCGGACGATGCGATGACCCCGCCGGTGATCGTGGGAGCCGCTCTCACTGAGGGCCTGGCCATGATCGCCGTCTGCGACCACAACAGCGCGCGCAACGTCGCCGCCGTCCAGGAGGCGGCCGGCGAGCACCTCGTCGTGCTCGCCGGCATCGAGATCACCACCGTCGAGGAGTGCCACGTGGTGGGCCTCTTCCCCGACGCCACGGCCGCCGAGGCGGCGGGCGCCGAGGTCGGGGCCGGCCTGCAGGCCGCCGACGATGGGTACGAGACGTTCTTCGGGGAGCAGCACCTGCTCGACGCGGCCGGGCTGGAGACCGGCCGCGAGAAGCTGGCGCTCGCTACGGCATCGTCGCTGGACGTGGACGCGGCGGTCGACCTGGTGCACCGTCACGGCGGCATCGCCGTGGCGGCGCACATCGACCGCCGGAGCTTCGGCGTCATCGGGCAGCTCGGCCTCTTTCCCGCCGAGGCCGGCTTCGACGCGGTCGAGCTCTCCCGCCACGTGCCGGCCGGCTCGGAGCAGGAGGCCGGGTATGCCGTCCACGGCCTGCCGATCCTGCACTCGTCGGACGCCCACTACGTGAACGACGTGGGCGCCGCGCGCACGGCGGTCACCTGCGAGCACCCCGGGTTCGACGAGCTCGTGCTCGCCGTGCGCGGCCGCGAGGGAAGACGTATCGGCGATGCATGACCTCTCGCTCTACCTCCTCGACATCCTGGAGAACTCGGTGCGCGCCGGGGCGACGGTGATCGTCACCACCATCGCCGTCGATCGCGCCGGCGACGCGCTCACCATCCGGGTCGAGGACGATGGGCCGGGCCTGCCGGTGGAGCCGGAGCAGGCCCTCGACCCGTTCTACACGACCAAGACGCACAAGAAGACCGGCCTCGGCCTCAGCCTGTTCCGTCAGGCGGCCGAGGGCGCCGGTGGCGGCCTCGACGTGGGGCGGTCTGACCAGCTCGGCGGCGTGTGTGTCACCGCGCGCATGAGCCTCGCCAACGTCGATCGCCCGCCGCTGGGCGACGTGGCCGCCTCCATCGTCACGATGGTGGTCACCAACCCGGAGATCGAGTTCCGGGTCGACCTGCAAGACGACGGGGCGCGCAACAGCCTGCGCGGCCCGGAGATACCGGCACGCATCTCGGAGCTCACCACGTTCCAGGAGGCGCTGCCGTGAGCCATGGACACTATCTGCGAACTGTGATCGCAGCGGACTCAAGCGAAGGAGAGGGGAATGGCTGAAGCAGTGAACCAGTGCGCATGCTGCGCCGAGGAGCCGACCGAGGAGGAACTCCTCGAGCGCCTCGACGCGGTCATCGCCGAGTACAAGGGCAAGCCGGGAGCTCTCATCCCCGTGCTGCAGCTCGCCCAAGGCATCTTCGGCTACCTCCCCGAGGTCGCGCTGAAGCACATCGCGCGTGAGCTGCGCAAGCCCTACAGCGAGGTCGCCGGCGTGGTCGGCTTCTACTCGTTCTTCACCACCGTGCCGCGCGGCAAGCACCTCATCCGCATCTGCCTGGGCACGGCCTGCTACGTGCGCGGCGGCGTGGCCGTCATGGACGCCTTCAAGAAGGAGCTCGGCATCGACATCGGAGGCACCACCGAGGACCGTCAGTTCTCGCTGGAGATCGGCCGCTGCTTCGGCGCCTGCGGCCTGGCCCCCGTGATCATGGTCGACGACGACGTGCACCACCGCGTCAAGCCCAAGCGCGTCAGCGAGATCATCGCGCAGTACGCCGCCGAGCCCGTCCTGGAGAGGAGCGCCTGATGGCCGACAGGATCACCAGCCCCGACCAGC
>Ga0335071_10003728_pt1 | contig 16000 bp, 14 predicted proteins | sample Lox_Sample_15_FD_206724 | JGI IMG/M metagenome (GOLD analysis project Ga0335071, IMG submission 206724) | Soil microbial communities from Loxahatchee National Wildlife Refuge, Florida, United States - Lox_Sample_1.5 | ecosystem: Environmental > Terrestrial > Soil > Wetlands | place: USA... | reverse complement strand
GCGGCATCGAGGGTCGCGCAGAGCGTCGTTCGAACGGGAATGCCGCCCACGACGCCCGGCCGCCAGGTCGTCGTGCGGTCGGAGGGCAGGATCTGCCCGAAGAGGCCCGCCGGGGCCGCAAACAGGCCGGCGCACACGAAAACCGCGAGACGTGTCCGCGTCATCTCACCTGGGAAGTGAGCGAACCTCACACGATCGACCGGGAGGACCCGGCAGTCCGGGTCCTCCCGCCGGCCGAACGTTCCCGGACGGGATCGTCAGCCCTTCGGCGTCCCGACCGCGGCCGCGTCTGGCTTCTTTTCGAGGACGACCGTCTTCGGGTCGACCGTGATCTCCTTGAGCCGCTTGACCACCTCGGGGGTGCCGCCCTCCTGGAACCGCCCGCCGACGTGCTGTGCGAGAAACGCCTCGGACGCGGCCCACATCGCCATGTTGTTCACGGGGCGCGCGAAGCCGTGGCCCTCGTCGGGCGCGACGATGTACCCAACCGGGAAACCGCGGTCGCGGAGCGCGATCACGATCTGCTCGGACTCGGTCAGCTTCACGCGGGGGTCGTTCTTCCCCATGACGATGAGGAGCGGCGTCTTGATCTTCGCTGCGGAATTGAGCGGCGACTGGCGCTCGAGCTGCTTCTTCCCTTCGGGCGTCGCCGGGTTGCCCATCCGCTCGGAGAAGATCGTGCGGAGGGATTCCCAGTACGGCGGAATCGTCTCGAGAAGCGTGATGAGGTTGGACGGCGCGACGATTGCGACGCCCGCCGCGTAGAGGTCCGGCGTGAACGCGACGCCCGCGAGCGTCGCGTAGCCGCCGTACGAGCCGCCGAGGATCGCGACGCGCTTCGGGTCCGCGACGCCCTCGGCGACGAGGTGCTTGACGCCCCACGTGAGGTCGTCCTGCATGAGGTCGCCCCATTGCCGGTTGCCCGCGTTCAGGAACTTCTTGCCGTAGCCGGTCGAGGACCGGAAGTTCGGCTGGAGCACGGCGTAGCCGCGGTTCGCGAGGAACTGGGCCCCGTTCGAGAAGCCCCAGCTCGTCCGCGCCCACGGGCCGCCGTGCGGGAAGACGACGAGCGGCAGGTTCTTCGGCGGGACGCCCCTCGGGAGCGTCAGGTACGCCGGGATCTCGAGGCCGTCCGACGACTTGTAGCGGATCGCCGTCATCGTGGCCATGGACTCGCGCGGGAGGCGCTCGCGGACGACGTACTCGACGGACAGCTTCTTCGTCTTCCGGTCGAAGAGGTACACCGTCCCCGGATCCGTGTCGCTCGTGGCGGCCACGATCCAGAGGCTCTCGTCGTGCGACGAGGAGGTCCGGCGGATGTCCTTGTCGCCGATCTTCGTTTCGAGGAGCTTGTAATCGGCCTCGAAGGCCTTGTCGCGGAAGTAGAGGCGCGTCCGGTCGTCCTCGTAGGACGTCGCGACGAGCTCGTCCGTGGCGTCCGAGAAGATTGCGCTCCCGAAGTCGACGCGCTTCATCGGGTCGGTCTCGACGGCGTCTTCCTTTCCCGTCGCCGGGTCGAAGAGGACGAGGCGCGTGAGGTCGGGCTCGCCCTTGTTCGTCTCGAGGTAGACGCGCGCGTTCCCCTTCGCGAAGCGCGTGACGCCGCAGCTCTCGAAGACCGTGCACGTGTAGACGAGCTTGAAGCCGTCCTCGTCGACGCGGAGGATCTCGTTGTCCCCCTTGTCGGAAGTCCGCTCGGCGAGGCGCAGCGTGCCCGCGTTGTCGAAGTCCCAGCCGCCGATCTTCTCGGTGTTCTTCTTCACGAGCGTCCGCTCGCCCGTCGAGATCTTCACCCGGTAGAGGTCGTGCCACGCGGCGTCGCGGTCGTTCAGGCCGACGTAGATCGTGTCGGGGTCGTTCTTCGGGACCGCGTAGATCTGGGCACGGGCGCCCTTGGCATCCGTCAGGTTGCGCGCGGGCGGGGCGTCTTTTCCCTGCTCGGCGGCCGCGGCCGGGTCGACGGCCCAGACGTTGAAGTTCTCGTCGCCGTCGTTGTCCTTGACGAACAGGATCTTCCTGCTGTCGCGCGTCCAGAAAAAGCCGGCGACCGGCCGCTTCGGCTCGGCCGTGACGAGGTGGGCCTTGTCGTAGCCCTCCCCGGTCTTCTTGACCCACACGTTGCGGGTCTCCTTCCACGGCTTCAGGAAGGCGATGTACTTCCCGTCCGGCGAGAGCTGCGCCCCGGCGATCTCCGGGTTCCCGAAGAAGAGCTCGCGGTCGAGAACGGGCGGCGCGGCGGCCGTCGCGACGCTCGCGAGCAGGGCCGGCAGGGAAAGGGCCAGCGCGAGCAGGACTCTGCCCGTGCGGGCTCGAAGGGTGGACGGATTCATGAATTCCTCCTCAACGTGTGGGGTCCGGGAGATTGATACGCAGGCCGGGGCCGTCGGGTTCCGGGACGAAGAGACGGGATGCAGCGACTCAGGATCGGGCAGCCGGGCCCGGCCGGTCGAGCCCCCGCCATGCGAAGAGAGCGAGCAGGAGCCCGGCGGCGAGCGCCCCGTTCCACGTCCACGAGGAGACGCCGCTTCCGAGGAGGTCCGCCGCCCCGCCCGCGAGGCCGAGGCCGGCAGCCGTGAAAAGGTACGCCCGCGGATCGTCGGCGAGGAGGACCGCGAGCGTCGCGAGGAAGGCGGCCCCGACGATCGACCCGGCGAGGACGGGGACGAGGAGCTCGCCCCACGTGCGGGCGCCGTAGGGCGCGAAGGCGCCCGCGGCGAAGACGAGGAACCCCGCCCGCATCGCGGGTTTCCGGAGGACGTCGGAGAGGAGGAGCGTTCCGAACGCGCCGCCGCCCGCGAGGAGCAGGAAGCGCGATGTGACGGCGTCGAGGACGGTCGCGGCCGGGAGCAGGCCCTGGACGCCCGGCGGGAACGGGAAGCCGCCGACGCCCGCCTCCAAGGGGAACGCGGCGCCGATTGACCGCGCGAGGGCGCGCGCGGCGACGACGAGGAGGACGGCGGCTGCGGCCGCGAGGAGGGCACGGCGGCCGTCGATCGCGTTTCGGCGGAAGGCGGCGGGCGCGTCGGGCTTCACCGCGAGGACGAGGGCCGAGGCGAGGAGCGCGAGGATGTACGACACGAGAAGCGCGACCGCGAGGCCGACGCACGCGACGACGAGGAACATGGGGATCGGAACCCGCGTGTCGTACTGCGAGAAGACGACGGGAAGACCCGCCGCGCGCGAGGCGAGCGCGGGCACCGTGAGGAGCGCGGCGAGACGCAGGGCCCGGCGCCACGGGACGATCCCCGCGCGGGCGATCTTCACGACCTCGACGACGAGGAGACCGACGAGCGTCCCGAGACCGAGGACCTTCCAGACGAGAGCCGCGTACTTCGGCGGCGTGGACTTCTCGCGCTGGCGCACCCACTCCTCGGGGAGCTTGAGCGCGGTCGCGTAGAGGGACGGCACGTCGCCCGCGAGCGAAACGAAGAGCCGGCGGGCGGCCTCACCCGCGCGGTCCGTCTTCGACTCGAAGACGACGCGCGTGTCGCGCCGCGCCTTGCGGTTTTCGCCGGAGACCGACACGACGTCCCAGCGGGCCGGATCCTCGCCGAACGTCCGAAGCGCATCCGCGGCCTTCGCGCGGGCCGCGGCCTCGTCGGGCGAGGCGCCCTTCTCGGCTTCCGGGAACGTCCGCCGGAACGCGACGACCTTCCCGGTCCGCGCGTCCACGGCGGCCGTCGTCCCGTGCTCGTCGAGGGCGCGCATGTAGCGCACGTTCCAGACGGGTCCGGGCAGCGCCTCTGTCGCCCAACGCGTGAGGAGCGGCATGCCGCCTCTCTCGAGGAGCCAGCGGGCGGCGAGCTCCGAGGCGTCGTATGGGACGAGGCCCGAGCCCGTGTCGGAGGGATCGTCGAGGGCGGGCAGCGCCGTCGCGGTCGTGGCGGCGGCGAGATAGGCGGCGGGGTCTTCGCCCGACCTCTCGAGGAATTCGTCCGCGGCCGCCTTCGCCCCCGCCCGGTCGACGCGGACCTCGACGGAGTCCCAGGGCGTCGCGCGCGGGAGGACGACGCGCGCGAGGAAGAGGACGGCGAGGGCGAGCCCGACCGCGAAGGCGACGCGGCGCGGGACCAGCGCGCGCGGGGGCGCGCAGGCGAGCGGCGCGCTGTCCACCGCATGGGGCGGCGCCGGCGCCGTCCCCACGGCCGCGTTCGAGAGGTCGTCGTCCGGCGCGAACCCTCCTCCGCGCACGTAAAGGACGAGCGCGACCGCCATCGGCAGGAGAAGGACGAGCGCGGAGGCCGCGCCCGACACGGCGACGTACGGGTTCGTGGAGCGCACGAGGAGGAGCGCCGTGTAGATGGCGTCCACCGTGAAATGCCAGACGAGGAGCGGGAGCATCCCCGCCCTCAGAAAGACGACGCCGATCATGACACCCGCAAATCCCACCTCGAGCCCGCGGATGTAGAAGGGCTGGTTCGGGTACGTCGAGTGGGCGAAGCCCCAAATGAACGCAGGGAGGGCGACCGCGATCCAGGCGGGCGCGAAGCGGCGCACGAACGGGATCGAGAACATCCGCGAGGAGAACTCCTCCGTCGTCGCGGGCAAAAAGCCCATGAGGAGGACGCCAAGCCAGGGAAAAGGCGTCGCGAGGAGGCTCGACTGCGGGACGTCCGCCGGCGCCCATGCCCCAAAGCGTTCGGCGACGATGTAGAAGACGACCTGGTACGCGAAAAACGAGGCCGTCATCGCGTATCCGAGGAGGAGCCCCCGGAAGAATCGCTTCGAGCGCAGGCCGCGGAGGGACAGGATCCGCCCGAGGGCCGGCTGGCCGGGATACATCTCGCGGAAGAGCGGCTCGCCGGCCGCGACGAGGAGGAACAGGATCGCCCCGAATCCCACCGCGCCCGCGACGTCGGCGAGGAGCGATGTCGCGAGGAAACCGGTCCAGCCGTCCGCCGTGTCGTAGTCGAAGAGGCGGATCGGCAGCTCGTTGAGGGACGCGAGGAGCTGGAGGACGGCGCCGACGGCCGCGAACGCGAGCGCGAGCCGCCACTTCACGTCCTTGCGCCGCACGCGCTGGAGGAACACGACGAGGACGGCGAGGAACGTGAGGATCAGGCCGAACGTCGCGACGGTTCCGGCCGTGACGTTCTTCGAGCGCAGCGTCTCGTAGTCGCGCCGCCACTTCTCGGGCACCTCGAGGTGGAGCGACGTCCGCCCGACGCGGTCGCCCTGCACCTCGACGAGGTAGCGCAGCGCGGCGTCGCCGAAGCGGATCGTGTTCGACTCCCACTCGAACGTCCGGTCCGTGCGCGCGGGGCGCTTCTCCACGACGGCCCGGATGAACCGCAGCGACCCGGCGTCGAGGCCGCGGTCCTGCCGGATCGCCCCCTCGGCGAGAGCGCGCGCCGCCGCGTCGCCCGGGTCGGGCGCGGCGTCCTTCTCGGGCAGGAGCCGGCGAACCGCGAGGACGCGCCCGTCGGGCGCAACCGCGGCCCGGTACTCGAGCTTCTCGAGCGGCTTCACCCAGCGGATGGACCAGCGCCAGACGGGCACGTCCGAGGCGAAGCGCGGGTTCGCCTTCGCGAGGCCGAGCGTCCTCTCGAGGAACGTCTTCGCCTCGTCGTCCACGTCGAACGTCGCGAGGGCGCGCATGCCCGCCACGGAGAAACCGCGGGCCCCCAGGGCCGCCTCGCCCCGCTTCACGGCCTCCTCGCGCGTGACCTTGAAATCGATCGAGGCCTCGGGGAACGCGCGCGAAAAGCCCGCGCGCCCGACGGCCGCGCCGGCGACGATCACGGCGAGGCAGACGGCGATGAAGGTCCGGTCGCGCCGGTCGAACCGGACGCGCGACCCGGGTGCGGCCGGAATCACGGGCGGAGGCGCGCTCACCCGGCGGCCCCCTGCGCGGCGGGACGAGAGAGAGAGAGGAGCCACGCCTCGAGGAGCTCGCTTCCCGAGCCCTCGCCCGTCTTGACGCCGCGGTCGACCGCCTCGATCCCGACGAGCGCGTCTGCGAGCTCGTCCGTCGTCCAGTTGAGGCAGCCGAGGTACGCCTTGTGGAGGACGAACGGGTGCCCCTCGGGCGGGAACGGCGGCAGCCCAGGCCGCGCCGCCCGAAGCGACGGGAGAATGCGGTCCGCGAACGTGCGGTAGTCCGCCCGGCGGATCGGCGCGCCCCGCTCCTCCAGCGCCGCGCGCAGGGCGAGCATGCGGCGCACTTCGCCCGCGAGAAGGCCGAGGAGCGGGAAGAACGCGTTCTCGCCGCGCGGGCCCTTCTTCGCCGCCTGCGGCGGCTCGTCCTTGTCGCCGAAGGGGCGGAAGGCCGTGAACGTCGCGCCCGAGAGGAGCTTGCCGAGAAGGCGCAACGCCTCGACCATGTCGCGCTTCGCGACCGCGTCCACGAAATCCGAGCCGTACTCGCGGCTCTCGTTTTCGATCTGCCGCAGCGCGTGCTCTTCGGTGACGCGAGGCCCCCCGGACGAGTCGATGAGGCGGTCGAGGTCCGAGAGGAACGGCCGCGCCTGCAGGCGTCCGCGCTCGGTCAGGAGCTCGAACACCTCCGCCTCGACGATGACCTTGCGGTCGATCGCGCGCTCGAGGCCGAGGGTGTGGAGGCGTTCGGCACGCTCCCCGTCGCTCTTGGCGCCGAGGTCCACGGCGCGCCCAGCCCTCCTGAGAACCGGGAGCGCCGCATGCTGGGGGTCGGGAGAGACGGCGTGGACGAGGAGGACGTTGTCGGACGGCGAGGCGCGCCGCGCGAACGCGACGAGCCGGTCCGTCGCCGACTCGGCGCCCTCATCCTCGGCGCCCGGCTGACCGAGGAGGGTCGCGAGGGCGGCGGCCCTGTCCGCGCGCTTGACGCGCCCCGCGATCCGGCGCGCGGCGTCGTCCGGGTCGGCCGCGACGTCGGCGGCCGCGATCCCGGCCGCAGTCGCGAGGGCGCGCGCCTTGCGCGCGAGGCGAGCGAGGGCGCGTGCATCGTCCCCCGCCTCGGCGGCTTCGTCGACGAGCGCGTCGAGCTCCTCGGCCGAGAGCCCCTTGCCGCGCAGGAGGTCCGAGGCGTCGAGCGTCACGAGGCGGTTCGTCGAAAAGAGAGCGACGGTCGCCACGTCCGCGACGGCCTCGGCGACACCGCCGCCTCCGGCCTCGTAGGACGTCACTTCGCCCTCGACGAAGCCCTCGAGGAACGCAGCCGCGATGCGGCGCACGGCCTCGGCGACGATCCAGTCGTCGTCGCCGGTGACGAGGAAGAGAGGCGGCAAGGGCGTCGTCCGCGCCGCCGCGACGAGCGGCGCGATCTCGGCGAACGGCTCCGGGCTCTTCACGGAACCATCCTACAGAGACGTTCTTACAGAAGTCCCTTGTCCTGGAGCTCCTGACAATCGAGACAGTGGCGCGCCCAGGGCACGGCTTCGAGGCGCTTCTCCTGGACCGGCTGGCCGCAGTTCACGCACGTGCCGTACGTCCCGGTTTCGAGCCGGCCGATCGCCTCGTCGATCAGGAGGAGGATCTTCCGGTCGCTTTCTGAGAGCGAGTACGCGAACTCCTTCGTGTACGCCGACGTCGCGCGGTCGGCCATGTCCTGGGCGGACTCGTCGACCGTCTCGTCGGAGACTTCGCGGTTCTTCGCGAGGTCGTTCAGGAGCTCGTCGCGCTTGGCGAGAAGGCGCTTCTTCGCCTTTTCGCCGGATTCCTTCTTGGAGAATTTCGCGGTAGCAAGCGCCGACTTGGGAGACATGCGATTTTTCCTCGGAGTCACTTTGAATACGCGACGCCGGAGAGCGTCGCGGTCGCCCGGTAGACCTGCTCCGCCAGGAGCAACCGTGCCAGCTGGTGGGGCAGGGTCATCCGGGAAAGCGAGAGGATAGCACGCGCCCGCGGGGCCAGAGACGCATCGAGACCGAAGGCTCCCCCCACCGCGAAGGCGACCGCGGAAGGCCCGGAATCGAGCCAGCCGCGCAGGTCCCGGGCGAACTCGTCGCTCGTCCGCTCCTTCCCCTTTTCGTCACAGAGGACGAGGAGGTCGCGCGGTTTCAGGGCCTCGAGGAGGCGTTCGGCCTCCCGCACGCGCACCCGGAGGGCGTCCGCCTTCGCGCCCGGCTTCTCCTCCTTGACGACGGTGACCTCGCACGGCGCAAAGCGCGCGATCCGTGCGACGTACCGCTCGACGCCGCGCGCGTACTCGGCGTCGTCGCTCTTGCCGACGAAGAGCAGCCGGATCCGCACCTCAGCCCCGGCGCTCGTAGAGCGTCTTGCGCGCGATCCCGAGGCGGCGGGCGGCCTCCGCGACGTTGCCTCCGGAATCCTCGAGGACGAGCCGGATGTAAGCGTCCGTCAGCTGGCGCAGCGTCCAACCCGCGTGCGCAGCGGCGGCGAGGACGGCCGCGGGCTCGGACGGGCCCGCGAGCTCGAGGTGCTTCGCGTCGATCGCGGCGGACTTTGCGCCGAACGCCAGGGCCGCCGCGCGCCGCACGACGTTCTCGAGCTCGCGGAAGTTGCCGCGCCACGGGTGAGAGAGGAGCAGAGAGCGCGCGGCCGGCGTCAGGACGGACGGCCCCCCCGCCTCGCGGGCGACCGCCCGGGCGGCGGGAAGCAGGTCCTCGCGGCGCTCGGCGAGCGGCGGAAGAGTCACGGTGACGACCGCGAGCCGGTAGAAGAGATCCTCGCGAAAATCGCCGCTTCGGGCCCGGCGCGGGAGGTCGGGCCCCGCCGACGCGACGAGGCGCGCCCGGAGCGCCGTCTGCCGCGTGCCGCCCACGCGGCGCACGAGGCGCTCCTCCACGACGCGCAGGAGCTTGCCCTGGGCGCGGAGGGACAGGGCGTCGATCCGGTCGAGATAGAGTGTGCCGCCGCCCGCGCCTTCGAGAAGACCCGGCTTCGGGGAGACGGCGCCCGTGAAGGCGCCGCGCTCGTGGCCGAAGAGCTCGCTCTCGAAGAGGTCGTCGGAGATCGCCGCAAGGTCGACGCGCACGAACGGCTCGCCCGCGCGCCGCGAGCTCTCGTGGAGGAGCCGCGCGAGGCGGTCTTTGCCGGTGCCGGCGGCTCCGAGCAGAAGGACCGTGTTCGCCGAGTCGGCGGCCCGTGCGAGGCGGCGGAGCTGTTCCCTCAACCCGCGGTGCCGGGTCGCGAAAAACGGCGCGGGGGCCGGAGCGCGGGCGCGCCCGCGCGTGACGCCCATCGGGAGCTTCAGCGGAACGACGCGGTGGCGTCCGGCGCGTCGCCCCAGAGGCGCTCGAGCCCGTAGAAACGCCGCGCCTCATCGTGGAAGATGTGGAAGACGACGTCGCCGTAGTCCACGAGGATCCATGGCGACGAGTAGCCCTCGATCGAGAGGGGTCTGCGTCCCTCGGCCTTGAGCGCCGCCTCGACCGCGTCCGCGAGCGCCTGCGCCTGCCGGTCGCTCGAAGCCGTCGCGAGGACGAAGTAGTCGGCCATCGCCGTCAGGCCCTGGAGGTTCAGGACGACGAGCTTCTCGGCCTTCTTGTCGAGGAGCGCGGCCACGCCCTTCTTGAGGTGCGCCGTGAGCCGGGCGTCGAGCTCCGCGTCGGCGGCCCGCGACGGGCGCTCGGCGGCCGGTCCCGCCGCGCGCGCGAGCGTCGCCGCGATCAGGTCGTCCACGTCCCCGATCGGGGAGACGGGATGCCTTACGGGAGGCGGTAGAGGTCTTGCTTTCTGAGGTACGCGGCCACGCTCGCCGGGAGACTTTCGCTCAGGTTTTCTCCCGCGGGGATCGCGCGCCTTAACCACGTGGACGAAATTGTAACCGGTGCGTTGCCGCCCCAGTAGATCGTTTGTTCCGAGGGCTCCGCGCCGGGCCGCGCGCCCCCGGGGGCGAACCGCTCGGCGACGTCGCGCGGGAGCGTCAGGGCGAGGCCCTCGCGCGTGAAGCCCTCGCGCCCGACGACCGCGAGCCGGAACTCCGCGAGAAGCTCGCGGAAGGACTTCCAGGTCTCGATCTGGGCGAGGGAGTCCGAGCCGAGGACGAGGAGGATCTCGGCGTCCTCCCGCTGCGCGCGGAGCTGGCGGAGGGTCTCGATCGTGTACGTCGTGCCGCCCCGTGCGACCTCAAAGTCCGAGAGGACGAGGTCGGGGTACGGCTCGAGCGCGAGCGCGAGCATCGCGAAGCGGTGGTGCGCGGAGGCCGACGGCGAGGCCGGCTTGTGCGGCGGGTGATAGGCCGGGACGTAGAGGACACGGTCGAGTCCGAGCCGCGCGCGCGTCTCCTCCACGGGCCGCAGGTGCCCGTAGTGGACCGGGTCGAACGAGCCGCCGTAGACCCCGATCCGGAGCGTCACGGGACCTCCGCGTCTCCGGCCGCGGGCGCCGGGGCCGCGAGGGCGGACAGCGCGTCGAGACGGGTCCCGAGGTGGGCGACGAGGGGCTCGAGGCCCTGGCGGGCCGCGGCCGAGATCGCGAAGAACGTCAGGCCGCGCTTCTTCGCGGCCTTCCGGACGGCCTCGGTCTGCGCGGGCGTCGCGGCGTCGGCCTTCGTCGCGACGAGCACGCGCTCGCGCCGCGCGAGCTCGGGCTGGAACGAAGCGAGCTCGTTCTCGATCGTCGCGACCGCTTCTTCCGCGGCCTTCCCGGCGTTTTCCGCCGGGAGCGAGGCCGCGTCCACGAGGTGCGCGATCAGGCGCGAGCGCTCGACGTGCTTGAGGAACCGGATCCCGAGTCCGTGGCCCTCGTGGGCGCCGGCGATGAGGCCCGGCACGTCGGCCGCGACGAACGTCCGGAAGCGGTCCCACGAGACGACGCCGAGGTTCGGGACGAGCGTCGTGAACGGGTAGTCCGCGATCTTCGGCCGCGCCGCCGAGATCGCCGCGATGAGCGTCGACTTGCCCGCGTTCGGAAGGCCGACGAGCGCGACGTCCGCGAGGAGCTTGAGCTCCAGCGCGAGCTCGCGGATCTCGCCTTCCGTGCCGGGATCGGCGCGCCGGGGCGTCCGGTTCGTGGAGGTTGCGAAGCGCGCGTTCCCGCGGCCTCCGCGGCCGCCTTTCGCGACGAGCAGGGTCTGGCCCTGTTCGACGAGATCGCCGAGGACGTCGCCCGAACCCTCGTCGCGGACGACCGTGCCGACGGGGACGGAGACTTCGCGGTCGGCGCCGTTCTTCCCGTGGCGGTTGTTTCCCGAGCCGTGGCCGCCGCGGCCCGCGACGAAGCGCTTCGTGAATCGAAACGGGTAGAGCGTGTTCAGCGACAGGTCGGCGACGAGCGTAACGGACCCGCCGTCGCCGCCGTCGCCGCCCGAGGGCCCGCCGTGCGGGACGAACTTCTCCCGCCGGAACGCGACGCAGCCGTTCCCCCCGTCGCCCCCGGCGACGTGGATGGCGGCTTCGTCGATGAACATGGTGCTTTTCTTTCGGAGCGGCGGCGCTGCGCGCCGCCTTGCTTAGAAGAAAATGCGACGACCCCGAAAACGAAAAGAATGGGCTCTTACTTGCCCTGGCTCTCGACCGGGGTGATCGACACGTAGCGTCCGAGACGGCCCTTGTCGTGGAAGTTCACGACGCCGTCGACCTTCGCGAAGAGCGAGTCGTCCTTGGCGCGGCCGACGTTCAGGCCCGGCTTGAGCGGCGTGCCGCGCTGTCTCACGAGGATGGAGCCGCCGCTCACGAGCTGGCCGGCAAAGCGCTTGACGCCGAGCCGCTGCGCGTTGCTGTCGCGGCCGTTGCGGGACGAGCCCTGACCTTTTTTGTGTGCCATCTGTCCGTCTCCGCTCTTCCCTAGGCCTTGATCGAGGCGATGCGGACCTCGACGAGATCCTGCCGGTGACCGTGCGTGCGCTGGAAGCCCTTCCGGCGCTTCTTCTTGTAGACGAGGAGCTTGGGCCCGCGCGTCTCTCTCACGACGACGGCGGTCACGCTCGCGCCTTCGACGAGCGGCGAACCGAGGTGGAGACCGTCTTCCCTGCCGATCGCGAGGACTTCCCCGAGGGACACTTCGGCGCCCTTCTTCAGGGTCTCTTTCGTGAGGCGCTCGACGCGGACCACGTCGCCTTCGGCGACGCGGACCTGCTTGCCCCCGGTGCGGATCACTGCGTACATGGCTTCTCCTGAAACCCCGACCTCGTGAAGGTCAAGAGGGCCGGTAAAAATACCAGAGGCCTCCCCCCCTGTCAAAACTGCGGAAACGGCCCGCCGAACCCGTCACCAGCCCGACGGCTTCCCCGCGTTCTGCTCGTCCAGCCACTTCTTGAGCGGGGCGAAGTAGTCGAGGATGGCGGTCGCGTCGATCTCCCGCTGGCCCGTGAGCTTCTCGAGGGCCTCGGGCCAGGGGCGCGAAGCCCCCATCTCGAGCATCTCGTTCAGCCGCCGGCCGGCCTCCTTGTTCCCGTAGATCGAGCAGCGGTAGAGCGGCTCGGTGCACCCCGCGGCCTTCGCGAGCGCCCGGTGGAACTGGAACTGGAGGACGTCGGCGAGGAAGTAGCGCATGTAGGGGACGTTGCCCGGAACGTGGTACTTCGCGCCCGGGTCGAAGTCCGCTTCCGAGCGCGGCGCGGGCGGCGCGACACCCTGGTATTTCCGCTTGAGCTCCCACCACGCGGCGTTGTACGTCGCGGGCGTCACCTCGCCCGAGAACGCCTTCCAGCGCCACTGGTCGATCAGGAGGCCGAACGGGAGGAACGCGACCTTCTCGAGAGCCCGGTCGAGCAGGAAGCCGATGTCGCCCGAGGAAGGCGGCTCGGCGGCGATCAACCCGAGCTGCTTGAGGTATCTCGGCGTGACCGAGAGCGCGATCGTGTCGCCGATCGCTTCGTGGAAGCCGTCGTTCGCGCTGTCGCGGAAGAGCGGCGGCTGCTTCGCGTACGCGCGCTGGTAGAAGTTGTGGCCGAGCTCGTGGTGGACCGTGACGAAGTCCTCGGCGGTCGGCTCCGTGCACATCTTGATCCGGACGTCGTTCTCGAAGTCGACGTCCCACGCGCTCGCGTGACAGATGACGTCGCGGTCCCGCGGGCGTGTGAAGAGCGAGCGCTCCCAGAACGTCGCGGGCAGCGGCGCGAATCCGAGCGACGTGAAGAAGCCCTCGCCGTACTTCACCATCCCCTTCGCGTCGGTCTTCCGCGCCTCGAGGATCTTCGTGAGGTCGTATCCGGTGCCTGCGTTCTTCGGAGCGAGGAGGGGGTAGATGTTCGTCCAGTCCTGCGCCCACATGTTCCCGAGCAGGTGCGCCGGGATCGGGCCCGTGGCCGGGACGGCGTCGCCGTACTTCTCGCGCAGCTTCGCGCGGACGTACGTGTGCAGCGCGACGTACAGCGGCCTCACCTGCTCCCAGAGGCGGTCCAGCTCCTTCGCGAACGCGTCCGGCGGCATGTCGTACTTGCTGCGCCACATCGCGCCCGTGTCTTTGAACCCGAGCTCTTTCGCACCCTCGTTCGAGAGCGCGACGAAACGCGCGTAATCCGCCCGCATCGGCGCCCCGACCGCGTGCCACGCGTTCCAGAGCGCCGCGAGCTCCTTCGGGTCGCGGCTCGCCGCCATCCGCCGGTTGACCTCCTCGAACGTGAGGCCCTCCTTCGTCCCGGGGAGGACCGCGCGGCCGCGGCCGTACGCGGCGTCGAGGCCCGTCGCGAGGCGCGTGAGCTCCGTGGCCTTCGCGGGGTCTGCGGGCGCCGCGAGATCCAGCGAAAGCCGGATCCTCTGCAGCTTGCGCGCCGTTTCCGGCGGGACTGCGACGCCCCGGTACGTCTCGGCCTGCTTCGCGAGCTCCGCCGTGGCCGTGATCAACCGCTCGGCCGCGAGGGCCGAGAGCGCCTCGGTGTCCTGCGTGATGAAATTCGCCTGCACCCAGCCGGCACGGCTCGCCTCGACCGCGAGGGCGAAGATGCGCTTTTCCGCCGCGTCGGCAAACTTCACCGCCTCCTCGGGCGTCGGCCTCACGGCGGGCGCCTGGGCGGCCGCGGGTCGGGCGAGGCCGGCGGAAAAGGCGAGGGCGCTGAGCAGTGTGAGGGCTCGCTTCATGGTGATCTCCCCGGGCTCGCCGCGAGCGGGCCCGCGTTTCAGTCTTCGGTGACCTCGTCGGGCAGCTCGTTGACGTCGGGCGTCCCGTCCTTCGGGAAGTGACGCGCAAGCGCGTCGCCGAGCTTCGCGACCGCGGCGACGATGCCCTCGGTGAATTTCCCTTCCGTGAACTTCTCGCGCGCCGCGTCGCGGGCCTCGAGCCAGAAGGCGTCGCCGACCTTCTCGTGGATTCCCGCCCCGCCGACGACCGCGAACGCGCGCGAAGCCGGCGCGAGGAAAACCAGGCAACCCGATCCGCGGACGGTCCGGTCCATCCCGAGCTTCCGGAACGTCTTCTCGGCCTCGGCCCGCGCGTCCGCGACGCGTCCATGGTGGAGATGGACCCGGATCTCCCCGTAGCTCTTCGCCTCGGCCATCTGGATCGCTTCGACGATCGTGGAGCGGTCGAGGCCCTCGAAGAACGCCTTCACGTGCTTGCCCGCCATCACCAGCCTCCGCTCGCGCCGCCGCCGCCGAAAGAGCCGCCGCCGCCCGAGAAGCCGCCGCCGCCGCCGAATCCGCCGCCTCCGAATCCACCAAAGCCGCCGCCGAATCCGCCACCGCCCCAGCCGCCGCGGTTGATGTACGAGTAGCCGCGGCCGCGCCCGAAGAAGGCGGGAATGATCACGAAGAAAAAGAGAAACCCCAGAAGGAGGATCAGCGGAAACGGCGCCTTCCGCGCCCGGCCCTGGCCCTGTGTGCGGCCGGTGCCCTTGTACTCGCCTTTCGTCGCGGCGATCGCGGCGTCGACGCCGGCCGAGATGCCGCCGTCGTAGTCCCCGGACCGGAAGCGCGGGAGGACCTGTTCGTCGAGGATTCGGATCGCGAGCGCGTCGGGCATCGCGCCCTCGAGCCCGTAGCCGACCTCGAGGCGCACTTTCCGCGATCCCGGGAAGACGAACAGGATCATCCCGTTCTTGCGGCCCTTCTGGCCGGCCTTCCAGGCCTGCGCGCACGCAACCGTGTACTCCTCGAGCGTCGTTCCCTCGGGCACGACGCGCTCCGTGTAGACGAGGAACTGGTCCGAGGTCTCCTTCTCGAAGGTCTCGAGACGCTGCTCGAGGCTCGCCGCCGTGCCGGGCGAGAGCACCCCGGCTTTGTCCGTCACGAAGCGTGTCGGGGCGGCCGGGACGGCGGGGCCCGAGGCGGGCGCCGCGGCGGACGCGAGAAAGAGGACGAGCGCGAGCACGGTCTTCAGTCGCATCGGCCGCTCAGTATGAATCACTCGAGCCGCCCCCTCCGCTGTCGCCGCCGCCGCCCGAGAAATCGGAGGAGGAGTCGGACGACGAGGACGAGGAATCCGACGACGACGAGGACCACGAGGAGCCCCCGGACCAGGACCGCCAGCCGCTCGCGCCCGCCGGGCCCGCGCGCCTCCGCGCGTACGCCGCGAAGACGAGGACGAACGCGACGACGACGAACGGAAGGAAAATCGGGAGGAAAAACCAGAACGCGTTCGGATTCCGGCGCGTCTCGGCGGCCGTGCGGCCGGTGCCCTTGTACGGCTCGCCGCGCGCGGCCGCGAAGATCGCGTCGGCGCCGGCGTCGAGCGCGCCCGCGACGTCGCCGGCCTTCAGGAGCGGCCCGATGATCTCGGTGTCGATCCGGTGCGCGCGCGCGTCGGGGATCGCGCCCTCGAGGCCGTAACCGACCTCCATGCGCATCTTCCGGTCTTCCGTGAACAGGAAGAACGTGACGCCGTTGGACTTGCCCTTCTGGCCGACGCCCCACTCGTGCGCGCAGCGGTTCGCGAACTCCTCGAGCGTCGTGCCCTCGGGCACCCGGCGGTCGATCCAGAAGATCACCTGGTTCGACGTCTCGCGCTCGAACGCCGCGAGCTTCTCGTTCAGCGCGGCGGCGCGGTCGGGCGCGAGGACGCCCGCGCTGTCGGTGACGTATTTCGCGGGACGGGGCGGGACGGGCGGCGGCGCCGCGGACGCGGCGCCGGGGAAGAGGACGAAGACGAAGAGGAAGACGAAGCCGAGAGAAGAGAAGAAGAGGGAAATTCCTTCGAAGGTAAGAGGGGCCGCGCGGCGCTCTCCGGCGACGAACGGCCG
>Ga0335071_10003726_pt1 | contig 16004 bp, 19 predicted proteins | sample Lox_Sample_15_FD_206724 | JGI IMG/M metagenome (GOLD analysis project Ga0335071, IMG submission 206724) | Soil microbial communities from Loxahatchee National Wildlife Refuge, Florida, United States - Lox_Sample_1.5 | ecosystem: Environmental > Terrestrial > Soil > Wetlands | place: USA... | reverse complement strand
GCGGGGTGACCCGCGACGACACGGTCGCGGTGATCGGCTGCGGCGGCGTCGGCGACGCGGCAATCGCCGGTGCCGCACTGGTCGGGGCCCGGCGAATCATCGCCGTCGACACCGACAACACGAAACTTGAGTGGGCCCGCAACTTCGGCGCCACCCACACCGTCAACGCCCGCGAATTCGACGTCGTGAAGACCATTCAGGATCTGACCGACGGGTTCGGCGCCAACGTCGTGATCGACGCGGTGGGCCGACCCGAAACCTGGAAGCAGGCCTTCTACGCCCGAGACCTCGCCGGAACCGTTGTGCTGGTTGGTGTTCCGACGCCTGACATGCGGCTGGACATGCCATTGATCGACTTCTTCTCACACGGCGGGTCGCTGAAGTCGTCGTGGTACGGCGATTGCCTGCCCGAACGCGACTTCCCCAGCCTGATCGACCTCTACCTGCAGGGCCGGCTCCCGCTGGACCAGTTCGTCTCCGAACGCATCGGGATCGGCGACGTCGAGGAGGCATTCCACAAAATGCACGAGGGCAACGTGTTGCGTTCGGTGGTGGTGTTGTAATGCCGCCCATCGAGAAGGTAGTCACCCACGGAACCTTCGAACTTGACGGCGGCAGTTGGGAAGTCGACAACAACATCTGGATCGTCGGCGACGACTCGGACGTCGTGGTGTTCGACGCCGCCCACACCGCCGAACCGATCGTGGCGGCCGTCGGTGGCCGCAATGTGGTGGCGGTGGTGTGCACGCACGGGCACAACGACCACGTCACCGTCGCACCCGAGCTGGGCAAGACGCTCGGCGCACCGGTGCTGCTGCATCCGGGCGACGACGTGCTATGGCGGATGACGCACCCGGACAAGGACTTTCGCGCGGTTTCAGACGGGGACACGGTGCGGGTGGGTGGCACCGAGCTGCGGGCGCTGCACACCCCCGGCCACTCCCCCGGGTCGGTGTGCTGGTATGCCCCCGACCTGGGAGTCGTGTTCAGTGGCGACACCCTGTTCTCGGGCGGCCCGGGTGCGACCGGACGCTCCTACTCGGATTTCCCGACGATCCTGCAGTCGATCTCGGAGCGGCTCGGCAAGCTGCCCGGCGACACGGTAGTCCACACCGGTCACGGCGACAGCACCACCATCGCTGACGAGATCGTCCACTACCAGGAGTGGGTGGCCCGCGGGCACTGAAGCCAGGCCCGCGAAAGCGCTATCACATGCGATAGCGCTTTTGAAAGTCATCTATCGGTCGGAAATTGCGCACAGCGATTAACGCCCTTCGAGGATGCGACGCTTCTCGGTCTCGAATTCCTGCTGCGTCAGCGCCCGAAATCCCACAGCGCCGCAATGGTTTTCAGCCGCTCCAGGCGGACTCCTTCGTCGCTCGGTTCGTGCGTCGACGCGGGCGGCTCAGACATCACTACCGGCGGCGATAGCGAAAAACTCGGATGGGCGGTCACCACCGCTTTGCGCCGGGTGCGGCCCAACCACACCGTCGACACGGTCAACCTGATCAGGCCGACCGCGAACATGGCCACGAACACCCACACCAGAAAGCCGTAGGTGCTCTTGTGGCCGAAGGCCAATCGCGGATCGATGAATCCGTTGACTTGACCGTCGGTGGTGATGGTGTAGGTGCCGTCGGCGGGAACCTGAGCCACCCACACCCGCACATGCGCGTCATTGTTGCCAGTCCTCTGCTGGTCATTCCCGCAGTGTGTCACTGCGCGCCAAGCGATGCCACCGCACCAGCGCAAAGCCGCCGAGGATGACAAACGTCGCCGCTGGCACCGAGTCCCCGAGCTGTTGGTACGGCGTGACGGCCGACCGCAACGGCACGCTGACCAGCACCACACCCCGGAAACTCGACGGGCACCACGCCAGCCGGCGGCCCTGGGCATCGAAGGCCGAGCTGTCACCGGACAATCCGACATGCACGGCCGGGCGGCCGGTCTCGACGGCGCGCACCGCGGGCTGTGCGCCCAGCTGCGGCTGCGCCCAACTGCCCTGGAATGACGAGGTGGAACTCTGGTAGACCAGCAACTCGGCACCAAGCTGAGCCTCCCGGCGGGCAAGGTCGGAGAAGAGGGTTTCGTAGCTGACCAACGGCCCGATCGACAGTGCGCCAGCGTGCAGCACCACTGGGCCCGACCCAGGCCGGCGATCCTCGGCGGCCGCCCTGCTGTAGCGGGTGATCCAGCCGAAAACGGCTCGCAGCGGTACGTATTCGCCGAACGGCACCAGGCGGGTCTTCTGGTAGCTGCCCAGCACTCCGTGCTCCCCTATGAGCACGGCCGACTTATGGATGCCCCCGCCCGGCGCGGGCGCGTCGACGTTGACCAGCAGGTCGGCGCCCACCCGGCGGGACAGCTCGGCGAGCCGGGCCAGCAGCTCCGGGTGGCCGGTGAGATCCTGGCCCACGCTGCTTTCGCCCCACACCACCAAGTCCGGGTGCTGGTCGGCGACGGTCGCGGTCAGCGCCTCACTCGCCGCGGCGCGGGCGTCGGCGTCGGCGATGTCGCCCGGCTGCACCAGCGCCACCCGCGCGGTCGGGCCGCTGCCCGGCGCCGGGCCGAGCAGATGACACACCGGGCCGACCGCCGCACATGCCACCACACAGACCAGAGCACCGAGCCGGCTCCGCGCGTCGCGGTGCACGATCACAGCCACCAAAGCCGTATTCGCCGCAACCACAAGGAAACTCGTCAGCCACACGCCGCCCAGTGATGCCGACGCCAGGGTCCACGGCTGGTTGGATTGCGATGCGCCCAGCGACGCCCACGGCCCGCCCAGCGCCGGCCAAGACCGGACCACCTCGGCGGCCACCCACGCGCTGGGCAGCACCACTATCGCCGTAGCCGTGCGTCCGGGGCTGAGCGGCGCCGCCAACAACCGGTGCGTCAACCATCCCCACGGCAGCCACAACGCCCCGAACCCGATGGCCAGCACCACCAGCAGCGGACCGATATAGCCCGCCAGCCAGTACTGGGTGGCCAGCACGAACCCACAGGCACCGCTGCACGCGCGTAGCGACGCTTGACCAGGACCCGGCGCGGCGCGCACCACCAAGAGCAGCGGGACCAGGCCGAACCAGGCCAGCCACCACCAGGCCGGCGCCGGAAAGGCGAGCGCGAGCAGCGCGCCGACCACCAACGCGGCCGCAGCACCGCCAATGCACCGGGGGTTCGCTGACGGCGTCACATGGAGCACACTAGGACCTGGGCCCTACCGATAAGGAGTGATACGCATGGTCAGCAATCTTGTCGCCACCGTGCCCGATCTCTCGGGAAAGCTGGTCGTCATCACCGGGGCCAACAGCGGTCTGGGCCTCGGGCTGGCGCGCCGGCTCTCGGCGGCGGGAGCGGACGTCGTCATGGCCATCCGCAATCGCGCCAAAGGTGAGGCGGCGATCGACGACATCCGCGCCACGGTGCCCGACGCCAAATTGACCATCCGATCGCTGGACTTGTCGTCGTTGGCCGCTGTGGCGGCGTTGGGCGAACAACTCAACGCTGAGGGCCGCCCGATCGACGTCTTGATCAACAACGCCGGTGTGATGACCCCACCGGAACGCGACACCACCACCGACGGCTTCGAATTGCAGTTCGGCGCCAACCATCTCGGGCATTTCGCGCTCACCGGGCACCTGCTGCCGCTGTTGCGTGCCGCCAAGGGTGCCCGGGTGGTATCACTGAGCAGCCTGGCGGCCCGCTTCGGCCGGATCCACTTCGACGATCCGCAGTTCGAGAAGTCGTACTCGGCGATGTCGTCCTACGGCCAGTCGAAGCTGGCGGTGCTGATGTTCGCCCGCGAGCTCGACCGCCGGAGCCGGGAAGCCGGTTGGAGCATCATGTCCAACGCCGCGCATCCGGGCTTGACCATGACGAACCTGCAGATCAGCGGGCCTTCGCACGGTCGCGAAAAGCCCGCGCTGATGGAGCGGCTGTACCGGGCGTCTTGGCGTTGGACGCCGTTCATGTGGCAGGAGGTGGAAGACGGCATCCTGCCGGCGCTGTATGCGGCCGCGGCGCCGCAGGCCCAGGGCGGTGTCTTCTACGGTCCCCTTGGCTTGGAGATCGCCGGCGGTGGTGTGAAGCCGGCGCATGTGCCCGCGCGTGCGCGCAATGAGGCTGACTGCCAACGACTTTGGGAGCTCTCCGAGCGGCTCACCGGTGTGAGTTATCCGAAGCCGAATTGACCACTGCCGCGCCGATTATCGTGGGTGTATGCGGCCTGAGCCTAGGATGCCTGAATCGGCCATTGTGGTCCGGCCGGAGCCGATGTATACCCAGTCGTCGCGGCTGTGGGCCGCCGGCTTGGCGCCGGCCATCGCATTGTTCGAGCGGGCGGCTGAGCAAGTACCCTTGCCCAGCGCTCCGCAGCCGATCGTCATCGCCGACTACGGCGCCGCCAACGGGCACAATTCGCTGAAGCCGCTGTCGGCGGCCATCGCGGTACTGCGTCGGCGCACCCGCCACGACCACGCAATCCTGGTGGCCCACACCGATGTACCCGACAACGACTTCACGGCGTTGTTCCGGACCCTGGACGAGGACCCGGAAAGTTACCTGCACTCCGACACCGCGACGTTCGCCTCGGCGATCGGCCGGTCGTTTTACGGCCAGATCGTGCCGTCCAAGACCGTTAGCCTCGGCTGGACGTCATGGGCGACGCAGTGGCTGAGCCGGGTGCCCTGCGGCGTGGACGATCATGTGCACGTCGCATACAGCAACGATGACGCGGCGCGGGCCGCGCACGCCCATCAGGCGGCCTTGGACTGGCACAACTTCGTGGCGTTCCGCGGGCGCGAATTGACTCCGGACGGGCGGCTGGTGGTGTTGACCATGGCCGTCGACGAGCGCGGCGAGTTCGGCTTCACGACGTTGCTCGACGCCATTGTCGGGGTGCTGGCCGATCAGGTGCGCGATGGTCTGCTGCGACAGGACGAGGTGCGGCGGATGACCATTCCCACTGTTGCCCGCAGCGAGAAGGACTTTCGTGCGCCGTTCGCGCCGAGCGGGCGGTTCGAAGGCTTGAGGATCGAGCATCTCGAGATGTTCAACCCCGAGGACCGATTCTGGGCCCGGTTCCAATTAGATGACGACGCAGCCGCTTTCGGCGCGCAGTGGGCGGCTTTCGCGCGCGCGGCCCTGTGCCCCGCATTGGTAGGGGGGCTGGACGGCGGACCCCAGGACCCGCGGGCGGCGGAGTTCGTAGCGCAATTCGAGATGGGGATCGCGGAGCGCCTGTCAAGCGCACCCAAGCCGATGCGGATCCCGATGGCCTTGGTTGTCCTGGTCAAGCATCAACCATCGCGGGAGTGAGTTTCGACACAACGCTGCAGCGGGTAACCCCCTGAAAACGTCGATCTGCGACGGCAAGGGGGTAGACGCATGAGCGTGCAGGACGACAAAACCGCTGACCAGGGCGAAGAGGAGGCCGAAGAGCAGCGCGTAACCGAAAAACCAGAGCCCGACGAGGACGACAAGAAAAAGGCCGCCGAAATGATGGAGGCCTATAAAGAAAAGCCCACCATCGTGCTGCCCGGCACCGGCGGCAGCGTCTCCGGCACCGCGGTCGACTCGTGGCTGGACGAGGACGGCAACCCCAAACACGAACTCCCCGAGAACGCCGACTCCGATCTGCGGGCGAAGGCCGAGGAACGCCGCGAAGACCAAGAGTTGAAGGACCAGATCGAGAAGGATAAAGCCCTCAACGAGGAACTGAAGAAGGCCGCGGCCGCGAAGAACAAGGGCGAAAAGAGTTGACCTATCGAGCCAACTGAGGGGTGATTGGGGGAATACCGCGCAGGCCCAAGTCGCCCCCGATTCCTTGAATGACCTGGTTGACCCGGTCCAGTCCCGGGATGGGTGCATTGACCCCGGGAATCGGTGGAATCTGCGGAATCGCCGGGGCCCGCGGAATCACCGGGCGCGGCGGTGCGGCCGCGGCCGGGGGTGACGCTTGCGGAATCGCCGACGGGACGGTGGTCGTCGGCGTCTCGACAGTGGCGGGCGGCTGAGTATCGGTGGCCGGCGGCGCGGGAGCCTGCGGAGTCGGCGGCTGGACGGTTGCGCGGCTGGGCGGCGGTGCCGGACTGGTGCTGACGCCCGGCATCGGCGTCGTCGCCGACTTGTGCGTCACGCTCAGCCCGAACGCCACCACCGCTCCGAGGAGGACCACCGCCGCCGCCGTACCGAGGACGGCCACTGCTGGCACCCGATACCGGCGAACGGTCCGTCGCTTCGGATTCGCGCGCGCGGCATTGGGCGTGTTCGCGGCGGCGCCGTCGACGGGCGCGACCCGCGCATTGCCCGTCTCCGACCAGGCCTGCGCCGCCAAAGCTGCCGTCGCCGGTGGCGCTTGGACCGTCGCGGTCGCCTCGGGCCGGCGCTCGGAAACGGGCCGACGGAAAACGAGCCCTTGTGGTGCCCGCGCGGTGGCCGTGGCGGCTGCCGCGTGCGCAGGGGCCGTCGCACCGGTCTGGTCAGGACCACGCGACGCGCGCAAAGCCGCGCCCACCGCTGCCGTAAGCTGCGGGCGCGGCGTCGTGACCACCGGGACCCGAAAATGGTGGGACAGCGTGGTGGTAACCGCGGGCAGGTTGGCCCCGCCGCCCGCCGCGACCACCGCGACGAGATCGCGAATACCGTTGCGCGCCAACAATTTATCTAACGCGGCCACGAAGTTGTCCAGCGATGCGCGGATCGCCTCGTCAAGTTCTTGGCGACTGACCCGGATCTCGCCGCGCGTACCGGCCAGCCCATCGGTAAGGGTGGCGACCTTACTCGTGGACAGCTGTTCCTTGGCGATGCGGCATCCGGTGCGCAGCCGACTCAGCGAGCCGATCGCCACGGTGCCCGCCGAGTGCAACGACGCGGTACTCGGCATGTTGGCGATGACGGCGCTCAACAGCGCCTGATCAATCAGGTCGCCGGAGAAATCGCGGTGCCGCACGGTTGGGGCCAACGCTCGGTAGTCGCCGGCGGCGTCCATCAACGTGATGCTGGTGCCGCTACCCCCGAAATCGCACACCGCCACGGTTCCGTGGTCCGGGACGCCCGGATTGGTTTGCACCGCAAGCAATATCGCGGCAGCATCGGGAATCAGCAGCAGCGGCCGCGCCCGGTCCGACCATTCCGGCACGGTGCTTAGCGTGGCGCCCAGCGCGTCCACCGTCGCACCGTCCCAGTGGGAGGGGAAGGTCACTGCGAGATTTTCCGGCAGGGCGTGCCCGCCGGTGGCGGCGTAGGACAGTGCACGCATCGCGTCGGCGATCAGCGCCTGGCCGATGTGTACCGAGCCGTCGGCCGCCACCACCCCGCGCGGGTCGCCGACCCGGTTGACGAAGCCGGTGATCACCAGGCCGGGCGCGTCGATACCGGGGTTTTCCGAAGGTAGGCCCACCTCCGGCAACCGCTGCGGGTACAGCGTCAGGACCGGCTTACGGATGATGGGGTGGTCGGCGGCTACCGCCGCCAGGTTTGTGGCACCAATCGACAAGCCCAAAGCGGGCTCAGTTGCACCGACCATATGCCCAACCCCATATTCATTAAGTGCCCGCATCGTGGCTAGCCGTAATTGTGTCGCGCAAACCTGTATCGCATCTCAGCGCTGGCTATGTGCCAGCTGTATGACGCTCAGCGGATGTTGCCGGCACCGGCGATCAGCGGGAGGTCGAGGGGGGTGACCCAGCCGGGCCGCAACTCGTTGACCGCCGGCACGGCATTGAGCGCTCGCATCCCGGTCGCCAGGCAGCCGGCGGTGGCGGGGTCGCGGCCCGAGCCGTCGGTGAACCGGAACGCCGTTTCCTGGAAGATGCTCGGGGTTCCTTCGATGTCGACCCGGTAGACGTCGTCGTCGTGGCCGGATGGCCAGCCCGGGGCGGCGTCGTGCCCGATGCGGTTGACGTGTTCGAGTTGGATGCGCGTTTCGCCCTGGTAGATGCCGTTGATGGTGAACCGGACGGCGGCGACGTGGCCGGGTTTGATGACGCCCTTGACGGTGTTGCGCTCGGTGGGGGTCATCCATTTGTCCCAGGTGGTGGTGATCTCGTCGAGCATGATGCCAGCGGCGTGGGCGATCATCGGGACCGTGGCGCCCCACGCGAAGATCAGCATGTTGGAGTCTTCGAGCAGCGGGCTGTATTCGGGCTCACGGCCGATGCCCATCTCGACTTCGTAGTCACCTTCGTAGTTCGTGTAGTCCAGCAGCTCGGAGGCTCGCACCCGGCGCACCTCCGAGCACAGACCCATCAGGGTCATGGGGAACAGGTCGTTGGCGAACCCGGGGTCGATGCCGGTGGTGAAGCAGGACGATTCCCCCAGCTCGCAGGCTTCGGTGATGGGTTCGATCCACTGCGGCGGGTTGAGGTGCATCGTCGGCCAGACCCACGGGGTCATCGCGGTCGAGCACACGTCGATGCCGGCCCGCAGGAAGCGGGTGATCAGGGTGATGTTGTCCTTGGCGTGCATCGCGGTCGGGCCGTAGTGCACCAGCGCGTGGGGTTTCAGCGCGATCAGGGCGTCGACGTCGTCGGTGGCGATGATGCCCGTCGGCTCGGGCAGTCCGCAGATGTCGGCGACGTCGCGGCCCACCTTGTCCGGATTGCTCACGCCGACACCCACCAACTCGAACAATGGATGCTTGACGATCTCGGCGATCACCATCTTGCCGACGAAGCCAGTGCCCCAAACCACCACACGTTTCGAGCCGCGTTCTGTCATGGTTCACCTTCCGGTCACCGGCCCCCGGTTCACACTAAGCGGGAGCCGCCGCTCGCAGCTAGCATTCGGCGGGTGCGTAACCGCCCGCCCTGGCTCACCAGGAACGTGCAGGTGCTCTCCTTGGTGTCGCTGCTGCAGGACGCCGCGAGCGAGCTGCTGTATCCGCTGCTGCCGATTTATCTGACAACCGTTCTGGGTGCGCCGCCCTCGGTCGTCGGGGCGGTGGAAGGCGCCGCCGAAGGCGCCGCGTCGATCACCAAGGTGGCGTCGGGCCCACTGGGCGACCGGTTCGCCCGGCGGCCGCTGATCGCGACGGGCTACGGGATGGCGGCGTTGGGCAAGCTGATTGTGGCCGCCGCCGGCGCATGGCCGACAGTTCTCGTCGGGCGGGTGGTCGACCGATTGGGAAAGGGGCTGCGCGGCGCGCCCCGCGACGCGTTGCTGGTTGACGGCGTAGAGGCGGCGCAGCGCGGTCGGGTGTTCGGGTTTCACCGCATGATGGACACGTTCGGCGCAGTCATCGGGCCGCTGCTTGGACTGGCCGGATACGAGTTGTTCCATCACCAGATCGGTCCGGTGCTCTATGTGGCGGTGATCCCCGCGGTGCTCAGCACGCTGCTGATCGCCTGGGTCCGGGAACGACCGCGCGACCGGCCGCGTGCGGCGCGCAGGTCGATGTTCGCCGGGACCCGGCGGCTGCCGCGCCGATATTGGCAAGTGACCTCATTCCTGGTCGCGTTCAGCCTCGTCAACTTCCCTGATGCCCTGCTTTTGTTGCGCCTCAAGCAGATCGGCTTCTCGGTTGCCGGCGTCATCTTGGCCTACGTCGGCTACAACCTGGTGTACGCGCTGGCGAGCTTCCCGGCCGGGGTGCTGGCGGACCGTTTCGGTCGGCCGGTGACTTATGGTGTCGGGCTGGTGTTCTTCGCCGTCGGCTACCTCGGTCTGGGGGTCACCTCCAACCCGGTGACCGCGTCGGCGCTGATCGGCGTCTACGGGTTGTTCACCGCCTGCTATGACGGTGTCGGCAAAGCCTGGATCTCAACGCTTGTCACCGAAGACCTGCAGTCCAGCGCCCAGGGCATCTTCCAAGGTTTGAGCGGGTTCGCGGTGCTGGCCGCGGGGCTGTGGGCCGGTTTTTTGTGGGGCGCCGGCGGGCGGCTGCCGTTGCTGATCTCCGGTGTGGTCGGGGCGGTATTCGCCGTGGCACTGCTCGGCGCCGCGGCCCGCGCTCGTCCGGTTCACCTGAAGGACACCAAACGCCTTCCGTAGCGACTCTCGCGGTGACACGATGAGAAACATGAGCGGTCGTATCGGCGGGCTTTCGGTCCTGTTCGCTATCGGTGTCGGGTTGTCAAACATGTGCGCGGGGACCGTCGCGGGCGTGGCGCACGCCAACGATTTTCCGCAGGTCCGCTACGAGGTGACCGGTCCCGCCGTCGCCCAATACATCTCGTACCAAACCGACACCGGTCAGCAGCGCGCGGTCAATACGCCACTGCCGTGGTCGACGCAGTTCACCGCGTTCGGCGGTCAGGTGTTCGTCCTCAGTGCCCAAGGGACGGGCACGCTGCGCTGCCGGATTCTGGTCAACGGCAACGTGGTCAGTGATGCGCAGTCGGCGGGCGGCAAGACCGTCTGCTCGCATTAGCCCGTTCGGCCTCTTCAACGACGAAGGAGCGTCTAGGTGAGCCTTCAGACCGGTCCCAAAAAAGGCCTCGCGCCCAGAACGAACGGGGCACCACCGCCGCAGGTCCCTCTCGCCGATATCCACCTTGAGGCGCTGGACTTCTGGGCCCTCGACGACGACTGCCGCGACGGCGCTTTTGCCACCTTGCGCCGCGAGGCGCCCATCTCGTTCTGGCCCGCGATCGAGGTGGAGGGATTTGTTGGGGGCAACGGGTATTGGGCGCTGACCAAGCACGACGACGTGCACTACGCCAGCCGTCATCCGGAGATCTTCAGCTCCAGCCCCAACATCACGATCTACGAGAATGCGCCAGAGATAGCCGAGTACTTCGGTTCGATGATTGTGCTCGACGATCCGCGACACCAGCGGCTGCGATCGATCGTCAGCCGGGCATTCACCCCGAAGGTGGTGGCGCGTATCGAAGCGTCGGTGCGTGAGCGGGCCCGCCGGCTGGTCGCCTCGTTGATCGCCAATCATCCTGATGGAGAAGCCGATCTGGTCAGCGAGCTGGCCGGTCTGCTGCCGTTGCAGATCATCTGCGACATGATGGGCATTCCTGAGGAAGACCATCAACGGATATTCCATTGGACCAACGTGATTCTCGGTTTCGGCGACCCCGACCTCGTAACGGACTTCGACGAGTTCCTTCAGATTTCGATGGATATCGGCGCCTACGCCACCGCGTTGGCGGAGGACCGCCGCCTCAATCACCACGACGATCTGACCACCAGCCTGGTGGAAGCCGAGGTCGACGGCGAACGGCTGTCGTCGTCGGAGATCGCGTCGTTCTTCATCTTGCTGGTGGTGGCCGGCAACGAGACGACACGCAATGCGATCAGCCACGGTGTGCTGGCCCTGTCCCGCTACCCCGACGAGCGCGACAAGTGGTGGTCCAACTTCGACCGTCTGGTCCCTGCGGCGGTCGAGGAGATCGTGCGGTGGGCTTCGCCGGTGGTGTACATGCGACGCACGCTGACCCGCGACTTCAAGCTGAGCGGCACCAAGATGGCGGAGGGCGACAAAGTCGTGCTGTTCTACAACTCGGCCAATCGGGACGAGTCCAAGTTCGCCAACCCGTGGCTGTTCGACGTGGCGCGCACCCCGAATCCGCATCTTGGCTTTGGCGGCGGCGGCGCCCACTTCTGCCTGGGCGCAAACCTGGCCCGCCGCGAGATCCGAGTGCTTTTCGATGAGTTGCGCCGCGAGATACCGGACATCGTGGCGGTCGAGGAACCCGCGAGGCTACTGTCGCAATTCATCCACGGCATCAAGAGCCTGCCGGTCGCCTGGACTCCGCCGCGCGGTTAACCGCTGCCTGGAGGAATGTCGCACTTTCAAATCCGATAGCGCATGCGCTATCGGATCCGGACCATACGCTAATCCCATGACGATTCCCGCGTTTCCGCCTGCCGAGGTGCTGGCCGTCCGCCAGAAACTCGTGCTCGACCACTTCCATGACGAGGCGCGCCAGGCCTGGGACGATGTGTTGTCGACCTTCCCGCATCCGCGCTACGAGCTGATCCCCCAAATGGTAGTCCAGGACGGCGAGAAGGCGGTGCGCGACTACTACACCTACACGCGGACCGCGTTTCCCGATCAGGATCACAAGATCATCGCGCTGCGGCACAGCGCCGACGCGGTGATCGTCGAGTTCTGGCTGATGGGCACCCACCGCGGTTACCTGGGCAAGGTCCCGCCCACCGGCAGCCGGTTCCGTGTCCGCATGACCGCCTACTTTGTCTTCGACGACACCGAGACCCTTGTCTGCGAACGCATTTACTTCGACACGCTGACCATGATCAAACAGCTGCTGGGCGGGCTGGACATGAGGAGGCCGGCGAATTGGTGGCTGGCCGCCCGCTGTGTGCGCGGGTTCTTGTCGATGTCGTCGGAAAGGCCGGACCCCGCACTGGCTTCCGCGTAAACTTCGGCGATGCGGGTCCGAACGCTTCAGACAGTATACGTCGCTGGCGCATTGCTGGCGGCCTGCGCGGGGGGCACCGCGACCGCCTCCCCCACCAACTCGCACACTGTGAAATGGATCGACCTGCAGGTCGGGCAGTGCGTGGCCGACCTTCCGCCGGCCGATCTGAGCCGGGTGACCGTCACCGTCGTCGACTGCGCGACAGCGCATCTGGCCGAGGTGTACCTTCGCGCCCCGGTGGCCGTCAACGCCGCCGTCGCCAATGTGGCCAACCAGCGCTGCAACGCCGGGCTCGCGCCATACACCGGCCAATCCGCCACGGGCAGCCCATATTCCATCACGTATCTCATCGACTCGAACCAGGATCGTACCGGCGCAGACCCCACGCCGAGTACCGTCATCTGCCTGCTACAGGCCGCCAACGGTCAACCGCTGACTGGGTCGGTGCACCACTAACAGCCGAGTTGGTATGCCAGGTCTAGGAAGTCGGACGCGTTGATGCCGAATTCGTCCGAGTACGCCACGTCGGGGTCGCCATCGACTCCGAACTCCAGCGGGCGGGCCACGAACGCGGTTTCAAAACCCAGACTGCCCGCGGCGCGCAGGTCGTACTTGTGGCTTGCCACCATCATGATGTCGCCGGGGTCTAAGCCCAGATAGCTCGCCGCCATCCGATAGATCGCTGGGTCCGGTTTGAACACCCCGGCCATCTCGGCGGCAAAAACGGCATCCCACGGCAACCCCGCTGTCTTGGAGATCTCGATCACCGCCGACACGTCGGCGTTGGACAGCGTGGCCAGTGTGTAGGCACTTTTCAGCCGCGTCAGCCCCGCCACCACATCCGGCCACGGCCGCAGCCGCCGCCAGGCCCGGGTCAGTTCTTCGCTCTCGGCATCCGACAACCGGATGCCGCACTCGCCCAACACCGCATCAAGCGCACGGCGATACACCGAGTGCACCGAGACCCAACCACTGTGGCAGCTCCGCGCATCCTGCAACATGGCGAAGTAGGTTGAGCGCCAACGCCGCACCACCTCAGGCCAGTCGGCACCCGGGTGGCGGCCGGTACTGACCCGTCGCGCTTCATCGCAGACGGTCGCATGAAAATCGGTCGCCGTCCCTTGCACGTCGAACAACAACGCCTTAACCACAGGCCTCATCATGCAACCGCGCGGGGCCATGAATCTACGATGTGCGTCGTGGCCGACAACACCGTCACCGGCGCGCATGACGCCGACAGCGCCGAAGAGCGCGAGCCCGACTACCGGTTTACCTTCGCCAATGAGCGGACGTTCCTGGCCTGGCAGCGCACCGCGTTGGGGCTGCTCGCCGCAGCGGTCGCCCTCGTGCAGCTGGTTCCGGAGCTGACCATCCCAGGCGCGCGCCGGGCGCTGGCCGTCGGGCTCGCGGTGCTGGCCATCCTGACCAGCGGGATTGGGTTGCTGCGCTGGCAGCAGGCGGATCGTGCGATGCGCCGCGGCCTGCCGTTGCCCCGTCATCCCTCGCCGACTTACCTGGCGGTGGGTCTGACCTTGGTCGGGATCATCGCGCTTGGGTTGGTGATCGCGAAGGCGATGATGGGTTGAGCGAGTCCACGATTGGCGATGCTCCCGGTGGGCCGGTGGAACGCACGACGCTTGCCTGGACGCGGACGTCGTTTGCGTTCCTCGCGAATGGCGCGCTGCTGATGATCAAGAATCTGCACGACTCCACCGGGCCGGCGGCGTATATCCCCGCCCTGTTAGCCGGCGCGGTGGCGCTGGTGACGTTCTTGATCGCCGTTCAGCGCCAGCACACGCTGCAGCAGGACCCGCTCCCGAAGCGGGTCACGCCCCGCCGCCAGGTGCACGTCATCGGGGCGGCTGTGCTGGTGCTCATCGTCGTCACCATGGTCGCCCAATTCGTTTGAGCCGCCGCGACGCGGAGGTCAGGCACCGGTCAACAGCCCGGCCGTCGCCGACACATCGGTACGGTTTCGGCGCTGCAGCAGACTGGCCCTCTTGCGTAGCTCGCCGCGCAACTTTGCCGAGCTGAATTCGGAGTTGTCCGCGTTGTAGAAGAACCGCATGGCGCGGAACGGGTAATAAGCAACATCAAGGTCATTACCGTCGTGCGGGCCGTCGGCTGTTGATGCCGTGCAGATCGGTCGTCCGGTGTAACGCGTGACGTAGTGGTAGAACTCCGACAGTGAGCTTTCCACGCGCCGGCCGGACATGGCGGCGACCATGGATGGCTCGTAGACGATTTCGCAACCGTTCTTGAATAGGGTCAACGCCAGATCGACGTCTTCGTGGAGTTGGTCTTCCAGGTCAAGTTGCGTCAGATGGCGGACCGACTTCCACGCCTGGGCGCGGATAGCCATGTTGGCACCGAGGAGAAACCGTTCATTTGTTTCGTGGCTGTGCTTTTCGCGAAGCATGCAGTCGAGCCAGAAAAGAAATCCCCGTAGCAGCATGTCGTAACGAGCGATGGGCCCGCTGGCCGCATCGACGGCGGGTCGGCGAACCGGCGGCGAATCGTCTCGATCCAGTCGGGCGCAATTCCCACCCGTGATCGAGAACATGCAGAGCATGCGCACCATATTGCTGACCATGCACAGCACCATGTCCGGGATCATCGGCGAGATGGAGACCAGCGGAGAGAACTCCAGCGCCATGGGGCAGGCCTTCGACACCTCCAAGAACGACGATTCGTTCTACTTGCCGCCGCAGGTCCTGGACAACGAGGATTTCAAGCGCGCGACGCCGGACTCGAGACCGAGATCATCCGCGCGATGGGCGGTACCGGCAAGGTCGTGACGAATGCGGGCCTGGTGTTCGCCTTCACGATGGCGTCGATGGCGGTCAGCGAACTGCGCGTGCTGGGCCAAGTGGGTACCACCATCGGCCTGGGCCTGCTGTTCGACACCTTGGTGGTGCGCGCCTTCATGACTCCATCGATCGCGGCGCTACTGCGGCGCTGGTTCTGGTGGCCGATGACGGTGCGCTCGCGCCCCGCCAGTGCATTACTGCAACCGTTCGGTACTCGTTCGTCGGTACGTTCCCTGATCTTCGGGGAGCTGTTATGAGCCAATTGTGCTGCACGCCAAATCATTTCGCCGTCCAGCGCCGAGATGCGGCGCGGCGGAACACATCCTTACAATCCGCTCGCGTAAATGACCCGTTCACTTGCAACCACTATCCGGAGGTTTGAGTGACAATATCGGGGTTGGTCGCATGACGCCGCGGCAGGCCGAATCCGCAGGCCGGCGGCGGTGACGTGTCCGACATCCGCAGAAAGGGCAACCTCGTTATCGGATTCGGCTCGGCCCTCCCGGTGGCTGCGGGCGCCGTCGGGGTCGGGCTGCTGACCGGCAGCCGTCGCCGCGGTCTGAACTTCTTCAGCTCGACCTGGCCTCAGTTGCTGCTTGCCACCAACGGCATACGGATCAGCGTGATCGGCGCCGAGAATCTGACGGCGCAACGGCCGGCGGTGTTTATTTACAACCACCGCAACGGGGTCGATCCCTTCGTCGCGGCCGCGCTGATCCGGGACAACTGGATCAAGATCGCCAAGAAAGAGCTGGCTCGTGACCTGATCATCGGCACCCCCTGCTCAAATTGAACGACGGCGTGTTCCTCGACCGAGACAACACCAGCGCGGCGGTCCAGACCCTGCACGAAGTCGAAG
>Ga0335071_10003725_pt1 | contig 16006 bp, 15 predicted proteins | sample Lox_Sample_15_FD_206724 | JGI IMG/M metagenome (GOLD analysis project Ga0335071, IMG submission 206724) | Soil microbial communities from Loxahatchee National Wildlife Refuge, Florida, United States - Lox_Sample_1.5 | ecosystem: Environmental > Terrestrial > Soil > Wetlands | place: USA... | reverse complement strand
ATGTATTGGAACACTCAGTTCGAATCGAGGTCCGGAGAATGGACATGGTCAATGACCGGATTCGGCACATCTTGTCACATGTGGTCCAGGAAATGCGTGTTGAGCTAAGCCGATTGGTGACTCCGGACGTGGAGACGCACATCCGAGAGCGACTCCATCAACTCACGGCGAAATACGATATATTATTTGTCCCAAGGAAAAAATTGCGCGAAGCCGTAAAGCAGGCTGTGGAAACAATTTTCGGTTGGTTCCGCCCCCCGTGGGGTGAGCAGCCGGACAGACGGAGAGCAGACGCGAACGCTTTGCCTGACCTGTACGCAATCCGCCATTCCGCTAACCTCGCACCTCTGGAAGCTGCTATAGCCAAATTGAACCAACGAGTGGCAGAGACGTTGAGTTCCGATCCTGCCCTGGATGATCTATGTCGAATCGCTCGAGCCGAAGTCCCCAGGTGGAATGCGGAGAAGATCCACGAACTTTACTATGATGCGTTCCCAGGAGTTGAGAAACTCCTGGAAGTTGAGTTTAAGCGGTTTCAAGACGGGTTACCTCTTCCGGAGAAGATCAGGCTTTACGGATGGTCTACCATATGGGCTGTTTTTGTTATAACCATGGAAATCGTGGTCGGCGGAGGATTCACTTTGCTTGATGCCTTGTTGAATACCGCTATTCTGCCCTCCATTCCCACTTTGGTCCTCAAAGCGAAAGTGGCGGGCCTTCTCAAGGAAATTGCCGAGCGAGTGGATCGCGAGCAGAGACGAATCCTCGATTCCATACTTGAAGAACAGGCCCGAGCTTACATCGATAAATTTGAAAGCCTACTGCCGGCAGACGAGGAATTACAGGGTCTGTGGAGCGTCAGACAAAGCCTTGGCTGCGTGGAGACGATGCCGATAAGCCGGCGCCACGGCCTGGGAGCTGAAGGAGGCAAAGCGGATAGGCTTCTAAGGAACGTTCCGATACGTATTTTGTCCTAACAAGATGATTGGATTTTGGGGCCGCGGGTCAAAGAATATCAAGGTAGAATTAATCCTTGTTTAGACAAGGTTTCCGATCTTCGCTTGGTGTCCTGAATTACATCCGCAAGCCGCTTCCCGAGAAGCAGAAAACGGCCGGAGTGTTTACATCTATCGCGACAGGCTGCTAAGAGATTTCGACGTGACTTGGAACCGTCCGGCGAAGTGGTCGCGCTCGTAATGCCAACGCAGCCGCGCAAAGTAGTAAGATGAAGGAGAACAGAATGACCTTTTTCTCAAACGTCGCCTCGATTACGAGGTGGTGGCCGGTATTGATTCTGGTTTGCATTATGCCTGTAAGTTCCATGGCAATGGAGGACAAGTTGGAGCGATTCACACTTCCGAACGGTCTCGAAGTTCTGGTGAAAGAGGACCACGCCCGCAAGGTAGCTGCCATCCAGTATTGGGTGATGGTGGGAAGCGCGGATGAAGAAGCCTCAGAACGCGGAATAAGTCATTTGATAGAACATATGGCCTTCAAAGGGACTGAGCGCCGGGGCGTTGGAAAAATCGCCGCCGAGATAGAAGCTCTCGGAGGCGAAATAAACGCGTACACCAGTTGGGATGAGACGGTCTTTCACGTGACTGTCCCATCGAACGCTACACTTCAGGGTCTAGACATCTTGACCGATGCAGTTCTTCGGCCTGTAATAGACGCCAAAGAGCTTGAGTTGGAAAAACAGGTAGTTATTGAGGAGATTCTCGAAGGAGAAGAAAGACCCGACCGCAAGTCATCCAAGATGATTTTCGACATTGCTTACACCAAGAGCCCGTATAAATACCCGATAATCGGGTACAAGGAATTGGTGGAAAAGATGACGCGGGACGACATCCTGTCCTTTCGCAAGAAATGGTACGTTCCGGAAAACATGTTTCTGCTCATTGTCGGTGACGTGAATTCTGAGGCCGTGCGTCGAAAAATGGAACTCCTGACCGCGGACATTAATCCTACGGGCTTTTTCAGGCCCCCCCGACCTGCCGAACCGACCCAGAAAGAGATAAGAACCCAGTTGGAACGAGATCGTAACAGCCGGGAGACCCGCCTACATATCGCTTTTCATATCCCTTCGACCAAAGGCAACGATGTCAACGCCCTGGACCTGACTGGTGATCTGCTCGGAGCACGGGACAATTCCAGATTGGTCCGGATACTAAAGAAGGAAAAAGGTCTTGTAAATTCCATTTCCGCTAACGCGATCACGCCTAAAGATCCAGGCATCATGGTGATTTCAGTTACTCTGGATTCCAAGAACCTGGAGCCCGTTACAAAAACGATCATGGATGAAGTGTCTCGGCTAGCCAAAGAGCCCCCTCCTCCTGACGAACTTGAGCGCGCAAAGGTCCACATCGAATCGCAGCACATCTACGCCAGAGAAACCGTCCAGGGAACGGCCCGGAGCATTGGTAATTTTAGAGCGGACATGAATGATGCGGCGTACGAGGAAAAATATCTGACGCTCAATGCGGCTGTTATGCCGGAGCAGGTCTCCGGTGTAGTCGAAAAGTATCTGAAGGCCCCAAACGTGAGCATCGCCGTCTTGCTACCCGAAGGAGAAGCGCCGGACTTCAGCATGGACAAGCTCACAAATATCGTCGCCGCTTTCAGATCAGGCGCCGGTTCTGCCGCGGCGGAGGTCAGTTCCCAAGCCCCCGTGACAAGAACTTTGCCTAACGGGATCAGGGTGGTGCTTTTACCGGATGACTCCAATCCCGATGTCGCTGTGAGAATGGCCTTCTTGGGCGGGAAACGCTTCGAGAGAAAAGAAAACGAAGGCATCATGAATTTCATATCTCAGATGCTTAACAAAGGCACGGCCAATATGACCGAGGTCCAGATCGCCGCCAAGGTTGATGACATGGGGGGCCGTTTGAACGGATTCTCAGGCTATGATTCCTTTGGGCTGTCCGCGACTTTCTTTAGCCGGTATCTGAAAGAAGGTCTTGGGATTCTGGCCGACCTATATTCCGGTGTCAGTTTCCCGGAAGACAAGTTTGAACGCGAACGGACTCTGATTCTTAATCGTATTAAGACGGAGCCTGATCGTCCTGTTCCGTACACGGTCAACGTTTTGAGTGGGACCCTTTTTCCTCACCATCCTTATGGATTCGTGAAGGAGGGAACAGCAACCACTGTGGCGGGATTTACTCCGGAAGACCTCAAACGGACTTATGCTCGTTTTGCCGTACCATCCAATATGGTACTCACCGTTGTAGGTGATATTAATGTGAAGAAAACGCTGGATCAAATCGGGGAGACGTTCGGGAAAATCCCCGCTCGCAAGCTGGAGGCCCCGGAAGAGGTAAAGGAAGAGTCGTTCAAAGGGGTACATGACAAAGTTGTTCGAATTCCAAGGGCCAAGGTGCATCTGGCTGTAGGATTCCGCGGAAGTGCGTTGTCCGACCCCGACCGATATCCCCTTGACGTCCTCAACAATATCCTCGCCGGACAGGGCGGCCGTCTGTTCATCCAATTGAGAGACAAGGAGTCTCTGGCGTATACGGTGACTTCCTTTGTCAGGCCCGGCCTGGACCCGGGGATGTTTGCGCTTTATATGGCGTGCGATGTGCCGAAGGCTGATCGAGCCTTGCAAGGGTTGCTCCAGCAGATTGATCTGATTCGGGAAAAGCCCGTCAGCGATGAAGAACTGAAGCGCGCTGTAAATAATCTCATAGGTGAATACCTCATCAATTTGCAGAGTTCCTGGTCCAGAGCGGAAAATACCGCCTTGAACACTTTGTATGGTCTGGGATATGATTATGATGTGGAGTACGTAAAGAAAATTTCGGCAGTTACGGCCCAGGATATCCTCGCGGCCGCTCGCAAGTACCTGGACCCGAAGAACTGCGCAATTGTGAAGATTTTGCCGGACGAAAATCAAAGTTGAAGGAGGAAGGGCTGACAAAGAGAGACCTTCAAGAAATCATAACCATGGGGCGGGCCGTAGGCGGGAGAGTCTGTTGAGCGCTGTTTTTGGGTCATTACGAGATCTCAAGCCATCCCAGAGGGTTCGGGTCGAGAGATTGGCTTTGAAACGTATACCGGCCAATCGGGTAATAACCCATGAAACGGCCCGTCGCCTGACGGAATTGTCGCGAGAAGTGGGCCGCCAGCTCGGTATCCTAATAGACCGGAAGGGTAATGTGCGCAAGGTGCTGGTGGGGGACCATCGCGGTATCTTGATTCCCAAATTGGATGGATGGCGCGTTGGTGTAGGCCGGCTACGAGGTCTGAGGCTGGTCCATACCCATTTGAAGGACGAAGCCCTGAGTCGGGAAGATCTCACTGACCTCGCCCTGCTGAGGCTGGACTTGATCGCGTCCATCGGAGTCGACACGGACGGCCTTCCCACAGTAGTTCGAATTGCCCACCTGCTGCCGGAAAATCCTTCAGGGGCCATCTGGCAGCTTCTCGATGCCTTGCCTCCTTCCCTCTTGGACCTCGATTTCACCGATTTCATCAGGTCTCTAGAGGAGGAAATGACGCGTTCCTCCGGCGCACTCTCGGTCGGTAATTCCAAAGAACGAGCCTATCTCGTGGGCAGGGTCATTGGGAAACAATGGGAAATCGAGGAATCACTCGAGGAATTGATTCAGCTCGCGGACTCGTGCGGAGTGGAAATCGTGGGGACTGCCGTCCAGAGCAAGGCTGCTGTCGATCCGCGCTTCGTCGTGGGAAAAGGTAAGCTCCAAGAAATAGTGATTGATGCTCTGCATAAGGGCGCGGGCATGCTGGTGTTTGACACCGAACTGAGTCCCGCCCAGGTCAAGGCGATCGGGGATTTCACGGAACTCAAGGTCATTGACAGGTCTCAGTTGATACTTGACATTTTTGCTCAAAGAGCAAAATCCCGTGAAGGCAAGATTCAAGTGGAATTGGCACAGTTGAAATACGCTCTGCCTCGACTGGCTGAAAAAGATGACGCCCTCTCACGCCTCACCGGAGGAATCGGAGGACGAGGCCCCGGCGAAACGAGACTTGAGGTGGATCGCCGAAGGATTCACAGTCGAATAGTGTTCCTGGAAAAACAGATCGAACAGCTGGCAAGACGCAGATTCCTGCGGAGGCGGTTGAGAAATAGACGGGGCGTCCCTGTGATTTCGATTGTAGGTTATACGAATGCAGGCAAATCAACTCTCTTGAATAATCTTACTAAATCCGAAATATTGGCCGAAGACAAGCTTTTCGCTACTCTGGATCCCACCAGTCGCAGGCTGCGTTTTCCTAAGGACACCGAAGTGATAGTCACTGACACGGTAGGATTCTTACAAGATCTTCCGGAGACTCTTGTTGCAGCTTTTGCCGCTACTCTAGATGAACTTGCCGACGCAGACTTGCTTGTCCATGTAATAGATTGCTCCAACCCGGCTTTCGGGACCCAAATGAAAGCCGTGGAAAAATTATTGGAAAAACTCGATCTCGAACGGATTCCAACGATACGCGTGTTCAATAAGAAAGATCTTGTTCCGTCCGAGACCGCGGATAACCTGTGCGCCGCATACAACGGCGTGGCTGTATCGGCCATCGATCCCGGGACATTCCCTCCGCTCATTAAGAGAATGGAGGACGACATTTTGATGACCTTATCCGAGTCGTCGGATTCTGACAGAGATCAACAGGCTGAGCTTCAGCCGGGGATGTCTTGATTATGGTTTCCTACAACAGAGATCAGACGTTCGGTCTTGCCCTTGCCTTGGGCATTCTGGTGGCTGTCACCCTGTTGTGTGTCGTGTTGGCTTACCTGGGATATCTCGGGCCAATACTGGAGCCGTTATGGAACGCTTTTAAGGGCAGAAACGAAATGAGGGATTATGTGGAAGGTTGGGGGCGTTGGGCGCCCGCGGCTTTCATTTTGCTTCAAGCTGCCCAGGTGGTGGTGGCCCCTATTCCGGGTGAGCTTACGGGCGCTGTGGGTGGCTTTATTTTCGGAGGGGTTCCCAGTCTCCTTTATTCAACTGTGGGATTAACTGTTGGCTCTTTCATCAACTTTCTTGCGGCTCGACTAATAGGATTGCCCATCGTCAAACTTGCTGTGCCCGAACAAGTTTTGGACCGATTTTGTTTCCTGACCGAACGTCGGGGGACCTTAATTTCATTGGCCCTTTTCACCATTCCCGGCTTCCCGAAGGACATCCTGTGCTACATCCTCGGGCTCAGTCCGATGGGATTTATTACCTTTGCCGTGGTCTGCACGTTGGGACGTATACCGGGAACCGCTATGCTCAGTTTCAGCGGGGCCGCGGTTTATTCTGAAGATTGGTTGCTCGTCGTGACACTTGCCGTGGCGGCGCTTGCGTTGGTAGCAATATTTTTCGCTGTTCGTGATCGAATGGAATCATGGTTGAGAACAAAGTTTTGTAGAATCCCGTGAACTCAAGAAGACTTTATTTTGTCGGCACGCGGCAAACAATGCTTCCAAGCTGTTGGATTCCACATCGGAAAAGCCGGAAATTTTGCCGAGTGCAATAGTGCCCCGATGGGATTGAGAGCTTCCGTATCTCGTACCTCCCGCGGCAGATTCAACCTCGAAAGATGTAGCCACGCAACCATCTTCTTTTTCTGACGGGACTTTTGGTAACTGTTATACTGCTGCAATTTCTTGACGGCTCAGGGGCATGCGCCACTTTGGGCCGCACCGGCTGACGGATGGAAACTTGATGGAAGAAGTGAATTCCTGCCAAGAGGAGTCTAAAACGGAATCTGAGAAGCCCTTCCTGAACTTTATGCGGTCTTTCGCTGAAGCTGATGCAAAATCCAATCTTTTCCCAAAGTCGTGCTCAGTATGTGGTCGAAAATATAGCAGCCTTACGGATTTCATCCGACGTACCCATGCCAGAGGTCATTGTATGGAAGATTGTAGAGGCACGATGGGCCGTGTTTTCACAATGATCTATCGCCATTGTGATTGCGGAAACACTTTAGTTCTGGCCTTATCCGGAGATGCTTTTTCGTTTCTGGACAGTTTCTGGGAAATGCTTTCAAAGACGGCTGAGGAGTCCGGAAGACCGCTCCGGGACTTGGTTATGGACTTTGTATCCCAGTGGGAGCTTTATCTATCGGTCCAACATGATCCCCAAAGGTGATTTTCCGCCATGAAAGCCGCACCGTCGCTCCTCATCATTTACCACTCCCAGTCGGGCAACACCGAGCGACTGGCCGCGGCTGTGGAGCGGGGCGCTCGAGAAATTTCGGGCGTGGAAGTACGTAGGCTGCCGGCGCTTCGAGTGACCGCAATGGATCTTAGAAAATGCCGAGCACTGGTAATCTGCACTCCCGAGTACTTCGGCTATATGGCAGGTGCTGTCAAAGACCTGTTCGATAGGACTTACGAGCAGGCCAGAGAATTTACGTCCGGAAAATCTTATGCGGTTGTCGTTTCCGCGGGCAACGATGGCACCGGCGCTCTGAGCAGCATTGAACGTATTGCGGCCGGCTATCGGTTCAGGAAGGTTCAAGATCCGGTCATCTCGCGTGGAGAAATCTTGGCGCCAATGCTGGATCGGTGCCGCGAACTCGGAAAAACTTTGGCCGCGGGAATTGAGCTGGGGATCTATTGAACTTAAGCTGCACGGCAAGGCCCACGGAAATGCAAAATCGGATTCAGAACATACTTTTTGATCTGGGAAATGTGCTGGTCCGTTTTGATTGGGATATTGCTTTGCGCCGCCTGTCACGTTACCTTCCTCCCGAGCTGCTTAGGCTGCTGGCTGAAGATAAAGAGGCGTTTAAGAGGTTGTTCCATGAACCCGCAACGTCGCTCGAAATCGGCAAAATCGATTTTGACCGATTTCATAGGATCATGTCTAATCGCCTCGGCGTGAACATCGGAAAGGCGGACTTTTATCGTATCTGGTGCGATATTTTCGAGCTGGATGAAGATATGGCCGCTCTGGGCATGTCTCTCTCCAAGAGATACGACACATGGCTGGTATCTAACACCAGCCAAGCCCACTACGAGTGGATAATTGAAAAATTCCCGGGGGTCCTGTTCTACAAGGACGCGGCTCTCTCGTTTGAATTCGGCGTCATGAAGCCCTCGGAGAAATATTACTCGCAACTGATTGACAAATTCTGTATAGATCCGGGCCGGTCCGTGTTTATAGATGACCTTGAAGAAAATGTGGATGGAGCGATTCGTGCCGGAATGGCAGGAATAGTGTTTCAGGGTCGAAGAAAACTTGTTGTTGAGCTTGAAATTCTAGGTCTGAACGTGGCGCAGGAAAAGGAGCAAATATAGTGACCGAAGAAACCCTCTTGATTCAAGGATACAGATTCAGTGCAGTGGCCGCCGGCATTAAGCAGCCTTCAACCGAACGCCTGGATTTTGCTCTGATAGTCTCAGACAGACCCGCTATTGCGGCTGGCGTCACGACTACGAATCTTGTGTTCGCCGCTCCTGTAGAAATAACGCGGGGTCGCCTTGGACGCGGCCTTTGCCAAGCCGTTCTCCTCAATTCCGGGAATGCCAACGCTTGTACCGGTGGCAGGGGGCTACAGGACGCATTGGATCTTACCCGACGCGTCGCGGAAGGTCTAGCTATTGATTCTGAGCTTGTCATCCCTATGTCCACAGGAGTGATAGGTAATCCAATGCCCATGGATCGGATAATGGGCCGAATTCCAGAGTTGATCGACAGACTCGACAGCCAATCATTCATGGACGTCGCCGCAGCTATTATGACCACCGATACGGTCCCGAAGACCGTGCGCGTTCACGGCACGGTGAAAGCCGGACCTTTCACAATACTGGGCGTTGCGAAAGGAGCAGGAATGATGGCCCCCAACATGGCTACAATGTTGGCGGTCATCCTCACGGACCTCCGGGTGGAACTCCCCTTTCTCCAGGAATGCCTGGCCGAGGCCGTTGCGCGCAGCTTCAACGCCATCACCATTGATGGAGACACCAGCACCAACGACACGGTCCTGGTGATGAGCGGAGGCCATCACAACGCTCTTGAGCTCGCCGAGAATCAGTCGGACAGGGCAATTTTTTCTTCATCGTTGAACGAGGCATGTGAAAAGCTCGCCCGTCAGATCGTGCTCGATGGCGAAGGTGCGACCAAGTTGGTTGAGGTCAAAGTATGCGGGGCCCCCGATGCGGACTCAGCCGCCAAGGTGGCCCGAACGGTGGCCGAATCACCGCTGGTTAAGACGGCGTTTCACGGAGAGGACCCCAACTGGGGAAGGATTATTTGCAGTGCGGGCTATTCCGGTGTGGTTTTCGATCCACGGAGGGTAGACTTGTTTATTGGAGGCGTCACTATCTTGGAGGATGGAATGCTTGCGCACGGGGACTGGGAGTCGGCCGCGCACAACGTCATGAAAGCCAGAGAGTTTTCCGTGCTTCTCGATCTGAAGTGTGGCAAAGGAGAAGCGAGTTTCTTGACTACCGATCTTTCTGAGGAATATGTGACGATCAACGCGGACTACCGATCGTGAGATGCGAGAATGTCTCAGTTAATCTGGGTAGGAGTAAGGGCGGAGACGCGCTGAGTCTTACGCGAAGTAACTTTTGTCTGTGCCTTGCGGACCGGGACAACTATCTTTTCTCCGGTACGGAGCTTGTTCTTCAGGTTCACGTCCGGGTTCAGGCTCGCAAGTTCTCGCTTGGTGGTCCCATAACGTTTGAGGATAGTTCCCAGATTGTCTCCTTTGTGAACGATGTGATAGCTGTTGCCGGTTTTTTGTTCTTCAGGCAAATCCTTTAACTTCTCCGCCAACATCTGTTTCTTGCCCATTGGTACTCTAAGATTATACGCGTCCCCCCCAGGGGGTGTCGCGCCTCTTATGAGGGCCGGATTCATTTCACAAAGAACACTGTGCGAACTCCCCATGGCCCTAGCTAAAGCCTCGAGAGAGTGGCACGCCTCAATGGGGATTAGTTCGCCCTTAGGTTCCTCGAACTTGGCGTTCTGAACAGTAAAACCGAATTTTCCCGGGTTCTTGGCAATGTGGGCCATAGCTTGGAACCTGGGAAAGAATTCTCTCGTTTCTCTCTTGAGTTTGCGACTTGCACAAATCTCATCATAATCATCCGCATCTTCCTGACACAGGACCTGATTGAGTTTGTTTTCGCCGGAATTGTAAGCGCTTAACGCCAAGCGCCAGCAACCGAACATCCCGTAAAGATCCTTAAGGTAAAGCATTGCAGCTTTCGTGGATTTTCTCGGATCCAATCGTTCATCCACCCAACTGTCTACTCTTAAACCGTAGCTTCGTGCAGTAGCGGGCATGAACTGCCACATTCCGAGGGCGTTGGCCGGGGAACGGGCTTCCGGATTCGCCCCTGATTCCAACATGAATAAGTATGCAATGTCTTGGGGTAGCCCATTTTCTTGTATTATTTCCCTTACCATTCCAAGATATGGTCCCGCAGAGGCCAAGTAGCGCTTCATGGTGTCACGTTGTTCGTAGGCGTATTCACGAATGAATCTTCTTACTCTGGGGGCATTTTCATCTGAGGGAAGAGGCGGATAAGTGGTAGCTGTCGGGGCAGGGGTCTTTTTTCGCTCCGGACTGATCGCGATTGCCCTTGAGAGGGCATTGGCAACAGCCGGTCTGCAGTCGAGATTATCTTTGACTATGGTTGCCGTGGAACTGCAGCCCGCGAACGCCATGCATAGAACCGCGATCATCAGACCCGGCCTGATTAGGCACAACCTGAAACGCAGCTCATGGGCGATCCCGAATGACAGATCGGGAATCACCTCCATTCCTCCTTATAACATACCTAAAATATTGAATGACACCTCAACATATCCAGGCTAATGATAGCATAGTTTTCGATTGTGTCAACTTTAAAAGCTCCGTAGTGCCTTTCCCATGCAGGTTATCGGCGGCTGTCACCTCTGTGCCTGCTCGAAACGCCTCTCCGCTAATCTGTCGGAATGGGGCCTATCGGGAACCACGACCTTGACCCGCAAAAATACAAAACAAGAGAGCGTCGCGCATTATAAGGGAAAAACCATCCGCAGAGAACCGTCGTCCCATTCGAGAGTGCCGCCGGCAGCCCGCAAGATCGAACCCGCAGCGCACAGGCCGACATGCCCTGCCGGATCGATGGGCATAGTCCCCGGAGGCATTTGGCCTGGGTTCCATAGCAGATGCATTCCCGAAGCTCCATCAGTTTCGACCAAACCAATTTGCAGAGATTTCTTATATTCAGCGCCCTTGGTATCGTGCCACTGCCCGATAGCGCCTATCGCATCCCGGCTGAAAGCCAGTCCTTGAACTATGGCTGCTTCAACAACTTGAAGTTCTCTTAAGATTAAAGGCAGATTGTCTGAGACCTCAAGCGCGACCTGTATTCCCCTTGACGCAAACTGTTGTCCCATCAAACTGTAGATCCTGTTGAAAACTGAATCGACATCTGCCGGCTGAGCATACTCCGATTGTCGGCCCCGAGTGAACGTGCGAAAACTTTCAAGTAGTTGCGAAACCTTTTGAACCTGAGCGCCGACTATATTGAGTCGTTGAATAAAGAAGGCTTTTTCATCATTTGTCAGGTTCGTTCCCTCTATTTTGAGTTGAATCACTTGCGATGCAATCATGAGTGCATTTAGCGGTTGGGCAATCTCGTGAGCAAAGCCTCCAAAAACCTCTTTAACGGCAGTCAAATAGAGTATATCCTCATCAGCTAAGGGCGTTTGAATTTGCATCGTTCCTCCGTGAGGGGCATTGTGTGGCCAATGGACATGAATGAATTCTCCATATATACAACCTGGCAGACAATAGTTGGTAGACACAACTTCTTTTAGAATTGACACCTTAAAAACTGGCGGAGGAGACGCTGATGTCCTCAAATAAATTCACGGCAATTATTGTAGTCGACTTTCAGGGTGACTTTACTGAGCATCTCAAAGGCGCTCTGCCGGTTCCGGGAACCGGAAAAGATTATCTGGATGCAGTCATCGCTCGCACCCGCGATTACAAGTTGAGAGGGTTTCCCATCATGGCCACACGCGATTATCATCCGGCCGATCACATATCTTTTTTTACAAGTCATACCGGAGCCAAGCCTCTGGACGTAGTGCCCACAAGCGCCGGAGAACAGGTTCTGTGGCCCCCACATTGCGTTCAGGGGACCGCAGGCGCTGACATTTTACTACCCGCGGACCTGATCACTGCCGTAATTGATACCGGAAATCGCAAAAATTTTGAGAGTTACTCCGGTTTCCGGGACGATGGCGGCCATGACACGGGACTCAAAAGCCTACTCGAACAAATGAGAGTCAAGAATCTTATTATCTACGGGTTGGCCACAGACTATTGTGTGCAAGCAACCGTGCTCCACGCTCTGGAAGAAGGTTTCTCAGTCACACTAGTCCTGAGTCTATCACGGGGGATCACGGAGGATGGAACAGCCGCAGCGGTCAAGCGGATGAAGTCAGCGGGAGCAATCATAGAAGAATAACCTCAAAACGCCGAACTTTTCCTCAATGACCTTTATCGCGCGTATTCTACAGCCCTGGCCTCACGGATCACCACGATTTTGATCTGGCCCGGATAAGACAATTCCTTTTCAATTTTCTTACGAATATCGTGCGCCAGTAATGTCAGGCCTTCGTCCCCGATATTGGAATTTTCCACAATGATGCGGATCTCTCGTCCGGCTTGAATCGCGAACGATTTGCTCACACCTTTGAAAGAATCCGCTATCCTTTCCAGATCTTCCAGACGCTTCACATAGCTTTCGAGCATCTCGCGACGTGCACCGGGCCTGGCAGCCGACAGGGTGTCCGCGGCTTGAACGAGCACCGCGATTGTGCTGGTGGGAGGTTCATCGGCGTGATGCGCGGCTATAGCATTAACGATTAACGACGACTCTCCGTAGCGCCTTGCTATGTCAGCCCCTATGGCCGCGTGGGCCCCTTCAACTTCGTGATCTATAGCCTTGCCGATGTCGTGAAGCAACCCGGCCCGTTTTGCCTTCTTCTGGTTCAGGCCCAGTTCTGCGGCCATGATGCCGCACAGGAAAGCGACCTCGATGGAGTGCTGATAAACGTTCTGAGCAAAAGATGTCCGATACTTGAGTTTTCCCAGGAGCTTAATCATTTCGGGGTGGACCGCATGCACACCGACATCGAAGCTTGCTTGCTGGCCTGCCTCTATGATGGCCTCTTCCATCTCTTGGGCAACCTTCTTAACAACCTCTTCGATGCGAGCGGGATGAATACGGCCGTCATTTATGAGGCGTTCCAGAGAAATTCTAGCGACTTCACGCCGTAAAGGATTGTATCCCGACAAGATGACCGCTTCGGGTGTATCGTCAATGATCAGGTCTACGCCGGTGGCGGCTTCGATGGCCCGAATATTTCGACCTTCACGGCCGATGATACGACCTTTCATCTCTTCACTGGGGAGAGGAACTACAGACACGGTTCGCTCGGCTACAAAGTCCGCAGCATATCTACCAATGGCTGAAGCAATGATCTCCTTGGCTTTCTTATCCGCCAGAGATTGTGTTTCCTCTTCGATTTGCCTGACTACCCTGGCACATTCAATGCGGGTCTCAGCCTCGACCTTTTGGAGGAGCATGTCCTTCGCGTCGTTTGCCGAAAGACCGGCAAGCTCCTCCAGTTTCGCATTTTGTTTGCCTATGAGATCATCAATATCTCTTTCTTTTTCTTTAAGTTTCTTGTAACCGGATTCTAGCTCTCTTTCACGTTTGCTAAGAGTAGTTTCTTTGGTCTCGATTTGACTGCTCTTTCTTTCGAGGTTCTCGTCCTTTTTCAACAGGCGTGACTCCCGAGCTGAAAGCTCGGCGCGGCGCTCTTTTATTTCATTTTCCAGCTCCGTTCTGGCTTGGAACAGCTTGTCTTTGGCCTGCAGGAGCGCCTCTTTCTTTGTTGTTTCCGCCTCTTTATTTGCAGTCTGTATAATAGAATCCGCATAGGATTTGGCTGATTGTGTCCGGCTCTTGTCAAGCATTCTGGTCGCGACATATCCGGCCGCGAGGCCAATCACAGCAGCGACAAGGGCAGGAATCAGGAGTTGAATCGATTCCACAAGCCCTCCGTTAGGACTATTACGGGATGCGTGTACAGAGAAACCAGGAAAGGATGTTCATATATGTAGAGACTGGTTAAGGCTAAACCCTCAATAAAACAGCCTTGTGTCATCCGTTCAACTGTATATATGCCCACCGACTCTCCATCCAGAGGCCTCCGTCCGCGTCCCGGTTTTTCGGTGTGTCTACACGCGGTAAAAAATCGTAAGATCCCCCGCAGTCGGCCGTGCGGACAGAATTTTTGAACCTGGTTTCCCAGGTGGGACCCTGGCGACTGCTTCAGGCTTCCTGCTTCGTGACAGGCATGCTCACCACAGTCGGGTGTTGGATCCCTTGCTTCGAGTGTTGGCTCAAAACATTGCCGTCCGTCACGAACCACGCAGGGGATTGTCTGCTTATCACACTAGTCGATCAATGGCTTTGAGAAGCCTGTCGGTCTTTTCCTCCAGTTTCTTTATCGTCTCTTCGTTAGCGTGCTTATGTTGAAACATTTCGTCCGTTATGTTCAAAAGCGTCAAGATGACCAGGTCCGATGAGGCCGCCCCTGCAGCGCTCCTCTTGATATCCTCTGCCCGCTCCGTTATGAAGGTCGCCAATTTCTGTACATATTTGGTGTTCCCGTGTCCTCGGATGTTGTACTCACGACCGAAAAGCGTGACCTTCACTCCTCCAGAAGACTCGCCCGGACCCGCACTCAGCTCAATAATTTTGTTGGGCTCATACTGTTTCAGGTCAACTCCTCCCATTTACGAAGCTGCCAACTACTTGGCTCAACACGTAGCTTTTTCGACCGAACAATTAACGCCAAAGCCGGCAGTGGCTTGCAAGGAATCACAGTTCATTTTCGATCACCCCACCCCGAAAACCACAGCATATGGTTTGCGGCGGAAGAAGATGACCGGCTTCACCGCAAAGGTTCCAGCGAAAATCTTTGAGATCCGCTTTAATTATATTTCGTTAGCAATATGTGTCAAGAAGTATCTTGAAGCGGGCTTGTGATGGGCAAGACGCTCGGCATTGGGCATCTGCACTGTCTATCAGCCAAACAATCGTGCGGGGGGATTGCGCCGACCCTTATTCCAAGTGCATCTCACGCCGCGATGCTGTCCGGAATTTTCAGCCGAATGTAGCACGGAAGAATCGAGCAGGCCTGCCGGTTGGTTCAAACATCTGTACTATCATCTTGCAAATTTTGGGATTCAAAAAATCTTTGTATTTTTCTGTGGAAGGTGTTTCTACCCATCCCGAGCAATCTGGCCGCCTTGAGCTTATTGCCCCGACTCCGTTGCAACACTTTGATAATCAGACGTTTTTCGACCTCGCGCATGATAAGAGGGTGAATTCCTGTCACATTATTGTCCACCAAGTACTCCACCAACACATCGATGGAATCCCCGATGTTCGATTTGAGAATCTCGCCGGCCTTCCCCTCGCCGGGGCTGTCCTTCAGTCCCCGTGGTCGCGGGCTGGCCTCAGTTTTGTCCGATTTCATGTGATCCAAACCATACAATGCCGCCCATATGCTTGGTCGGCTTCATAGCTCTCTCAGGCGTTAGGCCATGTCCTGTCTGGGCCTCTCCTGACCGGCTCATTAAACATTCAATGTGATTTTCGCTTAACCGGCATCGACAACGTGTCTCAACATGGTCATTCTTCTGATTTCGTGGGCCCTTGTCCGCTCCTTAACGGAAACATCTTCTGTTTGCTTCTGGAAACCGCCAGCATTCGCGGGGGAACATCCTTCGTGATGGTACTCCCGGCCCCGATGAGGCATTCCTCCCCGATTTCAACCGGCGCCACAAACTGAACATCCGATCCCACGAAACAACGGTCGTGGATAATAGTTTGATGTTTATTTCTTCCATCGTAGTTGCAAGTGATTGTCCCACAACCTATGTTCACCTTTGTTCCTATCTGACTGTCACCCAAATAGGTGAGATGCGATGCTTTCGAACCATTGCCCATAGTCGTTTTTTTTACTTA
>Ga0335071_10003723_pt1 | contig 16012 bp, 9 predicted proteins | sample Lox_Sample_15_FD_206724 | JGI IMG/M metagenome (GOLD analysis project Ga0335071, IMG submission 206724) | Soil microbial communities from Loxahatchee National Wildlife Refuge, Florida, United States - Lox_Sample_1.5 | ecosystem: Environmental > Terrestrial > Soil > Wetlands | place: USA: Florida... | reverse complement strand
ACGAAGAATGCAAGTCCGGTTATCGTGCTGAGCTACAACTACTGGAGGACGCAGTTCGGGGGCTCGCGGGATGTTCTCGGCCAGACCCTCCTCGTGAATGGCCATTCCTTCACGATCGTTGGTGTGGCGCCTGAGAATTTCGTTTCAGCGATCGGCGGCTACCGGCCGGCGGTGTTTGTTCCGGTCACAATGGTGGAAGAGGTCATTCCGTGGCGCACGCCGCTGAACGATTTGACCAATCACCAGTCCGTCTGGCTGACACTTGTGGCACGGCTCAAGCCGGGCGTCACACGCAAACAGGCCGAAGCAAGCCTCAACCCGCTCTGGCACTCACTCCGCGCAAATGAGCTTGGACTCTACAAATCGAAATCCGAGCACTTCCGCAAGAGCTTTCTGGACCTGACACACATCGCAGTGCTCGACGATTCGAAGGGATTCTCGCCGAACCGCGCTGACCTCGAGAAGCCGCTCGTCATCCTGATGAGCATGGGCGGGCTGCTGGTGGTGTTGTGTGCGATCAACGTTGCGACGTTGCTTCTGCTGCGCGCCGCTGGCCGGACCCGGGAGATGTCGATGCGTTACGCGCTTGGCGCAAAGCGAAGCCGTATTGTTTCGCAACTCTTTGTGGAAGGCAGCGTACTTGGCCTGGCCGGTGCCGCAGCCGGACTCATGATCGCGCCGGTGCTTGCACGATCGCTGGTTCGCATCATGACCACCTCTGACCCGGGCACAGAACCGTATTCGGCCTCAGTGGATCCGCGAATCCTGTTCTTTATCCTGTTGGTGTCACTTCTGGCTACCCTCGTTTTCAGCATTGCTCCGGTCTTTCATTTCCTTCTTCCCGACCTGGCAGGTTCCCTTCGCCAGAATGCGGGAACGGCTTCAAAGAAGTCGCAACTCTTTCGCAAGCTGGCGGTAGGCGCGCAGATCGCGCTGAGCGTGCTTTTGCTGGGAGGCGCGGGCCTCTTCGTGCGCACTCTCGACAATCTGCGTCACGCCGATGTCGGTTTTCAGACACAGAACCTCGCGGGGTTTGCGCTTGATCCGGCGTCATCGGGTTATGGCGAAGATCGCACCCCGCAGATTGTCAATTCAGCTCTCGAGTCTCTGCGCCAAATTCCCGGCGTCGTTTCGGTTGCCGCGACCACCGATCCTGAACTCACCGGAGACACCGAGACTTCGAATTTCTCGGTGCAGGGATACAAGCAATCGGAAGACGAGCGCATGAACTTCGAGCAGCCGCGTGTTACACCCGGTTATTTCGCGACGCTTCATCAACCGATGCTCGCGGGGAGAGAATTCACCGCATCCGATGTGAGGGACCAGCCAAAGGTCGCCATCGTCAACCTTGCTTTCGCAAAGCGATTTTTCGGATCCGCGCAGAACGCAATTGGCCGCCAGATCGCTAGGGGAGGCGGTGACGACATCAAGTTCGATACGACGATTGTCGGCGTTGTGGGCAATATTAAACACGCCGATCTACGCACCGAGCTTGGCGGAGCGGTCTATTCGCCTTACATGCAGCAGAAGCATCCCGGCGGTGTGGTTGTGTACCTGAGAACGGCGCCGCCGCCGGAATCCCTTCTCTCTGCAATTCGCGGGTCCATTCACCACCTTGATCCGACGCTCGTTGTGGGCAGTCTACGCACCATGGAAGCGCAGGTGGATCGAATCGCTTCAGAAGAACGCGCCCTGGCCTTTCTGGCCATTGGCTTTGCGGTGTTGGCGCTCCTGATGGCTGGTGTTGGGTTGTACGGCGTGCTGGCCTATTCCACGGAACAGCGTACTCGCGAGATCGGCGTACGCCTGGCGCTCGGCGCGCCACGATCGGGCGTTGTTCTCCTTGTGGTGCGGGAGATGGCGCTGATCGCTGCCGTTGCGACTGCGGTGGCTTTGCCTTCCGTCGTTGCGCTGGCGCGACTCTTCCGCAGCCAGCTATACAGCGTATCTACGTTTGATCCACCGTCGCTGGCTGGAGCAGTGATGTTCACGGGGATTATGCTGGCCGTCGCAGCTGCAGTGCCGGCGCGGCGCGCCGCCGGAGTGGAACCGATGCAGGCGTTGCGCACAGAGTGATACGGGGATTCAAGGAGGCATGGTATGCAACAGTTGATCGGGAACTTCCGATACGCAGTCCGGCAGTTGTTCAAGTCGCCTGTCTTTGCATTCACGGCGGCTCTGACGCTGGCGCTCGGTATCGGCGCGAACACCGCAATTTTTACTGTTGTGTACGCGACGCTGCTTGCGCCCATGCCCTACCCGAAACCTGATCAGCTTGTGATGGTCTGGTCGAAGGTGCAGACGTTTCGGAACGTTGTTGCTGCCCAGGACTTCCTCGACTGGAAGAGTCAGAACACAGCCTTTCAGGATCTGAATGCATGGAGCGGCGGCAGTTTCAACCTCGCCACCAAGGACCAGCCTGAATACGTTGAAGGCCAGGCCTCAACGCCCGGCATGTACCGGATGATGGGTAACAAGTTCCAGTTCGGCCGCGACTTTCTTCCGGAGGAGGGCGTAGCCGGAAAAGAGCATGTCGTCATCCTCCTTAACAAGCTGTGGAAGCGGCTCGGCTCCGATCCAAATATCGTCGGCAAACAGATCAGAATCGACGATACGCCCTACACCGTTGTCGGCGTTCTGGCCCCCGGGCAGGCTGACCGGCTCGATCAATCGCTCGTCGTGCCGCTCGTCATCAAGCCTGAGCAGAAGAATCACGACTTCCACTGGCTGCTGGTGATGGGCAGGCTCAAGGATGGCGTAACGATCCAGCAGGCGCAGGCCAATATGGACTCCGTCACCGGGAACATCGCCAAGGCATTTCCGAAGAGCAACAAGGGATGGAGCGCGACCGTTGAGCCGCTCAAGAACGATTTTCTTCCCAAGGAACGCATTCAGACGCTATGGATCCTGCTCGGCGCTGTTGGCTTTGTTCTTCTGATTGCCTGCGTCAATATCGCCAATCTGTTGCTTGCAAAAGGAACGACGCGTCAGAGAGAGATTGCCATTCGGACCTCACTAGGCGCCTCACGGGGCGACATCTTTGTGCAGTTTCTGACCGAGAGCCTGTTGCTTGCACTTGTGGGCGGAGTTCTTGGCGTCGTCGTCGGAGCAGGGGTGCTGCATTGGCTTGTGGTCACGATGCCGCGCAACACTCTGCCCTCCGAGGCCGACCTCACCCTGAATATTCCAATCCTCCTCTTCGCATTGTGTGCTGCAACACTGTCAGGAGTTCTCTTTGGCTGCGCGCCGGCGTGGTATGCAACGCGGGTTGACCCGGCAGAAGCACTCAAGGAGGGAGGGCGTTCCGGAATCAGCGTGAGCCGTCATCGTCTTCGCAAAGTTCTGGTGATTGGCGAATTCGCCTTAGCTCTTGCACTGCTGACAGGCGCCGGCCTTGCCATTCACAGCTTCTGGAATCTCACGCGCGTGGATCTGGGCGTAAACACAGAGCACGTGCAGACATTCTTCCTGCCGGTTCCTGACGCGCGGCCCAAAGACCCAGCACAGATCGCCGGGTACTACCGCCAGATGATTTCGAGCATTCAATCGGTTCCCGGTGTCATCAATGCAGCGGTATCCATAGGAATTCCCCTCGAAGGTCCAGGCTTTGGAATGCAGTTCACTGTTGCCGGTCAGCCGGAATTCACAGACCCATCGCAGCGGCCGGGCGCAGGTTTCGGCATGGTCACGCCAGATTACTTCAAGACGTACGGGATCCAGGTGACCCGAGGCCGTTCGATCGGCGATCAGGACAATGCGAACACCGTGCGCGTGGCAATGGTCAATGAGGAATTCGCCAAAAAATACTTCAAGGACAAGGACCCGCTCCAGCAGCGAATCTACGTAGAGGAACTGATTCCGGGAGTGACCAAGCTGGGGCCGCCTGTCCCCTGGCAGATCATTGGTGTATTTCACAATGTGCGCGCCGGTGGTTTCAGGCAGGATTTCCCTGAGATTGAGGTGCCGTTCTGGCAGATTCCATGGCCTTCCGCAAGCATCGGGGTGCGCACCGCGGGCGATCCGGACCTGATGTTCCGAAGCATCGCGGCGGCAGTGCACTCCGTAGATCCTCAGATTGCACTGGCTCAACCTCGCACCTTGAACCAGGTCAGAAGCCTGATGCTCGCCGATGACCGCTTCATCATGTCTCTCTTTGCGGCGTTTGCCGGGTTGGCCCTGCTGCTGGCGGCGGTGGGAATCTATGGCGTGATGGCGTTCACGGTTGCCCAGCGCGAACACGAACTTGGCCTTCGCATGGCCCTCGGCGCAAGCCGGAGCAGGGTAATCAACCTCGTCCTCAAGGAAGCATTCATACTCGCCATGATCGGGTTGGGAATTGGGGCTGTCGGCGCATATTTTGTGGGTCGCGCCATGCAGGGAATGTTGTACGGAGTCGGCCGGCTCGATTTTGGAGCCGTGGCCGCTGTTGCACTGTTATTGCTGGGCGCGTCCTTGATCGCAAGCTGGCTGCCGGCACGGCGCGCAGCTGCAGTGGAACCGATGCGGGCACTGCGCACAGAGTAGACGGACGAAAGACAAGATTCTTCGGATCGGAGCAGCAGAAGACCATGATTGAACTGAAAAGCGTAGAACGCAGTTACAAAACCGGACACGCCGAAACGTGGGTGTTGCGCCGCATCGGCATGACCATCAAAGAAGGTGATTTCCTCACCGTGATGGGCCCGTCCGGGGCGGGGAAGTCATCGCTCCTGAATGTGCTTGCACTGCTTGACGACGGCTGGCTGGGCGAATACTGGTTTGGGGCAACGCCCGTGCACACACTCAATCGCAAGCAGCGCGCCGACCTGGCCCGCCAGCGCATCGGCATGGTTTTCCAGAGCTATCACCTGCTCGACGACCTCACGGTCGCGGAAAACATCGATCTTCCGCTCTCGTACAAGAACCTGCCGTCAAAGGATCGCGCCGGCATGGTGGCCGACATCCTCGACCGGTTCAACATTGTGGCCAAGAAGGATCTCTATCCTAACCAGCTCTCGGGCGGACAGCAACAGCTTGTGGGCATCGCTCGCGCGGTTGTGCACGCCCCGGCGCTCCTGCTTGCCGATGAGCCGACGGGCAACCTGCACTCCACGCAGGCGCGCGAGATCATGGAACTCTTTTGCGAACTGAATCGTGCTGGCACCACCATCGTGCAGGTCACACACTCTGAAGAGAACGCGCGCTTCAGCAAGCGTATTGTCGAACTTCGCGACGGATGGCTGACGCGCGACGAAACCCTGCAGACCAACCCGTCGGAGGTTGGCGCACAGTGAAGGAACTCCAAGTGAACCTTTTGAAGACTTTTTCGGGCAATCGTATGAACACGCGAATTCATGCCGCTATCGCAATTCTTCTGGTGCAGGCAAACATGGCGATCGCCGTCGAGCCCGTCTCGTCAACGGCCCCGGTCCAGGCTCCCGCAACGCAGACCGCGGCGACCGCGCCAATCCAAACCACAAACACGGCGTCCGTTCCGTTTGACCAGATGCTGCATTCGTCGAAGAACCCGTTTGACACTTATCGCGGGAAGACGGCCCCCGAGCCGAGCATGGCAAATTCGGCGCGCATGGACTCGCTCGTTCGCGACGGCAAGCTCTACCTGTCACTGCGCGATGCCATCGATCTGGCGCTCGAAAACAACCTTGACCTGGTGATCGCTCGCTTCAACCTGCCGATTGCGCAGACGGATATTCTGCGCACGAAGGCAGGCGGCTTCTCCCGCGGTGTGAATACGGGTGTAGTTTCGGGCACTCCGGGCGGCGGCGGCGGCGGTGGCGGGGCAGGTACGGGCGCCGGTGGCACATCAAGTGGCGCGGGAGGAGCGGGCGCAGGAAGTTCGGGTCTTGTCCAGTCGACACTGGGAACCGGTACTGCCGTCTCCAGCTACGATCCCTACATCCAGGCGATGTCGTATGTGGACCACACCTCACAGCTGCTCCCCAATCGGCAGATCTATGGCGTGCCGGTTTACCACGTGAACGAGATCCTGGGAAACATCAGCTACTACCAGTCATTCCCAACCGGGACATATTTTGAGGCAGACTGGAATAACAACCGCCAGACCTCCAACAGCCCGAACAACTCGTTGAACCCCCAGTTGTACTCCAGCGTGCGTTTCCTCTTTTCGCAGCAACTGCTGGCGGGCTTCGGGACGGGTCCAAACCTCCGATTCCTGCACATTGCAAAGACCAACCAGAGAATCTCCGACATCGCGTTCAGGGCGCAGATCATCGCCACAGTGACCCAGATCTGCGACATTTACTGGGACCTCGTGAATGTTTACGACACAGAGCAGGTTGGCGAGCGATCGGTGGCCTTTGCGCAGGACACGCTGGACAAGAGCCGGAAACAACTTGAGCTCCAGGCGATTCCCGAGATGGATGTGCTGAAAGCAGAGAGCGAACTTGCCGTCCGGCAGCAGGACCTCACCGTGGCACGCACGAACCTGCAGTTGCAGGAACTCTACATGAAAAACGCGATCACGCGAACCCTCGACAACCCGGTTCTCGAGGAGATGCCCGTGATTCCAACCGATCACATCGCAGTCGATATCAAGCCCGACACCGAACCGATCCAGGAGACGATTGCGTCGGCGCTAAAGAACCGAACCGAGCTGTTGGAGTCGGCTCTCGACCTCGATAACCGCGAGTTGAGCCGGAAGACGGCTCGCAACGCCCTTCTGCCGCAGCTTGGGCTCTATGGTTTCTATGGCGGAACCGGATACGGCGGAACGCTGAATTCAATCATCGGCGGCGAAAGCAGTGTTCCTCCGGGCTGGACTGGAGCCGTTGGGAATGCATTCAACGACACCTCGCCTGAGTACCAGGTCGGCTTTCAGTTGCAGATTCCGCTGCGTAACCGTGTGGCGAAGGCCGACCAGTATCGAACCGAGCTCGAATACCGGCAGTCGCAGGTATATTTTGAAGAGTTGAAAAAGCGAATTCGCATCGAAGTGCGCAACGCGCGCTATGCGATGGAACAGGGAGCCAGCCGTGTAGACGCGGCCCGCAAGGCTCGCGATCTGGCGCAGCGCACCCTTGACATCATGCAGAAGGAGCAACAGCTCGGCGTAGGATCGAATCAGCAGACGCTTTCAGCCGAACACGACCTGGCATTGGCCGAGTCGGCCCTCGTGACCGCCGAGACCGCCTACGAAAAGGCGCGGATCGAAGTTCGACGGGCGACGGGATCAGTGCTCGAAGAATATGGAATCTCGATCGCCGACGCGAAAACCGGCGTTGTGCAAGCGGAAAATCACTAGATGGCAGACACTCGGAAGAAGGAAAGAATACGGGTTTTAGTCGCCGACGATCAGCCGCACATTCTCGAGGCCGTGGAACTCCTGCTTTCTCCGCAAGGCATCCAGGTCGAGTGTGTACGGTCGCCGCAGCTCCTGCTCGAGGCACTTGGGCAGAGCGACTACGATGTGCTGCTGATCGATCTCAACTACACCCGTGACACAACCTCCGGCCAGGAAGGCCTCGATCTGCTGGCGCGCCTGCAGGAAATCGACCCTCGCATGCCCGTCATCGTGATGACTGCGTGGGGCAACATTGACCTGGCCGTGGAGAGCATCAAGCGCGGCGCTCGCGACTTCATTCAGAAGCCCTGGGAGAATGAGCGGCTCATCAGCCTCATCCGTGTTCACGCAGAGTTGCACCAGGCGCTTCGGCGCGCCCGCCAGCTTGAGTTGGAGAACCGCCTGCTCCGGGCCGAGGGCATGCCGGAGTTTGTAGCCGGTGCGCCTGCGATGCAGCCGGTCCTCGAACTCATTTCGCAGGTGGGACCTTCGGATGCGAATGTCCTGATTACCGGGGAGCACGGGACCGGTAAAGAAATTGTTGCCAAGCTGCTGCATGCAGCGTCGCCACGCAGCAGGATGCCCCTGGTCGCTGTAAATGCAGGCGGACTTCCGGAGGGCACATTCGAAAGCGAGATCTTCGGCCACGTGAAGGGCGCATTTACAGACGCGCGTACCGATCGCGTTGGCCGCTTCGAGCTTGCCAACGGGGGAACCCTCTTTCTGGACGAAATCGCGAATGTTCCGCTTCGGCAGCAAGCCAAGCTTCTGCGCGTGCTCGAAACCGGTGAGTTGGAGCGTGTAGGCTCGTCGCAGACGCGGCGGGTGGACGTGCGCGTTCTCTCGGCCACGAACGCCAATCTCGCGGAAGAAGCCAAGTCGGGTAACTTCCGCGAAGACCTGCTCTTCCGCATCAACACTGTCGAAATTCATTTGCCGGCGCTCCGCGACCGGCGCGAAGATATTCCCCTCCTGGCAATGCACTTCCTGAATCGGAATCGCGCACGCTATCGCAAGCAGGTCACCAGCTTTGCACCCGCGGCAATGCAGCAGATGATGGTCTATCCCTGGCCGGGAAACGTGCGCGAACTCGAGCACACGGTTGAACGCGCTGTTTTGCTGTGTCGCGGAGAGGAGATCGAGCCAGCCAACCTTGCGATTGCCGCTGCGCGCACAAGTGCGCCAAACTTTGAGAACATGAGCATCGACGAGGTAGAAGCTTTGCTGATTCGCAAGGTTCTGCGGCGCTGCGACGGCAACATCTCACAGGCTGCGGAGGCATTGGGTCTCAGCCGGGCTGCATTGTATCGCCGCATCGAAAAATATGGCCTATGAAAGGAATGTGCGCAGGCGGAAGCGGTCGGCAGTTCGCCGTGTGTGGTTGTTCTGCCTTCTGCTCGCTCTGCCCGCATTTATCTTTGCCGGTATTCTGCTTTTCGAACGTAAAATCGTTGCCGGCCCGGCAATCCTGCTTCTCTTTTGTTTGCTGATCTACTTTGCGCTCATCTCCGCGTCGCTCGTCGATGGAGTCATGCGGCCTCTTCAGACCCTCTCCAACGTTGTGTCCTCTCTTCGCGAGGGCGACTACTCGTTTCGAGCCCGCGGCGCAGCCTCGGCCGACCCGCTCGGAGAGCTTGCCGCTGAAATCAATGCTCTCGCCGACCTGCTGCAGAAACAACGAGTCCGCTCGCTTGAAGCGACTGCCTTGCTGGCGCGCATCCTCGAGGTCATGCACGCTCCGCTGTTTGCTTTTGACCGCGAGGATATGTTGCAACTCGTGAACAATGCGGGCGCCCAGCTCCTGGGCCGTCCCCTTGCCCGGTGCTTTGGCCACTCAGCTCAGGAGCTTAGCCTCGACGCCCTCCTTCAGTCGGGAGATCAGACGATCCACTCATTCGGGTCCAAGCCGACGCGCTGGCTCCTCCGTAAGGCTCACTTCCGTCAGGAGGGAGCTCCGCACACCTTGCTGTTGCTTGCCGATGTCAGCCAGCCCCTTCAGGAAGAGGAGCAGATCGCATGGAAACGTCTGATTCGGGTTCTGGGGCACGAACTCTCCAATTCGCTGGCGCCAATCAAGTCCATTGCCGGAAGCCTCCTCGCGCGGGCCGAACAGATTGGCGGTGATGAAGCAACCCTGAAGGACTTTCGCCGCGGGCTTGGGGTTGTCGAGAGCCGCGCTGACGCGCTGCATCGCTTTGTGCAATCGTATCGACTGTTGGCGCAGCTGCCGCCTCCTCATCTGAAGCTGTTTCAGGTCGGGCCGCTTCTCGAGCGCGTGGCTTTGCTCGAGCAGCGCGTGCCTGTTCAGCTTGAAGCAGGGCCGGCGGTCATTCTCAATGCGGATTCCGACCAACTGGAGCAGATGCTGATCAACCTGCTGACCAACGCGGTTGATGCTTCGATGGCCAACGGAGCCAAGCCGGTGCGGATGTCCTGGCGTCTGGCCGAGTCGGCGCTGCGGATTGATATCGAGGACAGCGGTCTCGGAATCGCGAACACAGAGAACCTGTTTGTTCCGTTCTACACAACGAAGCCGACTGGGAGCGGCGTTGGACTGGCGCTCGCACAACAGATTGCCCGCGCACATGGTGGAGAGATCCTGCTGGTCAATCGTGAGGACGCAATGGGCGCGCGCGCAACGATCCGATTGCCGATTGCCTGGGGGGGAGCTAACGCGTCGCAGTCAGCGAGGCCCCTTCGCGACTGATTTCGCTGACAAAAACACAGTTCCGGCCATTTCCCTTTGCACGATAGAGAGCGGCGTCGGCGATCTGGATCATCGCTTCGTGATTGGCCGGGTAGCCCGACACCACACCAAAACTCGCGGTAACAGAGAACTTTTTGTCGCCTTCGCCGATGACGGTGGATGCCAGGGTTTCTCGCAATTGTTCGGCGCGGGTGCATGCGGCCTCAAGGTCCGAGCCCGGCAACACGAGAAGGAACTCCTCTCCGCCGTAGCGGCCGACCCAATCATAGCTTCGCACTGCGCGCTGGAAGATTGCACCGGCCTCTTTGAGGGCCAGGTCCCCCGCCATATGACCCATCGTGTCATTGACCCGCTTGAAATGGTCAAGATCGACGAGGATGATGCTCAATAGCGTTCCGTCGCGCTGCGAGCGGTCGACCTCACTCTGGAGCCGCTCGACCATGATCCGGTGGTTCCACAAGCCCGTCAGTCCGTCATGCTCCGCAAAGTGGCGCATCTGCTCTCGCGTGCGAACGAGTTCCGTCTTTTCGCGCTCCAGATCGATTGTGCGTCCTTTCACAGCTTCTTCGAGAGAGCGCTTTTGCTTCATCAGCTGACCAACGCGCCTGCGCCACGCATAGGCGAGCGCCGTCAGAGCGAAAAGAATCAGAAAAACCTGCGTGAATCTGCTTTGCCACCACAGCGGAACAATCGTAAAGGAGAGCGATGCGACCGGTGAGACCGCGCTGCCCGCCGCATTTACCGCGACCACTTCAAAGCGATACGGTCCGGGCGACAGATGACGGAAACGCAGTGTTGTTTCGTGCGTGTCTTCCCAGCTTGAACCCTGTTCCCCGATGAGGCGGTAACGGATTCCGATGTCCTGAGTGTTTTTGAACGAGAGCAGCGCCATGGAAATTATGAGCGGACTCGAATTCCACGTCACTGAGGACCCGTCTGTGATGGGAACATTTCCGAGGGAAACCTGCGAGAACACGGGGGGCGGAGACGAACCCGCAAGCGCGTCCTTCGGCTCGATCAGGTGGCTCAAGCCGCCGGATGTGCCAATCCAGATGCTTCCATCGATGTCCTCGTTCAGGGCGGAACTATCCGTGTCATTCCAGATCAGCCCGTCGTCCTGCGTAAAGCTACGCCAGCGGTTTCCGTCGTATACAGTGACGCCGGCATCTTCACCGATCCAGAGCCAGCCGCGATGATCCACGGCGAGCGAGACCACTTCCTGGGAGAGTAATGGTGGACGTCCAATGTGCTCGGCCTCAACAATGCGATATCCGCTTACGCGAATCCGCATCAGATCCTGCGAAGGACCCGCAACCCACAAGTTGCCTTTGGCGTCTGCAGTGATCTGATCCGGTCTGACTCCCGATTGGCTCGTGTCAATGCGGTGCCATCCGCCGGCGTCTTTGACGAACATTCCCTGGTCCGAAGTGATCCAGAGAGCACCAGAGGGATCCAGGCATAAGCTTGGAATTCGAAGGGTGTTCGTTGGGAGCGCGGAATCCGTAACAAGCTGCGGGCGACGGTCCTTTCCTGCGGGATCCACCAGAAAGAGCCCGGCCGTTGTCGCGATCCACAACCGATTCGGGCCGTCAGCGAGAACGCTGTAGACGGCCGGCAGCGGCCACTGGGCTCCGGCGAGTGTCTTCTGATCGATGCGCGTAAGGCTTCCGGCAGTGCTTCCCAGCCAGATCGCTCCATCCGCAGTCACCTCAAGCGCTCCAGCGCGCGAGATCTGAATCCCTGACTGCTTCCAGAGCTTCGGTGTGGTCTCGCCCTGTGAAATCCAGTTCAGTCCCGATTCGGTGCCTATCCAGAGCCTGCCCTGATGGTCCCGCCTCGACGTCCAGACCAGGTTATCGACCAAACCGTCCTGCGCAGTATAGGCTTCCCATCGATCTTCGCCCACCCAGCGCACGAGCCCGTGGCCAACCACCCCCATCCATACCGAACCTTCGCGGTCGACAAAGAGGTCCTGCAGTTCGAAGGGGGTGATTCCGTTGCGCTCAGTGACCATGCGCCAGTGGTCCTTCTCCCACAGCGCAAGAGACGAGCCTCGGGGCGTGAGCACGCGGCCCTGAGCGTCCTCGGCCAGATCGGGATAGGCCTCTGAAATTGCAGGTCCGGGAAGATCGCGAAGTTGAAAGCGGCTCCCGTCCGGAACCATCTCGACTATGTGGAATTCGCTGCGCATCCAGATGTTCCCGTCGCTGGCGATCATCAGCGTCTTCCACTCTGTTTCCGGAAGACCAAGCGCAGCGCGCATCTTAGTTGTCTTGCCGTTATTCAACCGGCAAAGATCTTTATCGCAGCCATACCAGAGCGAGCCATCCGGTCCGTAGAGGACGCTCCAGATGTAGCCGCCCTGCAGATGCATCGGTTCAGCAACCCACTCATCGGAGCCCTTCTTGCGCAGCAACAACCCGTTGCTGCTCCTCACGGTGACCACCTGATCGGGCTTGTTCGATGCGAAGGTTGTTCCCGTCGGGTGAGAGAACTCATTCATCGGAACAGGGACCTTCACTTCGACGAATCTGCCGTCTCTCCGCTTGATGTACGTGCCGATGGTTGTTCCAACCCAGAGTGTCCCGTCTGTACCGGTATAGATGGCGTCGATGATGCGGTCTGGGATCCCCTCGTCTGCGCCGTATCTCTGAAAACGGCTGCCATCGTAGCGGTAGAGGCCATTTTGAGTGCCCACCCAGAGATAACCGTCCGGATCCTGACCCAGCGAGTTGATATTCAGGTTTCCCAGGCCTTCAACGTACTCACGGAAGCTGTATCGCTGGGCGATACCGAGGGAGGATGCGAGCGAGAAGAGGATCAAGGCCGCGCCAATGCGCGTCCAAGCACAACTCGCTCTGGGCCTCGATATCCGCAAAGTCCGTTCTTTCTGGCTGCTTGGAGTCGAGAAATGTAGGCTGCCAGACCCTCTGCCGTACTGGTCATGGCTACGGCTCGAGTGGTCGGTAGCTGCCCGATTCCTCGCCTTTTATAGAACCCACTATAGTTCTGTGGCGGTTTTCCAAGTATGCCACTTTCGTCTAAACCATCGTGGGACAATCGTGCAGAAAGTGACTTTCGGAACGGGTGGAAATCGGGAAGAACGGGAGTCTGCGTCTCAAATGAATCGGCGTGCACGACTTTCAGTCGCACATCAGGGCGGTCTCTGGAAAACCAGGTTCGGAATGGCTCTCCTGCGCCAACTCAGGCCCAGGTGCGACAGCAAAGAACTCATGGACGCGTGCCAGCACTTCCTGCCCTGTCCGCGACTGGTAGATCGCGGCCCGTAACCTGGCTCCCCCCGGGATCCCGTGGGTAAACCAGGTCGCGAATTGCTTCATCTTCCCGGCGGTTTCGCCAAGGCGGGCATCCCGCGGAAGATCCCTGGTCGCTTCAGCTTCATCCAAAAGCATCTGGAAGTAAGCGCAAATCATCCTGTAGCGGTCGTCAAATGTGGGATGGACGTATTCCCCGGTCGCGGTGTATTGCGCAATCTGTCTGAAAATCCATGGGTTGGCCGCTGCCGAGCGCCCGATCATCACCGCATCGCAGCCCGTCTGTGCAACCATTGCGGCAGCATCCTCCGGTGTTCGAATGTCGCCATTACCGATCACCGGGATACGGACCGATTGCTTGATCGCGGCGATCCACTGCCACTGTGCCTGGCCACTGTAGCCCTGCTCCCGGGTACGGGCATGCAGCGCCACGGCGTTCAAGCCCTCGCCTTCCGCCATTCGAGCCAGTTCCACACACACGATTTGAGAGTCATTCCAGCCCAGGCGGAACTTCACGGTGAACGGAATCGTGACCGCCCTGCGGACTGCCTTGAAGATATCCCCAATTCGCGGCAGATCGCGCAGCAACCCGGAACCGCCGTTGCAGCCAACGACCCGTTTTGCCGGGCAGCCCAGGTTGAGGTCAACTGTGTCGAAGCCCGTATCTTGCACAATCCGCGCCGCTTCTGCGAGCGTATCGGGATTCGATCCGAAGAGTTGCGCGCCGATTGGATGCTCGTCGTCGTAGAACGTGAGATACCGGCGGCGCTTGCTCTCCCGCATCCGTGACAGTCCATCCGCCGAGGTGAACTCTGTCATCAGCAGCCCGCATCCCGACTGCTGATTCGTTGTTTCGGACTCGACGGATTCGGTCGAGTTGGCCGGAGCAGCGGCTGTGAACAAACTGGCGTGCCGGATAAATCGCCGGAAGACGGTGTCGGTCACGCCCGCCATCGGAGCCAGCACCGTCGCCGGGGCAACCACGACTGGTCCGATACGCACCTCGGCCGGTACGCAAACGCCCTCGGGCATTGCGTGTTCCCTGGGGTTGTCCCAGTTCTTCTTCACCGTGAATCCCTTGCCCGCCATGGATCAGCTATTAGCTCCTGGCACTTGGCTTCCCGATCGTCGTGCAGCAGCTTTATCACTATTCAAAATCATGTCGCCCTTGAAACGAAGTTGGGCCTCCGCCTTGGCGGAGGCCCAATCCTTTCAGCCGTTTGCCTCGGCAACCCTACTTTGCCGGAGCAGTCTCGCCCGCCTTGGCGTATTTGCGGCGGAAGCGCTCAACACGACCGGCGGTATCCACAAGGCGCTGCTTGCCCGTAAAGAACGGATGGCAATGCGAGCAGATTTCCACGTGGATGTCGCCCTTGTGGGTCGACCGCGTCTCAAAATTGTTTCCGCAGGCGCAGATCACGCGCACCGCAGCATAGTTGGGATGAATCTTTTCCTTCGGCATCTCTGAAGACAGACCTTTCCTGCGAGCTTTCTCCCCCATTGTATCAGGCTTCGTGATTTGCCGTTTGCGGCGCAACGAGGTGCAGATAGGCAAGGATCCGATCATTGCTCCGGTTTCACTGGGCCAGTGCCTTCGCAATGCCCGCCTCAACCAGCGGCGCCATGATCTCGTATCCCGCAGGTAAAGGATGAACCCCATCCTTGCTCAGATTTGCCGGAAGACCGTCGTGCTCGTCCTTCATCGCCGAGTGATAGTCCACATACACGTGTCTGTTTTTCGCTGCGTAGTCCTTGATCCACGCGTTGAGCGTGTCGATCTTCGGCGCGGGCGTCAACCCCGGTTGCCACGGATAGTCAAAAGCCGGCAGGATCGAGCACAGAACGACCTCGATCTTGTTTGCCGTCGCCATCTCAGCCATGGCGGCAATGTTGTCTTCAGTTTGCTCCAGCGTCATCGGACCGGTGTTGCCCGCGATGTCGTTTGTGCCCGCAAGGATAACGACTACCTTCGGCTGCAATGCGATGACGTCCTGATGGAAGCGCAGAACCATCTGCGGCGTGGTCTGGCCGCTGATGCCGCGATTGATGTACGGCTTTGAAGCGAAGACACCGCCGGGCGCGTCAAAGTGCCACCCCTCGGTGATCGAATCGCCCATGAAGACAACGCGGCTCTCTCCCGGCGCTGGAGCGCCAAGCTTCACATCAGCCTCCTTGTAGCGCGCCAGCCAGGCAAAGTCGGTGAGCAACTGCGCATCGTGCTTGCGCCAATACTCGTTGTCGGGATGCTTCAGCGTGGTGGTTGGCGCGGGGACGGGTAGCGATGTCTGGGTTGGCGCTGGAGCCTTTGTCTCCGGCACATTGCCCGGCTCCTGCGCCGGGAGCAGCATTGCCGTATTTGCACCGAAGAAAAGTGAAACTGCAATCGCGAAAGGAACGGCAGAGCGGCATGCAGAGATTCGATTCAAGGCAGGATTCTCCTCAATGAGACACTTCATCTTAAACTCGCCGGCTCATTTGGCTCCCTGCCCATGCTCCCCACTCCCTGTCTCTCGCCTTTTCCACAAATCGGCACACCTTCCGCACCGGGAGCCTGAAGAGCCTTGTGCGCTAGGCTGAGAGGAGCGATGAATCAGTGTCCCATTTGCAGGGGAGTTGGCCTCGTGCGCGTGATGTCCGCGTCGGGCGCCTGGGTTTCGCGTGCCTGCGAGTGCCAGGAGGCGGAGCGCGAAGAGCGCCGTCTTGCCGCAGCCAGGATCCCCGAGCGCTATC
>Ga0335071_10003722_pt1 | contig 16014 bp, 12 predicted proteins | sample Lox_Sample_15_FD_206724 | JGI IMG/M metagenome (GOLD analysis project Ga0335071, IMG submission 206724) | Soil microbial communities from Loxahatchee National Wildlife Refuge, Florida, United States - Lox_Sample_1.5 | ecosystem: Environmental > Terrestrial > Soil > Wetlands | place: USA... | reverse complement strand
GGCGCCGATGAACGCGTTCCAATTCGCCGCGTCCGCCTCTTTGGCCTTGGCGTCGGTGGCCGTCTGGCTGAGTTGGGCCGCCGTCGCCTTTGTCTTGTCGACTTGGCCCTGCTTCGCATAGACGGCCGTCAAATTCGCCAGGACCTGGCACTTTATCACGTTGTCCAGGCCGCCGAGGCCAAGGGCTTTTTCGCCGTAGGAGATCGTTTCCTGCTCGGTCTTGCCCTGCCAGCCCATGACGCACAGGTTGGCGTTGGCGAAATTCTCGTATTGGACGCCCTTGCCGCCGAACTTGGTCAGGAAGTCCTTGAGAAGGGTCGCGCGCTCCGCCGGCGAATTCGCGGTCATGGCTTTGATGTAAGCCTGGTCGGATTCGCTCTGCCCGTAGGCCGCGCCGCTGAGGACGAGGGCGACGACGATCGCGCTCAGGAGGACTCTTTTCATTCTCAACCTCGCTAGAAAAAATTTTGGGAATGATACCCCAGGTATCCTATGTTGTCAACATACCGACACTTAGGAGCGCAAACCGGAGGCCTTTCCCCGCCCGGCCGCGCCTCCCGTCCCGCTGTCATCGCCCTTTAAAAATGCAAAAAATATGCCAATTCCTGTAAAATAGGGAGGAGAAGGCCGCGATGACCGGATTCCCGGAGATGTTCCTCGAGCGCGTCGGGAAGCCCCTGCTCCGGGGCGTCCTCCTGAAGGACGTCTCGAATTTCCGGATCGGGGGGCCGGCGGACTATTTCTTCGAGGCCGGCTCGGAAGGGGAGCTCCGCGCGGCGCTCGCCGCCGCCCGCGCGGCCGGCGTCCGGCGCTATGTCATGGGCGGCGGGTTCAACCTGCTTTTCGACGATGCCGGCTATCGGGGCCTCGTGGTTCGGGTCGCCCTCCGCGGCCTGGCCGCCGAAGGCGGGGACGGATCTCCTCTTCTCATCCGGGCCTCCGCGGGCGAGAGCGCCGCCGATCTCTTGAGGCTCGCCGTCGCCCGGGGCGGAGGCGGCCTCGAATTCCTGGCCGGCATCCCCGGCACGGTCGGAGGGGCGGTGTTCGGCAACGCGGGCGCCTTCGGCCGGGCGATCGGCGACCTCCTCGAGAGCGCCCTCCTCCTGGCGGGCGACGGGCGGGTTTACCGGTCCGCGAGGGATGATTTCGAATTCGCCTACCGGCACTCGAGTCTGAAAATCCGCCACGACATTTTGCTCGAGGCGGCCTTTCGGCTGGCGCCCGCCGACAAGGCCGCCGTCGAAGCGAAGATCGCCGAAAACCTGGCTCTCCGGGCCGGGAAGCACCCTCCCCGGGAAACGGCCTGCGCCGGAAGCTATTTCAAGAATCCCGCGCGGCCGGACGGAACCAAGGTCGCGGCCGGCTATCTCCTGGACCAGGCGGGCGCGCGGGGCATGCGCGTCGGCGGGGCGGCCGTGTCGGACTGCCACTGCAATTTCCTGGTGAACGAGGGGAGCGCCTCGGCGGCCGACGTCCGGCGCCTTGCCGCGGAACTCAAGGCCAGGGTTCTCGCCGCGTTCGGCCTCGCGCTAGAGGAAGAGGTCGTTTTCCTGCCGGCCGCCGGCCCCTCCCTCTGACCCCGACGGGGCCGTTCTGCCCCCGCGGCCTGTCAAATCGCTTTACGGTTTGTAAAGTTCCTTCGCCGCGCGCCTCAGCGTCCGTCCTTGAAGACGTCGGACCACAGCTTGACTTCGAGCTTCGACGGCCGCGCTTCCTTCTTGTCCAGCTCGCGAGCGCTCCGGTGCTCCCGGAGCACGGCGTTGAGCTCGGCGGCGAACTCGCGCCCGGTGAGCGACGCCGCGCCGTGGGCCCGGGCGAAGGCGCGGACGCCGCGGTCGGTGCTCACGACGAAAAGGCGCCGCGTGTCGCGCCGGGCGGCGATGAAGTCCTCGAGAAGGGCGTCCGCGGAGCCGCCCGGCTCGGGATTGAGGACGGCGAGGCGCGGCTCCCCGCCGACCATGGCCTCGACGTCGGCCGACGGGGGGCCGTCGAAGACGAGGATGACGCGGGAGCGGGTGAAGCGCTGGAAGGCGATCAGGCGCCTGACGAGCTTCAGCCGGTTGTCGGGATCCCGGTGCGCGCCGGGGAAGAGATGCCCGAGGAGGTTGTTGCCGTCGATGAGGTAGGCCACGCGCCTCCGTCATCCCGGCGGCCAGGTCATGCGCCGCCCGCCGAGCAGATGGACGTGGATGTGGAACACGTCCTGGCCCGAATCCCGGCCGGTGTTGAGGACGAGGCGATAGCCCTTGGCGGCCACGCCCTTCGCCTCGGCGATCCGCGGCGCCTGGGCGAGAATGTGGGCGAGGAGGTCGGCCTTCGCGGCCGGCACGTCGGGCAGGGCCGCGAAGTGCTCGCGGGGGATGATGAGGGTGTGGACCGGGGCCTGGGGCCGGATGTCGTCGAAGGCGACGATGCGCTCGTCCTGGTAGACGATCTTGGCCGGGATCGTCCCCGCCGCGATTTTGCAGAAGATGCAGTCGTCCATCTCCCCTCCTAATAAGGAGACACAATACCTGATTCCTTATTTTCTGGACCCGGGCCGCCTATTTCATCCTTTCGAAAATTAGGAAACAGGTATTGTGTCTCCAAATTCAATTCGCCGCGCGGCCGACTACTCCCGGATCCGGTCGATCCGCGCCCCGAGGCCGCGGAGCTTCTCCTCGATGCGCTCGTAGCCGCGGTCGATGTGCTCCACGTCGTTGACGATCGTCTCGCCGCTCGCGATCAGGCCGGCCAGGATGAGCGAGGCCGAGGCGCGCAGGTCGGTGGCGATGACCTCGGCGCCGGAGAGCGGGGTCCGGCCGTGGACGACGGCCTTGTCGCCCATGACCTCGATCGTCGCCCCCAGGCGGAGGAGCTCGTTGACGTGCTGGAAGCGCCGGTCGAAGATCGTCTCGGTGATGATCGACGTGCCGGCGGCCTGGGTCATGAGGACCATGAACTGGGCCTGCATGTCGGTCGGGAATCCGGGGTAGGGCGACGTCGTGACGTCCTGCGGCCGGATCTCGGCACTGCCGGTCACGTGGATCGCCTTGCCCTCGACGTCGATCACCGCGCCGGAATAGCGCAGCTTCTCGATGGTCGTTAGGATGTGGCTCGGCTCCGTACCGGTCAGATGGATGTCGCCCCGGGTGAGCGCGCCGGCGACGAGGAACGTGCCGGTCTCGATCCGGTCGGGGATGATCTCGTGGTCGGCCCCGCCGAGCTGTTCGACGCCGACGATGCGGATCGTCTCCTCGCCGACGCCTTCGATCCTCGCCCCCATCTTGATCAGCAGCTCGCACAGGTTCGAGATCTCGGGCTCCTGGGCGCAGTTGCGGAGGACGGTCTCCCCCCGGGCCAGGGCGGCGGCCATGACGAGATGCTCGGTCCCCCCGACGGTCTTTTTCTCGAAGCGGATGTCCGCGCCCTGGAGCCGGTCGGCCTCGGCCTTGACGTAGCCGTGCTCGAAGGTGATGTTGGCCCCGAGCCGCTGGAGGCCGGCGATGTGGAGGTCGACCGGCCGGGGGCCGATCGCGCACCCGCCCGGCTGGGCGACGATCGCCTTGCCGAAGCGGGCGAGCAGCGGGCCGAGGACGAGGAAGGAGGCCCGCATGAGCTTGACGAGGCTGTAGGACGCCTCCTCGGACAGGATCTTCGGGACGTCGAGCGTCAGGCTCGTGCCTTCGAGGGCGTATTCCAGGCCCAGCTCCGTCATGAGCTTGAGCATGGAGAAGACGTCCTTCACCAGGGGGATGTTGTGCAGGCGGACGGGCTCGCTCGTCAGGAGCGAGGCGGCCAGGGCCGGCAGGACCGCGTTCTTCGAGCCGGAGATGCGGACGTCGCCCTTCAGGCGGAGGTCGTTGCGGCCCAGGATGCGGATTCTTTCCACAGAAGGATTGTAGACGAAGGCGGCGCGGATTACAACGCAAGAAGGGTTGTCATTGCGGGGGGCCCGACGAAGCACCCCCCTCTTGCTTATCAGAGATCGTTCATCGAAGAAAAGGGGATGGCTTCGCCGCGCTCGCCACGACGATCAGACCCGCTTCAGCGCCTGCTCGAGGTCGGCGATGACGTCGGCCGGGTCCTCGGCCCCGACGCACAGGCGGATGAGCTGGGGCGGCACGTCGGCCGCTTTCCGCGCTTCCTCGCCCTGCTGCTGGTGGGTCGAGATGGCGGGGATCGTGGCCACGCTCTTGATCCGGCCGAGGTCGGTCGCCCGGTAGATCATCTTGAAGCCGTCGAAGACCTTGCGGGCGTTCTCGGGCGGCCCGTCCACGCGGAAGCCCATGAGGTGGCCGTAGCGGTTGACCTCGCCGCCGGCGCCGTCGCTCGAGTCGACGAGCTTCATGTAGCGCGTCGCCAGGCCGTGGAGCTTGTGGTGCGGGCAGCCGAGGTAGTCCACCTGGTAGACCTTGGGGTGGCTCTCCAGGTAGGCGGCGACGGCCAAGCAGTTCCGGCTGACGAGGTCCATCCGCGAGCGCAGCGTCCGGAGATCGTTGAGAGCGAACATGGCATTGACCGGCGAAGAGGCGGGGCCGTTGTCGCGGTAGGGAAGGAACTTCACGTATTCGGCGAAGCTCTCCTTGAAGAGGGGGTGGTCGTTCTTCACCTTCGTCACGATCGGCCTCCGGCTGATGAGCGCCCCGCCGATGGCGAAGCCCCCGGCCGTGATCGACTTGGTGAGCGAGTGGACGACGATGTCCGCGCCGTGGGCGATCGGCCGGGTCAGGGCCGGCGTGGCGCAGGTCGTGTCGATGATGAAGGGGATGCCCCAGGCGTGAGCCAAATCGGCCAGGGCCTGGATGTCGCAGAACGACTGCTGCGGGTTGCTCGGCGCCTCCATGTAGAGAAAGCGCGTGTCCTCGTCGATCTTGGACTTCCATTCCTCCGTGTCGTGGGGGTGGTGGATCCAACGGACCTCGATGCCCCGCTCCTGGCCCTTGCGGAGGTTGAAGTTCTGGTAGGTGCCGCCGTAGACCTGGACGGAAGAGACGAAGTTGATCCGCTCCGGGCCGCTCTTCTGCTTGGCCAGGAGAGGCTCCACGGCCTGAGAGATGGCCGACATGCCCGAGGCCGTCACGACGCACGACGCGTCGGCGCCGGCCCTGTAGCTTTCGAGGAGGGCCAAGGTCCACTCGAGATAATAGGTCGTCGGGTTGGCGATGCGCGTGTAGCACCACGTCGGGACGAGGTAGGCCAGTGCCGCCTCGAGCTCGTCGGAGTCGCGGTAGGCTTGGGAGGCGGAGAGATAGAGGGGCTCGATGACCGCCCCCTGGTTGCGCTGGAGGGATTCCTCGACCGAATACAGGCCGTGGACGGCGATCGTGTCGAATTTCCACTTCTTCGCCTGGGCCAGCTGCGCCTCGCGCTCGGCGAGAAGCTTCTTGGATTCCTCGACGTACTTCATGACGCCGGGGCCGTAGGTTTTGTCTTGCATGATTGCTCCTGCCTCGGATTCCGAAAAAACGCGGTCCGCGGCCGCTTACCGCAGATCGCGATGAATAGCCAAGAGGTCCTGGAGGATGGCCGCTCCCGTCTGGAGCTTGCCCGCGCCCGGGCCCTGGATGGTCACCTTGCCCAGCAGGTCGAGATCGAAGGTCAGGGCGTTCTGGGCGCCCATGACGCCGGCCAGCGGGTCGGACAGGGGGAGCTTCTGCGGCCCGACGGCGGCCGTCACCTTCGAGCCGACGCGCTTGGTCTCGGCGATGAGCTTGTAGCGGAAGCCGGCCGCCTTGGCCTCGTCGACCATGGCCTTGGTGATGCCGGTGATGCCCTCGCGCTTGACGTGGGAGGTCTTGACCTTGCCGCCGAGGATGACGTTGGACAGGATGACCAGCTTGGCCAGGGCGTCGTAGCCCTCGACGTCGGCCGTGGGATCGGCTTCGGCGTAGCCCAGCTTCTGGGCGAGGGCGAGGGCCTCGGGGTAGTCCATGCCGTCCATCTCCATCTTGCTCAGGATGAAGTTCGTCGTCCCATTGAGGATGCCCTTGACCTCGCGGGCCTCGTTCCCCACGAATCCGTTCTCGGCCAGGGTGAAGACGGGGGTACCGCTCATGACCGTGCCCTCGATCCGGAACAGGGCGCCCGTCTTGCGGGCCAGGGCCTGGAGCTCGTGGTAGTGGAGCGCGGCCGGGCCCTTGTTCGACGTGGCGACGTGGATGCCGAGGGCGAGGGCTTTCTTGATGTAGCTCGTGGCCGGCTCCCCGGTCTTGATGTTGGTGTAGGTCAGCTCGGCCATCATGTCCGCGCCGCACGTGCCGATGACGTCGAGCGCGTCGAGGTTCAGCGGTTTTTTCCCGGGATCGTAGGCCGAGAGAGGCTTGCCCGCGGCCAGGACGGTGAGGATCTTGCGGATGTTGAGGCCGGATCGGGCCATGATCGTGCCCTTGAGCTTGTCGGTGACGGCCACGACCTTGACCTCGAAGCCGTAGGCCTCCTTCATGTCCCCGCTCTTGTTCGCGAGGATCTCGAGCAGCCCCTGGCCGACGGTGCCGCAGCCGACGAGTGCGAGCTTGTATGTCATGATAATCCTCCGGGACGATGCGATGCGACGGGGATGATGACGCTTAGGGGGGTCCCTCGGAGAGGGGCCGGAAAATGCAGGCGCATGACGCACCCCCATCCTAGCTCATCGGCGGGGGGCTTGTCAAAACGCCAATGACGATCCGTTCAGAGTTTCGACAGCCGGAAGAGCTTCATCAGCTCCATCACGTCGTTGGCCGTGAAGGACACCGTGTGCTCGTCCTTGCGGACGGCGCCCGGGATCCAGGACGCCCGCTGGGCGCCGTTCTCGTCGGCGAACGCGACCTCGAGGGTGTAGGGCGGGGGGAGCTTGTAGGGCTTGAAGTCCTTCAGCCGCTTGAGGGCGGCGGTCGTTTTCTGCCGGATCAGCTGCTGGGCGTTGGAGGGGTGGAGGTTGAGGGCGGCCGAGCCAATCGCTTCCTTGACGACGGCCGTCTCGATGTCCCCGAACAGCTCCTTGGCCTGAGCGGCGATCGCCTGGTCGCCCGTGACGAGGACGGCGGGCACGCCGAAGGAGCCCGCCATCAGAGCATTGATGCCCGCTTCGGGCATCTTCTTCCCATTGATGATCACGTCCAGGAGCTTGGTGGACATGGTGTGCTTGAGGACGGCGTTGGGTGTCGAGGCGCGGGCGTGGTAGCCGACGAAGAGGACGGCGTCGAACGTCTTGTCGATGCCTTCCATCATGCTCAGCGGGCCGTAGGACCAGTCGCGCAGGAGCCGGGCCTCGGGGCGGAGCTCTTCGGGCAGGATGTTGCGGCCGGTGTCGTGGCCGTCGCGGACGACGATCTGGGTCGCGCCCGCGTCCAGAGCGCCCTGGATCGCGGCGTTGGTCTCCTGGGTCATCAGATGCCGGAACAGGCCGTAGTCCGTGCCGCCGACCGTGACGTCGTCCCAGTTGACGACTCCGCAGACGCCCTCCATGTCCACGGAGATGAAAACCTTGAGGCCCTTGGCCGGGGCGGGCGCCTGGCAGGGCGGAGCCGCAGGCGCCGGAGGCGTGACCAGGGAAGCCCCGCTGCCCGTCGCGGCGGGGACGAGGGCCAGGCCAAGGACGAGGAGGAAGGCGATGGGGGAGCTTTTTCGGCTCATGGAGACCCTCCTTTCCGAAGGCTTCTCCATCATAGCGGGAACAAATAGGGAGACACAATACCTATTTCCCTTTTTCCCCGCCTGTCACAGAGCCAGAAATTAGGAAATAGGTATTGTGTCTCCCATTAAAGAGGAGATCCCTCGGCAAGGCCTCGGGATGACATCGAGCCGCCTCGGCTCGATGTCACTTCGCGGGCGCCGGCGCCTTGGCCGCCTGCTCCTCCAGCCATTCGATGAGGACCGACTTCGGCCGCTCGATGGCCAGGCCGAGGGCCCGGCTCCAAATGAGCTGGGCCAGGATGCCCATGGCCCGCGACACGCCGAACAGGACGGTGTAGAAGTCGTACTCGGTCAGGCCGTAATAGTAGAGCAGCACGCCGCTGTGGGCGTCGACGTTCGGCCAGGGGTTCTTGGCCTTGCCCTGCTCGATGAGGATCTTGGGCGCGATCTCGTAGATGTCGCTCACGACCTTGAACATGTCGTAGTTGGGCAGGTGCTTGAGGGCGAACTCGCGCTGGGCGATGTAGCGCGGGTCGGTCTTGCGGAGGACGGCGTGACCGTAGCCCGGGATGACCTTGCCGCTCTTCAGCGTGTCCCACAGGTACTTGTGGAGCTGCTCCTTGGTCGGGACTCCGCCGAGGTCCTTCATGACGTCCATGATCCAACGCAGGACCTCCTGGTTGGCCAGGCCGTGGAGCGGGCCGGCCAGCCCGTTCATGGCCGCCGACATGCTGTAGAAGGCGTCGGACAGGGCCGAGCCGACGAGGTGACAGGTATGGGCCGAGACGTTGCCGCCCTCGTGGTCGCTGTGGATGACGAGGTACAGCCGCATCAGCTCGTAGAACTCGGATTTATCGATGCCGAGCATGTGGGCCGTGTTCGCCGCCCAGTCGAGCTTCGGATCGGCGGCGATGTAGTGGCCGCCCTTGTAGGAGCGGCGGTAGATGCGGGCCCCGATCTCGGGCAGCTTGGCCAGGAGGTCCATGACGTCCTCGTACATGGGATCCCAGTAGTCGCCCTTGGGCATGCCCGCCCGGTAGCGGTGGGCGAACTTCGAGTCGCGCTGGAGGGACAAGATGGCCAGCGAGAGCTGGGTCATCGGGTGCGTGTCCGTCGGGATGGACTCGAGCGTCGTCAGCAGGTGGCCCGGCAGGGCGCTGCGGCGGCGCCATTCCTCGGTGATCGCGGCGCAGTCGTCGAACGTCGGAAGATCTCCGGTCAGGAGGAAGTAGAAGATGCCCTCGGGCATGGGCTCGGACCCGCCGTGGGCCTTGGGGAGCTTGGCCTGGAGGTCGGGGATGGTGTAGCCGCGGAAGCGGATGCCTTCCTGCGGATCGAGGTCGGAGATGACCCACCACATCGACCGGATGTCGCGCATCCCGCCGATGACCTGGGAGATCGTCACGTCGTCGATGACGACCTCGCCTTTCTCCTTGACGAGCTTCTGCACGCGGTCGCGCATCGGCCCGATCTTGCTTTGAAATTTCTCCTTCAGCGTGGACATGGGGATACCTCCTTATAAATGTTCATCATTTTGTCTGCTGTCACAGACACTATGTCCGGATTTATAGCACGCGCGCCGGGTCAAGTCAATGAACCGACTTTGTAAATATACGTATTTTCCAGGGTTTAGCCGGACGCGGGACTTCCCGGAGCGCCGCGGGTGGAACCGCCGCCCGGAGCCCGGCGCGAGGGGCGCGAGCCTTGCATTTTCCGCTCCGGCCCGTTATCCTGGAGGGGCGGTCTCGCGAAAATCCCGCCGAAGTGAAAAGGAGAATCCCATGGGCGCGTTGATCATCTTCCTCATCGTCGTCGGCGTCGTCGTTCTCGCCGGCGTCGGCATCTACAACGGCCTGGTCGTCCAGCGCAACCGGTGCGACAACGCCTGGTCCCAGGTCGACGTCCAGCTGAAGCGGCGGTACGACCTCATCCCGAACCTGGTCGAGACGGTCAAGGGCTACGCCAAGCACGAGAGCGGCGTCTTCCAGAACGTGACCGAGGCCCGGGCCAAAGCCATCAACGCCGGGACGGTCAAGGACCAGAGCGCGGCCGAGAACACGCTCAACGGGGCCCTGAAGTCGCTGTTCGCCGTGGCCGAGGCCTACCCCGACCTCAAGGCCAACCAGAACTTCCTGATGCTCCAGGAGGAGTTGGCCGGGACCGAGGGCAAGATCGCCTACGCCCGGCAGTTCTACAACGACCAGGTCATGCAGTTCAACCAGAAGCAGCAGGTCTTCCCCTCGAACATCGTCGCCGGCATGTTCCACTTCCAGCCCAAGGAATACTTCGTCCTCGAAGAGGCCGCGGCGAAGGAGCCGGTGAAGGTCAGCTTCTGAGCCGGTGTATTCCCAGATCGCGTCGAACAAGAGGAAGTCGGCCGTCCTCGTCGCCGGCTTCCTCCTGATGATCTTCGTCCTGGCCGCCCTGCTCTCGGAGCTGGCCGGGATGGGCCGGCCGGGGCTCGTCGTCGCCCTGATCGCCGCCGCCGCGCTGTCGGCGGTCGGCTACTACCAGAGCGACGACATCACCCTGGCCATCAGCCACGCCCGGCCGGCGACGAAGGAGGAGTTCCCCTACCTCTACAACGTCGTCGAGGGCTTGGCCCTGGCCGCGGGCGTGCCGACGCCGCGCTGCTACGTCATCGACGACGAGGCGCCCAACGCGTTCGCCACCGGCCACGATCCGAAGAACGCGGTCATCTGCGTGACGACGGGGCTCCTGGCCAAGATGAACCGGGCCGAGCTCGAGGGCGTCGTGGCCCACGAGATGTCCCACGTCAAGAACCTCGACATCCGGCTGATGACGCTCACCGTGGTCATGGTCGGCGTCGTGGCCCTGCTCAGCGACTGGATCCTGCGGACGTTCATGTGGGGCGGGCGAGGGAGGCGGCGCGTCGGCGGCGGGAGCGACCGGGGCGGGGCCGGGGCGATCCTGATCATCGTCGGCCTGGTCCTGGCCGCCCTCTCGCCGCTCATCGCCCAGCTCATCCGGCTCGCGATCTCGCGGAAGCGCGAGTTCCTGGCGGACGCGAGCGGGGCGATGCTCACCCGCTACCCGGCCGGCCTGGCCTCGGCCCTGCGGAAGCTCGCGGCCGACACCGAGCCGCTCAAGGAGGCCAACAAGGCCACGGCCCACCTCTACATCGTCAATCCGCTCCTCGACCACGGCGGCGCGATCAACAAGCTGTTCTCGACCCACCCGCCCATCGAGGAGCGCATCGCCGCCCTGGAGAAGATGTAGGGCGTAACGTTCTCCCCGCCGGCGAAGTTAGGACTCTGGAGGTGATCCCATGAAGAAGACGACGCTGTTCATTTTGGCCGCGACCTTCCTTGTCGGCGGGGCCGTTCTATCCGCGGCCCAAGGGCAATTCGCCGGAACCTGGCGACTCGACCCATCGAAAAGTTCCCTGGGGGAAATGTACGGGGACATCGTCCCCGACATCACCCTCGTTTTGGCGATCGAGGGCAACACGCTGACCCTACGCCGGACCGTGACCGTCATGGGAAACGAGAGATCGTCGCGCGCGGTGCTGACCATGGACGGAAAGGAATGCGTGAACGACGGAGAATCCTTCAAGGGCCTCAAATCCACGTGCAAGTCCGATGGGGTCAAAATGCGGATCGCCGGCGAGCGAGAGGGCGCGAGAATGACGATCGAAGGCGGCGGGGAGCCGCAAACGGATTACTTCGCCTATAAATTCGAAGAGGAATATTCGTTGTCCGCCGACGGCAAGGTCTTGACCGTAGCGCAGAAAATGGCCATGCCGGACGGGGAAAAGAGCCTGACCCTCGTCTTCAACCGAGCATAGCGGCGGACGGGAGGGCCAAACCGTGGCGCTTGGCGCCCGCGAAACCTGTTGAAAACGGGGGACGTTGCGGCTATAATATCTCAGCCCTAGCGGGGTCGTAGTTCAGTTGGTTAGAACGCCGGCCTGTCACGCCGGAGGTCGCGAGTTCGAGCCTCGTCGGCCCCGCCATACTTCTCCCCAAAGCGCTGGCGATTCCCCCCTTTTCATAAGGGCGGCAGGGGGGGTAAATAGCAATAGGAATGGGAGCACTTCGGGCATCGCAGCTTTGAACCCTTGATGGCATCCGTCTTCGAAGCGGAGGGGCACGGGTTCGAATCTCTCCAGGCACTCTTATCCCTTCCCTGGGAGAACTGAGCCGTGCTGCCTAGGCTCCTCAAGCCCTTATATGTTACTGGTCTATTTGACCGCTCTCCCCCGTGGTGCTATCCTCTTGCTCAAAGGGGATCAGGGCGATGAAATGCCCGGCGTGTCAGTCGGATAACTCCGACAATGCACGGTTCTGTAGCAACTGCGCCGCGCTACTCACACGAGGCCCGGCGGCCAGCTCTCCAAAGCCGGATTCACGATTGAGCAAAATTCTCAGCGCCGGGACACTAATCTCCGGGAAATACAGGGTCGAGGACCTCATCGGGCGCGGGGGCATGGGAGTCGTTTATAAGGCTGAGGATACAAAGCTCGGCCGGCCGGTGGCCCTCAAGTTCCTCCCCGAGGAGTTAGCCCACGACCACCAAGCCGTAGAGCGCTTCCAGCGTGAAGCCCGGGCCGCCTCGGCCCTGAACCACCCCAATATCTGCACGATCTACGACGTCGACGAGCACGAGGGCCAGCATTTTATCGTCCTTGAGCTCCTCGAGGGCAAGACCCTCCGGGAACGGATGATAACCCGGAAGCTGGACTTCGCCCAGGTTGTCGACTTGGCTATCCAAGTTGCGAGCGGGCTGGAAGCCGCTCATTCCAAGGGGATCATCCACCGGGACATTAAGCCGGGGAACATATTTGTGACGGACTCAGGACAGGCAAAGATCCTGGACTTCGGGCTGGCGAAGCTCTTGCCCGAGCGTATGCCGAAGGCAGGGGAGAAGCCGGGTGCGAGTTTGCTGACTCTGACGGCCGAGCAGTATCTGACGAGTCCCGGGACGGCTTTGGGGACTGTGGCCTACATGTCCCCCGAACAGGCATTGGGGAAAAACCTGGACGCTCGGACGGACTTGTTTTCGCTGGGCGTCGTCCTCTACGAAATGGCTACGGGAATCTTGCCATTTCGTGGCGACACGACGGCGGCGCTCTTTGACGGGATTTTGCATCGAGATCCGACGAACCCGATTCGTCTGAATCCAGACCTTCCCGAGGACCTCGAGCGGGTCATCGACAAGGCGCTCGAAAAAGACCGGGAGGTCCGATACCAATCGGCTAGGGATCTCCTCGTGGATCTCAAGCGGCTGAAGCGGGCTACCGAATCTGGCATGGTAGCCTTTATGGCCGACACGCGCGCTATTAAGAGCCGAGTCTTAGAATCAAACGCCGCACGAAACAAGCGGGTCGTCGCCATCGTGTGCGGAAGCCTGGCTCTTTTCGGCTTGCTGGCTGCAATCGGGTATCTTCTCTTTGGGGGGAATCGTGAAGCTATCGACTCGATCGCCGTCCTTCCCTTCAAGAATATCAATGCCGACCCTGACACAGCGCTTCTTTGCGACGGCTTGGCCCAGGATCTGATCACCAGGCTCTCGGACCTCTCGGCCATGAAAAGGGTCATCGCCTTTGCCTCAGTCCTTGGCTATAAGGATCGGGACGTGGACGCCGTCGAGGTCGGCCAAAAGCTTAAGGTCAAAGCCGTCCTCGCCACCCGGATGACACGCCAGGGCGATCAGGTTTCGCTACGGCCAGAGCTCATCAAGGCCGAAGATGGAAGTCTGATACTAGGGCAGACTTACGACCAGCCCTTCAAGAACAGCCTGGCCTTTCAAGAAGACCTCATGCGGAGGCTCGTCGGCAAACTGAGGCTGAAGCTAAGCGAGGGGGATAGAAAACGGCTCTCCGAGCGACCTATCGATAACGCCCAGGCATATGAATGCTATCTGAAAGCGACTCAGGAGATCCAAAAATTCTCCGAAGAAGGCTGCGACCGGGCCGTCCAATATCTTCAGAAAGGGCTGGACCTCGTCGGCGAGAACGCCGTCCTTTATGCCGGGTTGGCTTATGTTCACTGGCAATATGCAAATATCGCTATATCCTTTGAAGAAAACCATAGAAAAGCAGAGTTGTACACAAGCAAGGCCATGGCCTTAGATCCCGAAGAATCCAGAGCTTTGCTCGTTCAGGGACTTATTCAATGGGATCGCGCTGATTTAGGAAAGGCGCTTTCTTTTTGCAGGAAGTCGCTCGCCAGGAACCCGAATAATCTTGATGCCCTGTTCTGGACATGCGGGATCTATGGCAACCTCGGCCGGTTGGATTCTGGCGAGCCGCTGCTCAAGAAAATGTTGGACATCGACCCATTCGACGCTAGAGCGCAAAGAATGCGGATCCTTTATTATTGGTGGAGCGGTCGGTTTGACCTTCTGGCTGGTCTATATGACAAACAGCCTGAGCTTAAGCAAGCGTTTTATGGTCTTTATGCGAGGTTTCTGGCTGTTCAAAACCGCATTCCGGAAGCCCTTGAAGTTATGGCCCCCTATACAAGGGATGTCCAGAAAGCTATGAAGGATTTTACGGCGTGGACTTCGCTTCTCCTTGAATGTGTCCTCAAGAATGACCGGAAGGCCTTTCTAAGCTATTTAACCCCGGACGAGATTGCAGAGGCGAAGACCGACCCAGAAAATTCCATTTTGCTAGCCGGCTTCTTTGCCATGCTCAATGATAAGGCCAATGCTCTATCCTGGCTCGAGAATGCCGTTAAATACGGCTGGATCAATTACTCCTTTCTTAACGAATACGACCCGTTCTTGAAGAACATCCGGGGCGAGGAGCGCTTCAAGACGCTTATGGCCAGCGTCAAGGAGCTATGGGAAAAGTTCAAGGAATGACGATTACGAGCCTCAATGGTCAATTTGATTGGATACGGGGGAGGGATCCATGAAGGGAAAATTCTGTCTATTGATGTTCGGGCTCTTTCTAGCTGCCGCACCTCTCTGGGCCCAGGAGGTCACGGGCAAACTCGAAGGCCGCATCCTTGACCCTGAAGGTCAGCCGCTGGCCGGAGTTCAGGTGACCGTCTCGGGCCCCGGCCTGCAAGGGATCCGGGAGGCCAAGAGTGATGAAATGGGCTACTTCCGTTTCTTCTCCTTGCCCACCGGCATCCTTACGGTCAAGGTGCATCATCCGGCGTTTCTGGATATCGCTCTGGAGAAGATCAGAATTAGGTTGGGGGGAACGACCTCCCTGGGGGACATCCGTCTCCTGCAGAAAGTCCAGGAAGCTCACGAGATCGTCGTCACGGCCAAGCGGCCGGTCATCGACCTGGCCTCCGCCGCGTCAGGGGCTGATCTTGTGGCGGAAACGATCAAAGACCTTCCGGTCGCCCGGGATTACCGCAGTGTCATCTCTCTCCTCCCCTCGGCCAATCAGAGCTATTACGGAGATGAGGTCAATGTCTCCGGCGCCACCGGGTCGGATAATGGATATTTTATCGACGGGATCGATGTTTCCGACCCCTATGGTCGATTGAGGAACACTAGCCTTCCCTATAATTTCGTAAAAGAGGTCGAGCTCAAGACCGGCGGCTATGAGGCCGAATACAGAAGCTCGCTCGGCGGACTGATCAATGCCGTGACCTATTCAGGCGGCAACGAATTCAGCGGCCAGATCTTCGGCTTTTTTACTAATAACAACTTTTCGCAGGCGGCTACCCGGTCGGAACTCCAACCGAGCACGGGCAAGTTTGCCCAATACGACTACGGCTTCAGCTTGGGCGGCCCGATCGTCCTCGACAGGCTCTGGTTTTTTGGCGCCTTCAACCCGACCACTCAGAGGGAGGACGTCCTCATCCCAGGCTTGGGCTATCATGAAGACAAGCTCACCCAGAACATTTTCGCGGCCAAGCTCACCTGGCAACCTTCCCCAAGAGCGAACGTGGTCTTTACGGCTATCGGCGATCCCGCCGTGCATAATAGCGTCGGTTTGAATTTTCCCGTATCTCAGGCTTTGAACCCCGACCCGATGCTCACGAAACTCACAGAGGGCGGCTACAACTTTCTAGCCAACGGCAACTACATATTCAGCGATAAGTCTTTTATCGAAGCTCGGGTCTCCTACATCACCCGGCGAGATAGGAGAGACCCCGAAACGGAAAGAGGGAAGGACGAGATCCTCTTTGTTGACGAAGCGGCAGGCAACGTCGTCTCCGGCGGGCATTGGGATGAAACCTATGGAGATAGCCAGGAAACGACGGTTTCTTTTAAAGGCACTTTCGTGCTCAGTCGCCATGTCCTCAAGGCCGGCATTGAGTATCGGGACAATAGGCTGAATTCCTTTGCCAATCAAAACGTGATATTTCGCTTAGCCGAAGATTCCTATGTCCTACAGACCTTCAACGAGAGCGGAATCCTGCACAATCGCATCCCATCGCTCTTTGTGCAAGATTCATGGAAGGTCACGGACAACCTCCAGTTCAA
>Ga0335071_10003721_pt1 | contig 16019 bp, 15 predicted proteins | sample Lox_Sample_15_FD_206724 | JGI IMG/M metagenome (GOLD analysis project Ga0335071, IMG submission 206724) | Soil microbial communities from Loxahatchee National Wildlife Refuge, Florida, United States - Lox_Sample_1.5 | ecosystem: Environmental > Terrestrial > Soil > Wetlands | place: USA... | reverse complement strand
CGGCGACACGGTTTCCTGATAATATTATTAAGCAGGGGGTCTCCGAGGGGTAAGCAAGAGCGCTCCGCGCGGCGTCAGCCCCCTTCAGGAAATAAAAGTAAACAACGGGTCTCCGAGGGGGCGTCAGTCCCCTTCAGGAAATTAAAAAACGCCGTGTTCGCCGTGTCGCCGTGGTGAACAAAGCGCCGTGTCCTCCGTGTTAATCTCCGTGTTCGCCGTGGTGATTCTCTGTTCACATGCCCAGCATGGTGGCATAACTCTGCAGGTCGAGGAGTCCGTGCCCGCTGAGGTTGAACACGATGACCTCTTCCTCGTTCTCGCGCTTGCACGCCTGTGCATGCCGGATGGCCGAAGCGATGGCGTGACAGGACTCAGGAGCCGCAATAATGCCCTCGGTCCTGGTGAAAAGCTGCCCGGCGGCAAACGTCTCGTCCTGGGACAGGGCTTCCGCCTCGATCAGGCCCTGGTCATATAACGCGGACACGGTGGGCGCCATGCCGTGGTAGCGCAGGCCGCCGGCGTGGATGGGGTCCGGCATGAAGTCGTGGCCGAGCGTATGCATCTTGAGCAGAGGGGTCATTCCGGCTGTGTCGCCAAAGTCGTACTCATATCGCGAAATGCCTCCGGCGCAGCCCGTCAGCGAAGGCACGCTTTCGGGCTCGACAGCGATGAAGCGGGCGTCGTTCTTGCCCTTCATCTTATCGTAGATGAACGGGAACGTGAAGCCGGCGAAGTTACTGCCGCCGCCAACGCAAGCGATCATCTTATCGGGCTTCTCGTCGATCTTCTCGAGCTGCACACGTACTTCCTGGCCGATAACGGTCTGGTGTAGCATGACGTGGTTCAGCACGCTGCCCAGCGAATACTTCGCATTCGGCAAGCCCACTGCCGTTTCTATGGCCTCGCTGATGGCGATGCCCAGGCTGCCGGGGCAATCAGGGTCGGCGGCCTGTGTCTTTCGGCCGAACTCCGTCTTATCGCTGGGCGAGGGGTACACGTCGGCGCCGTAGAGCTTCATGACGTATTTGCGGTAAGGCTTCTGGTCATAGGACGACCGGACCATGAACACGGTGCATTTCATGCCGAAGTAGGCCGTGGCCAGGCTCAATGCAGAGCCCCACTGGCCCGCGCCGGTCTCGGTGGTCAGGTGGTCGATGCCCTCGGCGAAATTATAATAGGCCTGGGCTATGGCGGTATTGGGCTTATGGGAACCCACTGGTGATAGGTCTTCCCGCTTGTAATAGATGCGGGCCGGGGTCCTCAGGGCTTTTTCCAGCCGCCGGGCCCTGTATAGAGGCGATGGCCGGCCGAGCTGGGCCAGAGCCGACCGGATCTCGTCCGGTATACGGATGAAGCGCTCGGTAGAAAGCTCCTGCTTGATCAGGCCTTTAGGGAATATGGCTTCCCAGTCGGAAGGCTTCAAAGTCTCTTTAGTGCCGGGATTCAGGGCGGGCGGCAGCCCGCCGGGAATGTCGGCGACCATGTTGTACCACTTTTTGGGTATTTCATCGACGTCCAGCGTAACCTTAATCGTTTCCCGGGCCTTCGGCCTGCTGATGACTTTACCGACCATATGTTCACCCATTAAATGTCAATAAATTGTACACTTGTCTATCTTTCAGTACAACAATAAGCTATGTTGTATAATTATGTACATATCGAAGAATAATAAAAAGCTTTCGCTCGATAAATGGGGCGCTCGATATATTAGGGGTATAAAATAGATAAAAGAGTATTACACTCTGGCCCGGTCAGAGCCACTCTTCCAGCGTATATGCTATTTTAGCGCTGGTAATAGTACATAGCAGGTCGTCGCCGATATAGCACTCCTCTTCTGGGGAGCTTAACTGAATATGTGCGGTCATATCCTTGAAGTTGAATGTTACACGGATCTCGTTGCCGGCGTCCGTGGCCGCGAAATAGCTTATCAGCCGGCGGCCGTCCAAAAAGGCCTCTTCCTCGTCCCACTCCTCGTAGGGCGGGGCCAGCTCGTCGTTCTTCGCGAGCATGGCATAAGCGGCGTTCAGGACGATATCCAGCGATTCCTCTGAGATGACGTTCCCGTCAAGCCTGTATGCCCTGGTCGCACTATCAACTATCTTCATTGATAATAGGTGGCATGGTATAAGTATAAATATATTTTGATATCAGCTATAAAATTTATACTTTTTATGCCAAAAAATTCCAGATTGTTACTTTTTTACGTCATAAGACCGTGACATGCAGGTCATATTTCGACAGGCATATGCCGGTCTTGTCGATCGCGTCGAAGAACGCATCGATGACGTCCTTCGGCCCGTGGCAGGCCGCGCCCTCGGACTCGTAGTCGAACATGAACCGCTTGGGATAGAGTACGGAAGACTGGTCGAAACTCGTCTCCAGGTCATAGCAGCGCTTGCCGAGCGAGTCCATCATTATTTTTTTAATGTCGTAGACGTGTTTTTCAAATTCCATCGTCCCCGGAAGGTCATTCCGATCCTTCGGCTTGATGGTGAATAAGGCTTTCATACAGCTTTTCTCCTGGTAATAAAGATTATATTGGCTTTGCCCGATATAATGCTTTCCTGTGGGCTGCATGGATGGCTTTATAATGCCGGTCAACAATTACCTATTATGGAATCTCCTTACCGGGCGGTCGTCGAGCTACTGGATCCCTATATTGTCGAAGCCTCGGGCGTGAATGTGTTCCTCTATCCCGGCACGAAGGACGAATTCGTGGATAACCTTATAAACGAGGGTGTCGTCGAGTGCATTCCCCGGTTTGCCCTGCGGTTTAAGGAACATACGATCGACCTGGACCTGCTATATTACATCATCGACGTGATTAAGACCTGCGACGGGGGCGTCATCTTTTTTAGCCCGGAAAGCCGTGTCCTGGACCTAAAGAAGATACGCCGGCCTTCCGACCGGCTTGATGACCTTTTTACGGATAACGCGCCGGGATACTGGAAGCCGCCGGAATAATCGGTTTAGAGTGCCTTAACGAGCTCTAATAGGATAATTATACAACACAGCAAAAATTGGCCATGATGGGGGCGGGCTTTCGGCCCGCCCAATTTCTTACACAGCCATTGGGATTGGATACTAAATATAATTAAGCGTTTTTTTGAAAAGCGCTTACATAATATATTCTCACGGTCGAATAATTAAAGTTTTCTATGTTTTTGCCTGGTTAATAAGGCCTTTCTCAGCAATTAATTGCCTTTCCGGTATTTCGCAGGCTGGATGGACAATAGTGAAATAAGCAATAATTAGGCTTATTTTTAAAAAATAAGCTCATATAGCTACGATTTTATTCGTAGCTTAAATAAATCTTAAATAGATACCCTCCATAGATTATAGCAGGTGATCGGTTTTATGGGATACAAAAAAGGGCTTCTATTCGGCCTGGGAGCGATCGCGGCCCTGGCCATCATACTGGCGATCATGGGCAGCGCCTCGGCCGACGATACGCCTCTCGCGGCCAGTAAGGATAAGACGGTCTCCGTCACGGGCACCGGTTCCGTCTATGCCACTCCGGACATCGCGAAGTTCAGCACGGGCGTCGTTACCGAGGCGGACACGTCCGCGGACGCGATGCAAAAGAACGCGCAGCTCATGGATTCGGTCGTGAGCGCGATCAAAAGGGCGGGCATTCCCGATAAGGACATCAGGACCGGGCGCATTTCGCTGGAGCCGGTCTATAATTATTATTCTCAGCCCTCGGGGTCAACGGAAAAGCCTAAGATCGTCGGCTACAGTGCGACGAATACCGTGACGGTGACCATCCGGGACCTGTCGAAGGTGGGCGCGACCATCGATGCCGCGACGAACGCGGGCGCGAACAAGGTGAACGGCGTGTCCTTCGAGCTTTCGGACGAGCTGGCCTCCAGCGTGTATAAACAGGCCCTGACAAAGGCCGTCGCGGATGGCGTCGATAAGGCGAAGACCATCGGCGATGCCGCAGGCACGGGCTCGCTGGCGCTGAAGTCGATAACCGAGTCGGGCACATACTATCCGCAGCCCGTCTACATGGACTTTGCCGCATCGGGCGACGTGAAGGCGGCCGCAGTGCCCACGCCCGTCTCGCCTGGCGAGCAGAAGATCCAGGCCACCGTCACGATGGTCTACACGTTCGTGTAGCCTGGCCATTTTTTTTTATTTTCTCGCGTTTTTTTTGATTATTAGCTTTGTCTATTAAGCGTTCTCGCTTTTCTCCTAAGCCGTCTTTGAGCGTCCCCAACTATAGGGGCACTCCAAGAAGGCATACCGGGTAACTGCAAGAAAGATTATTATAAATCTAAAAAACACGTAAGTGGCTTTTTTATAAGGCTTTTCTACAGTCATAAGGAGGTATACGAACGCCAGTGTAAGGGCTATTACCACGACGGATATGCCGACTTATATTTGCTCCTCGAAACTGGCTTATTTTTTCGTCCTTACGACCAGGACGTTACAGGGTGCGCTCTTGACGATCTCGTCCGCCGTGCTCCCGAGCAATTGTTTGTAATATGAAGGCCGCTCTGTCGCCCCGATAATGACGAGGTCGTAGCCGTCTTTGGCGGCATCGATGATGCTGTCGACGACGCTACCGCTCATGAAGATGGCGGAATGCTCCACGCCCGAGCCTTCGGCCATCCTGTTCACGTTATCGAGTATGGCCTCAGCGTTCGTTTTCTCGGACTTTTTTCCCACGTACATCGAGGTGACAATACCTTTAAACTTCTTTTGCAGGTTTAATGCGATGTCCAGGGCCCGGGTCGAATGCTGGAATCCCGTCGTAGGGACAAGGATCTTCCGGTACTTGAGCTGGGCCAGGTCGCCCGTATAGCTGAAGACGGCCACGTCGCATGGCGACTCTCTCAGGACGTTGTCAACGACGTTGCCGAACAACACCTTCTGAGTCATGGTACGCTGGCTCGAGCCCATGACGATGAGGTCGCACTTCTTTAGCTGTGCCATCTGGACGATCGCGTCGACGATGGAACGGGTCGTGATGGCCTCGGCGGTCGCCTTAACGCTGTAGCTTTTTGCCTTTTCGACGGCGCTCATGAGCATGGACGAAGTCCGCCCATTAATGATGGACGCCCCTGTCGGGAGCTGCGGCGGCACTTCCATGGCGTTGATGATGTGGAGCATGCCGCCAGGCTCGAGCAGGTCCGATGCGATCTCCACGATGTTGTCGATGGTTTCAGGCCGTGAGATCGGGACGAGGATATTCCGGTAAACGGTCCTCTTATTTAGCAACGCGATTTTCATGGCTCTTTCACCTTCATACTTATTCTTGAGCTCTGCGGAGATCTCGGGGTGCAGCTCGTGGGCCACGCCGGGATCGGTGACCTGAGTTCCCGGGATATGGTCCCTCCAGCTTAAATTCTGGCTTTTACGATAGGCGAGGTACATCAGGACGCCCACGATAAACCAGAGCGTGCCGACGATCTTGCCGATCTGGTGCAAATTCAGCACCAGGATCCAGACGAACAAACACACGAAAAAGCCCAGGACGGGCAGGATCGGAACGTCCAGATCCTTGCCTCTGATGTGTATGTTAAAGGCCCAGGGCGACTTGTAGGGCCGATAGAGGTCGGGCCTCTTACTCCTGAGCTTGATGAGCGAGAGGTTGACCAGCATGAACGAGACAAGGGCGCCATAATTATAAAGATCCCCCAGGATAATGGTCGGGTCTTCGGACGTCAACTTATAAGTCCCCATGACCCAGACGAAAACGACGAAGCCGATCGACGCCAGGCTAAAGACAATGATCGTCCTCGTGGGCACGCGGTATTTCGGGTGAAGCTTGCTGAACCACTGGGGCATGATTCTGTACCGGGCCATGGAGTACGTCACCCGGGAGGCGCCGATGACGCCGGTGTTCGTGGACATGAGCAGCATGAGGACGCCCAGCAGGCCGACCCACAGGGGCAGGAATGTGACCAGCGGGTTGGCAGGGCTCAAGCTCAGGCAAATGCCCTTGGCGACGCCCGTGACCGGGTCGTTCTGGTAGGTGGTGCCTATCGTCGTCGGCGACATTTTTGGAAGCCCGACGGCGAGCGAACACAGCAGGAGGCCTGCGAGAATTACCGCAACGATGAGCGCCTTGGTGGCACGGGGGATGGTCCTGTCGGGGCGCTTAGTCTCCTCGGCGGCCTGCGAAATGGACTCCAGCCCGATGAAGGAGACCATGGCCACGGTGATGCCCCAGCCGAAGCTCGTCCAGGAGACGCCGGTGCCAAGCTGCGTGATGTTGTGGATGAACGTGGGCAGGTTCCAGACGAGGGCAAAGCCGATCAGGAGCAGGGCGATCTCGCTGATGATGCTGACGATCGACAGGACTATATTCAGGTTTGCCGACTCCCGGATGCCGATGTAATTCAGCGCCATGAGCACGATGCATAATATGATGGTCGCGACGGCCTGGAACGTATAGTTCGGCGCGCCGCTGATGCCCATGGTATTGATGCTATTCAAGCCGGCCAGCGTCCCGACATACGGCACCCCGACGGAGCCGAGATTGCTTAAAAAGCTGCCCAGGTATCCCATGGTTATCCAGCCGAAGAGGGCGATGTCGATCGTATAGTCCAGCAGCAGGCCCCAGCCGGCGATGAAAGACCAGAAATCGTCGAAGGCCTCGCGGGCGAATATGGACGCTCCGCCCGCCATGGGTATGGCGGACGCCAGCTCGGCATAGCTCAAGGCCGTAAAAATATAGCCCAGGGCTGCCACGGCCAGCGCCAGCGGCGCCGCACCTGCCGCGAAGAATAATACCAGGCCCAGGGCAACGTAAATATCCGCGCCAACATCGGCAAAGCCGATGGAGAACGAGCCGAGAACTCCCAGGTCCCTTTTAAGCTTGACGACCTCAACCTTCGGCTCAGTAGCCTGTTGAGCTGCCTGCTGTTTACCCATATCTGCCATGAACATCCATCACTTCAGGAAAAATCGATAGAAATATGTATATAAGTATTGCTATCATAGCGTACTTCATTATATATACAATTTACTATTTTATATTCCTTTTATCGCCTATGGACTTGACCATTAAAACGGGGCACGGCGAGCCCTTGATCAGCCTGTCCGCCGTGGAGCCAAGGAGGAAGTTTTGATACAGGGGCTTTTCCGTGGCGCCGATCATCATGAGATCATATCCCCGATCCGCCTCGTCCAGTATGGTTTCCACGACCAGGCCTTTTCTATTCAGTACCCGGGGAGCGATGCCAGCATCATGAAGCCGGTCGCTGACCGGCTTAAGGGCTGCGGCGGCATCGCCCTCGCCGACGTAGAGCACGGTGATCTCGCTGCCGTGCTTTTTATGCAATTCCTCGGCAAGCATCGCGGCCTTTACTGAGTGCTGATAGCCGGACGTGGGGATCAATATCCGGTCATAGCCCATCGCCTTATCCTCCATGTAGCGGAAGACGATGGTCTCAACCTTCGACTGCCGGATGATCTCGTCCACGTTGCTGCCGAAAATGTGCTTCAGCCGCTTCCGGTAGGTGGAATTCGCCAGCAGGATAAGGTCGTAGCCGCCCGACTCCGCCTCTTCCAGGATGCCCATCGCGACCGAGAGGGATTTCTTGACGCGGTAGCCGACCCGCATTCCTTCCGTTGCCGAAAGCAGGTGCGTCGTCGAGATGGTACTCATGGCCCGCCGCCATTCGGCGGGCGATATGATAAAAAGGTCAGAGGCGATGATATGCAGGAACGTGATTTCGCCGCCCGGCATTAAAAAATGATCGACGAAGTCCACGAGGAATTTCATGTTTGAGGTCCGCGTGATCGGTATGAGGATTTTTTTATACACACTAGCACCCTGGACCATTTACAATACGGCGGTAGCCTAATAAATATTATCATGCCAGGCTGGAGGACAGGAGCCTCACGGCCTCGAAAATCTCCCTGGGATTTGCTCCCCAGTGCACGACGACGCCCTTGACGCCATTTATTTCCTTTAGCCCCAGCTTTTCAGACTGGCAGCATCGCAGGATGAACGGGCGCGCCGGCTGCACGTTTGTGAGGGGGCACACGTTCACGTGCTCGAACCGTTTTCCGGGATATTTCGCCTCGAAGACGAGCTTCGACGTGTTGCACCCGACGAGCCTTATGTCGCCTTCGGGCTCCGCGTCGAGCGAGTCCAGGAAGAGGCCGTCCAGGCCCGAGGCACGACACGGGAATATGGTCGTCCGTTTCGGGTCCTCGAAATTCTTCAAGTCGGTGACATGATATTTAAAGTCGAACAGGAGCTCTCCGTACATGCCCGCCTCGTCCTGACGCTGGATATTATAGACGAGCCACGCGGGCCAAGGCGGCGCGATGTCGAAGACGTCGACCTGCGTGAGCACGGACGGGTCGGGCCTGTGCACAAAGTTATAGTGCCGGTCCACGCCCCGGAAGACGACGGTATTGATGTTATTCTTACAGAGTTCAGCGGCTTTTTTGATCATGTGGGCCCGGTTGGTGATATCCATGGGCGGGCCGTAGACGAGAGTTTCGCCTGCGCCAGCTATTTTCCGCATGCTTTTCCTGTCCCTCAGGAAGCCCTCGCCTTCGCTCGATACTTCGTATACGTCGCAGCGGTCGGGCGCCTCGAAAACGAGCACGTACTCCGATGAAAAGTAAATAATATCTTCGGGCCGGTAGTCCTTCCGGGCGTACTTATCCGCGACGCCTATGAGCCGGCAGTGACTCGGGAATATCATGTTGACTCCAGGTTCTTGACGATATATAGCCCGACGTCCTCCGTCTTGAACTTTCCGCCAAGGTCGGGGGTCAGTATGCCATGCGAAATAATATGATCTACCGCCTCCTGGACTCGCTCCGCCTTTGCCCGATATCCCGCCCATTCAAGCAGCATTTTAGCGCTCAGTACCGCTGCAATGGGATTCGCGATGCCCCTGCCCGCGATATCGGGGGCACTGCCGTGGACGGGCTCGAAAAGCGCATAGCGATCGCCGATGTTGGCGCTCGGGGATAGGCCCAGGCCCCCTATGAGGGCGGCCGCCTCGTCCGATAAAATATCGCCGAACAGGTTCGTGGTCACGATGGTATCGAACTGCGACGGCTTACGTATCAGGTTGTATGCCATGGCGTCGACGAGCATTTCCTCGTAAGGCACTCCCGACTTCTTTGCCACGCCGATACAGACGTCCCGGAAGAGCTCGCAGGAGCGGAGCACGTTGGCCTTATGGACGATAGTGAGCTTCTGCAGGCCCGGGCGGCTGCAGGCTTTCCGGGCGATGCGCTCGCTTGCATGGCGGGTGATCTTACGGGTCGAGAGCACCTGGTCGTCCGTGACCTCCTCGATGCCGCAATAGAGGTCTTCACTATTCTCGCGATAAATGATAAAATCGACTTTATAGGGCGATATGGCGCTGGACTTGAACGGCCGCACGTTGGCGTACGCGTCGAGCTCCCGGCGTAGTGTTAAAATGACGCTTGGATAGATCTTTTTCGGCGGGGACGTGATAGCGCCGAAGAGGACGCAGTCGCATTTTTTTATCGTATCGAGGTCTTCTTCGGACATGGCCGTCCCTTCCCTCATGAATCGCTCATTTCCGACGTTTATGTAAACATATTCCGCTTCTGGCATAACCGCCTGGAGAACATCGACTGCGACGGGCACGACCTCCTTTCCGATGCCGTCCCCGGGAAGGACCGCTATCCTCATCTGTTCGCCCTCCTGTAGGCCACAAGGCCGCCTGCGTTCAGGATATCCTGCAGGAAATCGGGCAGCTTCGTGCTTTTATACTCCTTTCCTCCCGCCATGACCAGGCCTCTGTCAAGATCCACTTCGACGATGTCTCCTTTCTGAACGGCATTGTAAATATTCGCCTCAACGATGGGCAGCCCCAAATTAATAGAGTTCCTGAAGAATATACGGGCGAAGGACTTTGCCACGACACAGCTAATACCGGCGTATTTTAGGGCCAGCGGTGCCTGCTCTCTCGATGAGCCGCAGCCGAAGTTTTTACCGGCCACGATTATGTCGCCTTTAGCGGGCTTGAATGCCGGGTCGATGCCCTCCATGGCGTGCTCGCCGAACGTCTTGAAGTCCGCAGTCCGCAGATATTTACCAGGGATGATGACGTCCGTATCGACGTTATCCCCGTATTTCCAGGCCTTTCCCCTGAACTTCACAGGTATCGCCTCGGGTCCGCGATCTTTCCCCCGACGGCCGTGGCCGCGGCAGTAAGCGGCGAGCCGAGATAGACGTCGGCGCCTTTGCCCATACGGCCCTTGAAGTTCCGGTTCGTCGTGGACATGCAGGCCTCGCCTTCCGCGAGAACTCCCATGTGGCCGCCCAGGCAGGGTCCGCAGCCAGGATTACACAGGGTCGCCCCGGCCGATAGCAGCGTGGCGGCGATTCCGCTGTCGACCGCTTCCAGCATGATGCTCCGGGATGCCGGAATGATTAGTGTCCTGCATTTCACTTTTCGCCCCTTCAGGATGCGGGCTGCCTCCTCCAGGTCCTCCAGCCTGCCGTTCGTACAGGAGCCGATGAGCACCTGGTCGACGTGCGTGCCCTCGACTTCCTCCACGTCGTGGACGTTGTCGACTTCGATGGGGCAGGCGACCTGGGGCGAAATGTCAGAATTAAAATGATATGATTCGCAATACGTGGCATCCTTTGCGATGGCCGGAGAATAGGGCTCGGCGGCCCGGCCTTTCAGAAACGCTTCGGTCTTCGCATCCGGGGGGACGATGCCGGCCTTGGCGCCCATCTCGATGGCCATGTTGCAGAGGGTCATCCGGCCGGCCATAGACATCGCCTCGATGGCCGTACCGTAAAATTCCAGCGCCTTATAGGCGGCACCATCCGTTTTAATCTCTTTGATGATGCGGAGCGTTACGTCCTTCGCCGTAATGCCCTTCTGGAGCCTGCCATCTACCGTGACCTCAATGGTCTCGGGCACCCGGAACCAGAGCCTGCCCGAAGCGTAGATCTCGGCCATATCCGTGGCGCCGACGCCTGTCCCGAAGGCGCCGAAGGCGCCATACGTGCACGAGTGCGAGTCGGCGCCGACGACGACCTTACCGGGCAGGGCAAAGCCGTTCTCGGCCACGACCTGGTGGCAGATGCCCTCACCCACATCATATAAATGTGATATTTTTTGAGAGGCAGCCCAGCCTCTCAGCTCCTTCTGGAGCAGCGCCGTCGTCTCGTTGTTGGCGGGCACTAAATGGTCAAAAGGAATAATTATCCTGCCGGGGTCCCACACCTTTTCCATCTGCATGTCCTTGAAGGCCTTGACCGCCAGCACGGACGTGCCGTCGTGGCTCATGGTATAGTCAACCTTAGCGATAACGAAATCCCCGGCATGAGCCTTTTTCCCCGAGGCGCGCCCCAGTATTTCTTCACTTATGGTCCCCACTAATCTCACGCTTCTCCTTATAGAAAATTATTAGTACATTCACCATTTTATAGTTTCTTGTGAACGAATATTTCGGTAGCGAAATATTCGTTAATAATACTGGTCGGTGAGATTATGCCCGGATATTCGACCAACGAATGGATGAAGCTCATAAAAACGGAGCCCATCGACGTAGAGATATGCGACGTAACCCTGAGGGACGGCGAGCAGACGCCCGGCGTATCTTTCACGAAAGAGGAAAAAATGGATATCGCCCGGACGCTGGACGAGGTCGGCGTCGAGATCATCGAAGCAGGGTTTCCCATTATCTCCCAGGGGGAAAAAGACTCCGTTAAAGCTGTCTGTACCATGGGCTTGAATGCGAAGATAAGCTGCCTGGCCCGGGCCGTAAAGCCGGACATCGATGCCGTCATCGACTGCGGTGCCGACATGGTCGGCATTTTCATCGGGACCTCGGACCTGCACCTGACCTACAAGCATAAGAAAACGCAGGAAGAGGCCATCGAGTGCATGGTCACGGCCTCCGACTACGCGAAAAAGCACGGGCTCATCGTGCGTTTCGCGGCGGAGGATTCTACCAGGACTGGCCTGGACTTTTTGAAGCGATTCTATCGGGCCGGGGAAGAATGCGGTGCCGACTATGTTAACATCGCCGACACGGTGGGCATCATGACTCCGTCGACCATGAAATACCTGGTCGGCGAGGTGCGGAATATGGTCGATCTGCCCGTGTGCGTCCATTGCCACGACGACCTGGGCCTGGCGGTCGCCAACACCATGGCCGCGGCCGAGGCGGGCGCGAAGCAGTTGCATACGTGCGTGAACGGAATCGGCGAGCGGGCGGGCAACGCTTCCCTGGAAGAGGTCCTCATGGGGCTAAAGGTCCACTACGGCGTAGACCGCTATGATACAACTTTATTAAAAGGTCTCTCGGAGATGGTCGTGAAGTACTCTGGCATCACCATCGCGAGGAACAAGGCCGTCGTCGGCCAGAACGCCTTCGCGCACGAGTCCGGCATTCACATCGCGGCGCTGCTGGAGAATGACCGTACCTACGAGCTATTCTCGCCCGAGATCGTCGGCGGGCACCGGGAGTTCATCCTCGGGAAGCACAGCGGCAGCAAGGCTTTATGCTACATGGCCCGGCAGATGGGCTTTACACTGTCAAAGGCCGAGACCGATCTCGTCCTCGGGGAGATCAAGCGCATGAGCGAGTCCAAGCAGTCGCTGCGCAGGGATGAGCTGGCCGAGCTGATCACGCTGGTGCTGTCAAAAGAAAGCGCGAGCACGACCCTGGTTTAAGCCTTATTAATTATAAACTGGTGCCCCGTCGGGCAGCGCGAAGTCACCACGTAGATCTTGAGCCCGGGCGCTTTTAACAGCCTGTCGAGGTCCGACCGGATCTTTTCGACGGAGTAGTCCGCAGGGTCCGCCAGCTCGCAGTCATCTTTAAAAATGTCTTTCAGCAGGCCGCTGACGTCAGGCGTTACCTGGCCACCGGTCATTGCCGCCTCCCGGTTGGCGAATATGACCGCTAGCACGTCGCAGCCATTAAACTTCGCGTTCAGCAGGGCCGCCAGGCCCGTGTGGAGCAGGGCGAAATCGCCCATCATGGCGATGCCTTTTTTCGGGAACCCGCAGGCCGAGCTGACGGACGATCCCAGCCCGACCCCGACGTTGAGCATTGTATAAGGCGGATTCGCAGCGATGATCGAGCAGCCAGCATCTCCGGCCACCGGGACGCCCATTGACTTAATCGCCTTATAGACCTCATCATATGGGCATGCGTCGCAATGCCCGACAGAATAGCCCCGCGTGGCCATGGTCTGCGGCTCGACCGCTCTCTTAACCGAAGGCATGTCCAGATGCTCGACTCCCTGCCGCATGTCTGCTTCGTTCAGCGGGCCTGCCCGGGGCAGATGCCCCGTCAGCCTGCCCTTTGCCTTTGGAACGCCAAGCTGTTCCTCCAGGAAGGGCGCCACCTCCTCGCACACGAGGACCGCCTCCAGATCCATGATAAAATCGTCGACCAGGGCCCGCGGGAAAGGGTTGACCATGGCGAGCGATAAATGCGATAGGCCCATGGACTCAGCGACTTTTGCCGCGTCAAGGGACGCGTGGCCCGAAGAGATGATGCCGCGAGCACCTCTTTTGACGGCTTTATTCAAAATATGATAATTCGACTCATGGGCCGCCAGGCTCCAGCCGTCCCGAAGATATTTCTGGTGCGTGCCCAGCATCGTATATGACCAGTGGGACATGTCCAGCTTTTTGTGCTCGTTCGATATTTTTTTCCTATGAATTGTGCCTTTTTCTTTTAGGGCCCCTTCTGTGAGCCGGACCAGGACGGGCGCGCAGATACGCTCCGAGAGCTGAATGCCGGATGCGATCGAATCGTAAATTTCCGCGGGCTCCGCCGGGTCGAATACCGGGATCTCGGCGAGCTTGCCATACCAGCGGGAGTCCTGCTCGTCATGGGAAAATAATGCGCCGACGTCGTCTCCCGCGATGACCGCTATTCCCGCTCCGAGCCCGTGGGTGGCGGAAATGATCAGCGGATCGGATAATATGTTGATGCCGACGTGCTTGGCGACGACGGCCGCCCGCTCGCCCATGACCGAGGCGCCCATGGCCATTTCGTAGGCGATCTTCTCGTTGGCCTGCCATCCTGCGTTCAGGCCGCTGTCCTTTTGAAGTGCGGTAAAGAGGTCATTTATCGGATAGCCGGGCACGCCCCCTACAAAGATGACGCCGCAATCCCTCAGGGCCAGGTGCGCCGCCTCGACGCCCGTGATATTTGTGACTTCAGTCCGCATCATACGTAAAAATGGTAAAAGCTCGTGGCATAATAAGCCTTCCCGACCTTAAGTCGTGCCAGACCACAATGCATCATTTTTTCTTAAGTTTCTTGAGCATGTTATCCGTCTCTTCATATCCATGCTGCTGCTTCTTCTCGTCCTCAGGCGAGCATAAAGAAAGTTTACTTGATTATAGTAAACTATATTTTACTTCATGCAGTATATGCTTGCGCCGAGGAGGATTTGTATGGCAATCAATGGTTTATCATATTATAACGGGGCCGAGGCCTTCGCTAAGAAGCTGCATGGTAAAGGCTCCTTCGTACTGGTCATGGGATACACGGAGACCGCAGCGATACCGGGCATCACGGTCGCGGGCGCGGCGCCCGAGCTGATGTGCTACACGCCGCCGCTTGACGCGGAGCTTGTCCACACGGGCCGGATCATCACGCTAGACAATATAGCCATGACGTCGGACGCAATTCCTACGCCCGGCCTCATCACGAGGGCAGCCGTATCATTGTCCGACTTCCGGGAGTATTACGTGGATGCGGGCGGAAAGATCTCTCCTTTTGTCCCCCACTTCCGGGTGGGCAACGGCCCCGGCGCAGACATTAGGACCGGCAAGGCCGTCCCCAATGCAAAGCAGATCATCGATAACGCCCGGAAGGTCGGGAAGGAGATCGCCGCCGAGTCGGAGTACCTGGTCATCGGCGAGACGACCCCCGCAGGCACGACGACGGCGCTGGCCGTATTACGCGCCCTTGGCGTGGACACGAAGAACGTCACGAGCAGCAGCATGGCGGACAACCCGCAGGCGCTGAAGGATGCTGTTGTCAAGGAAGGGCTACAGAAAGCCGGGATCAATGGCAAATGCGATGCTCTACAGGCTATCGAGGCCGTCGGCGACCCCATGATGGCCGCGACCATCGGCCTCGTCCAGGGCGCACAGGGCGTGCCGGTCATTCTGGCGGGCGGTACGCAGATGGCGGTCGTGTCCATATTGATCTCTAAGATGATGGACATCAACAAGGCAGACCTGGCCCTGAGCACGACGCGCTGGGTGGCCGAGGACAGCACCTCGAGCCTGTTCGGCATCCTCAAGGGCGCCGGAGTGAATATCCCGGTCATCGTGTCCAACCTGTCTTTCGCCCGGTCGAAGTATACAGGACTGCTGGCCTACGAGCGCGGCATGGTCAAGGAAGGCGTCGGTGCCGGCGGTATCGCAGCTGCCACGATCCTCAAGGGCGTGCCGAAGGTAAAGATCGAGGATACCGTAGAAGCCATTTACTCAAAAATGGTCGGGAACTAGCCGGTAAATATCCGGCTAAAATTTTTTAATCCAGAAAAGACTTACAAAAGCGAAAGTATATTGTACCCTAAACGCTTACAAATTAGTAAATACTATCACGATGTTGAGAAGATGCCTATGCAAAAAAGAATTGCTAAAGCCCTTAAAAAGAATCCGGAAAACTATTTATATACACCGGAAGAGAAACTTTTTAGTATGTCAAAAATGCAAGAATCGCATACCGCTAAAAACAAATCAAGGTTTAAAAAAGCCGGAGATGCGATTGTTAAAAAGACATCGGAACCTCCTATTAGTAAAGAGGAAGAAGATACTCTCTTGCGTTTTGCTGCCAAATCCATGATGGATGGCATAAAGAGTGGTAAAATCAAGACCCGCAGCTTAGAAGACGTCCTCGAAGAGCAGGATAAAAAGCGCGGCCTACGATAAAATGAAGGTCGACGTCTCGCCTGAAGCAGAAAACGACCTGGATGAGATGGATAACTCGTTATACGTTAAGTTTAAAAATCATTTGAAGTCGCTGGGGGATAATCCATATCAGAGGCATCTTGAACATGGATTACC
>Ga0335071_10003720_pt1 | contig 16026 bp, 14 predicted proteins | sample Lox_Sample_15_FD_206724 | JGI IMG/M metagenome (GOLD analysis project Ga0335071, IMG submission 206724) | Soil microbial communities from Loxahatchee National Wildlife Refuge, Florida, United States - Lox_Sample_1.5 | ecosystem: Environmental > Terrestrial > Soil > Wetlands | place: USA... | reverse complement strand
GCCAACCTGCGGCCTAGGTCGAGGTGGCGGTAGGGGTCTCGGTCGGGGTATCGCTGGGGACCGGCGTATCGGTCGGGGTGGAAGTGGACGTGGCGGTCGAGGTGGGGCTGGCAGTGAACGACGACGTTGACGTCCACGAGGCGGTCGGGGTTTGGCTGGGGGTCAGGGTGGTGGTGCGCGTCGGGGTGCGCGTGAAGGTGCCGGTCGGCGTGGGGGTGTTGGCGTACGAGCCGTCGAAGAGCCAGGTAGCGTGGGCGGCGTCGTAGACCAGGATGAACAGCGAGCTGTCGGTGGTCAGCACGCCGCTGTTGTAGTGGTACAGGGCAGTGACCCGCACCGTGACCGTGCCGGGGGTCGAGGCAACCACGATCACGCTCATGACGCGCACCTCGTGAACGGTGTTCCAGAACTTGACATAGCCGGAATAGCCGCCCATGCCGGCGTTGTTCATCGCGCTCTTGAAGCGGTCGTCCAGGAGCGACCAGGTGCGCGGGTAATCGGCGACGTTGATCGAGGCGTAGTAGCCGCGGATGAACTGGTCGGGCGTCTGCCCGGGGGTGGCGGTGGGGGACGGCGTGGAGGTCTGGGAGGGCGGCAGGGGGGTGGCGCTGGCCGGCGCCGGGGCGGTCCCGGTGGCGGTGGCGGGCTGGGAGGTGGCGCTGCCGGCGGCCGGGGTGGCCGCGGCCGGCGAGGCGGCCAGGGCGGTCAGCGTCTGGGCGACGGCGGTCTGGTAGACCTGCGGTGCGACGGTCGCCGGGGCGGGCAGCAGTGCACAGCCCGAGAGCAGCAGCCCGAGGGCGAGCAGGAGAACGATGCGTTTCATGGTGGAGGCCTCCTTTTTACGGGGAAGATGGTTCGCCGCAGCTCCGATTAAATGCGGCGCGCCCCTGTTCTTAAGACGCCCCACGGAGGCTAAAAGTTCCCCGCAGCGCAACACCGCGGACACTCCCACCTACGCGGCCGTCTTCTGCTTGCGACGCATGGGTGTCTTGTACTCGGATTTCTTCTTCAAGCCCAGCGACTGGACCTCGTTCGAGTCGCTACCGTACTTGGCCACCAACTGAGCCTAGGCGCCAGGATCAGGTCGTGGAACTCCCCCTCGGCTGCGCAGGAACCCCGTCGGGTGAGTGCCCGCTCAGTCCAGCAGGAAGGGCTTCATCGGGGCCCACTGCTCTTTCCAGACCGTGGGAATGAGCCGGCCGGTGACCATCTCGGGCATGGCGGCCGCCATGGCGGCCCGCTCACGACCTTCAAGGTTGAAGAGCACGAAGGGCAGGGCCAGGTAACCGGGGGTGGCGTGCTCCTGGTTGTGCTTCCCCAGGGCGGCGCTCAGGCGGCCCTGCTCGTCCATGTCCATTACCTCCGCCAGGGCGGGGCGGGAAAAGTACTGCTCCTCGACGGCGATGTGCGGGCCCCACAGCTCGCTCAGGCGTGACAGGCCCTCGACCAACAGGACCAGGCCGGCGGTCTTGCCCTCCCCCGAGAGCTGGTTCAGCGCCTGGCGCAGCGGGTCGATCAGCGCCGCGGCCTTCTGGTGGTCCGCCGCCAGGCGCTCGTAAGGGATGGACGGCAGGCGGGCGCGCAGGGCGGGGAAAGCCACCTCGTCCTCGCCCAGGTGGTGGGCGGCGAGCACCACCGTCAGGGCCAGGAGATAGTCGGCGAAGCCAGCGCGTGTGGCCAGGTCCGGGAAACCGGTGCGCTGGAACTCGGCCCCCTTCTCCAGGCCGACGGCCAGGCCGCGGCTGATGACGGTGTGGATGCGGACCAGGTCCGCGGCCAGGTCCGGCAGGTTGTCGTTGGGAATCATGCGAGCACCCTCCTGTGCGCTAACCCGGCAGGGCCGGGGGACCGCCGCATTGTGCGCGGCGTGGACTCCGGGTTAAGTATAGGGCAGATTGGGGCGGGATTCAAGCGGCTGGGGTCGGACTGTCCCCTTCGCTGCGCTACGGGGATGCTGCGCAACCGGTCCGACCTACAGACTGTTTAATACTTCTACGAAGACCCCCACCATGCGTTCCAGGTTGATCTCCTCGGCGACGATGTGATAAGACTCGGCCCCCATGCGGCGCAGGCGCGAAGCACTGGCGAGCGCCAGGTGCAGGGTCTCGGCCAGGGTCGGGACGCCCGGTTCGGCCAGCTGCCAGCCGTTGCCCGGGGAGGTGCGCGAGGCCGGGCGGACCAGCTCGTCGTTGGTGCCATCGCCCTGTCCCATGATCACCGGCAGGCCGTGGGCCATGGCCTCCTGGACCGCCAGCCCGCCGGTCCCGGGCAGGACGAACAGGTCAGCGGCGGCGAAGAAGGGCTCCAGCTCAGTCCCATGGCGGGCGCCGGGGAATTCGGCGCGCGGGTAGACGACCGCCGCCAGGCGCTTGAGCGCCTCGGCCTCCGGCCCGTCGCCGACGATCAGGAGGCGCGGCTGGAGCTCGTCGGGCAGTTCGGCGCAGGCGTGCAGCAGATCGTCCAGGCGCTTGCGGGCCTGCAGCCGGCCGACGTAGAGCACGACCGGCCGCGCCTCGAAGGCCGCCGGGCGCGCCGGCGGCAGGGCAAGCGGGCGCGGCACGGCCGCGTTGGGCGCGACGAAGATCCGCTCGGCAGGGAGGCCCAGGGCGGCATACTGCTCGGCCCCCTGGCGGCTGTAAGTGATCAGGGCGTCGAAGCGGCGCAGGAAGGCCAGGCGCCGGGACCGGCGCAGCCCGGACAGGGCGCCGGACGGGTCCGGCGCGCCCAGTCCCCAGCCTACCACCGGCCGGCCGCGGCGTTTCATCCACTCGAGCGCGGCGGGGGTGGAGAGGTAGCGCGGGTTGGCCTCCACGATCAGGGCGTCCGGGTCCCAACCGCGCAGCCAGGCGGTCAGCCCGGCCTGCCAGCAGGCGTAGAACGCCCCGCCCAGCAGGTGCAGGTTGCGGGCCGGGGCGTGGTGCGCGGCGGCCAGCGCCCCGGGGGTGATGGCCTCGTCCGGGCGCGGCGCGCCGGCGAAGACGCTCAGCCCACCGTCGCAGGAAAGGGCCAGCAGGTTGAAGAATGCGGCCCGGTAGGGCGGCAGGACGCGCTGCTGGATGGCCAGTTTGCCGGGGAAGTGTTTGTCCATAAAGACCTCGTGAACAGCCCTCAACGGCACGCGCCGCGGGTGTAGATGCGCGCCACGTCATCCTGATAGACTGCGCACCAGGCACCCGAGGCGTCCAGGGCGCGAACGAGCTGCGCCTGGCCGGCTTTCGAGACCATCAACAGGTTCACCCCGGTCGCATCCAGGCGGGACTGCCAGTCCCAGGCGGCGCTGTTGATCGCCTGGTAGGACTGCCACTGCGTCACCGGGAAGACCTCGAAGCGGGTGTCGATCCAGGTCGGGCGCGACGGCAGGGCAAATTCCAGGTAGCTGGAGAAGCCGATCTCGGAGAAAAGCGGTCCCGAAAGCCCGGGGTGGTCCGCCAGCCAGGCAGCCGCAGCGAGCGGGGTGGCCTCGGTGTCCGGCGGGGCCTGCTTCCACCAGGCGGAGCGCAGCCCGGGCAGGAAAGCCAGCGGCAGCAGCACGAAGACGGCCGCCAGCCCCAGGTTGAAGGCCGGCAGGCCCGGGCGGGCCTCGCCGACCAGCGCCCGCTCCCAGCCCGCCAGCAGGAGCGGGGTCAGCACGGCCAGCAGCAGCACGAACCAGACGACGTAGCGCAGGCCCCACAGGGCCAGGGCGCCGAAACCCAGGAACCAGACCCACTCCAGGCGCGACAGCCGGTGCTTCGACAGGGCGGCCAGCAGCGGGAAGCCCAGCAGCCAGACGAAGAAGATGTTCATCTGCCAGCCGACGTTGACCGGCGGACGCCACTCGGCCGAGAACAGCTGGCTGGAGGCGGCCGTCACCGAGCTGAAGACGTAGGTCCAGGCGCCGGCGAAGCGCGGGTTGACCAGCGTGGCGGCCAGGACGCCGGCAAAGGCCAGCGCCATCGGCTTGCGCGCGCCCTGCCCGCAGACCAGCGCCGCGCCGGTCAGCAGGACCAGGATCACGAACGAGCCGTGCAGGTTGACCCACAGCAGGCTGACGAACGGCAGCAGCCACAGCGGCCGGTTGCAGCCGCGCTGCCATTCGTAGAGTGCCCAGAGCGCCAGGGCGAAGAGGGGATAGGCGAAGAGCTGCGGGCGCAGCGACCAGTTGTTGCTGGAGGTCAGCACGGCTGCCAGCAGGGCCAGGCTGGCGCCCAGCCGCCCGGCCCCTGCCCGGCGGGCGCTGACCCATACGACGGCATAAGCCGCGCCGACCAGCAGGCCGCGCAGCAGCACCGAGAGCGAAAGTCCCCCCAGCTTGTAGACCAGGAAAAAGAGGATCGCCGCCAGCCAGGAATGGTAGACCACCGGCGCGCCGGCCTGGCTGAAGCTGAGCGCGTCGACCCGGGGGATAGCCCCGGCCGCCAGGGTGTCGCGCCCGACGCGCAGGTACCACCAGTAGTCCTGCGGGGTGACCGGCAGCAGGAAGGCGATCCCCAGGGCGAAGAGCAGGACCAGCCCCAGCCAGAGAAAGTCGCCGCTTGCCAGCCGCTTCGGGTTCATGCCGGTGGCTGCCCCACGATGTAGGCTTTCCAGTCCATCGCCTCCAGCGAGGGGATGGGCGGGCAGCCGGGCTTCATCCAGCACAGGCGGTAGCCAGCGACGGTGAGCGCCTCCCAGGCGGCCCGGGCGGACTCGGGTCCGTGCAGCTCCATCAACATGAGCGGGCGTGCTTCGGCCAGCACCCGGCGCATGCCCGGCAGGGCCATCACCTCGCCGCCCTCGATGTCCATCTTGACCACCTGCGGCGGCGGGTTGCCGCCGGCATAGACGAACTCGTCCAGGCTGGTGCCGTCGACGGTGATCTCGGACTGGTAGGCCTCGTCGGCGCGGCCGGCGGAGCCGGCGGCCTTGCCCATCCCGCCCGAGGCGTGCACGTAGAAGGTTACCGGGCCGGGGGCGCCGGTCACCGCGGCGGGCACGACCGTCACGCGCCTGCCGGCCTCGTTGAGCGCCAGGTCGGCGCGCAGGCGCTCGACATTCTCGGGCAGGGCCTCGAATGCGAAGACGCGCCCCGCCTCGCCGGCGGCTTTGGCCAGCAGCAGCGAGACGTAGCCGATATTGGCGCCCACGTCGTAGATGGTCACACCCGGGCGGACCAGCGTGTGCAGGGCAGCCTGCAGCTCAGGCTCGTAGGTGCCCAGCCAGTAGTCCTTTTCGGTCTGCATGTCCAACCGGAAGGCGAAGCCGGCCAGATCCCCGGCGGCAATGCGGACTTCGGTCAGGCCGGCCGGGGCGGCGCGGTTGAGAGCTCCGCGAATGCGGGTGGAGAGGAAGCGGGAATGGTAGATGGCCTGCTTGGCAGAGTTCGGCAGCAGGCGGGCGGCGAAAGCGGCGAAGGAGAGGATGAATTTACGCATGAGACCTGTCAGGGACGGTGACACCCTGCCGCTGCGGGTGCAACGGGAGCGCCGATCGCGTCCGGGTAGATTATCCTAATAATACATCCAAATACCGCCCGACCATCCGGTCGAGGCCGAAGGCAGCCTCGGCGTGCGCCCGGGCGGCGGCGCGGAAAGGCTCCGGGTTCGACAGGACCTCGGCGGCGGCCTGGGCCAGGGCGGGCACGTCCGGCGGCCCGAGCTTCCAGGGGTCCGAGCCGTAGGGAGCCAGGCGGCCGGAGCCGCCGGACACCAGCTCGGGCAGGGCGCCGGTGGCGAAGCCGGTCACCGGCAGGCCGCAGGCAAGCGCCTCGATGGCCGAGTTCGGGCAGGCAGCGTTCAGGTCGGCGGAGTAGAGCAGGTGTGCCGAGCGATCCAGGAAGGGGATGCGCTCGCGCGGCACGGTCCCGGCCCACAGCAGCGGGACGCGGCTGTGCGTCTGGGCCGCCGCCTGCAGGTCCGCCGGGACCCCGCCGACAACCATCAGCTCGAGCGGCAGGCCGCGCTCGGCCAGAAGCTCGGCCAGCCGGACGGCGGTCGTCAGCCCGGACTCGTAGCCGCCGCCGAGCGAGCCTTCCACCACCAGCAGGCGCAGCCGTTCGGCCGGGCGCTCGTGCGGACCCTCGGGCGTATAAACGCCCAGGTCCACGCCGTTGTGGATGACGGCCGACGGCTTGTGCACGGCGCCGAACCAGTCCTCCCACCATTGCTGGACGAAGGCGGACTGGTAAACAATGTGCGTCGCCAGGCGGGCGCGCAAATAGGTGAGCAGCAGGTTGTTGCCCTCGGCGCGCAGGTAGTGGCGCAGGCCGGTCCGCTGGCGGCGCTGGAGCCAGTTGATCCCGTCCAGGCGCTGGACGATGCGCACACCGCGGCGGCGTGCCCGGGCCAGGCCCGGGAGGTCGCGCGTCCCGCCGGTGACCAACACCGCCTCGTAGGGCCATTGCTCCAGATCGGTGCAGACCTGGAGGCCGCGCGCCGCCAGGCCGGCGGTCAGCTTGGCCTGAAAGGAGACCATGCCGCCCACGCCGTGGACCCTGGGGATGAGGCAGATGCGGGTCATCGGAACTTACCGTGAAGATGGCTGGGCCAGGGAGTCAGGGAAAGCATTGACCACCATCAATCCTCCCTCTTGCCCACGCAGCGCGCCGGGACCCCGGCCCAGACCTCGTCTTCGCCGGTGGACTGGAGCAGCACGGCGTTGGCGGCCACGATCGTGCCGCGGCCGATGCGCAGCACCCCTTCCTTGCACAGCACCTTGGCGCCCGAGGCCAGGATCACGTCGTCGCCCACCTCGAAACCCCGGAAGGCCGATTTCTCGATCGGACGCTGGACGTCGGCCCGACCGAGGGTCACGCCCGGGTAGATGCGCACCCGGTCGCCGATGACCGTGCTGGGGTGGATCACCACCCCGAAGCCGCCGTGCAGCAGCAGGAAGTCGCGCCCAATCCGGACCCGCCGCGGGATCTCGGCCCCGAGCAGCTTGAGCAGGAAGTAGGCCGGCTTGCCGAAAACTGGCGAGCGCCGGGCATAGGCCAGGGAGGTGTAGACGTCGCGCCGCATGCAAAAGATTATACCGTAGGTGGTCGGTTTGACAAACCGGCCTACTTTGCGGGTATAATTTTCGGACAGGAGTACTCCGGTATGGCATTGTTCCAAGGCAACGATCGACGCAAGGAAGAGGAGCGCATCCGCGAGCAGGACCGCCTGCCCCCGGGCCAGGCGCTGACGCTCAAGTTCCCGGTCCTGCACTATGGGCCGGTCCCGCCCTTCAACCCGGCCACCTGGGAGTTGCGCGTCTTCGGCGAGGTGGAGCAGGAGCTGCGCTGGACCTGGGAGGAGTTCAACCGCCTGCCGCGCACGCGCGTGACCATGGACATCCACTGCGTGACGCGCTGGTCCAAGGCCGACACGCTCTGGGAGGGGGTCGCGGTGCGGACGCTGGTGGAGCAGGGGCTGGTCAGGCTCAAGCCGGCGGCGCAGTACGTGCTGCAGCACGCCGAATACGGCTTCACGGTCAACATCCCGCTGGAGGTGGCCCTGCAGGAAAACTTCCTGCTGGCGACCCACTTCGACGGCCAGCCGCTCAGCCCGGACCACGGCTACCCGCTGCGCGGGGTGGTCGGCGCCATCCCCGGGCGGCGGGACCTGAAGGATCCCTACCTGTGGAAAGGCGCCAAGTGGCTGCGCGGGCTGGAGTTCATGAGCCGTGACCGGCTGGGTTTCTGGGAGCAGGCCGGCTACAGCAACAGCGCCGACATCTGGAAAGAGGAACGCTTCGCCTGAGGAAAAATGAAACTGCCACGCATATACCCCGGCTGCGTGGCAGGCGAACGTGAACCCGTGCGGCGCACTTTCAATGTGCACCGCACTTTTACTTCCTAATACCTGAGCATCGCCCCCACGCCGACCTGGTCCAGGGCGGGCTGGCCGCGCACCACCTCCACGTCGCCGCCGGCCTGCATCACCGCCCGGACCGCCAGCTCGACCGCATCGTCGACCGGCTCGAGGCCGGCGCCGCAGAACGGGCAGGTGCGGGCCGGGCCGGCGGTCAGCGTGCCGCAGCCGGGGCAGCGGCAGCCCGGGGCGCGGTAGCCGTCCTGGATAAAGAGCGTCTGCACGCGCCCGTCGCGGACGGCACCCAGGGTCTCGTCCAGGCGCAGCACGCCGCCGGACCCCTTGGCGGCCTGGGTCAGCAGGGCGGCGACCAGGCGGGCTTCACGCGCCGCCTGCGCCTGGCGGCCGATCGCCAAGGCGCGCGCCAGCACCTCGTCGGACCTGGCGGTCATGTCCATCGGGAAGGTGCCCACCACCAGGCTCTGCCAGCCCTTGGGCAGGTGATGGCGGAAGCGCGAGACATTCTCATCCGTCCCACCGATCAGGATGCGGCGCACGCGGCTCTGTTCGAAGAAGTGCACGGCAAAGTCCGCCGCGCCCCTGGCGTTGCGGTCGGCGAGCTCCTCGGTGTGACGGGTCTGGTCGGCGGTGCCGCCGCGCTTGGTGTGGCGGACGGTCTCGCCCAGCACGCCCTCCTGCTCGATCAGTTCGCCGAGGTGGAAGAGGAACAGGCGCGCGCCCAGCTTGTCCACCAGGACGACGCCGTAGGCACCGTAGGCGTCGAGCAGGTCCGCCAGCGGCTTGACATAGGGGGCATCGCCGGTGCGGGCCTGGCTGCGCAGCGGCACCGCCAGTGGGTAGGCCCGAAAAAAAGCACGCCGCGCGCAGGAAAAGATCGCCATACTGCGGCCTTTCCACTCGCGGGCGTGCTCGAAATACTCCAGGACAGCCGTCCGATCTTCAGGCAGGTTCACTTCCCCAACCAAACGACGCAGGCGCAGCTTGAGTGCCTCCGTGTTCCCCTCGTGCGGGTCCGTGTTGAGGTAAACGCTCAACACCGACGCCGGGCTCGAGAAATCCAGGATCTCCTTCAAATCACGGTCAGTCAACATGTCAACCTCTCATGATCGTTCCCGGCCGGAAAAAGCCGGGCTGGACGAGACTATTCGGTTGTGGGCAGGAAACGGTGGCGACCTCCTTTCCTCGGGATGAAAAACGGACCCTGGGTCCCGGCCTAAGGCCGGGTCCCCAGGACCACCGGAATGTCCACCTGCTGGCTGCCGCGCAGGACGGTCAGGGTGACCGTGTCGCCGGGCGACTTGTGCAGCGCCAGGAAGGTGATCAGATCATCGTAAGTGTTGATCTTCTGGCCGTCGGCCGCCACGATCAGGTCGCCGCCGGAATTGATGCCGGTGGCCGTGCCGCTGATGCTGAGCGGGGTGGTCCCGGCGCGGATGCCGGCTTTGTCCGCCGGTCCGCCGGAGGCGACGCCGGTCACGTAGACGCCGTTCGGGCTCTGCAGGCCGAGGGCCTGGGTGATGTACAGGGGCAGCACCGTGCCCGAGCTCTCGATGCCCAGGTAAGGATAGTCGAACTTGCCATTGGTGATCAGGCTGGGTACGACACGCTTGACCGTGGCGACCGAGATGGCGAAGCCGATCCCAGAATTGCCCGGCTGGCTGGTGGCAGTGCTCACGCCGCTGGTCTCGTACTGGCTGTTGACGCCGACCACGTTACCGTTCAGGTCCAGCAGCGGACCGCCCGAGTTACCCGGGTTGATGGCCGCGTCGGTCTGGATCACGTCGCCGGTGGAGAAAGACGGCTGGTTGGCGGTCGTCGTGCCGGTCGAGGGGACCGTGCGGCCCAGGCCGGAGATGATGCCGGTCGTCATGGTGCCGCTCAGGCCGAACGGGTTGCCGATGGCGACCACGATCTGGCCGACCTGCAGGGAGGTGGAATCCCCCAGGCTCAGCGGGACGAGCTTGACCGCGCTGGGGTCGACCTTGACCACCGCCAGATCGGAGTTCGGATCGGTGCCCAGCACCTTGGCGAAGACCTTGTCGCCGCTGGGGAAATCGACCTCCACCTGGGTGGCACCCTCGACCACGTGGTTGTTGGTTACGATGTCGCCGTTGGCGTCGAAGACCCAGCCCGAGCCCTGACCGAGCGAGGTCTGGGACGAGACGATGATCTCGACCACGCCCGGGTTGACCTTCTGGTACAGGCTGACCAGCTGTGACTGCTGGTTAACCAGGTCGACCACCGGCTGGGTGGTGGTGGAGTTCGAGGCGTTGGAGGTGGCCTGGGTGGGTACGGCGGTCGCCACCCCCGCGCTGGAAGGCACCAGGCTGCTTGCCGAGCAGGCGAGCAGAGCGACCGCGACGACCACCGCGACTACCGATAAGGAAAGGGATCGTTTCATGTCAATGACCTCCGGATGTTTGTTTATTTCTGGCGCGCCGCTTCCTCCAGCAGCGAACGCTGCTTGGGGGTCAGCTGGCGCGGGATCTGCACCTTGAGGCGCACGTACAAATCGCCTTTGACTTCTGCGTGCTTCAGGCGGGGCATGCCCCGCCCGGAGAGGCGGAAGACCTGCTCGGGCTGGGTCCCGGCCGGGATGGTCAGGATCACCTTGCCGGAGAGGGTCTTGACCTCCACCTCGCCGCCCAGGGTGGCCTTGAACAGGTCGACGGTCACCTGGGTGTGGAGGTCGTCGCCCTCCCGCTCGAAGACCGGGTCGTCCGCCACGTCCAGAACCAAGTAGAGGTCGCCGGTCCCGGAGCCCTCGGAGGCAGGCACGCGGATCTTGGTGCCGCGGCGTGCCCCGGCGGGAATTTTTACCTCGACCCGCCGGTTGCCGATCTGCAGCTGGCGGGTCGTGCCGGCGTAGGCTTCCCGCAGGCTGATCGCGACCGGCTGCTGCATGGCGGGAGCGGGGCGGGTGCGGCTGCGCACAGACTGGCCTGCCGCGCCGCCCATCCCGCCGAAGATGCTGCGGAAGAAATCGGAGAAGGCGCCATCGGCGAACAGGTCATTCAGGTCCACGGGGGTGCCACCTCCCGAACGGGCGGTCCAGTCGTTCCAGTTGAAGTCGCCCGGGGCGCCGGTCTGCTGCCAGTTGGAGTAGGACTCGCCCAGCTGGTCGTAGCGGGCGCGCTTCTGCGGGTCGCTAAGCACCTGGTAGGCCTCGTTGATCTTCTTGAAATGTTCCTCGGCAGCTTTGTCGCCTGGATTGCGGTCAGGATGATATTTCATCGCCAGCTTGCGGTAGGCACGCTTGATGTCGTCCGCGCTGGCGCTGCGTTCCACGCCCAGATCCTGGTAATAATCCCGGTATTCCATTTTATCAACCCTTTCCTCGATTGTATTCTAGACCTCGGCGAGGGCCAGGTCAAGCACCGGGGTAAGGGTCTAATAAAACTCTAACCTGCCGGAAAAGCGGGCTGGAATTGGCAAATCCGATCTCCAGATGTATACTGCTCCTTTCCGGACCGCCGGGGGCGGTCGCGGGTCGAATGCAGCCTGGATGTTATCCGCCCAAAATGAGGCCAAGATGAATTCTGTGTGCGTGTTCTGTGGTTCCGCCGACCAGGTCTCCGACGATTACCTGCGCGCCGCCCGCCAGATGGGGGCGACACTCGCTCGCCTGGGCCTGAGGCTGGTCTACGGCGGGGCGCGCGTTGGGCTGATGGGCGCACTGGCCGACGGCGCCCTGGAGTCCGGCGGCGAAGTGCTCGGCGTGATCGTCGAGAGCATGAACACCCCCGCCCTGGCGCATCCCGGGCTGACCCGCCTGGAGGTGTTCGCCACCTTCCACCAGCACAAGGCGCGCATGTACGAGCTGTCCCAAGGCTTCATCGCCCTGCCGGGCGGCTACGGCACGCTTGACGAGCTGTTCGAGGTGCTCACCTGGGCCCAGGTCGGCCTGCACACCAAGCCGGTGGGCGTGCTGAACGTCAACGGCTACTACGACCCGCTCCTGGATATGCTCGACCGCTGCGAGCGCGAGGGCTTCATCCTTCCCGAGCACCGCCGCGACCTGCTGTCCGCCGCCGACCCGGAGCGCCTGCTGGACCTGATGAACGAGCACCAGCCTTCCGAGGCGGCGGTGCGGCGCTGGATGCGCCAGGACTGAGAACGAGCCAAAAGAGGGGCGCAGCCTTCGCTGCGCCTTTTTATTTTTCGATCGTGAAGGTGACCGAAGCCTCGGAGGTGTTACCCGCCTGGTCGGAAGCGGTCACCTTGAAGGTGTGCTTCCCGGCCTCGGCCGGCCACAGCGCCCCGAACGGCCCGGCGTTGAACTCCCCCACCTGCCGCCCATCGATATAGAACCGCACCTGCGCCAGGAACGGCTCGTCCACCTCGGCCTGCAGCGCCACCTGCGGCGTCGCCGCCGCGCTGAGCGCCTGCCCGTCCTGCGGCGAGCGGATCGTGATCGCCGGCGGGGTGTTGTCGAGCGTCACCTGGATCACCGCCTGGTCTAGGCGCTGGTCGGCGCGCACCACCAGCAGGCGCAGGGCGTACAACCCGTTCAACCCGGTCGTGTCCCAGCTGCCCAGCGTGCCCTCCTCCACCGGGGCGGTGCCGTCGCTGCCGATCTGGACCCATTCCTGCGGGTTGAGCCCCTGTCCGTACTCCAGGCGGTAGGAGACGAAGTCCGACCCGCCAGCGCTACCGATGACGGTCAGCGCGCCGCGCCCGTTGGCGAACATGGCCGGCGAGGTGATGTGCGCCTCGGGCAGCACGGCCGGCATCTGCAGGGTGTCGTACGCCGTGGGCGGGGTGGGGATGCCGGCCGTCTGCGCCCACTGGAGCGCCTGCTGCGGCACGATCATGTAGACCTTGTCCTCGACCAGCTCGGGCGGCGTGAAGACCGTCGCCAGCAGGCCGGTCTCGCGATTGACCTGGAAGGTCTGGTAGAGCGTGTCGGTCTGGATCGGCTCGCGCCCGACCAGGAACACCTCGCTGACCACGTTCGGGCAGGCGGCGGTGGGCAACTCGCCGGATGGGTCGCAGACCTGGACAGTGGTCACGCCGACAGGCAGGTCCCAGCCTGCAGAGGGCAGGTCGCGCACGGCATACTGCATCAGGCCGCGCCACAGCCCGGCCGCCAGGCGCTCCGGGTCATTGCCCGCCCCGGCTGAGGCGGAGGCGGTCGGCGCCAGCCAGGTCAGGACCACCCGCTGCGGGGTGTAGCCGGCGATCCAGGCGGCGGAGGCGTCGAGCGTGCGGGCAGCCTTGATCCCCGCCGGGCGGCCGATCTCCAGGGCGTTGGGGTGCCCAAGCGACGGCCAGCGGGCGGTCTCGTCGCTCAAGACCTGGTTCATCAGGTAGGCCAGCTGCGGGCTGACCACGGCGCGCCGTTCCGGCACAGACCAGTCCAGCCAGAGCGAGTGGTCGGCGCCGGTGATCTTCAGGATCGTCACCGGGTGCAGGGAGTTGTCGTCCAGGCGCTGGCCGGCCTGGATGCCCTGGTCGGCGAAGATGGCGTAGGCCCCGGCCAGGTCGAGCGGGGAAAGCGTCAGGTCGCCCTGGAGCAGCTGGGCGCCGGCCGGCAGCGTCAGCCCGAACGAACTGGCGATGGTGCGCACCGAGTCGAGGCCCATCTGCCCGAGCACGTCGACAGCCGGGGCCAGGTAGTCGTTGGCCAGGGCGATGCGCAGGCGCACCGGACCGTGGTAGGTCGTCCCGGGCTGGGCGACGCCGCTGGGGATGTCCCAGCCCAGGCTGCCCGGGTTGAGCCCGTGGGCGAATCCGGTCAGGTAGACGAAGGGGGTCAGCAGCGTGCCGGCCGGATGGGCGGCGAGCTGCGGGCTTTCCTGTCCGTCAAACACGTCGCCGACCGCCGCCAGCAGCTGGCCGGTCTGCGGGTCGAGGATCAGGGCGCTGGCGGACGCAGATGGCAGGCTGGCACCGACCGGCAGGCTGGGGAGCAGGCGCGCCCCGGTGCAGGGCGAACCGTCGGCTGCCGCGGCCGGGACGGTTGTGCCGGCCAGGCGGGCCAGCTCGGCGTCCACACTGCAGGCGGTCTGCATCTGCAGGTCGTAGTCGAGGGTGGTAATCACGTCCAGCCCGCCGCGCTCGATGCGCGTCCGGTCGTAGTGGGCGGATAGCTGGTCAAGGGCCAGGTTGACGAATGCCGGCGCGGCGCTGGTCGTCGCCGCGTAGGGCAGGATGGTCGGCTTCTCGGCCGTCGCCTGGGCGGCCTGCTCGGGCGTGATGCGCCCGAGAGCCTTCAGGATGGCGATCGTCTCCTGGCGCATCAGCTCGGCGGCCTGCGGGGCGTCGATCGGGTTGAGCGCCGGCGCCTGTCCCACCGCCGCCAGCAGGGCCGATTCGCTCAGGTCGAGCTGGGTGACGTCCTTGCCGAAGTAGAGCCGGGCGGCGGCCTCCGCCCCGAAGGCGAAGTGACCGTAGTCGGCGGAGTTCAGGGTCCACTCCAGCACCTGCTGCCGGCCGTAGCGGGCGGTGACCTGGGCGGCCAGCATGCGCTCGTGGATGGCACGCGTCGTATCGGCCGGCTCGTCCCACAAGAGCAGGTCGGAGACCAGCTTCTGGGCGATCGTGGGATGGCGGGCCGGGTCCTGCCAGCCGGCAGCCGTGAAGCCGGGGCTGGTCCAGAAGTCCGGCTGGGCCAGGGCGACGGTGGCGTCGACCAGCGCCTGGGGCAGCTGGGCGTAAGCGGCGTAGCCGCGCCGGTCGGGGGTGGGCGCCAGGGCGGCCAGCAGGTGCGTCCCACTGCGATCGTACAGGCGCGTCGGCTGGAGCAGCGTGCCATCCTGCGGGTCGAGCAGGACCGTCAGCTGCTCGACCGGCGGCAGGCCGCGGGTCAGGCTGGCGTAGAGCAGGGCCGCGCCCAGCAGGACCGTCAGCAGCAGCCCGCTGACGACCAGGCCGAAAACCAGCACAGCGCGCTGGCTGCGCTGCTGCCCACTGCGCCGCTCCGCCTGGCGGCGGTGGCGCCTCTGCCGGACGATGGTCAGGGTGGAAGACATGAATAGTTCAGCGGTTCCCGAGCAGGGTGTCGACCCAGCCCGACAGGCCGCGGGCGGGTGTCTGCCCGTAAACCGCACCGGTCTGGCCGTTGATGATCACCTGGTAGGGATGATCCTCGAAGGTGTATTCGGTCAGCCAGGCCGGGACCAGGACCAGCTTGAAGCCGGTTACGGCGATCGAGCTGGTCGAGTAGCTGGCCTCCTGCACATGGTCCAGCTCGGACTTGATCCCGACCCGGATCTGGTCGACGGCGATCTTGCGGGCGTCGAGCGAGGCGTCGGCCATGCTGATGTCGTAGATCTCGGCCGGCCAGCCGGAGAGGAAGCGCGGGTCATAGGACGGGGCGGCGCGGAAATCGAAACCGGGCAGCAGCTGGACCAGCAGGTCCGCCAGCTTGTGCATCCCGGTGACACAGACGTGATCGTAGTTGACCGAGTAGACCCCGGAGACCGGCTCCTTTTGCGGGCCGGTCAGGCCCTCGGCCGTGAGCGACAGGCCCAGGCCGAGCGAGACGCGCTCGTTGCGGCTGCGCATGCGGTACCCGTGCCAGGGGATGTTCCCGAGGATGTCGAAGGTCCACACCGGCAGGTACAGCCCGGCCGGCGGGCGAACCTTGCCCTCCGGCTGGATCTTGTGCGCCTCCACCCAGTGGACCAGGTGCCAGGTGGCCTGTTTCTGGTCGTAGGCCATCGGGACGATCGCGTCCGGCTCGAGCAGGTCACGCCGCTCGGCAGTGGCGACCACGTGGTTCGAGCCGCAGTAGGCGCAGGTGGCGGAAAGCTCCTGCGGCGCCAGGACGAAGCGCGCCCCGCAGCCCTGGCACTGGAAGGTGACCATCGAGACCGGCTTGCGCTGCCCGAGCCCGTCGGCCATGGCGATGAAGAAGTCCTGCTCGGCGCCCGCCGGGGCAAGGCTGGGCTGCTCGCTGCGCTGGCAGTTCTCGCACACCAGCGAGCGCCCGTCGGGGGCATAGGTCATGCGCCCGCCGCACTTGGGGCAGGTGAAGCGCTGCGCCTGGGTCTCGACAGCGGCAGGCGCGGGGACGGGCTGGGCGTCCGGGTCGACGATCGCCTCGGGTTTGAGCTTGCCGTCCAGGATCGCCAGGTCGCGGCGCGCCTGGACGTTGGTCATGTCGATCGCCAGGACATCCTCCAGCAGCCGGCGCTTGACCTGCGGATCGGCGGTAATGACGCTCAGCCAGTAGCTGGCCTCGAGGCGCGTGTCCTGATCGTCGGCGTTGTCGAGGGCGCGCTCCAGGTACGGGCGCGCCAGGTCGTAT
>Ga0335071_10003719_pt1 | contig 16028 bp, 16 predicted proteins | sample Lox_Sample_15_FD_206724 | JGI IMG/M metagenome (GOLD analysis project Ga0335071, IMG submission 206724) | Soil microbial communities from Loxahatchee National Wildlife Refuge, Florida, United States - Lox_Sample_1.5 | ecosystem: Environmental > Terrestrial > Soil > Wetlands | place: USA... | reverse complement strand
AGATCATCCACTATTGAAATGAAGGGGTTTGAACGTTGCACATCTTTGTCAGTATCATCCACGTTTTGGTTTGCGTCTTTCTGATCATCATCGTGCTGCTCCAGCGAGGCAAAGGGGCCAGCATGGGAGCGGCCTTCGGCGGCTCTAGCCAGACGCTCTTTGGAAGTGCCGGTCCCGGCACGCTCCTCGGGAAGATGACCACAGCCGTTGCCGTCGTGTTCATGCTGACGTCGCTATGGCTTGCGTATTTTGCCGTGCACAAAGGGAGCTCGATCATGCAGGGAGCTGCCCCTGCGCCGATCGAGCAGTCCGCGCCCTCTGCGGCCGTACCGCCGACTCCCGCGCCCGAGAAGAAATAGAGTTCCGGTATTGACAAAGGCGCCTGAACAGGCTAAGAAAATTTCATACCCATGCCGAAGTGGTGGAACTTGGTAGACACGCTATCTTGAGGGGGTAGTGGGGAAGCCCGTCCGGGTTCAAGTCCCGGCTTCGGCACCATGAATAACAGGCGGGGAATCAGTTCCTGAACTGATTCCCCGTTTTCGTTGATCCGTCTCGCGAAAAAACGATCCTTTCTCAGGCCGCCCCTTCCGGTTTCATCGTGCCAGTCTCATTGAACCGCACGTGCCAGCTAAATGCCTCGTCGAGCAGCATGGGGGTGTGGCCGCCCACCTTTTTCTTTGCGCGGTTGTAGTAGTCCCAGAGCATGGGCCGATACTCGGGGGCCGCGCAGTTCTCGATGATGAGGGGCACCTTCTCCTTCGGGTCGAGGCCGCGCAGGTCGGCAACCCCTTGGTCCGTCACGATGAGGTGTACCTCGTGCTCTGTGTGGTCCGTATGGGTCACGTGGGGGACCACCCTCGAGATGGCTCCCTTCTTGGCCGCTGCCGGCGTCAGGAAGACGACGAGGCCCGCGCTACGCGAGAAGTCGCCGGAGCCACCGATGCCGTTGACCATCGTCGTGCCGAAGGTGTGGGTGGAGTTGACGTTTCCGTAGATGTCCACCTCGAGTGCCGTGTTCATGGCGATGAGCCCCATCCGGCGGGAGATCTCGGGGTTGTTACTGATCTCCTGAGGACGCAGGATGATCTTGTCGCGATACTTCATGATGTTCTTGTAGAAGCGCTGCAGGCCCTCCGGGGACGGCGAGAGGGACGTGCCGGAGACAGCAGTGAGCTTGCCTGCGTCGATGAGGTCGAACATGGCATCCTGGATGACCTCCGTCCAGACCTGGAGATTCTTGTAATCGCTTTCCACGAGGCCCGCCATGACGGCGTTGGCCACGTTGCCCACACCGGACTGGAGCGGAGGCAGCACATCGCCAACGTTCTTCTCGAGGAACTTGATGAGGTGCCGGGCCATGGCCTTGGACTGTTCGTCGATGGGGGCCAGGGGCCTCGTCTTGTCGCCGATGTCGCAGGGTACGATGGCCGCGATTTTCCTCGGGTCGCAGGGCATGTAGTGGGTGCCAATGCGCTGGTTGACGTCTGTCACCGGCAGCGGATGACGGGCAGGAGGGTCGGCGGGGATGAAGATATCGCTCATCCCGACGAGCTCCACGGGCTGGCTCGTGTTGACCTCGATGATGACCTTCTCTGCCTGTTGCAGGAAGGTGGGCGAGTTGCCGACCGAGGTGGAGGGAACGATCCCGCCGTTTTCCAGGATGCAAACGGCCTCGACGATGGCCACGTCCATCTTGCCCAGAAACCCGTAACGGAGCTGCTGGGCCATCTGGCTTAAATGGATGTCGAAGAACATCGTGTCGGCAGCGTTGATCCGTTTGTTGATGGTCTTTCCCGTCTGGTAGGGGAAGCGCTTGGCGATTGCGTTCACCTCGGCCCAGGCCTCGTCGAGCTCAACGCCGACGGATGCGCCAGTCAGAAGCGAAAAGCGCATCTTTTCGCCCTTCTTGATCCTCTCGGCCACGGCCAGCGGCACGGCCTTGGGATACCCGCAGGGGGTGAAGCCGCTCGTGCCGATGATCATGCCGTCTTTGATGAGTTTTGCGGCTTCTTCTGCCGTAGTGACTTTGGACAACAGTTCCTTATTGAATATACGGTTCTCGATTCCCATCTTGGTATTGCCTCCTTGTCTCGGATTGAAACCGCAACTCCCCACGTCAGCGGTCTGCAGATCTTCCGACAGGTGATGAATTAAAAAGGAAAGCGGGGCCCCGAAAGACCCCGCATGATACGCTAGTAGCTGTTGTTGATGATGCCTTCCTTCTTTAGCTGCGCGATCGTTTCATCGCTGTAGCCAAGAAGCGCCTTCAGGACCTCGTCGGTGTGCTGGCCGAGAAGCGGCGCCGGCGCATAGACCTCGCCGGGGGTCTCGGTCATACGAATGGGCGAATTGGCGATCCGCATCTTGCCGGCCCGGGGCTGGTCGATCTCGACGAGCATCTTGCGGTAGGCGATGTGCGGGTCCTGGCAGATCTGTTTCACGTTGTTGATCGGCGAGTAGGGAAGCCCCTCCTTCTCGAAGAGCTCCTCCCACTCGGGTGTAGTCTTCGTGGCCATGACTGGGTCGAGGATTGCATTGAGGGCGTTGCGGTTCTTCGTCCGCGCGGGATTGGTTTTGAACCGCTCGTCCTCGGGAAGCTCCGGCCTGCCGATGACTTTAGCGAATCGAACAAAGAGGGCGTCGGTCCCGATGGCGGCGATGACGTAGGATCCGTCCTTGGTCTTGTAGCCCTGGAAGGGAGTGATCGAGGGGTGGATGCCGCCCAGGGGCGTCGGGATCTCGCCGCTGATCGTAAAGCGCGCAACGGCGTTCTCCAGCGTGGAGAAGAGGCTGTCGATCATGGAGATATCCACGTGCTGTCCCCTTCCCGTCTTCTCGCGATAGCGCAGGGCCGCCAAGATGCCGATCGCGGCCTGCATCCCCGAAATGATGTCGCCCACGGAGGAGCCCACCCGGCAGGGAGGGCCTCCCTCGGGCCCCGTGATGCTCATGAGCCCGCTGTATGCCTGGGCCACCATGTCGTAGGAGGGCCGCTCGGCGTACTCCGGCAGCGAGTCGTGGCCGAAGCCGCAGATGGAGCAGTAGATGATTCCGGGGTTGATCCTCTTGAGCTCGTCGTAGCTCAGTCCCATCTTCTTCATCGTCGTGGGCCGGAAGTTCTCGATCACGACATCGGACTTCTTGATCATCTCGATGAGGATGTCTTTGGCCTTCTGGTGCTTGAGGTTCAGGACGATCCCCTTCTTGTTGCGGTTGAGGCTGATGAAATAGCCGCTGAGGTTTTTGTCCACTTTGCCGACGTAGGGCCCGAATTCCCGGGCGTCATCGCCGTGGGGTGGCTCGACGTGAATGACCTCTGCCCCGAGGTCAGCGAGGATCATCGTCGTCGTGGGGGCCGCAAGCACGTGGCTTAAGTCGATAACGCGGATTCCTTCCAGTGATCTGGGCATTTCTCTTCCTCCTGACTCTTTCTTTTGAATGATTCCACGGGGCGTGAGAATGCCTTCTATCATGTAAATCCGGGGCTCTCTCACGGGACTCTCTGTCGATGGCCACTGTTTCAAAGGCCATCGACACGATCCATCCCCCCTTTTGTTTTGCACCGATCTACACAATTTCCGCACTGCATATCAAGAAAATAATTGAGACCAAATGATCTTGCCGTTTGTTCGAAGAGCCTCCGGAAGGACGAAACGCTACCCGCTAACTATTGCAGCAGAAGGGTTTTCGGACGTTGTCAGACAAATCCTGACAAGCAGCCCTCGACGAGTCCTACAGGAGAATCAGACGGCCCCCGATAGTTTTCACCCTGCCCCGATGCTAGATACGCGGCGAAACAATTCCCCACGATGGTTGCACCTGTTTTGCCGACAGGTCGCTTAATCACAAACAGAGTCGGTCATGTTGATTTGTCCTCGATGCGGTGGAAGAAAGTTCTGGCGGTTGGCCACGGGGCAACGCCGGTGCGGTGAGTGCGGTCTGACACGAAAATTCGACAAGACCTACTGGACCTCCACCAAGATGTCCCCCTATTGGAAAGGCCGCCTCCTCGAGTATTTCTGCCTGGGCATACCGGCCTACCGGCTTCGGTTCACGAGATGAAAGAGTTGCGGCAGCTCATCGGCAAGGCAGGCGCCGAGTCGTCACTCACCGGAGGCAGGGTTCATATCCGGCAGGAATTCAAGCTCTCCTCCGGCCATATGGCCCTAGGAATCTACAAGGGGAACGGGCGGGTCTTTACGCTCCCCGTCACGGTGCCGTCCACCGTGGAGGCCGTGAAAACACTTGCAGAGGCCGGACAGCTTCGCTTCTGTGATGAAACCCTGGCCTACACGTTCCTGGATATCCATGGCAACAGCGTCGTGACCAACGGCGAAGAGGGGATGCACAGGGGTCGTGAGATCCCCGGGGACATTGAAGGCTTCTGGGCGTTTACCCGGCAGTGGCTCAAACACTACCGCGGTGTGCCCCGGAAGTACTTCCCGCTCTACCTCAAGGAGATCGAGTGGCGGTTCAACCACCGCAGCGAAAACCTCGTCAAACTCATTCGAAACCTCCTGGACCAGAAAGCCACCGCAGAATCAGAACTTCTGCGACCCTGAGGCCAAGCCATGCAGATCCGGAGAGTCATGGACATGCAATGCGGGCTCCTCGTATCGAGGCCGCATCAACACAACCGGCACCAACCCAGAAAAGAACCTTTCAATCAGAAGTTAAGCAAGGAGGAAAGCAATGGCTGAACATCCCCAGATGAAGAAATGGAAGGAACTGGCGGCAAAGGAACTGAAGGGGAAGCCCGTGGAGGCTCTCAACTGGGAAACCCCCGAAGGGATCACCGTCAAGCCCATCTACACGGCGGAAGACCTGGAGGGCCTCGATTTCGTCAACACCTTCTCCGGCATGGCTCCCTACGTCAGGGGCCCCGTGGCCACCATGTATGTCAACCACCCTTGGACGATCCGCCAGTATGCCGGGTTCGCCACGGCCAAGGAATCGAACGCGTTCTACCGGCGCAATCTCGCCGCCGGCCAGACGGGCCTCTCGGTCGCCTTCGACCTGGCAACGCACCGCGGTTACGACTCCGACCATCCCAGAGTGACCGGCGACGTCGGCAAGGCCGGCGTGGCCATCGACTCCGTCGAGGACATGAAGGTGCTCTTCGACGGCATCCCGCTGGACAAGGTGACCGTCTCCATGACGATGAACGGTGCCGTGCTCCCCATCCTCGCGGGCTACATCGTGGCCGCCGAGGAACAGGGCGTGAAGCAGGAGCAGCTCGCGGGCACGATCCAGAACGACATCCTGAAGGAGTTCCTCACTCGCAACACCTACATCTACCCGCCGCAGCCTTCGATGCGGATCGTCTCCGACATCATCGCCTACTGCTCCAAGCACATGCCGCGCTACAACACGATCTCCATCAGCGGCTACCACATCATGGAAGCGGGCGCCAATTCGGTCCTCCAGACGGCCTTTACCCTCGCCGACGGCAAGCAGTACATCCGAGCGGCCATCGACGGCGGCCTCTCCATCGACGATTTCGCGCCGAGGCTCTCCTTCTTCTTCGGCATCGGTATGAACTTCTTCATGGAGATCGCCATGCTGAGGGCGGCCCGCTACCTCTGGAACAAGACGGTCAACGAGTTCAAGCCGAAAAACCCCCGCTCCACCATCCTGCGGACCCACTGCCAGACCTCCGGCTGGAGCCTCACGGAGCAGGACCCCTACAACAACGTCATCCGGACGACCCTCGAGGCGCTCGCGGCGGCCCTGGGCGGCACTCAGTCGCTTCACACGAACGCCCTGGACGAGGCCACTAACCTCCCGACGGACTTCTCGGCCAGGATTGCCCGCAACACCCAGATCATCATCCAGGAAGAGTCCCAGGTCTGCCACGTGGTGGACCCCCTGGGAGGTTCCTACTTCATCGAGGCCCTCACGGGTGCCATCATCCGCGAGGCCGGCAAAATCATGGACGAGATCGAGGCCCTCGGCGGCATGGCCAAGGCCATCGAGACGGGAATGCCGAAGCTGCGAATCGAGGAGTCGGCGGCGCGCCGCCAGGCCCGAATCGACCAGGGCAAGGATGTCATCGTCGGTGTGAACAAATACCGCGTGAAGGATGAGGCGCCGGGAGAAGTCCTGGAAATCTCGAACACCGTGCGCGACGAGCAGATCGCCCGGCTGAAGGACATCAAGGCCAAGCGCGACGGCGCCGCCGTCAAAAAGGCCCTGGAGAATATCACGACGGTCGCCGAGAAGGGCGGCAACCTCCTGGAAGCCACCATTGCGGCAGTCAGGCTTCGCGCCACAGTCGGCGAGGTGAGCGATGCCATGGAGAAGGTCTTCGGCCGCTATGTGGCGACGTCTCGGATGATCTCCGGCGTTTACTCCTCCGAGTACGGAGACAGCGACGTGATCAAGGACCTGCAGAAGCGGACCGCGAACTTTCTCAAGGAGACGGGACGCCGCCCGAGGATGCTCGTGACGAAGATGGGCCAGGACGGCCACGACCGCGGCTTCAAGGTCGTCGCCACGGCCTTTGCCGACCTCGGATTCGACATCGACATCAGCCCTATGTTCCAGACGCCAGAGGAGGCGGCCAAGATGGCCCTCGAGAACGACGTCCACATCGTGGGGGCCTCGAGCCTCACGGCAGGCCACAAGACGCTCATTCCCGAGCTGATCCAGAAGCTCAGGGCATCGGGCGCAGGGGAGATCCTGGTCATCGCTGGCGGCGTCATCCCCCCGACGGACTACGACTTCCTCTACAAGGCCGGCGTCGTCGGGATCTTCGGGCCGGGGACCTCAATCCCCGACTCGGCAGACAAGGTACTCACCCTGCTGGAGCAGAAGTACCTGAAGAAGAAGTAGCAGCGAACCATTGCCGGGGGGAGCTTCCCCCGGCAATGCTGCAGTGGACGATCTCTTCGTATCCGGGACAGGGTGATGACTCAAAAGGATATCGACTACTACGTCCAGGGTGTTGTCAGCCGGAACCGGCTGGTCATGGCGAAAACGATCACCCTGATCGAGAGCACACTGCCGGCCCACAAGGAAACGGCCCGGGCCGTCATGGATGCGTTGCTCCCCCACACCGGCAAGGCCGTGCGCCTGGGGATCACGGGCGTGCCCGGCGCAGGCAAGAGCACCTTCATCGAGAGCTTCGGCATGATGCTCACGGAGAAGGGACTGCGGGTGGCCGTGCTGGCCGTGGACCCGAGCAGCCCCCGGACGGGCGGGAGCATCCTGGCCGACAAGACCCGCATGGAGAAGCTCTCCGTCAACGAGAGGGCCTTCATCCGGCCCTCCCCTTCGGGGGGTACCCTCGGCGGGGTAGCGCGCAAAACCCGGGAGACCATGATGATCTGCGAAGCCGCGGGCTATGATGTCGTCATGGTGGAGACGGTGGGCGTGGGTCAGTCGGAAGTCGCCGTGGCCTCCATGGTGGACTTCTTCCTGGTTCTCATGATCGCAGGTGCCGGCGACGAGCTCCAGGGGATCAAGAAGGGCGTCCTGGAGCTGGCCGACGCCATCACGGTCAACAAGGCCGATGGTGACAACATCGATCGGGCAAAGATGGCCCGGCAGCAGTACGCGACGGCCATGCACCTGCTCTCGCCGCCATCGCCCGACTGGAGCACGCCGGTACTGATGTGCAGTTCGCTCACTGGAACCGGTCTTGCGGAGATCTGGGACGTGGTCCTGAAACACCGGAAAATCATGAACGACAAAGGGGAACTGGAGAGGAAGCGCAACGAGCAGTCCCGCCTGTGGATGTGGGCCCTGGTCAAGGAAGGCATTGAAGAGTGGTTTTACAAAAATGCCCAGGTCGTGAACCTCCTGCCTCTCATCGAGAAGGAAGTGGTCAACGGAAAGATCACAGCCACATCGGGGGCAGCCAAGATCCTCTCTTTTCTAGAGAATTACAGCCTTACCATAACATGAAGGAACCAGACAAGTCAGGAGGTCTATCAACATGAAGATTACGCGTGTCGATCACATCGGAATCGCAGTCAAAAGCATCGCCGAATCCCTGAAGTTCTATGAGGCCCTGGGGCTGAAATCCGTGGGCGTCGAAGAGGTGGCGGAACAGAAAGTGCGCGTGGCCTTCCTGCCCATCGGCGAGGCCGAAGTCGAGCTGCTCGAGTCCACCGCACCGGACGGACCTGTGGCCAAGTATATCGAAAAGAATGGAGAAGGGATTCAGCACGTTGCGCTGCGCGTGGACAACCTCGAGGCGGCACTCGCAGAACTCAAGGCCCAGGGAGTGCGGCTCATCGACGAGAAACCCCGCTATGGCGCGGGCGGCGCGAAGATCGCTTTCGTGCACCCCCGCTCCACGGGAGGCGTGCTGCTCGAACTGAGCGAGAGGAAGTAACCCCCGCAAGAACAGAACCAGAGAAAGAAAGAGGTGAGGAGCCGTGACGAACAAAGAAAAAATCGAACTCATGAGGGCCCGCGAGAAGAAGATCGAGCTTGGCGGCGGCGCCAAAGCCCTCGAGAAGGTGAAAGCCACGGGGAGACTGACGGCACGCGAGAGGCTGGCCCGCCTCTTCGATGAAGGCACCTTCGTGGAACTGGACAAGTTCGTGGAGCACCGCTGCGTAAACTTCGGCATGGACCAGACGGAAGTCCCCGGGGAGGGTGTTGTGACGGGGTACGGCATGGTGAGCGGCCGGCTCGTCTTCGCCTTCGCGCAGGACTTCAGCACCATGGGCGGCTCGCTCGGCGAGATGCACGCCGCCAAAATCGTTAAATGCCAGGAGCGCGCTCTGTCGGCGGGTGCCCCCATCGTGGGTCTCAACGACTCGGGTGGCGCGAGGATCCAGGAGGCCGTCGATTCGCTCGCGGGTTACGGGCGCATCTTCTACCGCAACACCATGGCCTCAGGCATCATTCCCCAGGTGAGCGCCATCATGGGTCCCTCGGCCGGCGGCGCTGTTTACTCGCCCGCGCTCATGGATTTCATCTACATGGTGGACAAGGAATACGCCCAGATGTTCATCACGGGACCTCAGGTCGTCAAGGCCGTCATGGGCGAGGAAGTGACTGCGATGGAGCTGGGCGGCGCTATGACGCACAACACGAAAAGCGGGGTCGCCCACTTCGTGGCGTCCTCCGACGAGGACTGCATCGACCAGATCAAGAAGCTCCTGAGCTATCTCCCCCTGAACAACCGCGAGAAACCGCCCGTCGCACCCTGCACGGACCCGGTGGATCGCATGGAGGAGAAGCTCAACACGCTCGTCCCAGAGGCGAGCAACCGCCCCTACGACATCAAGCGGGTCATCAAGCTCGTCGTCGACAACGGGGAGATTTACGAGAGCCAGGCCCTCTACGCCATGAACATGGTCACCTGCTTTGCCCGGATGAACGGCCAGCCCGTTGGGATCATCGCCAACCAGCCGGCCGTGCTCGCAGGGTGCCTCGACATCAACTCCTCCGACAAGGCCTCGCGCTTTATCCGCTTCTGCGACTGCTTCAACCTGCCGATCCTCACCTTCGTCGACGTCCCGGGCTACCTTCCGGGGACGGGGCAGGAGTACGGCGGGATCATCCGCCACGGCGCGAAGATGCTCTATGTCTACCCTGAGGCGACGGTTCCGAAGATCACCATCGTGATCCGCAAGGCTTATGGCGGCTCCTATCTGGGTATGTGCTCCGGCCAGACGGGCGCCGATGTGGTCATGGCCTGGCCCTCGGCTGAGATAGCCGTCATGGGTGCCGAGGGGGCAGCCAAGATCATCTTCCGCAAGGAGGACCCTGAGAATCTGAAAAAGAAGACGCAGGAATACATCGAGAACTTTGCCACCCCCTACCAGGCAGCGCGCCACGGTCTCATCGAGCAAGTCATCGAGCCCAGAGAAACTCGGCCCATGATCATCAAGGCCCTCAAGATGCTCGAGGGGAAAAAGGAAGATCGCCCCTGGAAGAAACACGGGAACATTCCTCTCTAGAACCGATGCCGGTTCGGTCCGGCATCGTCTCTGAAGAGGATGATTTATTATTGTTTTAAACGTACGAAGGAGGTTTTATCGCTATGGAAATGAGTAATTTCACATTCGGCGTCACGATGCTCGTCGCCGGCATGGGTGGCACGCTGGTCACCCTCGGGATCCTGAGCCTCATGATGGCTGGCCTGGGAAAGCTCTTCCCTTACAAGGAAGACGAAGGGAAGGAGGACTAGCGCCATGATGGAAGCAATCATTGCCGGATTAGGCGGACTGGTCATCGGCTTTAAACTGCTGTTTGTCAACTGGCAGAGCCTGATCATGCTCGGTGTCGGCGGCGTGCTGCTGTATCTGGGCATCAAGAAGGACTGCGAGCCCCTGCTGCTCGTTCCGATCGGGTTCGGCTGTATTCTCGTCAACATCCCCCTGTCGGACGTCATGCTGAAGGACGGGTTCATCCGGGTGATTTACGACGCCGGCGTGGACACGGAGCTCTTTCCGCTTCTGATCTTCATCGGCATCGGCGCCATGACGGATTTCGGTCCCGTGCTCGCGCAGCCCTACACGTTTCTGCTCGGGGCGGCAGGACAGTTCGGCATCTTCCTGACACTACTGCTGGCGCTCTATCTGGGCTTCCCGAAGCTCGATGCCGTCTCCATCGGCGTCATCGGCGCCTGCGACGGTCCGACGGCGATCTACGTAACCTCCAAATACGCGCCGCATCTATTGGGAGCTGTCGCCGTCGCGGCTTACTCCTATATGGCCTTGGTGCCTGTCATCCAGCCGCCGATCATGCGGGCGCTGACCTCCGAGAAGGAGCGCAAGACGGCCATGAAGTTCACGGCCAAGCCCGTATCCAAGACGACGAAGCTGCTCTTCCCGCTCGTCATCACCATCGTGGGCGGCTGCATCGCCCCGAAGGGACTTCCGCTGCTGGCGACGATCATGCTCGGAAACCTCATGAAGGAGTCCGGCGTGGTGGCCCGCCTCACGGGGGCTGCCGAAAACGAGATCGCCAACGTGGTGACCCTCTTCTTGGGTCTCTCCATCGGCGCCACGATGGCGGGACCTGCCTTCATCCGGCAGGAGACCCTGATTGTTTTGGCTCTGGGCTTTTTGGCCATCTGCCTCGATACGGTCTGCGGGGTTATCTTTGCCAAGGGCCTCTACATTATCACCGGCGGCAAGGTCAATCCGCTCATCGGAGCAGCCGGCATCTCGGCCTTCCCCATGGCGGCCCGCGTAGTCGCCAAGGAAGGAAACAAGTTCAACAAGAAGAGCTACCTGCTCATGCACGCCATGGGCGCCAATGCCGGCGGCCAGATCGGCTCCGTCATCGCGGCGGCCGTCATGCTGTCGGTTCTGGCCGGGATGGGCATCATCCGTTAGGAACAATCGCCAATCATCCGTTACACGGATTCAGGATTTGATACATTTTATAAATAAAAAAGAAGAAAGGAGGCGAAAACTCAATGGCAATCGACGTCGTAGCCCCCATGCCGGGCACGATCAAGGAGATCATCGTGAAGGCGGGCGATGCCGTAAAGGAAGACGAGGAGCTCGTGATCCTAGAGGCCATGAAGATGGAAAACCCCATCGTGGCACCCTCGAACGGCATCGTGAAAGAAATCAAGGTCAAAGAAGGGGACAAGGTCAATACGAGCCAGGTCCTCGTCGTTCTGGGATAACGGGAACGGTTTCCCTGCCCGCCTGCGGGCAGGGGGCAGTTCCCGGCGCCTCCGTTCTCTTACGATTTTTTCATGACGAGGCGCGGACCGGCCCGGCGAAAATTCACCGAAACCGTTGGACTTTTTTGGAATCTTGGAATAAACAGAAGCTATTGCTGAACACCCTATCTAAAAAATTCAATAGGGAGGGAGAATAGAAATGGAATTTTTCGGCATATCACTTGCGGCCTGGATGTCCATCCTGGCCCTCACCATCGTTATCATCATCAGTTGCTTTTTCGAGGAACTCAATGTCGGCGTATTGAGCGTGTCTTTCGCCATCATCGTGGGCGCCATCTTCATGAACGAAGGCGCCGGGAAGGTAGTGAACGGGTGGCCTCTGAGCCTCTTTATGATCTTGGTGGGCGTCACCTACATGTTTTCCATGGCCCAGGTAAACGGTACCCTGGGAAAGATCACGTCCTATTCGATCCGTCTTTGCGGGGGCAACATGATGCTGCTGCCCTTCATCATCTTCCTGCTGACCGTTTTCATCACCACGATCGGACCGGGCAACATCGCCGGCACCGCACTGCTTGCTCCCATCTGCATGGCCATCGCCGGCCGGGTGGGCATGTCGGGATTCTGCATGACGCTCATTGTCGTAGGCGCCGCCAATTCGGCCTGCTTCTCGCCTTTCGCCCCCACTGGGATCATCTCCCACGGCCTTATCGGCCGGATGGCCGATCAGATCCCGAATCTCTGGGCAAACTGGACGCCCACTTCGCTGGACTGGAAGATCTACTTCAATTCCATGATGGCCCAGGGCCCCGTCACCATCGTCGGCTTCCTGGTCTTCGGAGGTTGGGCCTGGATGATGAAGCACAAGGGCGCCACGGTAGATATCAACACGATCGCCCCCAAGCCCGAGCCCTTCGACAAAAACCAATGGATCACACTGATCTGCATCATCACGCTGATCACCTTGGTCGTCGTCCCGGCCCTGCCCGGCATGAAGGGTCTCTTCCCCAAGTGGATCCTCCTGATGGCCGCCAACGTCGGCACCCTGGGCTTCGTGCTCGCGGGCATCATGATGCTTCTCAATGTGGCTGACAGCAAGGCCGCCGTGAAGGGCATGCCCTGGTTCGTCATCCTGATGGTCTGCGGTGTGACCGTCCTCATCGAGGTCATGGAACGCTCCGGTGGTCTCGCGGCCATGTCGTCGATCATCGGTGCCGTTTCGGGCCCCGCCACGGTAAACTTCTGGCTGGGCCTCGTCACGGGCGTGATCTCGGCCTACTCAAGCTCCTCCGGCGTTGTCATGCCGGCCTTCCTGCCGCTCGTGCCCGGGCTTCTCAAGCTGGTGCCCGGCTCCGATGCCATCGCCATGATCTCGTCGGTTAACATCGGCGCTCACCTGGTTGACACCTCACCGCTGTCAACCCTGGGTGCGCTCTGCATCGCCTGCGCCGATGAGAGCGAGGACAAGGCAAAGCTGTTCCGGAATCTCCTGATATGGGGGCTCTCCATGTCGATCGTCGGCGCTCTCGTGTGCTGGATCTTCTTCGGGATCCTCGGGATCTAAGGCTCGAAGGTAACTGACAATAACAAAAAGGCCGGGAGGTTATCCTCTCGGCCTTTTTTCTTTTGCCCTGTGGCTTTTTGCTTTTGGCTGTCTTCAGGCTTTCCTATATTTCTTCGCCCCCTCCACGTAAAGATCATTCCCTTTCGAGTCATTGATGACCACGACGGGGAAATCCTCCACCTCCATGCGCTGGATGGCCTCGGGGCCCAGATCCTCGTAGGCGACGGTCTCTGCCTTCTTGATGCTTCTCGCCAGGAGGGCCCCTGCACCTCCGGTAGCGCCGAAGTATACGGCCTTAAATTTCTTCATGGCCTCCACAACATCAGCTGCGCGGTTCCCCTTGCCGATCATTCCCTTGAGACCCAGTTCCATAAGCTTCGGGGCATAGGCATCCATGCGGTAGCTGGTTGTGGGTCCTGCCGAGCCGATGGGTTTCCCGGGCTTGGCGGGCGCCGGCCCCACGTAATAAATCACCTGCCCCCGGATATCAATCGGCAGATCCTTCCCTGCCTGAATGAGGTCAAAGAGCCTCTTGTGGGCCGCATCCCTCGCCGAATAGATGATCCCGGTCAGGAGCACCTTGTCACCGATTTTCAGTTCTTCCGTATCCTTGTCTGTCAGCGGTGTCTTTAGCTTGATTTCAGACATGTCTTTCTTCCTTGGCCCAATTACCCAATACTCAATTCCTAAATTACTGTCTCCTTGTGCCGTGTCGCATGGCACTGGACGTTGACCGCCACGGGCAGGCTCGCGATATGGCAGGGCTCGACCTCGAAGAAGACATCGAGCGATGTCGTGTTACCGCCGTAGCCCATGGGCCCGATGCCCAGTTTGTTGATCCGCGAAAGTACTTCTTCCTCAACCCTGGCCAGCTCCGGATCGGCATTGCGTTCGCCGATTTTGCGCGTGAGGGCCTTTTTGGCCAGCAGGGCCGAACGCTCGAAGGTCCCGCCGATCCCGACGCCCACGACCGTGGGCGGGCAGGGGTTGGAGCCCGAGGCCTCGATGCGTTTCACGACAACATCCTTGATTCCCTCGAGGCCCGCCGAGGGAGAAAGCATATCCACGCGGCTCATGTTCTCGGCCCCGCCGCCTTTCGGAACAGCGATGATCCGGACCCTGTCGCCGGGGACGATATCGAAATGGATCACGGCGGGCGTGTTGTCCTTCGTGTTTGCCCGCGTGAAGGGGTGACAGGCCGATTTCCGCAGATACCCTTCTCCGTACCCCTTGCGGACCCCTTCGTTGAGAGCTGCCTTCAAATCTCCTCCCGCAACATGGACATCCTGGCCGACCTCAACGAAGAGGACGGCCAGACCGGTGTCCTGGCAGATGGGGGACTGCTCGTCCTGGGCGATGCGGGCATTTTCCTTGAGTTCCCGGATGACCTCCTTGGCCACAGGGGATTCGTCCTTCTCGATGGCCCGGTCGAAGGCCGCAAGGACGTCCTCTCCCAAGTTGCAGTTGGCATCGATAAAGAGGTCGCGCACGGCCTTTGTGATCTCCGATGCTTGGACTTCTCTCATGATCACTCCAAAGGACTGTTGACCGGTGACTCATCGGCGGAGAGCCACAAGCCCCAAGCCTCAAGGCTTATGGAAGAAGATTTATTTCTTTGCCATTTTCAGAATCTCGGCCACAAGCTTCTCGATGCCCTGGGCCACCTTCGAGATGGTGGGACCCAGCATATAGGCCGGAGTTGTTACGATCCTGTTGGCCTCGTCGACGACGATCCCCTCGACAGGGGCTTGAACATGCTTGCCACCCATCGCTTCGATCGCACCGGAGGCACCGGGGTCATTGCCGATCGTGAGCTTCGGGCTTGCCGCACCGAGGACCCTGGCAGCGATCACCGGTGCAATACAGATAAATCCGATGGGCTTTTGGGCCGCGTGCACCTCCTTGATGAGTCTTGCTACCTCGGGGTTCACGACACAGTCGGGACCCTTCACGGCGAAGTCGCAGAGGTTCTTGGCCGCGCCAAACCCTCCTGGAAAGATGAGGGCGTCCATGTCGGAGACCTTCACGCCCTTCATGTTCTTGATATCGCCGCGGGCAATGCGGGAGGACTCGCAGAGCACATTCCTCGACTCCTGGCCGGGCTCCCCTGACATGTGGTCGATCACGTGCATCTGGTTGACGTCCGGCGCCATGCAGAGAATCTCCGCGCCCGCCTTGTCCAGAAAAAAGAGGGTCAGGGTTGCTTCGTGAATCTCGGCTCCATCGTAAACGCCGCAGCCTGACAGAACGACACCGACCTTCGCCATAATGGACCTCCTGAAGGGTGTGTGGTTTTTCACGAGAACGGGGCCCGGGGAAATTGCCGTGGGAGGGTACTTCCCGCAGACCCCGGGCAGCAATATAGTGGAACCCCCTGACGGGTGTCAACGAAAATGCGACTCTGCAAAAACGCCCCGTTCGAAACGGGGCGTTTTTCAGTCACCTGCCGCAGATCTCACGGTGTCATTGTTTTTCCGGGGTACTGGTAGATCTCGTATTCCGTGGGGCTGCCGAGAAGTTTGTCGATCTTGCCCTGGGCGGTCTTGCGCTCTTCCGTTGCAATCCACTTCTTCCAGAAATAGTCCGATTCCCAGATACTGATCACCAGATAATCCTCGGGGTTGGCGGTTCCGTGCAGCGTCTCGCCGGAAATGTAGCCTGGCTGCTTCGATGCCTCGCTTCGCAGCTGGGTGATGAGATCTATAAGCTCTTTTTCCTTCTCCTTCGGCGCTTTTCTCTTGATCATGATTTTGATCATGTCCTTACCCTCCTTTCTCCGGCAGGCTGTTCAAAATCGTCTTGACACGTCTCGACGGCTTGCTTCCGTTCAGGCCGGCCTTGTTGTTATCATGACCTGCT